>Ga0079224_100005301_pt1 | contig 16914 bp, 13 predicted proteins | sample Stecom2015_FD_80414 | JGI IMG/M metagenome (GOLD analysis project Ga0079224, IMG submission 80414) | Agricultural soil microbial communities from Utah to study Nitrogen management - Steer compost 2015 | ecosystem: Environmental > Terrestrial > Soil > Agricultural land | place: USA: Utah... | reverse complement strand
TTCGGTCACGTACCAATAGTACGCTCCCTCACATAAATTTCATAGCGCCTAAAACTGCTTTGTCTAAATGATTTTAATTTAGTGAGTGTATGTTTAAAAATATAGACTTCGCATTTTTGCGTTGCTATAAAATTTCTGTTTATCCCAAAGTACCTTCAGGACGACTTAAAGTATTTTATCTGATTGAGAATGACTCAATCCCTAGTAATTATCACGAGGGAATTGCAGCTAGAAAAAGATTTTGAGGGTATACTGAAATAAAAAAGCTCTTGAAAAATCAGGAGCTAAAAAATATTAAGAATACTCAAAAGTTAAGGATTCAATCTAAATATATCCCAAGTACCTTGTGCATTTTTCTTGTATAGAATGCGGTCGTGTAAGCGACTAGGTCTTCCTTGCCAGAATTCAATTTCTTCAGGAATTACTCTATATCCACCCCAAAATGGAGGTTTTTCAACTTTTTCAAATTTGAATTTATTCTCGTATTCTTTTACTTTTTCTTCTAATTCATTTCTGCTAGCTATAATCTCACTTTGCTTACTTGCCCAAGCTCCAATTCTACTTTCTAAAGGCCTACTATTAAAGTATTCCATACTTTCAATAATAGTGGTTTTTTCCACCTTACCCGAAATACGAACTTGACGCTCAGCTTCGCACCAGAAGAAACTTAAACAAGCATATGGATTTTCAGCCAATTGTTTACCTTTTCTACTTTCATAATTAGTATAAAAAGTAAAACCATGCTTATCTACATTACGTAGTAATACAATACGTCCAGAGACTTTACCATCCTTACCGGCAGTACTTAAAGTCATCGCATTGGGTTCAACTAAGCCTGCATTAACAACCTCAGTAAACCACTTTTCGAATTGCATGATAGGATCGGGTAGTACATCACTTTCATGCAACTCTTTCTTTCCATAATCTTTACGTAATTTCGAAATAAATTCCTTCATGTTCCCAAAGTTAGTGTTTATTTTTTTACAATTTCGTAATAAATTAGAAAGTATTTAAGTACTTTTGTTTAAATATCATTTATATTATGGAACTAATCGGAAAATTAGAAAGAGTGTTGGATCCGGAAACTGGACAAGGAAAAAATGGACCTTGGAAAAAGCAACTTTTTGTGGTTGAAACCCTTGGTAACTTCCCCAAAAAAGTAGCATTTCAAGTGTGGGGCGATAAAGCTGATGGATTAGCAAATTTTAGAACAGGTGATATTGTAAAAGTTTATTTCGACCCTGAAAGTCGTGAATTTAATGGTAAATTTTATACAGATCTTAGAGCATGGAGAATCGACGCTGAAAATGGTGCTTCGAACTCTGGTTATACCAACTCTGCTCCATCACCTCAAAATACACATGTTGACCAAATGCCAAGTTATCAAAATGATGACTTTAACGCATCGTCGCAAGGTATGGATGATGATCTTCCATTTTAAGCCCAAATTTTTTTATTCAATAAAAAAAGCTACCTCTTCGGTAGCTTTTTTGGTTATATGCAATTTACTTCTCGTTCTAATTCTATACCAAACTTCGTTTTAATATCTTCAATAATCTTCGTGCTTAGTTCATAAATATCTTGCCCTTTTCCATTTCCATAATTTACCAAAACTAAAGCTTGCTTAGCATGAACTCCTATGTCGCCGTCTCTAAATCCTTTCCACCCTGCTTTTTCTATTAACCATCCTGCAGGCACTTTAACATCTGTACTTCCTTCTACCGCATAATGTGGCATAGTACTATATTCTGCTAATAATTTCTCGAAATGTTCTTTGCTAATTATAGGATTTTTAAAGAAACTCCCCGAATTTCCAATCTCTGCTGGATCAGGTAATTTACTTTTTCGTATAGCAATCACTACATCACTTATATTCTTTACACTTGGCTTTAATCCACGCGATTCTAACTCATCTTGAATAGCTCCATAACTAGTTTTAAATACGGTAGGATTTTTCTCTAGTCTAAATATAACAGAGCATATTAAATATTGGCCCTTAAATTCTTGTTTAAATACTGAATTTCTGTAATCGAATTTACAATCTTCGGTCTTGAATGTATGTAATTCTTCTTTATCAATATGCCAAGCTTCTAAAGATTCAAATACATCTTTAATCTCAACTCCATATGCCCCAATATTCTGAATAGGAGAGGCGCCAACAGTACCAGGAATTAAGGATAAATTTTCAATTCCACCTAAATTTTGAGCCACACTCCACATAACCAAATCGTGCCAAATTTCGCCACCTCCAGCTTTTACAAATATGTGTTTTTCTGTTTCCTCGACAATCTCTATGCCCTTTATTTCGTTTTTAATGATGCTCTGGGTCGGATTTTTTGTAAAGAGTATATTACTACCACCGCCTAAGATAAGAAGCTCAGAATTTTTCTTTATTTCTTTTAAACCTTTTAAATCGTCTAAACTACTAACGATATAGGCATTAGCTGCCTCAACAGCTAAACCAAAAGTATTCCAGTCTTTTAATGAAATGTTATTTAGAGCTTTCATAGTCGCAAATTTCATCCTTTTTTTTACTTTCATGGCAATTCTAGGCTATTTTTGTACACAGACATATGTCAACACCTAAAAAGAAAATAATTATACCTGTAATAAACGACCTAGCAACAGATCAACGTGTGCTTCGTTTATGCCAATGGTGGTACAAAAAAAACTATCACATTATTCTTTACGGAAGAATCTTACCTAATAGTCCGGAGATGCCTAAAGTACCCTACGAGGTTCATCGTGTTAAGCACTTTTTTAATAAAGGAATGTGCTTTTACGCAGAATATTCAATTCGCTTATTTTTCTTTCTTTTATTTCATAAAAGCGATAAGATTTGGGCTAACGACTTAGATACATTACCAGCTTCTGGATTGGCTAAATGGCTTGGAAAAACGAATATGCTTATTTACGATTCGCACGAATATTTTACCGAAGTTCCAGAATTACAATCAAACCCATTCGCGAAAAACGTTTGGCTTTTCTTCGAACGTACTTTTGTTCCTAAAGTTGATTACGCATTTACAGTTAATAAAAGTATAGCTGATGTTTATACGAAATTGTATGGTATTCCTTTTCATGTACTTCGGAATATGCCATTTAAAAGGGAAGAATCTCCGCTCAAATCAAGATCCGAACTTGGTTTGCCAGAAAATAAATTCCTTGTTATTCTTCAAGGAAGTGGGATAAATATGCACCGTGGAGCTGAAGAAGCAGTGGACGCTTTTATTCAATTACCTAATGATTTTGCTTTGATAATTGCAGGGGCTGGAGATGTAATTCCACAGCTTAAAGAAGCCGTTGCTAATGCCAATGCTTCCGAAAAAGTTTTGTTTTTTAATCGTATGCCATTTCAAGAACTTATGCAATATACACGGGCATGCGATTTGGGACTTAGCTTAGATAAGGATACGAACCTAAATTATCGCTATTCTCTTCCGAATAAAATCTTCGATTATATTCAAGCTAATATACCAGTTTTAGTTTCTGATTTACCAGAATTAAGAAGGGTGGTTTATGAAAATCAAGTGGGAATAGTATTAGCAGAACATTCTCCCAAAGCCATTGCAGATGCTATACTTTCGTTAAAAGAGAATGTAAAATTATATACTGAACTTAAAAAAAATACATTTGAAGCGGCAAAATTATTGTGCCGTGAAAAAGAAGAAAATGTACTAGATATTATACCTTTGTAAGTAATGGATGCAGTTATATTATTTGAAGAATTAGATTTTTGGCAACATATGTTGCCTTTAAGTTATACACGCCCAGTAGGTGCATTTAGAACGGGTATTTATACGCAAGCAGAGCGCTGGGAAAAACTTTTAGGTTTAAAAGCCTATTATCAATCTAAAGATTATTTGCATACCAAATTCCACACCAATACTTCAGCTAACGCTTTATATGTGCACTCTTCTGTTATTGCAGATAAGAACTTAGCGAATGTTGTTAAATCATTAAAGCTTGGAGAATTTATTGAATATAAGGGGAATATTATTGCACGTTATGGTTTAGATGCTAATAATAAAGTAGAATATGCATCAGAAATACTTCAAATAAATAGACCTTGGGATATTTTTAGCTTGGCCGATAAAACCATGCGTATTGATTTTGAGATAGCTACGGCTGGAAAAACTTCGCAAAAATTATCGGAAACCAATATATTAATTGGTTCTGAAGCTGATTTATTTATTGAAGAGGGCGCGGTAATTGAAGCTTCGGTTTTAAATACTAAAAGTGGGCCAATTTATATTGATAAAGATGCAGAGATTATGGAATCGTGCAGCGTACGAGGCCCATTTTATTTAGGCGAACATAGTCAATTGAAAATGGGAGCTAAAATATATGGAGCTGCTGTTTTTGGACCACAAGTAAAAGTTGGAGGCGAAGTTAATAATGCCGTAATTTTCGGTTATTCTGCAAAAGCTCATGATGGTTTCTTAGGAAATAGTGTATTAGGTGAATGGTGCAATTTAGGAGCTGATACTAATAATAGTAACCTGAAAAATAATTACGCTCAAGTAAAAGTTTGGAGTTATGTTAAAGAAGGTTTTGTGCCTACTGGACTTCAATTCTGTGGATTAATAATGGGTGATCATAGTAAGAGTGCCATAAATACTATGTTTAATACCGGAACAGTAGTTGGTGTAAGTGCGAATATATTTGGAGCAGGTTTCCCTCGAAATTTTGTACCTTCTTTTTCATGGGGTGGACCACAAGGAATGCAAGAATATCAACTAAAACAAGCGGTTGAAACAGCTAAATTAGTTTATGCAAGAAGAAATATGGAGTTTGATCAAGTAGAACAAGGTATTTTTGCAGCAATATTTGAAGAGACTTCACGTTTTAGAAGCAATTTATGAGAAAATTTATATATATAATAAGCTTCTTTTTTAGTGCTCAATTTGCATTAGCTCAAGAAGTTCCAACTTTATTATTTAAAGATATACTTAAAAAGGTAGAAAATACCGAAGGCTTAGTAATATTAAATGTTTGGGCCACCTGGTGTAAACCGTGCGTGGCAGAATTACCGCATTTTCAGAAAGTACAAGATTCATTGAGAAGTCAAGGTGTACACATAATTATTGCAAGTGCCGATTTCGATACTCAAATTCCTAATATTAAACCTTTTCTTGAAAAAAGAAGTCTAACTTTAGATGCATGTCATATAAAAGATGGGGGGGAGTCAGGATGGATTGATTTATTTGATCCTTCATTTTCTGGAGCTATCCCAGCAACTGCATTTTACCTAAATGGTAAGAAAGTATTGTTTCATGAAGGTGACTTTAAAGAAGAAGAATTATTTAAAATTGTAAACGAAATTTTGAAACAAAAATAAATATGAAGAAATTATTATTAGCTCTATTCATGGGCGCATCTATAGGCGTGAGTGCGCAAGGATTTAACTTAGATTCTAAAGTTACAGATTTTGAATTAATCGGTGTAGATAATGCTAAGCATACTTTAAGTGGAGGTAACGATAGAAACAAAGGAGCTATTGTAATATTTACTTGTAACCACTGTCCGTTTAGCAAAGCCTATGAGCAAAGAATTATCGATTTAGATAACAAATACAGAAGCTTAGGATACCCTGTAATTGCCATAAGTTCAAATGATCCAGCGATTGAACCTGAAGATAGTTTCGAAGAAATGCAAAAATTAGCTGCAGAAAAGAAATATCCATTTCCGTATTTGTTCGACGAAACACAAGAAGTAGCAAAAGCTTATGGTGCAACAAGAACTCCACACGTTTTTGTGGTTGAAAAAGTGAAAGATGCTTATGTTTTACGCTATCGTGGGGCTATAGACGATAATGCAAAACCAGAAGGAGAAATAAAGAAAAAATACGTAGAAGATGCTGTAGATGCCTTATTAGCGAAGAAAAAAGTGAAAGTAAAAGAAGTAAAAGCTGTGGGCTGTACTATCAAATGGAAAAAGGACTAAGCGCAAAAGTTAACAATGCTGCGTTGAAATAAAATTAGTGAAAGTCTCGTTATACAACGAGACTTTCTTCATTTTTACAGTGATGAAAAATTCCTTGCTAAATAAAGTGTTTTATGCTTGTGTTGCATTAGCGCTAACTACTTTAGTTAGTGGCTTGTCGATATATACAATTGCACAAAAAACTACTACTAGTTTAAGTAAACAAAAAACACAACTAGAAAGTAAAAAGAAACACCTTGCCCAAGAAATTGCAAAAGCTAATAAGGAATTATCATCAACTACTGATAAACAAAAGAAAACTGTACAATACATTAATCAACTATCTACTAAAATTCAATTTAGAGAAGAGTTAGTTGAAACCTATAAAAGTGAAGTTCAGGTTATAGAGTCAGAAATGGAAGTTCAAAAGGCTCGCAAATTAGACCTTCAAAATTTAGAAGAGAGTCTTTTAGAACAATACGCACGTATGGTTTACTTTGCATATAAGAACAGAAATAGCGACGATAAGTTTTTATATGTTTTAACTACCGATGATATGAATCAAGCTTTTTCTAGAGCTCGGTATTTTAATCAGTTAGCAGGATTTAGACGTGTACAATTAGCACAAATAAAAGAGACTAAAGAGAACTTAGAGAAAGTAATTGCGGTTTTAGACTCTAATAGAATTGCAAAAAGTAATGTATTAAAATTAGAAGAAGAAGAGAAGATTAAGCTTGAGCAAGAGAAATTAGAGCAACAAAAGGTAGCGCAGCAATTAAAAGGTAAAGAAGCTGAGATTAAGAAGAAGATTGCTCAGAAAGAGGTAGAGCGCAAGAATTTAGAGAGTAAAATTCAAAATATAGTACGTAAATTAATAGAAGAAGAGCGTAAAAAAGCGGAAGCAGAAGCAAAGAAAAAAGCTGCTGCGGCTGCTGCAGCGAATAAATCTACTAGTACAACTTCATCAAGTTCAGGAACAAAAACCTCAACAAGTTCTACATCGAGTGGGTCTAAAGTAAATGTAGATGCTGTTACTCCTGAAACCAAATTAAAAAGTGCTTCATTCGAAGGTAATAAAGGGAGTATGCCTTGGCCTGTTGAAAAAGGTGCCATTACGGGTAAATATGGAGTTCAACCTCATGCTTATTTAAAAGGTGTAACTGTTAAAAATGATGGGGTTGATATAAGTGCACCAGCAGGTTCAACCGCACGTGCTATATACGATGGCGACGTAAGCGGAGTGTTTGCTGTAGATGGTTATGGAAAAGTAGTAATTATACAACACGGAGTATATTATACTGTTTATTCAAATCTAAGCGAGGTAAGTGTTTCCAAAGGAAACAAGGTTAAAATAAAACAAAGCTTAGGAAAGATTATGACCGGAGAGTCTGGAAAGGCTGTAATGAATTTTCAAATCAGAAAAGGTAGCGAGACACTTAATCCAGCCTCTTGGTTAGCATATTAATGGCCTAATCAATACATTTTATAATTCATTTTAGTTTTTTGAATCTCTTTTCATTTCCTATCTTTGTGTAAGAGGAAATTATTCGATAAAGAAATGATAGAGAATTTGGAAAATCAGGAGTTAAACCCAATCCCTACCGAAAACCAAGGTGTAAAATCTACTGCAGAAGCTGTAGAAGCGCATTATGGGCATGAGGAAGAGAATAAGGTATTAAATGCTACATCGTCAGAAGATGAGCATGAACATCATGATGAAGACTTTCATATAGACCAGAAATCTGTTGAAGAGTTATACGAATTAGTAAAAGATATTATCCAAAATAGTCTTCACAAATCTGCGGGTTTAATCAAGCAAATTAAATCTCGCTTCCACGAACTAATGAGAGAGAAAGAAGCAAATGCTTTTGAAAAGTTCCTAGAAGATGGTGGTGTGAAGGAAGATTTTGAATTTACATATTCTAAAATTGAAAATGATTTACGTTTAGCAATTAAAGAAGCAAACGATAAATTAAAACAGTTAAGGCTTAAAAAAGAGCAAGAAGAACAAAAGAATTTATCGATGAAAATCGATTTAATTGACGATATCAAACGCCTGATTGAAGATGGTGATATTAGTCATGTTCAAACTAAATTCAAAGAAATTCAAGAAAAATGGAATTCTATAGGTCATGTACCACGCGAAAAAGCGGAAGACTTATGGAATAAATATAAGCATGCTGTAAACATGTATTACGATGCTCTTAGTATTCATCGCGATTTATTCAAGATGGAATTGGAGAAAAACCTAGAGACTAAAGAGCAAATCGTTCAAAAAGTGGAGAATTTATTGAAGATGGATTCAATTAAGAAATCTATGGAATATCTTCAAAAATTCCACAAAGAATGGCGCGAGACTGGTCCTATTCCAAAAAATAAGAGCGAAGAATTGTGGGAGCGTTTCAAAAAAGCTACTGAGGCAGTTTATAAACGTTCAGATGAGCATTTTGAAAAGCTTAAAAACCAACGTAAACAAAATTTAGAAGCTAAGAAAAAACTTTTAGAAGAAATAGAAGAATGGGCTGCTAAAGAATATAAGGGAATGAAAGAATTCTCTGAAGCTCAAAAAGTTTTAGATAGCGTTGAACAAAGATGGCGTGCTATAGGAAGAGTACCTGAATCTGTAAGTGAAGAGATATGGGCTCAATTTAGAGCGGCTCGTAAAACATTACTTAGCAAACGTCAACATTTATGGGACGAACTAAAATCGACCTGGAAAGAAAATCTTGCTAAAAAAATGGCCTTAATTGAAAAGGCTGAAGAATTAGCAAATTCTACAGATTGGAAAAATACTCCAGCTAAATTTAAAAAGCTTCAAGAAGAGTGGAAGAAAATAGGTGCAGTGCAACGTGATAAGAGCGATGCTATTTGGAATCGTTTTAGAGCTGCTGCCGATACATTCTTTAATGCGAAAGAAGAAGCTGCTAAAAATATTCCAATCCAAGAAAAAGAAAATCTAGAGAAAAAACGTGCAATTATAGCTGAGGTAGAAGCATATCAACCAGTTGAGGATATTCAAGCTAATATTACAGCTATTGATGCATTTATGAAAAAGTTCAAATCAGCTGGTTTTGTTCCAATGAACGAAAAACAAGCTGTAGACCAAGCATTCGATGCAGCAATTCAGGGTATTTGGGCTAAATTAAATATGGACCCTTCTGAAAAAGATAAGTTCATTATCCAAAGCGCAATAGACGCATTGTTGGCTAGCTCAAATCCATTTGAAGCTTTAAAAACAGAACGAAATAATTTACGTACTCGCATTGAAAAAATTCGTGGAGAAGTTTCTCAGCTTGAAAGTAATTTGACGTTCTTCAATAATTCTAAAAATGCTGAGCAGTTGAAGAAACCATATATCGATAAGATTGAACGCTTCAAAAAAGAATTAACGCACCTAGATACTAAACTACAATTGGTACGTAAAGCCATAAAACCATTTGAAGAAAAGAAATAAAAATTGGAAATATCCTAAATAAATTAAGGCTCGTTTATAAGAACGAGTCTTTTTTTTGCAATAAAAAACCCCGAACCATATGATTCGGGGCTTAATGTATAAAGATTTATTAATTAAGCTTTCGCCATTTGAATGATTCCCAACTTATTCATAACACTCATTACAGCATAGGTTGGATCAAATTCGAACCATTTAACCCCAAATCTTGGACGTAACGGTAATTTATGGTGATTGTTTTGGAATAATTCACCGATACAAATAAAGTCAAAAATCAAAGTGTTTTTACTTTTATCGTTATTATCGAAGTTTTGATATCCGTATTTATGCCCACTCCAGTTTACAATTGCACCTTGGATAGGCCCCATTAACCAATGAATTGGTAATAAGAAGAAGAATGCCCAATGAAAATCCCAAATAAAATACGCAGCAACATAAATTGCAGTGTAAAGAACTCCCCAACTTATTCGACTAAAATAACCTTCAGCGAAGTTGTCGAGTTTTTCTCTTTCAGGGAATGATTTTTCAAATTCAACATCCGTTTTAAAAATACGATGATATACTTTAACATAATAGTCTTTAGTTTTCCACATCATCATGAATGGATTTGTACTATTATGTGGAGAGTGAGGATCTTTGTCGGTATCGCTATGAGCGTGGTGTAACCTGTGTAAAACCGCATAAGCACGCGGTGTAAGATAAGAAGAACCCATACTGAAATAGGTTAGGTAATAGAAAAATTTCTCCCATCCTTTCGACATAGTGAACATGCCATGAGCGGCATATCTGTGTAAAAAGAAAGATTGAAAGAACAAGCTACCATACCAGTGTAGCAAGAAAAATGCAATAATAAACCACATATATTTTTATAAATTAAACAAACAACTTAGCAAAGTTAGAAATATTCACGCTTATTTCTAGTATATGCCTATGTTAAAATGAGCTTAAGATGGGCTATATGTCTAATAAATATTGAACTTTATTGAGCCTAATGTGTATAAGCTTTTGTATGTTTGTAATTATAAAGTTATGAGAAAAATTCTTTTAATCGGACTTGTATTCGCTGGTGTTGCTTGTAAAACACCCCAAAATTCTATGAAAAATAATAAAGAGGACATTCTTAGCCCTAAATGGCAACTTGCTGGCATGAAAGATATTGATGACTTAAAACCTCTTTTTCATGATAATTTGCCCTATTTTGAATTAGATTTAGCTAATGAGCGCATCAGTGGTTTTGCCGGTTGTAACCATTTTAATGGTGCATTTAAATTGGCTAATGGTAAAATTGAAGTAAATGGTCCTCTAGCTATTACTAAAAAATTCTGTTTAGATAACGGAGAAAATGCATTCATCAAACTCTTTACAAATGCAGATAGCTATCAACACTCTAATCAATTACTTTTCTTCTTTATGGGCGATGATAAAGTGTTGACTTTTAGGTCTATTGAATAAAACTTGCATGAATCTTTCTGAGTAATTTCTAAGGAAATTATTTGTAGTAACGCTTTTTGTTGTATCTTTAGTTAATAAACTTTAAAAGATGAAAAAAGCTTTCTCTTGCTTCTTTTTGTTTTTCGCTTTATTTATAGGCATTCAAGCCCATGAACTAAACTATCCGTTTATTTTTAATAAAGGGCAATGGGAAACGGATGTTTTGTATAGAGCTGAACTAGGGGGAGGCTCTATGTGGATCGAAAAAAATGGCATTACCTACGCTTTCTTTGATCATAAAAAATTAGTAGCTATTCACGATGGACTTGATAATTTCCCAGAAATATCTCAAGATCCATGGATTAAAGCGCACTCTGTTAAAGTTAAGTTTTTGAATTCTAATTCGAAGCCCGCTTATACTCACTTTTCACCTAGTTCCGATTATAAAAACTATTTTGTAGGAGACCAAAGTAAATGGAGGAGCGAGGTATATTCTTATAATTCTATTTTAGGAAAAGATTTATATCCAGGAATTGATATTCGGTATAAAGACGATCATTCATCTCTTAAATACGAGTTCATTGTTGCTCCTGGAGCCAATCCCAACCTTATCGAAATGCAATATTTAGGCCCAAAATCTATGCGTATCGACGATCTTGGGAATTTAGTTATAACTACTAGTGTAAATACTTTTCTCGAAAATAAACCTTTTGTTTATCAAGTAAAAGGGATTGATACTATTGAAATTTCATCCCGATTTGTACTACAAGACAATAAGGTAAAGTTTATGTTAGGTGAATATAATTCGGAGCTGCCTTTAATTATTGACCCTACCTTAATTTTTAGTACATATTCAGGTTCTTTTGCAGATAATTTTGGATTTACAGCAACATACGATAGTAAAGGTTATCTTTATTCTGGAGGAAATGTATTCGCACTTGGATACCCAACAACCGTTGGTGCTTTTCAAGTAAGTTATGGTGGTGGAAATATAGACGTTGCTATCACGAAATACGATGTAACGGGAACTAATCTAATTTATAGTACCTATTTAGGCGGAAATGGTTCTGAAATTCCACATAGCTTAGTAGTTAATAATTACGACGAATTATTTGTTTTTGGGACTACCGGATCTGCAAACTTTCCAGTATCGGCTAATGCCTATGATCAAACCTTTAATGGTGGAACTAATATCACTGGAGTAGGCATGGGGTTCGTGTACCCTAATGGTTGCGATATTTTTATAACTCGCTTTAATGTGGCGGGTACGGCAATTCAGGCTTCAACATATTTAGGAGGCAGCGGAAATGACGGAATAAATGTTGCGGGCGGACTTAAAGCAAATTACGCAGATGAATCGAGAGGAGAAATTGATATTGATAAATTGAATTATATATACCTAGCTACCACTACTTCCTCTACAAACTTTCCAGTATCACCAAATGCCTTTCAAACTACCTATGGAGGAGGAACCCAAGACGGTTTAGTTGCAAAAATGGATAATAACTTAACCACTGTACTTTTTGCATCCTATATTGGTGGTTCTTCAGCTGATGCTATATATTCACTAGCATTAGGAACCAATTTAGGCTCTATAATAATTGCTGGAGGAACGGCATCTACCAATTTCCCTACAGTAGGTTCTAACTTTACAACCCATAATGGAGGTGTAGATGGATTTGTAGCTCGAGTATCTTCAAATGGGGCAACGCTACTAAAATCTATAGTTTTTGGAACACCACAGTACGATCAAATATACTTTGTTGAAGTCGACAAACAAGATCATATTTTTGTACTTGGGCAAACGAATCACGCAGCTGGATACTTTTACCAAAATGCAATTTATGGTATACCGAATGGGGGCCAATTTATAACCAAGTTTAAACCTACACTAGATACTGTAGAATGGAGTACCTCCTTTGGTTTAGGGAATGGACATGCAGATATATCTCCATCAGCCTTTCTTGTGGACGTATGTAATAAGATTTATATATCTGGTTGGGGCGGACTTGTGAATAATTCAATAGTTCCAGGAAGTACAGTTACGGGGTTAGATATTACTCCAGGAGCTTTTCAACCTTCAACCACAGGAAGTGATTTTTATCTGATGGTAATGGAAGACAATGCTTCCTCCTTAACATATTCAACCTTTTTTGGAGGCCCAACATCTGCTGAACACGTAGATGGAGGTACTAGCCGTTTTAATCGTAAGGGCGAAATTTATCAAAGCGTTTGTGCAGGATGTGGCGCTAATAGCGACTTCCCAATTGCACCAGCTAATGCTTGGAGTCCAACCAATAATAGTTTTAATTGTAATGTTGGAGTGTTTAAGTTTAAGTTCGACTTCCCAATGATAGTTGCCGACTTTGATATTCCGCCTGCTGCTTGTGCTCCAGTTAATTTGACCATGACTAATTTAAGTGAAGGGGCTACTAACTATTTGTGGACTGTTTCTGACGGACAAACGTCTACATCTACCAATCCAACTTTCAATTTTGCAGCTGGTGGGGTGTACGAAGTTACACTCTACGCTTTGAATCCGAGTGGAACTACTTGTAATCCTGTAGATAGTATCACTAAACAAGTTATAGTTTTAGGAAATTCAATTCAAACACTGCCTGATATTGAAACTTGTGAGTATGATAACTTCGAAATTGGATTACCTCCATCGGGGTTACCTGGTGTAACTTATACTTGGATACCTTCCACAGGACTCTCAGATCCAACGATTTCCAACCCAATATTTAATCCTTCTGTTGGTTCACAAACCTATAGTTTGATTATTTCAAATGGTTCTTGTTCCGATTCTTTAGACCAACAAATAACAGTTTCACCTCTCCAAAATATCAACTTTAATGATACTATGGTTTGTGTTGGAACAACCATTAATTTAGGTAGTACAAATTTACCAAGTTCATATACATATTCATGGTCTCCAAGTGCGGGTTTATCTAATCCTACGAGTCCAAATCCAAGTGTAACTATTAATACTTCTACCGTATATCAATTGGTGTATTCGCATTTAACTTGTAGTGATACAGCAACTCGTGAAGTTCTAGTATTAGATTCTCAATCTATACAACCCAATGATACAACCGTATGTGCTAGCGATGTGTTTCAAGTAAATGATATACCTTTCTTTACAGGTGTTACATATCAATGGATACCTAATCAAAATGTAGATAATCCTAATATTCACAATCCCAATATTTTGGTAGATCAAAATACTACATTCCTTATTATCATTGATAATGGTATTTGTAAAGATACCGTTGAAAAAGTAGTGGATGTATTTCAAATTCAAGGTAGTTTAGGACCCGATATAGTGAAATGTAAAAACGATTCAGTAGCAATAGGTTTTACACCAATTTCAGGTTATAGTTATCATTGGTCACCAGCTACTGGATTAACGAATGCAGGAGTTTCGAATCCAATTAGTTATGTTGGAACAACTACACAATATGTTTTAGAAACCTCGTTAGATAACACATCTTGTGTTGCTTACGATACCATAGTAGTTGAGGTGCAGCAATTAGGTATTCCACCAATCTTATTTGCCGAAGGCTTAACCTGTTCGGGTATGGTATATACGCCCGACTTAATAGCAAATCCGGCTTACAATTATTATTGGACAGTTGAGCCAGGTGGACATACATATGATGGTGCCAATCCAGGGATTACGGTTCCTTTTAAAGATACGATTACATTAACCCTAACAGTAAGCAATGGATTGTGTACAGAAAAAGTAAGTATAGAAAAAGAAGTAGGAGGGTTTGGAAGTTACTATTACGAAGGCATGATGCCTAATGTCTTTACTCCAAATGAAGACGGAATAAACGAGTGTTTTGGTCCGAGTGGCTTAGAAGAGGGGTGTTATAAATTATACGTTTATAATCGTTGGGGAAATTTGTATTTCGATTCAGTAAAAACTGGTCAAGGATGTTGGAATGGAAAGGGTATGAATAAGGTTGGATTGGTTTCAGAAGGAGTTTATTATTGGGTTTTAGTGGTTGGAATCGATGAATTTCATGGTACTGTAACCGTCTACAATAAATAGCTTTAACCACTACTTTTTTAGGTTCAAAAAAGGTACATTTGTCTTTTAAAACGGCAATATGTACTCAAATACTATAGAATTTGCAAGAAAGTTAGATGCAGAAGATAAATTAGCATCATTTCGAGATAAATTTTACTTCCCGCATTTACACGGAAAAGAAGCTATTTACTTTACAGGTAATAGTTTAGGTTTACAACCAAAGAATACAGAAACCTATCTAAAAGAGGAATTAGAAGAATGGAAAACTTGGGGAGTTGAAGGGCATTTCAATGCAAAAAGACCTTGGTTTGCCTACCATGAATTCTTTTCAAAATCACTTTCCAAAATTGTAGGAGCCAAGCCTGAAGAGGTAGTGGCAATGGGTTCGTTAACGGCAAATCTACATTTGCTTTTAGTAAGTTTTTATAGACCAACTAAGGAGCGTTATAAAATAATTTGCGAACAAAAACCTTTCCCTTCAGATACTTATGCATTTGCCTCACAAGCACGCTTTCATGGTTTCGATCCTAAAGAAGCTATTATAGAATTACAACCTAGAGAAGGCGAATATATCATACGAACAGAAGATATTTTAGCAACAATTGAAAAATATAAAGAGGAAGTAGCTCTGGTATGTTTAGGTGGAGTGAATTATTTCACTGGTCAATTATTTGATATGAAATCTATAACCAAAGCGGCTCATAATGCTGGTGCATTTGCTGGTTTCGATTTAGCACATGCCGTTGGAAATGTACCTTTACAATTACACGATTGGGGAGTAGATTTTGCATGTTGGTGTAGTTATAAATACATGAATTCTGGTCCTGGTGGAGTTGCTGGAATTTATGTACACGAAAAGTATAGCAAATTAAAAGAAATACCACGTTTCGAAGGATGGTGGGGATATGATCCAGAGACACGTTTCAATATGACAGCCGAATTTGAACCTATGGTTGGGGCAGGTGCTTGGCAAGTAAGTAATGCACCGGTATTTACTATGGCTTGTCATAGAGCGGCTTTAGATATATTCGATCAAACTTCGATGGCGGCACTTCGCGAAAAAAGTGAAAAATTAACTGGATATCTAGAGTTTTTAATTAAAGAAATTATTAAAGAAAAAGGAGAAAATTCCATACGAATCATAACTCCAGAAAATCCAGCAGAAAGAGGATGTCAGTTAAGTTTAATATTCCCTACCAAAGGAAAAGAAGTGTTTAATAGTTTAACAGATGCAGGTATAATTTCGGATTGGAGAGAGCCGAATGTAGTTCGAGTAGCTCCAGTGCCACTATATAATTCATTTGAAGATGTTTACATCTTTGCGCAAGAACTAAAAAAAATGTTTTAAGATATGGAACCTAAAAAGATTATCGTAGCCGGAGCGGGTTTAGTGGGAAGTTTATGGGCTGTTTTACTTGGTTCGAAAGGGTATAAAGTAACGGTAATTGAGCGTCGCCCTGATATGCGTAAAGTGAATATTCCGGCAGGACGATCGATAAACCTAGCATTGAGTAATCGTGGTTGGAAAGCATTAGATAAAGCCCAGGTTTCAGACCAAGTTTGGCCAATAGTAATACCTATGTACCGCAGAACCATGCACGATGTTGCAGGGAATTTAACCTATCAGCCATATGGTACTAATAATGAGGCAATCTATTCAGTCTCTCGTGGATTATTGAATAAAATTCTATTGAATAAAGCTGAAGAAGATGACGATTTAAGCTTCTATTTCAATACGAAAATTACTGATGTTGACCTTCAAAATAAAAAGCTTAAAATTAGAAATGAAGAAAATGGCGAAGAGTCTGAGTTAGAATACGATTATTTATTTGGTTGCGATGGAGCGTATTCGGCAGTACGTCATAGATTGATGTTTAACGAAATGTTCTCTTATTCACAAACCTATATAGAGCATGGATATAAGGAGTTCAATATGTTACCTGATGAAAATGGCAAGCATAAAATGGACGTAGAGACCCCTCATATTTGGACTAGTGGTGAATGTATGATGATGGCCCTCTCGAATTCAGAGCGTACATGTACTTCTACTGTGCTGTATCCGTATGCGGGT
>Ga0079224_100005299_pt1 | contig 16918 bp, 14 predicted proteins | sample Stecom2015_FD_80414 | JGI IMG/M metagenome (GOLD analysis project Ga0079224, IMG submission 80414) | Agricultural soil microbial communities from Utah to study Nitrogen management - Steer compost 2015 | ecosystem: Environmental > Terrestrial > Soil > Agricultural land | place: USA: Utah... | reverse complement strand
GAGACTAGAATGGTCACATGAAGACCGTGTCGGTTTCGGAGCTGAAGGCTCATCTCTCCCGCTATCTGCGTGAGGTTCGTCGCGGTAGCGAGGTGCAGATCCACGATCGTGGTGTGCCCATCGCCAGGCTCGGCCCGCTTCCGCGTGCCGCGGAGGGGCCGGGCGAAGCGGAACGCCAGCGCCTGATCGGGGCGGGCATCATCCGTCCCGGCTCGGGGCATGCCGACAACGTGCTCGAGACCGAGCCCCTCGAGCTCCCGACGAGCCTGCTGGACGCGCTCGACGAGGACCGGGAGGATCGGTTCTGAGATACTGGGACGCATCGGCACTCGTGCCGCTGGTCGTCCAGGAGCCCGCCACGGAGCGGGTGCGCGCCTGGCTCGGCGAGGATCCCGGGATCGTGACGTGGGCGTGGACCCGCGTGGAGATCGCCAGCGCGGTGGAACGGAGAGCGCGGGATCGCGTCCTCGATCGCGGTCAGCGCAGGAGCACGCTGGAGCGGTTCGAGGCGCTGGCCGCGGAATGGGACGAGGTGATGGACGTCGTCGCCGTGCGATCGCGCGCCGTTTCGTTGCTCGCGCGGCACCCACTGAGGGCGGCCGATGCCGCCCAGCTCGGCTCGGCGCTCCTGGTTGCCGAGTCGGGCGTACCCGGCTTTTCGTTCGTCTGCCTGGACGAGCGGCTGGCGGAGGCCGCGGAGCGCGAAGGCCTGCGCGTCCTGACAGGTCAGGTAGGTTAGGGTGGTGTCCCACGCATACGGGCCGTGTGGGCCGGGGTGGCGAAACCGGTAGACGCAGGGGACTTAAAATCCCCCGGGAGCAATCCCATGCGGGTTCGAGTCCCGCCCCCGGCACTGATGGACAGGCGACCTCCCGGGAACGGTCCGTTTCTTCCATGGACGTGCGGATCGAGAAGCCGATCATGTGCGGTCCGGGTCGGCATCACGAGCGGCCGGCTGCGGCCCGGACCGCGGAGCCAGAGGAGCGCCGAATGCGTAGAGGGTGGCCATGATCGTGACTTGCTCGCACAAGGACGAGCAACGACATGGCAGACAACAACGAGCGGGACGTGAATGCGATGCTGGACCAGCTGCTGGAGGGCAAGCGGCCGGAGGAGGTTGTGGGCCAGGGCGGCCTGCTGGAGGACCTGACGAAGCGGCTGCTCGTCGAGGCCGAGAACTCGATGGGGTTCCACGCGGACCAGGAGGCCATGCGGGTGCTGGGGCTGTCCATCAACTATGCCCGACTCGGTACGATGGCGCTGAGCGGACAGGACGTGCCGAAGCCGGCCCCGCCGCCGCTCCCCGCGCCTCCCCGGCCCGTCGTGCCGGGCCAGGAGCGACGGGGTCGGATGGGTCGGATCTTCGAGCAGCGGACGGATCCGAACCTCCGGCGGCCTGGCGTTCTCGAGCCGGAGCCCGGTGACGGCGAGAGCCCTGCGGGGGGAGGATCATGAGCCAGGTGCGGCCACGGGTCGAGACGCTACTCCATCCTCCCGTCTTTGGTCCCCTCGCCGCCTCCGTCCGCGCTCCGCTCGACAGCGGGTGCACGCCGCCGTGACAGGTTCAGCGCGCTGTTGATCAGACCCACGTGTGAGAACGCCTGGGGGAAATTGCCGGCGAGTCGCTGCTGCTCGGTGTCGTAGCCCTCAGCCAGCAGGCCGACATCGTTGCGCACGGACAGCAGCCGCTCGAAGAGCCGCGTCGCGTCATCGTGCCGCCCGATCAGCGCGAGGCAGTCCACAAGCCAGAAGCTGCAGAGCAGGAAGGTCGCCTCGCCGGGCGGCAGGCCGTCCACCTCGGGCAGGGTCTTGTAACGCGACACGAATCCGTCGGGCGCGAGGTGACGCTCGACCGCTTCGATCGTCCCGCGCACGCGGGGATCCGTCGACGGCAGGAAGCCGACGAGCGGGATCATCAGGAGGCTGGCGTCCAGGAGCTTCGATCCATAGGACTGGACGAACGTCCCCATCCCTGCATCGTACCCGCGCTCGCACACCTCCCGGTGGATGGCGTCGCGCACGGACCGCCACCGGTCGACGGGACCCTCGAGGCCGAACTGCTCGATGGCTTTGACGCCCCGGTCCATCGCGACCCACGCCATCACCTTGGAATGCGTGAAGTGTCGGGGCTCGCCGCGGATCTCCCAGATGCCCTCGTCGGGCTCCCTCCACGCCGTCTCCAGGTAGCTCAGCAGAGCGGATTCGATCCGCCAGGCGTTTCCGTTCTGTTCCACGCCCATCTTCCATCCCTGGTAGGTGGCGTCGAGCATCTCGCCGAAGACGTCGAGCTGGAACTGGGCGTGCGCGGCGTTGCCGATGCGCACGGGGGCCGACCCTTCGAATCCGGGTAGCCACGGCAGCTCGAGCTCCGTCAGGCGGCGCTCGCCGCCGATGCCGTACATGATGTGGATCTGCTCCGGCCGTCCGGCCACCGCACGCAGGAGCCAGTCTCGCCAGGCCGCGGCTTCCTGCGTGTATCCGGCGCCCATCAGCGCGAGCAGCGTGAAGGTCGCGTCGCGCAGCCAGCAATAGCGGTAGTCCCAGTTCCGGATCCCACCGAAACACTCCGGCAGCGAGGTCGTCGGCGCGGCGACGATCGCCCCGGTCGGGCGGTATGTCAGCGCCTTGAGCGTGATCAGGGAACGCACGACGGCGTCGCGCCACGGTCCCCTCACGGTGCACCGGCCGGCCCACTCGGACCACCATGCCTCGGTATCGCGCAGCGCCTGGAGCGGCTCGAGCTCCTGGCGCACTTCCTGGTGGGAGGGAAACCAGGTGAGGTCGAAGCCGACTTGCTGGCCCTCCGCGACGTCGAAATCGGCGACCGTCTTGAAGCCTTCGCCGCGGAGCGGCACGGCGGTGCGCAGGAGCAAGCCGTCGGGCCCCGCGACGGCGGAAATGCCTTCGGGCACGCGCCGCACCCACGGAACCACGTTCCCGTAGTCGAAGCGGATCACGAGCTCCATGCGCATGGCCACACGACCCCGACGTCCGACGACGATCCGCACCACGTCCGGCAGGTCCGTGCGCACCGGCATGAAGTCGATCAACGACACGACGCCGTCGCGGGTCGTGAGCTCCGTCTCGAGCACGGCCGTCTCCCCGCGGTACCAGCGGCGCACCGACGTCACGGGAGAAGCCGGAGCGAGGAGCCAGCGTCCGTGCTCGGGCGTGCCCAGAAGCGCCGCGAAACAGGCCCCCGAGTCGAAGCGGGGGAAGCACAGCCAGTCGATCGAGCCGCCGCGGCTCACGAGCGCCGCGGTCTCGCAGTCCCCGATCAGGGCGTAGTCTTCGATCACCGTGCTGCCCTCGCCTTTCGAGCGGTCGCTACGTCGCCCCGGAGAGCGCGATCGGATTCCAGGGACGGTGTCCCGCGCCGGGAACCGTCACCGTCGGATGCTGTGGGATGCGGTCATGGACGCCGTCGTCGGGTGGAGATGAAGTCTCGTGGATGGGACGCCGCGGGGGCAACCGGAGGAGGAGGGCCACACACGGAACGTGGCCCCTATCGGCGGTCTCCGCACCGGCTCCGGCACAACCGTTGCAGCGGATGAGGTGCGACTCTGAGGAGGGCGCCATGGTCACGAACGGAGCCGGACAAGCGGACGCGGGGGGCTACGCCCCCACCTATACGCCACTCGGAGGCTACGCCACCCTCCTCGGAGCCTGGACCGCTCTGTACGGCGCGGCGCTCACGTTGGGCGTCCGGAAAGGGGTCCTCCCGGAGCGGATCTCGCCTGGAGACGTGGTTCTGCTCGGTGTCGCGACGCACAAGCTCACGCGGGTGCTCACGAAGGATTGGGTGACGGCCCCCCTGAGGGCACCCTTCGTTCGTTACGAGGAGTCCGTCGGCGGCGGCGAGGTGAAGGAGAGCGCGCGGGGAAGGGGTCTTCGAAGGGCGATCGGGGACCTGGTCACGTGCCCCTGGTGCTCGGGCCCGTGGGTGGCAGGGGCGCTCGTGGCGGGGCTGCTGGGGAGTCCCCGGGTGACGCGACTCGTCGCGGGGACGTTCTCGGTGGTGGCGGTGTCGGACTTCCTGCATCACGCATACGGCGCCGTGAAGCGCGCCTCGGACTGATGCCGAAGCGACCGTGATCGACGCGGCGCGGCAGACCATCCTCCCGTCGTCGCGTCCCTGGGACGCGGTCGTGGTGGGGAGCGGGTTCGGTGGCAGCATGGCCGCCCGCGAGCTGGTGCGCGCCGGCATGCGCGTCCTGCTGCTCGAGCGCGGGGACTGGGTGGAGAAGGGGCCGCACGACGAGGCGTGGGCGGTGCCGTGGAAGGTCCGGCCCGGCTATTCACTGAAGGATCCGTACGTCATCGACGGCGGCCCGTCCCGGGCCGTGGGCACCTTCGAGTGCGTCGGAGGGATGTCCGTTTTCTACGGAGGTGTGTCGCTCCGGATGCGCGCCGAGGACTTCCGGGGATCACCCGAGGTGACGGGCGACGTCCGCTGGCCGCTCGAGTACGGCGACCTGGAGCCGTGGTACGCCGCGGCGGAGGCCCTCCTCGGCGTCGCTGGAGACGAGGCGTCCGACGCGACCGCACCACCTCGGAGCCGACCCCTCGCGCACCCGCGGGAGCCGTGGTCTCCCACCTCGGCGGCGCTCGCTCGCGCGGCGATGAGACTGCAGCTTCATCCCTTCCGGATCCCGATGGCCGCCCGCGGATCGTCCGACGACGGCACGTCGTCGTGCGCGTTCAGCGGCGCCTGCGACGGATTCGCGTGCGCCGGCAAGCGCGATCTGGCGACGGCGGTGCTCCCCCGTCTCATAGAGGCGGGCCTGACGCTGCGCCCGAACTCGGTGGTCTGCCGGTTGGAGACGGAAGGCCGCCGCGTCAGAGCGGCGCTCGGCGTGGACCGGCTGACGGGCGAGCCGTTCCGGATCGAAGCGGAGCGCTTCGTCGTCGCGGCGGGGGCCCTGGCCACCCCGCACCTCCTGCTGGTGTCGAAGCTGGAGCGCCTGTCTCCGGCCGGAGACACGGTGGGCCGCTACCTGATGCGGCACTGCAACGGAATCGTTCTCGGAGCCGCGTCGACGTCGTTGGGGGAGGTGGGTGACATGCGCAAGCAGCTCGCGGTCCACGACCTCTATCTGGGGGATGACCGACAGAGCGAGGTCACGGGCAAGCTCGGCGCGATCCAACAACTCCGTGCGGTTCACATCGCCCTGTCCATGGCCCCGCTCCCGCGGTCCCTGAAGCAAGCCATCTACCCGGCGGTGTCCCGGCTGCTCGGCTTCATCGTGATGGCGGAGGATCAGCCGGACCCGCACAACCGTGTCTACCTGGACGCGGCCCGGCAGGACTGCTACGGGCGCCGGGCCGCCCGCGTCCACCACCGGCATACGCCGCGTGACCATCGCGCCCGGCGGGCCCTGGCACGACGCGCCGCCGAGATCCTCAGGGAAGCGAACGCGGTGTTCACGTTCACGCTGCCGGTGCGCACCTTCTCGCACGCCCTCGGCACAGTCCGGATGGGCCACGACAGGGAGCGGTTCCCGGTGACACCGGACGGACGCTTCCGCGGCCTCGGGAACCTGTGGATCACCGACGCGAGCGTGTTCCCGACGGCGGGCGGCGTGAACCCGAGCCTCACGATCGCCGCCAACGCCCTCCGTATCGCGAGCGGGATCGCGAGCGGCGTCGCGGGTGACCGATCTCCGGCGAGGTCCATCCCCTGGAGCGTCCGCCCATCGACGCCCCGTGACCGGGTCCCCTCCGGACGCGCAACACCCCGCGCGCCGGCCGCCCGATGAGCCCCGCCCTCGGAGGGAGCTCCGGCGCGGATACCCGACCCGGAGGGCTGGCGCTGCTCGGCTGCGGCCACGCCGCCTCCTTGCACTCCCGCACGTTGGCACGCGCGGAGCCGGACTGGCCCCGCTACTACGCCAGCCGGGACCGCGCCAAGGCGGCGGCGTTCTGCGAGCGGCAGGGGGGCGCCGGCTGGTTCCCGGACTACGATGCCGCTCTACGGGACGACCGGGTGACGACCGTGATGGTGCTGACGCCCCCGGCGATGCATCTGGAGTGGACGCTGAACGCGTTGGAGGCCGGAAAGCACGTGATCGTGGAGAAGCCGGCGTTCCTCGACGCCCGGGAGTTCGACCTGGTGGAGGCGGCGGCGGCGCGGGCGGAGCGTCGAGTGCTGGTCGCGGAGAACTATGCGTACAAGCCGCTCGTCGAGGATCTCCGATGGCTCTTCACGGCCGAGCCGCTGGGCCGTCTGCTCTTCCTCCAGATCAACGCGCTCAAGCAGCAGGCGGCGGAGGGATGGCGCACGGACCGGGACCGCGCCGGTGGAGGGGCGCTCTTCGAGGGCGGCATCCATTGGGTCAGCCTGCTGTCCCGCCTGGGCCCCGGCGTTCGGTCGGTCCGCGCGCTCGTTCCCGGAGGAGGCCCCCTCCCGGAGCGCAGCATCCAGCTTCTCTTCGCCTACGACCAGGGCACGGTCGCGTCTCTGTCCTACTCGTGGGAGGTCTCCTCTCCGCTGCGGGGCCTCCGCATGTCCCGCGCGTACGGGACGAGCGGATCTGCTGCGTTCGAGTCGAACGGGCTGTTCTTCTCGACGCTGGGCGCTCCGTGGCGGGTCCGCTTCAGCACCGGGGATCTGCTCGGGTACCGCGCCATGTTCCGTGACTTCCGGCAGGCGCTCGCTTCGGGCGGGGCGGCCCGGTTCACGCTGCAGCACGCGCGCGGGGACGTGGAGCTGGTGGCCCGCGCGTACCGGGACGCCGAGCGTCGCTCGGACGAACACCATGAACGGGAGTTGCCGACATGATGGAGTGGCTGACCGTGATCGTCGTCGGGATCCTCGCCGGCACGCATACCGCCACGTGGGGCATGTACAAGGACGCGCCCCACGAGGGATTTCGCCGATACCCGCGCAGCATCCTCGTGAGCACCCTCGTCGCGCCGATCGCGTACCGCGTCATCGGGCTGGACGCCTCGAGGATCGCCGACATGGTCATCCTCTGGGGCGTGACGTACGTGACGGAGCGAGCGATCACGGAGTTCTACAAGGTCTACTGGCGCACGGAAGATCAGTCGAAGTACTTCATTCCCATGCAGTTCCACGTCTTCGGGCGCGTCGTCCACAGCCGCGCGCAGCGCCTCCTCATCGGGATCCCGCATGCGGCCGTCGTCATCGGGCTCCTCTTCGTCATCGACTGGATCCAGGACAGCTACGCACTCCCGGTGTGGGTGATGGCGCTGACGGTCGGGGGGATCGGTGGGTGGATCTCGGCATTCGGGGGGGCCTGGAAGGACGCGCCGATCGAGGGATTCGAGTGGCTCAAGTTCTTCAGGAGCCCCGTGGTGGCCGGGCTCTACGCGCTGCTCCTCACGCTGTTCACCCGGGATTTCGTGGTGATCGCGCTCGCCGCGGAGGGATTCACGGTCGCCACGCTCGAGACGTACAAGACGTTCTTCTTCCCGTCGAAGCCGCGCGGAAAGTTCGCGGGCAAGGCCGTCCACTTCCCCGGCATGCTGCGCGTGCGTCAGCGGTTCCTCCCGCTCTACATCCTGATCTGGCTCACGGTGATCGGCGGCTTCATCAACGCGTTCCTGAGGGGCGAAGCCATCTGAGGCACCGGCCTCGCCCGACTCAGCGGGCCCGTCCTCTCCGTTTCAGGGGCGGCTCGACCTCTTCCTCTCAGCGCTCCCGCGGCACCGAATCGTCCACCACGCCTTCGATCGCGCGGGACCCCTGGATCATCTGGTGGAAGTTGCCCTGATACGACTGCCAGAGCAGCACGCCTCCACCGAGCACCAGGGCCGCGGCGGCGCCTCTCATGATCCTCCGATGCCATGCCGGTGAGAGCTTCCTTCCGCCCCGGGCCGCGGTCGCGGCCAGCACGAGGTGGGTGCCGATCAGGAAGAGCAGGAACGTTCCGTAGAAGAGCAGGGCCGCGCCCCAACCGACCCGCCATGCGCCCAGGAGGATGGGTGCGCCCACCAGCAGCCAGAACGCCCACGGGGCCGGCGAGAGGACGGCGACCAGCGCGCCCCGGCCCACGCGCTCGAGCTTCTCCTGGACTTCTTCCGGAGGCGCCTCCAGGTCGGCGGGCGTCCGCGAAGCTCGCCAGGTGCGCCAGGCGAGGTAGAAGACGAGCAGCCCTCCGAGGACGCCCATCCAGCGCAGCGCGTTTTCCGGCAGTCGGGACAGCACGAGCGCCGCGATCAACATCACGGTGGTCTCGGTGACGAGCGGCAGAAGCGCGATGCCGAGCGCCGCGCGGAAGCCTTTGCGTAGCCCTGTCGTGGCGATGAGCGCGGAGAAGGGGCCGGGGACGAATCCCGAGAACAGGCCGAGCAGCGTCCCCAGGATGATGAAGCGAGTCACGTGGTGCGTCCCTGATCCCGTTCCGACGTGGAGGTGAGGAACGTCCCTCCATGCAGGATCCGCGCCCCGGCCTCGAGGGAGGCGCCGCTATCCGCGGCGCCTCCCCCATTTGTCCGCTACCGCGCGTGCGTCCAGTCGGTCCAGCCGACGTTCTTGCCCGGGCGCGCTTTTCGGGGCGTGGGAAAACTCGTCCCGTAGTAGTGGTTCAGGACGTAGGGCTGCCACCCGTCGTCCCCCTCCGCGGGGAAGCGGGCCTGATCGTGCAGCCACTTCGCGGACCGCCGGAGCGCGCGGCTCTCCCAGCTCCAGACGTCATAGCCGGCGCGGTGCAGGATCACGGCCTGCGCGAGGAGCCCCTGCATGGCCTCCCATACGTAGTTCTCCTTCGGCGGGCGCGTGCGGAAGCTTCCGCCACGGCGCTGGTCGTCGGGCAGCGCTCCCGAGAGCGAGAGGCCGCTTCGCGTGCAGCTGCCGTTGATGCCCACCGGCCGCTTGGGATCGCACTGCCACGAGGTGCTGCCGTAGCTGAACCCCGCATACGAGGAGCGGTCACCCAGATATCCCTTGAAGACCCGCGCGGTACGCGCGAGGTCGCTGCTGTCGCCGAGGTAGACCGCGATGGCCGCTCGCGTAGCGCCGCAATGAGCCCCCCAGTTGTTGGGGCGCCGCTCGTGGCACTTGATGAGGCTGGAAGAGCCGCCGCCCGACGTATACGTCGTGCGGAGCGTCCGCAGCTTCGAGCGGAAGCGGTCGTCCAGCGATCGATTCGAGGATCTGAGGTCGATCAGGTCTGCGGCGATCACGTAGGCTCCGAGCTCACGGCCGAGCGCGAGCGCCGTCCCCCGGTAGGTTCCGGCGCGGACGATCTGGTCGATCGCGGTCGTCACGTCCTTCCGGTAGCGGCTCTCACCCGTCCTCGCGAACATGAGCGCCTTGGCCATCACACACACATTGGTGGAGGACGCCTGGTCGGACAGGTCGACTCTGCCACACGACTTGCTTGCCGCCGAACGCACGTTCTCGTAAGCGGAGCCGGACTTGGGGAGCGAGCGCACTTCGGAGCGGCTGATCCAGACGCCCGACTTCCGGGACAGGGACACGGACGGAGCGGACGCCGCGATCATCATCTCCAGGTCGTCCGCGTCGGCGTCACCCGTTTCCGCAGATACCACCTCGGAGAGGGCTGTGCCCTCCCAGGCGCCGCCGTTCTCCCGGAAGGTCATCACCTGGAGCTCGTACGCCGAGTTCGGCTCGAGGCCTTCGACGGTGCAGGAGGCCTCGACACCGATCGCATCGCCGGCGTCCTCACACGCGATGTCGGCCTGCTCCCAGTCGAGTGGGGAGGAGGCGTGCCGGACCTGGTAGCTGGCCGGAGCGCCGGTGCCGTCCTCGACCTGCGTCCAGCGGAGTGTGATCGATGTCCCCGAGGCCTCCGCGACCTCGAGATCCTGGACCGCGGCGGCGGCTCCGGGGGCCACCGAAGGAGCCGCGTCGGCGGAGGGATCGACGGGTGAATCGACCGAACAGGAGGCCAGGGGCAGCAGCGTGAGAGCCAGGGCTCGGGCGAGGACGCGCGCCCGGAGGGGGGGAGTGGTTCGGGTGGACGGGCACACGGGCACGGCAAGGGGGGGTTGGGCACGCATTGAGACGTCTCGGCTGTCGGGGTGAGCGCAGCGAGGCCGGGAACAGAAGTGCATCCCGGACTCGGTGTGGTTCCCGGAGTCGGTAGCTCCGAAAGGGTGCATCCAGGCGGGGCCGGCTCACGTCGAGGGCCGCGTCCTCCCTCCCTGGAGAACCGACATCGTTCGAGCCGCCGCCTTCACCTGTCCTTCGTGATCGAGGCGCTGGCGGCCCGGCCGGCGTAGCGACCGAAAAGCGGTCGCTGTAGCCCCGTGACTCTGCGTGGGTCGCCTTTCGACGACGTTGCTCTGAGCAGCGCGACGGTAACCTGAAAGGCGCCGCGGCCAGGCGTCAACCGTCGCGAAACCGCGACGGAAATCGGGTTCTCGGGGGTGCCGCGGAAAGCGGTGTATCCGGCGGGTTCCCCCCTCGGCGAACCCGTGAGGGTGGCTCGATCCCGGGTCGGAGCGCCGCCGGCGCGCGCCGTATTGATGCTGCGACGGGCCCGGGCGCGGCCGCCGATCGGCGGTTTCCCCCATGCTCGGCGCCGGACTCGTCCGGGACCGGCTGTTGCGCGATCATCGTGATTCCTCCCGCGCATCCCCACGAAACGTCCCTCGATGGCATCGACTTCCCGAAAGACGGCCGGTCCCGCGCTGCTCGCCCTGGGCGTCGTGCTCCTGGCGATCAACCTGCGGAGTGCTCTCGCGAGCGTGGGGCCGCTGGTGCCGGACATCCGGGCTGCAACGGGACTCGCGAATCCCTCGATCGGCCTTCTTACAGCTCTGCCGCTGCTAGCGTTCGGTCTGCTCTCAGCGTTCACGTCCATCGTCACGCGACGTCTGGGCATCGAGGGGGGCGTGGTCCTGGCGCTCTCGCTCGTCGCCGCGGGCACATTCGCGCGGGGGATCCCTCCCCAGGCGCTCCTGTTCGGCGGCACGATCCTGCTCGGGGTCGGCATCGCGCTCGGGAACGTGCTGCTCCCGGCCCTCGCCAAGCTCTATTTCCCCGACCGGACCGGGTCGATGACCAGCCTGTACTCCAGCGTGATGGGTCTCGGCGCCACCGCGGCGGCGGGCGTCAGCGCCCCGCTCGCGGCTTCCTTCGGATGGCGTGTCGCGCTCTCCGTGTGGGCGGTCCCCGCGTTGGTCGCGCTCGGCGTCTGGATTCCCCTCGCGCGGCGCAGACGGCGCCTCGACACGTCAGCGCCGGGGCCGTCGCGGCTCCGCGCGCTCGGCGGCTCCGGGCTCGCCTGGCAGATCGCGCTCTTCATGGGCTTCCAGTCGCTGACCTTCTACGTCATGCTGGCCTGGATGCCGGATCTGCTGCGGAGTCAGGGATTCGGGGCCGCCGCCGCGGGTGGCCTGCTCGCGCTGTCGCAGGCGGCCGGCGTGCTCGGGACCGCCGCGGTGCCGCTCTGGGCGGGCAGTATGGAGGACCAGCGGAGGATCGTCTGGATCCTGGGCATCCTGGAAGCGGGCTCGCTCGCCGGGCTCTTCGTGGGGGGCGGCGCGCTCGCCATCGCGTCGGTCGCGGTGTTGGGCTTCGTGCTCGGCGGGACCTTCGGGTTGGCGCTGCTTCTGCTCGTGCTGCGGACGGCCGATGCCCACACCGCCGGTGAGTTGTCGGGGATGGCGCAGTCGATCGGCTACCTGATCGCCGCCGCCGGCCCGACCGTCTTCGGGCTCATCCATGACCTCTCGGGCGGGTGGACCGTCCCGCTCGTGTTCCTGGCGGCGGTTCTCGTCGCCAAGGTGGGGGTGGGGGTAGGGGCGGGTCGGCCGGGATGCGTCCTGCCGATGCAGGGAGATCCGGGCCCGGCGCCACGGACTTCACCTCGGTGACAGGCTGCCGAGGGAGCAGGGCACCGAGCGAGGGGGCCCCGGCAGCCGAGCCGGCCCGGCCATCGGCCGCGGGCGAACCGCCGACCACAGCGGCCCGCCCGCGGCCTGGCGGTCGGCCGTCACTCGCCGTCCACCCTCGACTAGCCGTCGTTCGCCGCGAAGCAGTAGAACAGGCCCGCACCGCCCGTCTGCTCGAGGCTCGCCTGGCTGCAACCCGCCGAGGCGTGGGCCGCGTTCCAGGACCCGCCCGGCGTCGTGCGGGTGAACCGGTCGTGGTGGCCGAGGAACGCGGAGCCTTCCGCGCTGCTCGTCCAGTTGTTGCAGGTGCGGTCCTCGCCCGGCGGGAAGGCGGTGCCATCCATCTGCGTTCCGGTCAGGACGTCGTGCTGGTTCGGCGAATCGCCCATGCCGCCCGAGTTCACCGTCTCGCCACGTTCGTTGAGCGCGTACTCGTAGCGGATGTTCGCGTTGTCGTAGTGCAGGTTGTCGACGCTCGACGCGATCAGCAGGCCGTTCGCGTTGTGCCACGGGCCTTCTCCGATCCGGTCCCGCGCGTTCTCCGCCGTCTGACCGCCGGTCGCTTGCGTGCTGAGGTACGCGCGCCAGATCCGGTCTCCCGCGCCGACCTCCGCGGCGAGCGTCTGACAATGGTTGTCGGCGCCTTCGAGCCCCCCGAGGTCCGCCCCGTTGCCCATCCCGACGCTCGTGATGAAGAAGCCCATGGGCTCGTCCGATCCCGGCGCTTCCTGCGGCGTCGCGGTGGCGGTGGCGCCCGGTTGGGGCATGGCGGCATCGTCCCCCTCCATGTCGGGCGCCTCGCACGCGGAAAGGGTCAGCATGGACATGCCGAGCATCGAAGGCAGCAGAGCGCGTCTCGTCGTCATCGCGGGACCTCCATCTGGCAGACACGACCTCCCGGACCGCCCTGCGCGCAGCTGTTCGAAGCTCCGTGGTCGGCGCAGACGCCGGAGTGAACCTGGGTTCACGTTAGGCTGCGGGGTTGCGCCCGGCAAGCCGACCGGACGGTGGCGCCGCCGGGATCAGCCACCCCGCCCGCGGCCGCCCGCGACGGTCGTTCCGCCGGTCCCTGCGATTGTCCTCGACGGCGGATCGCGGAGCTCCAGGACCTCCGCTCCTTCGGGCCCGGGCCGCCATGGGGCTGTCCCCCCCGCGCGGTTTTCTCTTTCTTGTGGAGCCGGACGGCGGAGACGCCGGCGGCTCCCGTTGCCCGAGACCTCCGCCCCCGACGCCGTGCATCAGCAAGACCTTCCGCTCGCCGCTCCGGAAGCCGCCGATCCGCTCTCGGTCCTCCGTACCGTGTTCGGCTTCTCCTCCTTCAGGCCGGGACAGCGGGAGGTCATCGACGCCGTGCTGGCGGGCCGCGACTGCATCGCCGTCATGCCCACCGGAGCCGGCAAATCGCTCACGTATCAGTTGCCTGCGCGTATGCTGCCGGGAACGGTGCTCGTAGTGTCGCCGCTGATCAGCCTGATGAAGGACCAGGTGGACGCCGTCCAGGCACTGGGGTTCCGTGCCGTGCAGATCGATTCGACGCTCGAGCCCGACGAGCGGAGGGCCCGCCTCGCCGCCCTCCGGAGGGGCGATTACGAGCTCGTGTATCTCGCGCCGGAGGCGCTGGACGGCGGCCTCGGCGAGTTCGTCTCGTCCTGCCCCATCTCGCTCATGGTGGTGGACGAGGCGCATTGTATCTCCCAGTGGGGACACGATTTCCGACCCTCCTACCGTCGGCTGCGCAACCTGAAGGACGGGCTTTCGGTGCCGGTCCTGGCGCTCACCGCGACCGCGACGCGGCCGGTCGCGAAGGACATCCTCCGGCAGCTCGGCATGCGCAAGCCGGCCGGCTTCAAGGGCTCGTTCTTCCGTCCCAACCTCGTCGTCGGCTGCCGGAAGAAGGGACAGGGCGATACCCGACGCGAGATCCTCGCCCTCATCCGGCGCCACGGCGGCGAGCGGGGGATCGTCTATTGCGGGAGTCGCCGCACGGTCGACGGCACCGTGGACTTCCTTCGGGCGAACGGGGTGGAGGCGCTCCCCTACCATGCCGGGCTGCCCGACGAGGAGCGTGCCCGGAACCAGGAGGCGTTCCAGAAGGACCGGGTCCCCGTCGTGGTCGCGACCGTCGCGTTCGGCATGGGCATCGACAAGCCCGACGTGCGCTTCGTCATCCACCGTGACATGCCGAAGGACGTGGAGTCGTGGTATCAGGAGATGGGCCGGGCCGGCCGCGACGGCGAGCCGAGCGAGTGCACCCTCTTCTATTCGTGGGCCGACGTGAAGCTGCACGAGCGCTTCCTGAGCGAGATCGAGGATCCGGAGGTGCGCAGGGCGAAGCACCAGGGCACCGTCGAGCTGTTCCGCATGGTCGAGTCCCGCCGCTGTCGCCATCAGGCGATCCTCGCGCACTTCGACGAGGAGATGGATCCGTGCGACGCGTCCTGCGACGTGTGCACGGGGAGCGCCGTCGAGGAGGTCGCGGCGCGCGCCATGGCGGAGCAGGGCGGGAGCGTGCGGGACGGCCGGTCGGGTCGGCGTCGCGCCGCGGGATCGTCCGCCGCGGGGCGGGCGGCGGCTCCGCGCGTCGAGCTCGCGCCCGCGGACCAGGTGCTCTTCGAGCGACTTCGGGAGCTGCGCCGAACGATCGCCGATCACCAGGGCGTTCCCGCCTACGTCGTGTTCAGCGATCAGACGCTCCGGGAGATGGCCACCCGGCGGCCACGAAACACCATGGGGCTGCTGGAGGTGCCGGGCGTGGGGGAGGTCAAGCTCGAGCGCTACGGAAGCGCATTCCTGGACGAGATCGCGGGCTCGCCGTCCGCCGGAGGCGCCGGATGATCGATCGGTCTCCCCAGTCGCCAGCGTCGGCGGCGTCGTCCCTGTCGGCATCGTCCTCCCCGCCACCCTCGTCGTCTCGATCGCCGATGTCGACACCACCGCCTTCCTCGCGGCGGTACCTCCTCCTGCAGGTGCGTGAGCCGGACGATCCCATGCGGGGGCACGAGGTCGACTGCTTCCGGAGGGCGCTTGGTTGTGGCGCGGACCACATCGAGATCTTCGACCTGCTTTCGGGCGCGCCGACCGCCGGGCAGATCGACGCTGCGGACGTGGTCCTCCTCGGCGGAAGCGGCGATCATTCGGTGGCGCGGGGCGGGCCGTGGCTGCCGGCCGCGCTCGACGCGATGGTGGGGCTGTACGAGGCGGCGAAGCCCACCTTCGCGTCCTGCTGGGGCTTCCAGGCGATGGCCCGCGCGCTCGGCGGCGAGGTGGTGACCGATCACGAGCGCGCCGAGGTGGGCGCGATTCCCCTCCACCTGACCGAGGCCGGCAAGGCGGACCCCGTGTTCGCGCCCCTCGGCGAGCGCTTCTTCGGACAGAGCGGACACGAGGACGTCGTCCTTACGCTACCGGACGGCGCCGTGCTCCTCGCCTCCAGCGAGCGCGTGGAGAACGAGGCGTTCCGGTTCGAAGGCAAGCCGATCTACTGCACGCAGTTCCATCCGGAGCTGGCCGCGGCCGATCTCGTCATGCGCATCGCCCGCTACCCGGTGTACCTGCCGCTCTGCGGCGTCGGCACCATCGAGGAGCTCGCCGCCACCACGCCGGAGACGCCCGAGACGACCGCCCTGCTGCCGCGCTTCGTTGCGCACGTGCTCGGAGGCGAGAGGGTCACGGGATGACGCTGACGCGGGCGCGCTGTTGGCGCCCCGCGAGTGGTGAGCGGGCTGGCCGGGTGACGGGCCGATGCCGACGCGCCGCTCCCTGTCCGCGCGCTTGGTGAAGCTGGGGGGGCCGCGGGACGGTCAGGATACGGGGCCGACCCGGAGGCGTCGCTCCTCGGCACGGGGTGGGTGGCCGGTCCACCCCCCGGGCGGCACGGCGACCGGCCCCAACCCTTCAATCATCGCGGTTCCAGCGACCCGTGAAGGATCGGCGCCGGTATCCGACCCCAATCCTGCTGCCGTCGAACGGCCCCGCATCGTGAGCAGCCTTGGGGCCGTTATACGGTTTCAATGCTGCCCTCCTCTCAGACAGGTCGTTCCTTGAAGGATTGGCGCCGCTCGCCCGCGATCGTCTTCCGCGAGCCCGACGAGCCGAGGAGCGCCATGGTCTCTCCGGATCGGACGTCCAGGCAGAGGCCGTCGGGTGCGGGAGTCCCCCCCGCATCTTAGGTTTTACTTACGTTACCCAGTCGATCATCGACTTGGCGGTACCCGTATCCACAGTGACGCGGAGCCCTCTGAACCTCTCTCCCAGCAATCGTGGCGGCCATGCAGACGGCGACTCGAGAACTCCGGAACACCGAGAGCATCCCTCCCAAGCCCCTCGACCTTCCACGGTACCGCGTGGAGTTTCCACCTCCGTCCGACGAAAGCCCGGATCAGCACGAGGCCTACTTCTACCTCGCGGACGGTGAGCACCGAAGCAAAGTCCGCTTCCACGAGTACGCGGAGATCTATCGGCGACGGGGGCTCTACGAGCAGCTTTTCTACGACCGCCTGAAGTGCAAGTCACCGAGCAAGGTGGCCGAGGTGCTCCACCAGGCCGTGACCAAGGCCCAGGAGAGCCCTTCGGAGCTGCGGGTCCTCGATCTCGGAGCCGGCAACGGCATGGTGGGGGAGGTGCTCGCCGCGCGCGGCGTTTCGCGGCTGGTCGGCGTCGACATCATCGAGGCGGCCAAGGAGGCGACCATCCGGGACCGCCCCGGTATCTACGACCATTACTACGTCACGGACTTCTGCGCGCTGGAGCCGTACGAGCGTATCGAGCTGGAGACGTGGTCGTTCAACTGCCTGGTGTCGGTGGCCGCGCTGGGATTCGGCGACATCCCGCCGAAGGCGGTCGCGGAGGCGATGGACCTGATCCAGGTCGGCGGGTGGATCGCGTTCAACATCAAGGATTCGTTCCTGGACGCGAGCGACTCGAGCGGCTTCAGCTCGATGGTGCGCCAGCTGATCTTCTCGGAGTACCTCGACCTGCATCACCTCGAGCGATACCAGCACCGGCTGTCGATCGACGGCACGCCGCTCAACTACTTCGCGATCGTGGGCCGGAAGGTCGCCGACGAGCTGCCGGACTCGGTGCGCGAGCTGGT
>Ga0079224_100005298_pt1 | contig 16919 bp, 12 predicted proteins | sample Stecom2015_FD_80414 | JGI IMG/M metagenome (GOLD analysis project Ga0079224, IMG submission 80414) | Agricultural soil microbial communities from Utah to study Nitrogen management - Steer compost 2015 | ecosystem: Environmental > Terrestrial > Soil > Agricultural land | place: USA: Utah... | reverse complement strand
CCTACGGTGCTGCGGCGCGGGGGCGAATCCTCGCCATCCGCCCCGGTTACTACACCCGCTTGGGTGCGGCCATCCGCCAGTCCACCCGTATCCTCGCTGCGCAGCCGGCCGAACACCGACTGCTGTTGATGGTGTCCGACGGCAAGCCCAACGACCTCGACCGCTATGAGGGCCGCTACGGCATCGAGGATACCCGCGCCGCGGTGCTGGAGGCCCGCCGCCAGGGGCTGACACCCTTTTGTATCACCATCGACGAACACGGCAGCGATTATTTGCCCTATGTGTTCGGCGATCAGGGCTATGCCCTGGTGAGGGATATCGCGCGCCTGCCCGGGTTGCTGCCCAGGCTGTACCTGCAATTGAGTGGCCACAGGGCGTAGTCCTGTGGCGGTTGGTGGAAAGTGGGAGATGACAGATGACAGATGAGAGATTTGCAACCCTTGGCACTGGCGCCATGGACCAGCAGCACAGCTATATCCCCCAGGGCCGCGAGGTGGAGATCTTCACCAGCGCCGCCCGCAACCGCCTGCCGGTGCTGATCAAGGGGCCCACGGGTTGCGGCAAGACCCGCTTTATCCAGCACATGGCGGAGCGCCTGGGGCGGCCACTGCATACCGTGGCGTGCCACGATGACCTCACCGCCGGCGATCTGGTGGGGCGCCATCTGATCGGTGCCGAGGGCACCTTCTGGCAGGATGGCCCCCTCACCCGGGCGGTGCGGGAGGGGGGCATCTGCTACCTGGACGAGGTGGTGGAGGCCCGCAAGGACACCACCGTGGTGCTCCACCCCCTGGCCGACCACCGCCGCACCCTGCCCATCGAACGCACCGGCGAAACCATCGAGGCGCACCCGGATTTTATGCTGGTGATCTCCTACAACCCCGGTTACCAGAACCTGGTGAAGGGCCTCAAGCCCAGTACCCGCCAGCGCTTTGTGGCCCTCAGTTTCGACTACCCGGACGCCGCCAGGGAAGCGGAAATCGTGCACCTGGAGAGCGGTCTCGAGCCTGCCCTCACCACCCGCCTGGTGGCCCTGGCGCGGGACCTGCGCCGCCTCAACAACCACGACCTGGAGGAGGCCGCCTCCACCCGCCTGGTTATCTACACGGCACTGTTGATGCAAGCCGGCCTCTCCCCCCGGGAGGCCTGCGGGGCGTGCATGGCGGAGCCCCTCAGCGACGATGGCGACACCCTTGCCGCCCTCGGCGAGGTGATCCGTGCCCACTTCTGAAACCTGGCCCCAGGGGGCCGCCGTGGGTATCGCACTGCCCTCGGCGACGGCCCCGCTGCGGGCAGGCCTGAGCCGGGCGGCCCCGGGCAACACCGCGGTGTGGATCCTGATCTACGCGGAGATGACCGAGTTCGCCCTGTTCTTTGCGGTATTTCTCACCGCCCGCTGGTTCAACCCGGAGGTCTTCGCCGCCGGCCCGGCCCAGCTCAACACCCGGGCCGGCGCCCTCAACACCCTGGTGCTGCTGACCAGCAGCTTTTTCATGGCCCGGGCAGTGGCGGCCATGGGCCAGGGGCGGCGCCGGCAGTGCCTGAAATGGCTGGGGCTGGCCCTGGGCGCCGCCGCGCTGTATTGTGGGATCAAGGCCTGGGAGTACCAGGGGACCGGGGCCGACGGCATCGACGCCCGCACCAATCTGTTTTTTTCCCTGTATTACTATCTCGCCTTCAACCACCTGCTCCATGTGCTGATCGGTGCCTGTGCGGTGGCCTGGGCGGCGGTGAACACGGCCCTGGGCAGTTACAGTGCCGAAGACCACGAAGGCCTGGAGAGCGTGGCCAGTTACTGGCACATGATCGACCTGGTGTGGATCATCATTTTCCCCCTGCTATATGTGTTGAGGTAATCCCCGTGACCACCCAGCCTTCCGCCATTGCCCGTCTGCGCCACACCTGGTGGCTGCTGATGGCCCTCACCCTGGTCAGTGGCGCCACCGCCGAAACCCTGGCGCCCTCGGCGGCGGTGGTGGTGGCCATCTGTGTCACCGTGGCGGTCAAGGGCTCCCAGGTGATCGACCACCTGATGGGCCTGCGCCGCGCCGGGACTCTGGCACGGGGTCTGATGCAGGTGTATTTCCTGGTGGTCCCCGGCCTGATCGGCGCAGTGGTCATTGCCACCGGGTGAGGGTCGGGCCGCCCGGTGGGGGTGGGGCGGGGGATCCGCGTCGGCACGGGTCTACAGCTGCTTGACCCTTTCGATCATTTCGTCGATTTGCTGGATGCGCACCTCGAGAATGGCGTTTTCCCGGTAGTCGTTCTGGGCCAGGCGCCTGGCGTAGGTGAGCTGCTCCCTGGCCTTGTCGTAGACGCCGATCAGGATGAAGTATTCCGCCCGCGCCTTGTGAACCTCGATGATGTTGCCCGCCAGGCCGCTGGTTTCCGCCAGTTCGAACCACGCTTCCGGGTCGTTGGGGCGCTGCTGGGTAAGGCCGTGGAGGACGGCTTGCGCGTCCTGGTACTCGGCCTGTTTGAGGAGGATCTCCGCCTTGTAGCGCTGCAGGGCGTAGTTGTTGCGGTGGAGGGGTTCCAGTTCCGCGATGCGTTTCAGGCAGGCGGTGTAGGCGCCGCGGTTGAACTCGAGCTCCACCGCCGCCAGTTGCAGGGCGATGTTTTTGGGCTCCGCCTCCAGCAGTGGGGCCAGGGTCTGCCAGGCCTTTTTGTCCTTGCCCTGGCGGGAGTAGGCCAGGGCCAGGCCGTAGGCAGAGGCGGTCCTGGAGGTGGAGTAGCCCTCCAGCTCGCTGGCGAAGCGCTGTACGGATTTTTGCGGGTTGCTGTCGATCCACAGCATGGCGCGGGCGCGCATCAGGTCGTATTTGGGTTGCAGGGGGTACTGGCGGGGGGGGAAGTTGGCGGCCCGGCCGCGGGCGTCCGCCACCCGCTTTTCCGTCAGTGGGTGGGTGAGCAAAAATTCCGGGGGTCTGCTGCCGGTGTAGCGGATGGAGGCCAGCATGCGCTCGAACATGGCGGGCACGGCGTTGGGGTCGCGGCCGGATTTGTACAGGGTGTTGATGCCGATGCGGTCGGCTTCCTGCTCGTTCTGGCGGCTGTAGCGCAGATTGCTCTCCAGGGCGGCGGCCTGGGTCATGGTCATCGCGGCCATGCCCGCATCGCCGCCCACGGTAGCGGCGAGGATGATCCCCGCCAGCAGGCCGGCCATGGTGCCGTAACCGGTGGTTTTGCGGTTTTCCAGGCCGCGGGCAAAGTGCCGTTGGCTGAGGTGGGCCAGTTCGTGGGCCAGCACCGAGGCAAACTGGTGCTCGTTGTCGGAGTAGCGGAACATGCCGGTGTGGACCCCCACCACGCCCCCGGGCACGGCAAAGGCGTTGAGGGTGGGGTTGTTGATGATCACCAGTTCCAGGCGGTGATCGTTGAGCTCGCTGTGTTCGGCCAGTTCGTAGAGCAGGCTTTCCAGGTAGGTTTGCAGTTCCGGGTCGTCGAGGGTTTTCACCCTGCTGCGGAAGGCCGCCAGCCAGGCGCGGCCCAGTTCGTATTCCTGTTGCGGCGAGATGATCCCCGAGGTGGTGTCCCCCAGCACCGGCAGGTTGAAGTCGTTGGCGCGGCCCGGGGGGCTGGCCACCACCAGCGCCATCAGCGTCACCCGCATTAATGCCTGCACGTAGACTGGAAAAAGACGAAGGATGACGAGTACTCCTGGGTGGCTTTGGCTGCCGGCAAAGTGTAGCGGTTTTTGCCGGTGGATGGCACAGGCCGGGTTCGGCCACGGGGTGCTGGCCTTCGACAGCGGTGGGGGCGCGGCGTTCCCCGGCGCCCCGGGAGAGGGAATCGGCGATGGTGGTTGCTGGCGCCGACGGGATTGCGTAATCTCAGCGGTCCTTATCACTGATCGGCAACGTATGCTCAAAGTTCTCGGCGAATGGGTGGACCGCTACCTGGGGGATGAAGAGGCGGTACTGCTCACCATTCTGATGGTGCTGACCCTGGTGTTGCTGGTGTACCTGGGCCAGGTGCTGGCACCTTTTTTTGCCGCCCTGATCATCGCCTTTCTGCTCCAGGGCGGCGTCACCCGGCTGCAGCGCCTGAAGGTGCCGAGGTTTTTGGCGGTGGTGATCATGTTCGCGGTCTTTATCGGCCTGGTGGTGGTGGCCCTGGTGGGCCTGGTGCCCATTATCATTCAGCAGTCCACCAACCTGGTGGCCCAGATTCCGGGGATGGTCAAGCAGCTGCAGAGCTCTATCCTGCTGATTCCCCAGCAGTATCCAGAGTTTATCTCCGAGCCCCAGCTGCGGGAATTGATCGGCTATGCCTCCCGGGAGGCGGCTCGCCTCGGCGAGGCCCTGCTCACCTTTTCCTTCAGCAGCCTGCCCAATCTGGTGGGGCTGCTGGTGTACCTGATCCTGGTGCCCCTGATGGTCTTTTTCATGCTCAATGACAAGGACCACCTGATCGACGCGTTTCTCGACCTGTTGCCCTCCAAGCGGCCGGTGATGCAGCAGATCTGGCACGAGATGAATCTGCAAACCGCCAACTATGTGCGGGGCAAGGCCCTGGAGATCGTCATCGTCGGGGTGGTGTCCTATGTGTCCTTTCTGGTGCTGGGGCTGGACTACGCAGCCCTGCTGGCGCTGCTGGTGGGGCTGTCGGTACTGATTCCCTATATCGGCGCCGCCGTGGTGACCATTCCGGTGCTGGTGGTGGGCTACTTCCAGTGGGGCCTGGGCAGTGAATTTATGTGGCTGGCCATTGTCTACGGTGTGATTCAATTTCTCGACGGCAATGTGCTGGTGCCCCTGCTGTTTTCCGAGGCGGTCAATCTTCACCCGTTGATCATCATTCTCGCCGTGCTGGTGTTTGGCGGTCTGTGGGGTTTTTGGGGGGTATTTTTCGCCATTCCCCTGGCCACCCTGGTAAAGGCCATGTACAACGCCTGGCCGCGGAATGTGAAGATCGGTCCTGTGGCTCACAATGGCGACATTTAGCCTTGATGGAGCACAGCGCTCCACCCCGCGACGGCACTGCAGGAGCCGGCGCTGTGGGCGAAGGAAGCCGGCGCCCGGGCAGCCGTTAGGGCCGCGATATTCAGCCATCGACCCATTTTTTCTCCACCCGGCCAGCCGGACGCAGCCTTAAAACAAGGATCCAAATTTATCATGCAGTATCGCCTTCCCCTGGTCGTTGCCCTTTCCACGCTACTGATGGTCGCTTGCTCCCCGGGTGAACCCCTGGTTGCCGAGGCGGACGTAGCCGCCCCCGAGGCCGCGGCAGAGCCGCCGTCCTGGTTTGTCCCCGCGGCGGACCCGGGCTCTGATGTCCAGGTGCTGAAAAGTCCGGCCGACACCCGGGGCTACCGCTTTGTCACCCTGGCCAATGGCCTCAAGGTATTGCTGGTATCCGACCCGGAGGCGGACAAGGCGGCGGCCTCCCTGAGTATCCATGTGGGCAGTTTCGAGAACCCCGCCGAGCGGGATGGCCTGGCTCACTTTCTCGAGCACATGCTGTTTCTGGGCACCGACAAGTATCCCGAGCCCGGCGAGTACCAGGCGTTTCTGACGGAGCACGGCGGCAGCTTCAATGCCTACACCAGCCTGGAGGAGACCAACTATTTCTTTGATGTGGACGCCGATCACCTGCTGCCCACCCTGGACCGCTTTGCCCGGTTTTTTGTCGCGCCCCTGTTCAACGAGGAGTATGTGGACCGGGAGCGCCACGCGGTGGACTCCGAGTACCAGCTCAAGATCAAGGACGACTCCCGCCGGGAGTGGGATGTGTTGCGGGAGCTGGCCAACCCGGCCCACCCTTTCTCGCGGTTTTCCGTCGGCAGCCTGGAGACCCTGGCCAACCCCCCGGAAAACCCGGTGCGGGAAGACCTGGTGGCGTTCTACCGGAGCCACTACAGCGCCTCGGAAATGAATCTGGTGGTGCTGGGTAGGGAGTCCCTGGATGAGTTGCAGCAGCAGGTTGCCGCCCGCTTTGCCGAGGTGCCAGCCCACCAGGTGGCGCTGCCCCGCAGCGACACCCCGCTGTTTGCCAGTGATTTGCCGCTGCGGGTGGATATCCAGCCGGTAAAGGAAATCCGCAGTCTCAGCTTCAATTTTCCCCTGCCCTCGGTGGCGGCGGACTGGCGGTTGAAGCCCACCGAGTACCTGGGCCATCTGCTGGGCCACGAGGGTGAAGGCAGTCTGCTGGCGGACCTGAAGCGCAGAGGGTTGGCGGATGCCCTGAGCTCCGGCCTGGTGTTCGACAGCCGCCACGGGGCGCTGTTTTCGGTCACCATCGACCTGACCCGGGAGGGGGTGGCACAACAGGATCAGGTTACCCGTGACTTCTTCAGCTGGCTGGAGCTGGTGAAAAGCCGGGGCCTTGAGCAGTGGCGCTACGACGAGGTGGCCAGGCTGCGGGAGCTGGACTTCCGCTTTGTCGAGAAGTCCCCGCCCATGAGGTATGTGAGCAGCCTCAGCAACGCCCTCCATAGCGTCGATCCCCGGAATGTGCTGCGGGCCAACCACCTCTATGGGGGGTTCGACGCAGAGCGTATCGGTTACTACGCCAGTTTCCTCCGCGCCGACAATGTGGCGGTGGTGCTCACCGCGCCGGACGTGGTCACCGACCGCGCCACGGTGTTGTACGACGCCCCCTATCGGGTAGCGCCCGTCGCCCCCGAGACCCTGCTGGCCAACGCGGACCAGGCCGGCCTGAAGTTGCCGGCGCCCAATCCCTATGTGGCGGACAAGGTGGAGTTGCTGGCCCCGGGGCAGGCCGTCGCCGCGCCGCTGAAGGTGGCCGCGGACGGCGAGTTGTGGCACTACCCCGACAGCCAGTTCGGCACCCCCAAGGCCTATTTCGAGGCCCGCATCACCCTGCCGGGGGCCAACTCCCTGGAGCGGGAGGCCCTGCTGACCTATCTGTTGGCCCTGGTCCAGGATCAGTTGGCGCCGGAGATCTATCCCGCCATGCTGGCCGGGCTGAACTTTTCCCTGTCCCCCTGGGAGCACGGGTTCACCATTGCCCTCAGTGGCTACAGCGCCAAACAGCACATTCTGCTGGGGCGGATTCTCCATGTGCTCAACAACCCGGACTGGGATCCCGGCCGTGCCGAGCGGGTCAGGGGGCTACTGGTGCGCAACCTGCGCAACACCACCAGGGAGTGGCCGCTGCGCCAGCTGTTCACCCGTCTCAACCCCCTTCTCGTCGACACCTGGCTGCCCACCCAGCACGCCGAGGTGATCGAACGCCTCGCTATCCCTCAGCTGCAAAGCTTTCACGCGGGTCTCAAGGGGGTGGGCGAGGGCCGGTTTTACGCCGGGGGCAATCTGTCCCGCCCCGAGGCGGGGGCCTTGGTGGCCCAGGTCAACACCGCCCTGGAGCTGGGGGACGCCGCCCTCGATCCGGTGCGCAAGGTGAACAATCTGGCCCGGGCAGCGACTCTGCCCGCCACCCGCTACTATGTGGATCACCCCGACAGCGCCGCCCTGCTCTACCTGCAGGGGGACCAGGACTCCCTCGGGGAGCGGGCATCCTTTGCCCTGTTGCAGGTGATCGCCTCGGCACCTTTCTACAGCAGCCTGCGCACCGAGAAGCAGCTGGGTTATGCGGTGGGCAGCTCCATAGCCCACCGGGAGCGGGTGCCGGGCATGCTGTTTTACGTCCAGTCCCCCAAGGTGGATGCGGATGCCCTGCGGGGTGAGATCAAGGGTTTCCTGGCTCAGTTTGAAGCCGCGGTGGCCGGGGTGACGGAGGAGGATCTGGCCCGCTACCGCCAGTCGGTGCTGGCCAATCTGGAGGAAAAGCCCCGCAATATCAGGGAGCTGGCCGCCCGTCATCTGGAGTCCCTCAACCTTGGCTACACCGGGTTCGACTTTCGGGAGCAACTGGCGGCGGCGCTTGAGAGCATCACTCTGGCCGACCTGAAGGCGGATTATCGGCGCATTGCCGTGGGCGAGCGCGCCGGTCTCTGGGTGTTGACCAGCGGCGATGAAACCGTGGGTGTCGGCGAGCCCCTGCCCGCCAGCCATCTCGAGACACCCTTCGAATACAGCTATTGATGATGGCTGGGCGCGGGGATGGGTTCCCCGCGAAAAGCCAAAAACCTCGCCCCGCCCGGGGCGAAGGGGATGAATATCGGGTAAAACGATACAATATTTCAAAATAATTGGAATATGGTATTACTTGAAATCCTCTGCTAGACTCCGTCAATAACGATATCAGAGCGGTAAACAATCATGGACCAATTTCAGGATCAAGACCCGTCGGAAACCCAGGAGTGGCTCGAGGCCCTCGAATCCGTCATTAAATTTCAGGGTCAGAAACGGGCGGGGTACCTGGTCAAACAGCTTCTCGATCGGGCGGCGGCGCAGGGTATTCCCACCCCGGACGCCATCACCACCCCGTTTCGCAACACCATTCCCACCTCCAGGGAAAAGCGCATGCCCGGCGATCTCTTTATGGAGCGGCGAATTCGCTCCCTGATCCGCTGGAATGCCCTGGCCATGGTGATGCGGGCCAACAAGAACGAGGACGGCCTGGGCGGCCATATCGCCACCTTCTCCTCCGCCGCCACCCTCTACGATATCGGCTTCAATTATTTCTTCCGCGGCCGCCACAACGGCCACCTGGGTGATCTGGTGTATTTCCAGGGCCACAGCTCCCCCGGGATTTATGCGCGCTCCTTTATCGAGGGCCGCCTCAGCGAGGAACAGCTGGAGAACTTTCGCCGCGAGGTGGACGGCAAGGGCCTCAGCTCCTACCCCCACCCCTGGCTGATGCCCGACTACTGGCAGTTTCCCACGGTGTCCATGGGCCTGGGCCCCATCCAGGCCATCTACCAGGCCCACGTGATGCGCTATCTGTCCGCCCGGGGCCTGGTGCCCAGGGGCGACCGCCAGGTGTGGGCCTTCCTCGGCGACGGCGAGTGCGACGAGCCGGAAACCCTGGGGGCCATCTCCCTGGCGGGACGGGAGGGGCTGGAAAACCTGAACTTCGTCATCAATTGCAATCTCCAGCGGCTCGATGGCCCGGTGCGGGGCAACGGCAAGATCATCCAGGAGCTGGAAGGGGTTTTCAAAGGCGCCGGCTGGAATGTGATCAAGGTGGTCTGGGGCCGCCTCTGGGACCCGCTTTTCGAGCAGGATACCCACGGCTTTCTGCAGAAGCGCTGCGACGAGGTCTGCGACGGCGAGCTGCAAAACTGCAAGAACAATGGCGGCGCCTACACCCGCGAGCACTTCTTCGGCAAATACCCGGAGCTGGCGGAGATGGTCAAGGACATGAGCGACCGGGATATCCAGTATCTCAACCGCGGCGGCCACGATCCCTACAAGGTCTACGCCGCCTATGCCGCCGCCATGGAGAGCAATGGCAAGCCCTCGGTGATCCTGGCGATGACGGTGAAGGGCTACGGCATGGGCGCCGCTGGCGAGGCCGCCAACGACACCCACTCGGTGAAGAAGCTGGACATCGACAGCCTGAAGAATTTTCGCGACCGCTTCGGTATCCCCATTCCCGACGACCAGCTGGACAAGGTGCCCTACTACCGGCCGCCCGAGGACAGTCCCGAAATCGCCTACATGAAAAAGCGTCGCGAGGAGCTTGGCGGCCCGGTGCCCTTCCGCCAGGCGGACTTCGAAGCTTTGGAAACCCCGCCCCTCAGCACCTTTCAGAAGCAGCTGGAGAGCACCGGGGAGCGGGAAATCTCCACCACCATGGCCTTTGTGCGGATCCTCACCACCCTGGTCAAGGACAAGAAAATCGGCTCCCGGGTGGTGCCCATAGTACCCGACGAGGCCCGCACCTTTGGTATGGAGGGCATGTTTCGCCAGTTGGGTATTTACTCTTCCCAGGGCCAGAAGTACGTGCCCCATGATCACAACCAGATCATGTATTACAAGGAGGACAAGCAGGGCCAGATTCTCGAGGAGGGTATCAATGAAGCCGGCGCCATGTCCGCCTGGATTGCCCTGGCAACCGCCTACAGCAACTACGACTGCCCCATGGTGCCCTTCTATGTGTACTACTCCATGTTCGGCTTTCAGCGCATCGGCGACCTGGCCTGGGCTGCCGGGGATATGCAGGCCAGGGGCTTTCTGATCGGCGCCACCGCCGGCCGCACCACCCTCAACGGCGAGGGTCTGCAGCACCAGGACGGCCACAGTCATATCCTGGCCAACACCATCCCCAACTGCCGCAGCTATGACCCGGCGTTTGGCTACGAGCTGGCGGTGATCATTCAGGACGGTCTCAAGCGCATGTACGGGGACAAGGAAAACGTCTTCTACTACATCACCACCATGAACGAGAACTACCACCACCCGGAGATGCCAGCGGGCGCCGAGGAGGGCATAGTTCGCGGCTGTTACAGTCTCAGAAAGGGCGCCAAGACCACCAAGAACAAGCCCCGGGTGCAACTGATGGGGTCCGGCACCATTCTCAACGAGGTGATCGCCGCGGCGGACATGCTCAGCAAGGACTACAAGATAGAGGCCGATATCTGGAGCGTCACCAGTGCCAACGAGCTCACCCGCAACGGCCAGGCCGCCACCCGCTGGAATATGCTCCATCCGGAGGAGCAGGAGAAGGTGCCCTATATCACCGGGCTGTTGTCTGCGGCGGAGGGCCCTTTTGTAATCGCCACCGACTACATGAAGAACCACGCCGAACAGCTGCGGCCCTATATTCCCGGCGACTACCATGTGCTGGGCACCGACGGCTTCGGGCGCAGCGACACCCGCGGCAAGCTGCGGGACTTTTTCGAGGTGGACCGCCGCTACATCGTGGTGTGCGCCTTGAACGGCCTGGCCAAACAGGGCAAGGTGGAAAAATCCGTCGTCGCCAAGGCGATTGTGGATCTGGGTATCGACCCGGACAAGACCAACCCACTCTTTGCCTGAGGAACCCAACATGGCTGTAGAAACAATCAAGGTTCCCGACCTGGGCGGCGCCGATGCCGTGGAGGTCATTGAAATTGCCGTGGCCCCCGGGGACGAAGTCGCCGAGGAGGATACCCTGCTGGTGCTGGAGTCCGACAAGGCCACCATGGACGTGCCCTCACCCAAAGCCGGGGTGGTGAAGAAAATCCTGGTCAAGCTGGGGGACTCGGTGTCCCAGGGCTCGGCCATAGTGGATATTGATGTAAGCGCCGCTGGTGGCGGGGATGATTCCACCCCCGAGCAGCCCGAGGGCGAACCCGAGGACAGCGCCAGCTCCGAACCAGAGCCCGACGCCAAGCCGGAGCCCGCCACCAAAGCCGAGGCCGGTGACCAGCAGCCATCGGCACCGGCCGCGACGGAGCGGCAGGTGACCTTGCCGGACCTGGGCACCGACGATGCGGTGGAAGTGATCGAGCTGGCGGTGGCGGAAGGGGACGAGGTGGCGGAAGGGGACACCCTGATGACCCTGGAGGGAGACAAGGCCACCATGGATATGCCCAGCCCCTTTGCGGGCAAGATCGTCAGCCTCAAGGTGGCCGAGGGGGACAAGGTGAAAAGTGGCCAGCAGGTGGCGGTGATGACCGTCGCCGGGGGCGCGCCCTCCGCCGCCGATGCCCCGTCGGTCGCTGCCGGGGACAAGGGGGCAGCCAAGGGCGATGGCAAACAGGGTGGCAAGCCGGAAGACAAGGCGGCCACCAGCACCAAGTCCGCCCAACCCAAGACCCCTGACCAGGCGGCGTCGGCCCCGGAGTTGTCGGGCAAGGGTGCATCGGACAAGGGTGCGTCGGACAAGGGTGCGTCGGACAAGGGTGCCCTAAGGGAGCCGGAGGCCCCGGCCACCGATGTCTACGCCGGCCCCGTGGTGCGTCAGTTCGCCCGCGAGCTGGGGGTGGACCTGCGCAATGTCCGCGGCACCGGCGACAAGGGTCGCATCCAGAAGGAAGATGTCCAGGCCTATGTCAAGCAGGCCCTCGACCGTATGGAGTCAGGCGCCGCCCCGGCAACCGGTGGTGCGGGCATCCCCGCTATCCCCGACCAGGACTTCACCCAGTTCGGCGCGGTGGAGGAGGTGCCCCTCACCAAAATCGCCAAACTCACCGCCGCCAATATGAGCCGCAACTGGCTCAATGTGCCGGCGGTGACCCAGTTCGACGATGCGGATATCACCGACCTCGAGGAATTCCGCAAGTCCCTCAAGGCCGAGGCGGACAAGCGCGGGGTGAAGGTGACTCCGGTGGCCTTCCTGATGCTGGCCTGCGCCCGGGTGCTCAAGGACAATCCCATGCTCAACCGCTCCTGGCACTCCAGCGGCGAGAAAGTGATCCAGAAGCACTACATCCATATCGGCATGGCGGTGGACACCCCCAAGGGTTTGCTGGTGCCGGTGATTCGCGATGTCGACAAAAAGGGCATTTTTGAGATTGCCGCGGATATCGCCGCCGTCGCCGACAAGGCGAGGGCCGGAAAACTCTCCGCCCAGGAGATGCAGGGCGGTTCGTTCAGTATCTCCAGCCTGGGGGCCATCGGCGGGCGCGGCTTTACCCCCATCGTCAACGCCCCGGAGGCGGCCATCCTCGGAGTCTCCAAGGCCTCCATCCAGCCGGTGTGGAACGGCACCGAGTTTGTGCCCCGCCAGCTGCTGCCCCTGTGCCTGAGCTATGATCACAAACTGGTCAACGGCGCCAATGCCGGAAAATTCCTCACCGACCTGGTCAACGCCCTCGGCGATATGCGGCGGCTGCTGCTGTAGTGGCTGGTGTCGGTCCGGTCGTTGCGGGGAGCAAGGGCCCTCGATTTCAACAGCCGGCAACGGCCGCTTCTCTGAGAAGTGTCGTTATCAGGGGGCGACGGACCGTTAGCTTGTCGGGTGTCGGCAGCCAGGCCTGGGGCCGGATTTGATCTGGCTGCTCCAAGAATCGTCAGGCGTTTTCGGTTTACGATCCTCCCGTCGATGGTGGTAGACTTGGGCCTCCAGCAATTGACCATGGAGTACCCCTGGTGGACCCAGACCGCGAGCCAACACAGGATCCAACCCTTGCCTCCGGCCGGCTTGAAGCCTGGCTTGCAGCCAATGTGGCGGGGTTTCGCGGCCCCGTCCGTCTGGCCAAGTTCGCCGGGGGCCAGTCCAACCCCACCTACAAGGTGTCCGCCGCTTCCGGGGACTATGTTCTGCGCCGCAAGCCCCTGGGCCTGACACTGCCCAAGGCCCACGCCGTCGATCGGGAGTATCGGGTGTTGTCGGCCCTGTCCGGCGCCGGCATACCCCTGCCCAAAGTGCACGCCCTGTGTCGCGACGATGGGGTTATCGGCAGTATGTTCTACGTTATGGACATGGTCGAGGGTCGCACCTTCTGGGACCCCCGCCTGCCGGAGTTGAGCAGGACGGAGCGCGGCGCCGTGTTCGCTTCCATGAACCAGGTCATTGCCGACATCCATAGCATAGATCCGGCGGCGGTGGGCCTCGGCGACTTCGGGCGCAGTGAGAACTACCTGCAGCGGCAGATTACCCTGTGGACCAAGCAGTACCGCGCCGCGGAAACCGTGCCCAATCCGGCGGTGGAGAGACTCATCCAGTGGCTGCCGGACAATGTCCCCGCCGAGCACCCGGCGCGCATCGTGCACGGCGACTACCGCCTGGACAATGTGCTAATCCATCCCACCGAGCCCCGTGTCGTTGCGGTGCTGGACTGGGAGCTGGCCACCATCGGCAATCCCATTGCGGACTTTGCCTATCACGCCCTGACCTGGCGCTTTGCGCCGGAGTTGTTCCGCGGGCTGGCGGGTGAGGACCTGGCGAGTCTGGGTATTCCCGGGGAGCGCCAGTACCTCGACACCTATCTCGCGAGAACCGGGCTCGCGCCGCCACGGGATTGGGAGTTCTATCTTATTCTCAGCATGTTCCGCATCGTCGGCCTGATGCAGGGTATTGCCAAGCGCGCCCTCGATGGCACCGCCACCAATGAAAACGCCACCGCCATCGGCGCCAAGGCGGTGCCCATTTCCCAGCTGGCCTGGAGCATGGTCGCCCAGCGGGAGGCCTGAAGTTGAAACCATTGTCAACAGAGGGCAGGGATATGGCAGGTGGAGCAGGGCCCAAGGAGAGTTCCTCGGAAGCCATCGTGCGGGATATCGTGCGCGGAATCTACGAGGGCAGGTATGTTCCGGGACAGCGGCTGGTGGAGCCGGACCTGATGACCCAGTACGGGGTCAGCCGCAGCACCGTCCGGGAGGTGATCAAACAGCTCTCCGCCGACGGCATTGCAGTCAGCCATCCCTTCCGCGGCGCCCAGATCCGCAAGCTCGACCGCAGGGCGGCGAGCAATATCTTTGCCGTGACCGAGGTGGTCCTTGGCCTGGCGGCCCGCCAGGCGGCGGCACACAGTGCCGAGGCGGGGGTCAAAACGAAACTGCGCCAGTGTTTGGCGGACATAAAGACCTGTGCCAAGCGTCCCGACGGCTTCGAGTTTATCCGCAGCAGGAACCGCTTTTACCGGGCTGTGGCAGAGGTCAGCGGCAATGACGAGTTGTTGCGCCTGCTGCCAAAACTGCAGGTTCACCTGGTGCGCAACCCTTCGGGGATGGCCAGTGGGGCCCGAATTCAGGGCTACGAAAAAATCACCAAAGCCATTCTCCGCGGCGACCAGGATGGGGCGGAGGATGCGGCGCGGGCCTATGTCCGCGATTCAGCGGAGTTGGCCCTGCCGCAGTTTCCAGAGCATTAGACCTTTCGCGCTACCTCTTCGCCAAGGGCGACCGCGCTCACTGCCGCCCGCCAGTTGCGGGCGCCGTGGGGGTCGCTGCGGCTCGCCTGGTGCTTGAATTCCAGGCGAGCGATCTGGTCGCGATGGACTTCGTCGGGGCCGTCGGCGAGGCGCAACAGGCGGGCATTGGCGTAGGCGGCGGCCAGGCCAAAGTCGTTGCTGGTGCCGCCGCCGCCAAACAGCTGAATTGCCCAGTCGATCACCTTGCAGGCCATATTGGGCACGGCGACCTTGATCATGGCGATTTCCACCTTGGCTTCCTTGTTGCCCACGGTGTCCATCAGGTGGGCGGCGCGCAGGGTCAGCAAGCGGGCCTGCTCGATCAGGATCCGCGACTCCGCGATGCGCTCCCGGGTCACCGACTGCTCCGCCAGCAGTTTGCCAAATGCCACCCTCTCATTGGCGCGAATGCACATGTCCTCCAGCGCCCGCTCGGCGAGGCCGATCAGGCGCATGCAGTGGTGGATGCGCCCCGGCCCGAGCCGGCCCTGGGCAATTTCGAAACCCCGCCCCTCGCCGAGCAGAATGTTGCTGGCCGGCACCCGTACATCCTTGAACACCACTTCTGCGGCGCGGTCGGGGACTCCATAGAAACCAAATACCGGCAGCGCCCGCTCGACGGTGATGCCCGGCGTTGAGGTGGGTACCAGAATCATGGATTGCTGGTGATAGGTGCTGGCCCCGGGGTCCGTCTTGCCCATGAAGATAATGATTTTGCAGCGCGGATCCGTGGCCCCGGTGGTGTACCACTTGCGGCCGTTGATGACATAGTCGTCGCCCTCCCGCCTGATGGAGCTTTCAATATTGCGGGCGTCGGAGGAGGCCACGCCGGGTTCCGTCATGGCGAAGGCGGAGCGAATTTCTCCGGCGAGCAAGGGCTTTAGCCACTGCTCCTTCTGGGCGGCGGTGCCATAGCGCTCCAGGGTTTCCATATTGCCGGTGTCCGGCGCCGAGCAATTGAACACTTCGGGGGCCAAATGGGTGCGGCCCATAATTTCGCACAGCGGTGCATAGTCGCGATTGGACAGCCCCGCCCCGTGCTCGGAACCGGGGAGAAACAGATTCCACAGTCCGGCGGCCCTGGCTTTGATCTTCAGTTCCTCCACCACCGGATGCACGGCCCAGGGCCCCAGATCCTCGGACTCGCGATAAAAGCGCGCCTCATTGGGGTAGATATGCTCGGCCATAAAGGCCAGCAGCTGGTCCTCGATTGCGCGCGCTTGCGGCGATAGCTCCGGAATCATGGTGTTGCCCTCTGGTGTGATTGATCAATGGCTGGTGGTGGATGCTACAGTGAAAAGTATCGGCCGGCAATATCGTCAGACGATATTGCCAAATGATAATCCGCCGCCACAACGCCCGACGCCTGTGCTAGGCGGTGCCGACCAGGGTGTCGACCATCGCCTGGGCAATGGCCGACAGGGGCTGCTTGCTGCGCACGACAATGCCCACATCGCGATGAATGACTGGTCCCGTCAGCGGTCTGGTCACCGCCCCCAGGGCTTCCATCTGCTCGATACACAGGCTGGGTACCACGCTCAGGCCGAGTCCAGCCGCCACCATCTTGCCGATGGTGGCCAGCTGATGGGCCTCGGTTTCCACACTCACCTCCAGTCCCAGCTCCTGGAAGGTGCGATCGATAAGGGCGCGAATCGAGGAGGGCCGCTGCAACAGCAGCAGGGGGTGATGGGTCAGGGTTTGCCATTGAATCCGGCTGCTGGCCGCCAATTCGTGGCGGGCGGGCATGGCCACCACAAAGTTGTCGCTGAACAGGGGAATAAACCGCAGATCCGTGAGATCCTCGGGTCTGAAGGTGATGCCGATTTCGGAGTGGCCGGAGCGGATTCTCTCGTTGACGATTTCGGCAATGACGTCATCCACCACCACATTGATATTGGGGTAGTGGCGGTAAAAATCCGCCAGCACCCCGGGCAGGCGGGTGGCGGCATAGGATGGCATGGCGGCGAGGCTGAGTTTGCCCCGCTGCTTGGCAAACAGGTTGTGGAGATCGTTGAAGGCGGTTTCCCAGTCCGCCACCAGGCGCCGGGCGACTGGCAGGAAGGCCTGGCCCTCGGGGGACAGGGACAGGCTTCTGGTGGTTCTCACCAGGAGCTTTCCGCCCACCGCCTGCTCCAGGTTTTTGATGGCCATACTCAGGGCGGGCTGGGACAGGAACACCACGCCACAGGCGTCGGCAAAACTCCGGCACTCGGCAACGGCGACAAAGGCCTTGAGCTGTTTGAGGGTCACATTCATTTAAAAATCGCAT
>Ga0079224_100005297_pt1 | contig 16919 bp, 13 predicted proteins | sample Stecom2015_FD_80414 | JGI IMG/M metagenome (GOLD analysis project Ga0079224, IMG submission 80414) | Agricultural soil microbial communities from Utah to study Nitrogen management - Steer compost 2015 | ecosystem: Environmental > Terrestrial > Soil > Agricultural land | place: USA: Utah... | reverse complement strand
TATGCGCCGTAGAAAATCAAATCGGCGACTCGTGATGTAATCCGATCAGTCACCCGTCCTTTGGGTGGGGGTTTATTGTCTGGCAGCTCCTCGTGTGGTTGGCCGCCGTATTAGCCTGGGCACCGGTTGCCGGCCGGGTGTTCGCGTCCGAAAGCCCTGAAGTGAGTAACAGAATCTTCCGCTGGACCAGTTTATTGTTTTTAAGTCGGGCCATCTTCCCCATGTTTTGGGGCATCGCGGCTCTCGCCTACTTCGCCGACCGTGAACTGATCGCACTGGAAAGCGCTCCCTACCTCGTCCGGGAACTCATCCCCTTTGGACTGAAAGGACTCGTCGTCGCAGGGATGTTGGCTGCTTCCATGTCGACCTACAGCGGCTATCTGTTGGCATTTAGCTCGGTGATTTCCGAGGATGTCATTATTCCTCTCTTGAAACGAACTCTGTCACAACGAGCGGAACTACTCCTGAACAAGCTGACTGTCCTGGGACTGGCTGCCTTCATTATTATATGGGGACTCTTCTACGTCGTTCCGTCTGCCACTTTCTTCTATCTGCAAGTCACCGCCAACATTTTCCTGGCCGGTACTTTCTGGTCTCTAGTAGGCGGGCTGTATTGGAAAAAGGCCCATTCGCTGGGGGCGTACTGTTCTTTAATTTTCGGAGCCAGCGTTATCTCAATTTATTTCTTGCTTCCTGAGCCGGAACAGTGGAGCGGTACGATTGGCGTGACCAGCTACTTCTTCGCCTTTCTCGGAATGGTCACCGGTTCCCTCATCGGCCACCATGTACCCTCTCGCAAGATGCGCGTCGCTCTCGTGACCTGTGTCGTCGTGTCCATCATCATGGGGACCACTACCTTCTTCCTCCTGCCTCCGCAGGATGTCTGGACCTCTTTTTGGATGGTGGTAATCGGAGTTTCCGCTCTAATTTTCGTTCTTCTGTCCGGAATGGTGGTGGTGAAGGGTTTTTCTGAAGTAAAGACCGTGCTCTACCAGAGAGCTGAAGGAGATGATCACGAAAGAAAAGGCTGAAGACTGGTGCTCGAGGGCCTTGGGAACCGGATGTAATGCACTCTTCCCCGATTTATCCTGAGCGCAGCGCGTGTGCACTCTCGTGCCTTGTCCGGCAAGCTCCTTTCAACGATCGAGAGTAAGAAATGCTGCTGCCGGTTTAGTCCTCATATGAAACGCCCAGCCTTTGCAGGGCCTCTTCAGGACAGCCATTCCATTCAGGGACGAAAGCATTTCCGACGTACTGCAGGTCTTCAACACCCATCTTACTGCTCCAAAAACCCGTGGCTGTCAGGTCGCGGAATTTGATAAAGAAAGAGACACCATGCTGAAGCTCAGGTTTTGCCTTAGCGGGCCAGGCCAGACTGTCGAGTACCTGTTTCTGTTGCGAGTCGCTACAGTCGATGAATCGGCGATTAAACAATCGCTCACAATATCGATCGAGCCAGGCCAGTCCACCACGCATAGCCGTCTGACGCTCGGTCATCGGTGTCGCCGAGTAAAGTTTCTCGTCAGTCATGATGAAATCAATAAATTCGGGGACACCAGCATCGGTAGCACTACCGGAGCGTTCGTCTTTGGGAATGATCAGATCGGCCAAAACACAAACCGTTCGGTATTCATGATCGTTGAAGAAAGATAGCTTGAATGCACCGTCTCTCTGGACTTTGACGCCCCGGGCACGAAGGTGGGCAGTCTGGGCTTCTGTTTCTGTCCAGACGAAGCCTCCCACAAGAGGAGAAGCAGTAAGAATCCTGAGAGCGTTTCTTCGCGTGAACTCAGCCATAACAACTCCTACAGGTTGCCCTTTCGGCTCTGGTCAGCGATGTATTCACTGGTACGCATCGCCAGTGCCAGAATCGTCCAGGTCGGGTTCTTATGAGCTTCTGAAGTAAAAGAGCCACCATCGACAACAAATAAATTCTTAGAATCATGAGCCTGGCAGAACTCATTCAGTACCGATGATCTTGGGTCATCCCCCATGCGGGTTGTGCCGACTTCATGATTGATCCGACCTCCACCGGAGATGCTCTCGCGTGGAGGCCTTGGAGTAACGGGCGTGCCACCCAGAGCCATGATTATTTCTCGAACGGTATCTTGCATGTGCTCGCCTTGCTTGTATTCATACTCGGAAAACTTAAAATGAAACCGTAGTACCGGAATGCCCCACTGATCGACCACCGATGGATCAATTTCACAGTAGCTGTCGGGATTGGGGATCATTTCGCCGCAGCAACCGAACCCTATGAAGGCACCATAGTAACGACGATAATCTTCTTTAAGCTTCGCACCATAACCACCGCCGCCGTTATATCTCTCAATACCTTCCATAAATCGAAATCCCGGCATGCGACGCCCCCCTCTAATCTGGATATGGTAGCCGCGCGGGAAGTCCAGCTTTTTGTTGTCAAGCCACCACGGGATGTAGATATGCCCAAGCTCGATGCCATCCTCATTGTGGGGGACACCATCCATCAGCTGAGGAAAGAATCCGGTTGCACCGGACGCAATCGAGTCCACCAAATTCCTTCCAATCTGGTCGCTTGAATTAGCCAAGCCCGAAGGAAATCGGGATGACTTGGAATTGAGTAGCAAACGAGCCGTTTCACAGGCGCTCGCCCCAAGAACCACTATTCGAGCCCGAATCTGGTACTCACGGCCGTCCTCGACATTGACATAGGAGACGCCTGTAGCCAAACCGTTTTCGTCCGTCAAGACTTCGCGTGCCATTGCTCCCGTAATGATCTTCAATCGACCCGTGGCGAGAGCGGGAGGCAAAAGAACCGACGGCGTAGAAAAGTTAGAGTGGGTGGAGCAACCTTTACCGCACTGCGCGCAGTAGTGGCAAGCAGGGCGACCGTTGAGTGGCCGTGTGAGTACCGAGATCCTCGAGGAGACACACGGAATCCCCATCTTTTTGCAACCTTTCATCACCATCAATTCATGGCAACGTGGCCGAGGAGGTGGCAGGAAGATTCCGTCGGGTTCGTTGTATATACCTTCGTTCGTTCCGAAGATCCCGATCAGTCGATCGATCTTGTCATAATAAGGCTTAATGTCATCATAGCTGATCGGCCAATCTTCTCCCAGACCGTCGTGGCTGCGCCCTTTGAAGTCGATCGGACCGAAGCGTAAAGACACACGTCCCCAATGGTTGGTTCGGCCACCCAGCATCCGTGCGCGATACCAGTCGAATCTCTCACCTCGCGCGACGGTGTAGGGCTCACCCGGAATTGTCCAACCGCCATAACCAGCGTCCCATTCCCCGAAAGGACGGTCAACAGTGCCTGCTCCCCTGCGAGGTGAATCATAATTCCATGCAAACATCGCCGAGTCCTTTGCAGAGTCATACATCGGCCCCGCTTCGAGCATCACTGCGTTGGCACCTGCCTCGGTCAGTACTTTGGCAGCCATCCCGCCACCAGCACCGGATCCAACAATACATACGTCGTAGAGCTTTGGATTCTTGAGGATCTGCACGATTGGGCCCAAGTCTAGAAGTGCCCTATTCCCAAGTCAAGGAACATTTATCATTTAAATTATCACTTCTCTCTACAGCGCTAGGGCGTTAGTTGAGCCACTGCTCCGCAGTTTTATTCTTTCTTTTCTGACAAAAGAAAGAGTTATTGAGTGGACGGAGGCCTGCAGAAAAGTCCTCGCTAGTTGTGATCCAGCGAACCGTTCGCTCGCCTGGCGTACTGGGCTACCTGTGTTACAGTCGATTGACGAAGAATAAGGGCATGCACTTGAGCACTCCTTATGGGCAAAGAGAATGTTAGAAGAGATATCGACGGGCATTGCCAGTCTGGAACGCGGTCGAAGTCTCGGAAGCCAGACAGGCTGGATTCGGAGTCGAACCGAACAGGATGCTGTCAGGCATCCTCAACGGGTTTGCAGCCCGCGGGAGGCACCGGCCCCCTAAACCAGCCGGGCAGAAGATAGCACACTCATCGAAAGCAGAAGCCCTCGTCCGTTAGCCGCCTCGACATGGAACCCACCCCGGCCAGCCGATCCTCGATAGTGTCCCTCTCAATCGATCTGGAGAGTTCGTTCTCGAACCGACCTGCAGTATCTCTACCACGCCGGTCTCCCAGAATACAGAATCTGAGACGCGGAGGACACCGAGGAAGTGGCCTGCCAGTCCTAGTTTCCTAACCTTCTCTGCCGAAAAGGTCCCCACCGGGCAGATGACCCGTAGGAGTAATTACTGCTATAATCCCCCCCTCGATGACACCAGACATGCTCGTGCTTAGCTTGATCATCCTTGGTGGGATCGTACTGTTCGTAACCGAAGCGTTTCCGGTCGACAAGGTGAGCATCCTGATCCTGGCAAGTCTCGTGCTTTTTCGCCTCATTTCTCCCTCAGAGGCTCTCTCAGGATTCGGAAATCCAGCCACCATAACAGTGGCCTGCATGCTCGCTCTAAGCTTTGGCATCGAACGAACAGGAGCATTGAATTTCCTGGCCAACCGAATCATCGATTTGTCCGGAGGCAGTGAAGTCAAAGTTCTACTATCTGTCATTTTGGCCGTAGGAATACTCTCTGCCTTCATCAACAACACAGCCGCCGTCGCAATGTTTATCCCTCTTTGTGTCGCCGTGGCACGCGAACAGAATCTGGCCGCCAGTCGCCTTCTAATGCCCATGTCTTTTGCAGCGATTTTCGCCGGCACGTGCACGCTGATCGGTACGTCCACCAATCTCCTTGTTTATGGCGTCGTACAAGAAAAGTTGAACTACTCGATCGGAATGTTTGAGGTGGCGCCCCTGGGACTGATTTTCTTCGGGCTAGGATCACTATATCTGTTGTTCATTGGACGCCGGTTCCTTCCAGTGCGAGAATTACGAGACGACCTCACCGAAAGATATCGATTGAGGAGCTACGTGACGGAACTCATCTTGCTCCCCAAATCGCCGCTGATTGGTAAGACTCTCGCCGAAACCCGCCTGGGTAAAGACTTTGACATTGAGGTTTTCGAGATCTGGCGCGGGAAAGAAAAGTTTATCGCGACCGATTCCAGTCATCTGCGATTACAAGAGGGGGACATTCTGCTCGTGTCGGGTGATCCCGAGAAGCTGATCGACATACAAAGGAGAGCAGGGGTTCTCCTGGAGGCATTGCAAGTAGAGGATCGGGATCTCGAAGATGAAGATATCGTACTGGTAGAGGCCTTTATCTCGCCCAACTCTCGCCTGGCGGAAAGTACTCTGGCAGACGTTAACTTCCGCGGAACCTACAAAGCAAATGCTCTGGCCATTCGCCGCCACGGGAAAAGCATTCGGGAGAAGATAGGAAGGACGAAGCTTCAATCCGGCGACAGTCTCCTGGTGCTCACCACTCACGACCAACTAGCCACCCTCCGTGACATGTCAGACTTCTTAATCATTGAAGAAGTCAGGGTCACGCCGTTACGAAAGGAAAAGGCCTATTACGCCACGTCGATTTTTGCTGCGATTGTACTGATCGCGGCCACAGGAGTCTTAGAGGTTGTCGAAGCCGCTCTGATCGGAGTCGCTCTCATGACGCTAACGGGATGCATCCGACTCCGGGAGTTGTACTCGAAGATGTCGTGGACGACACTGGTCATGCTGGGTTGCCTCATTCCTCTGGGTGTGGCGATGGACTCAACGGGTCTGGCCTCTCTGGTCGCGACCTATGTAATTAATACCTTGCGTTCACTGGGTCCAATTGCCGTTTTATCCGGTATCTACCTGTTGACATCACTTCTCACGGAAGTGCTTTCCAACAATGCAACGGCGGTCCTCATGCTGCCTATCGCCCTTTCCGCCGCAACTCAGCTCGATGCAAACGCCACACCCTTTATCTTCGCCGTCATGTTTGCAGCATCGGCCAGTTTCATGACTCCAGTTGGATACCAAACCAACACCATGATCTTCGGACCGGGAGGATACAAGTTTTCGGATTACATCAAGGTTGGTGCTCCGTTGAGTGTCCTCTTCTGGTTGCTGGCAACGATCTTCACCCCTGTCTTTTGGCCACTGTAAGCTGAAATCTCTCATCAGAAATTGACCCTTCCAGTCTGACGACGCAGCCAGGGCCGATGGTGATACACAGTAACGAAGCCTCGAGGGATTGCGTGACATCCGGAAACCCTTGAATACTCGATCGAGCCCGTACTCTTCACAATCGAACTGGTATTCTCCCGCCCGACAAAGGCGGCAGGGATATCTCTCCCGGGTGCCGGCCTCACCGTACTCCCCTTCGGAACCAGTGGACCTGAACTCGCACGTCAGTGTCCCGGTATCCCTCAAGGGTCACACCACGTCTGCCTTGAAAGCATCTACTCCTCGATCGAGAACCGGTTCCGGAGGTAACTGTTGCGGATCAATCGTATGACCCGGTGCGCTCTCCGGTCGAAGAGGCGTCATCTCTCACCAACAAGCGCGCCCGGACGAGATCCATTAAAATTTAGAATGAATGCAGGAGTTTCTAATTTGCAGAGTGAAGAGGGTCTTCGTCTCGATTCGATCGGTCGAGAAATCTCGAACCAGCCAGTCCTGAGCGAGATTAGTCTGAAAGTTGCTCCAGGTGAGTTGATGGTTCTTCTCGGACCTTCTGGAAGCGGGAAGACCACTCTACTCCGTATCATCGCCGGTCTCGATGCCGCCGATCGCGGGAGCATTTATGTCGATGGACAGCGAGTCGACCATCTTCCCGCCTCTCAGCGGCGAATTGGTTTGGTCTTTCAGGAGCATGCCCTCTTCGACAAGATGACAGTCGAAAACAACATTGCCTTCGGATTAAAGGTCCAAAAATATCCAAGGAGTCACATTCAAGCCGCCGTGACTGAAATGCTGCGGATGTTTCAACTGGAGGACGAGAGAACGAAGTTCCCTTCCAGGTTGTCCGTCGGTCAGAAACAGCGCGTTGCTATTGCCCGAACGTTGGCTGCTGAACCGAAAGTGCTTCTTCTCGACGAGCCCCTCAACTCGCTGGGAAGTGAATCGCGGTTAAGGTTGAGAAGGAAGTTGAGCCAATGGACTCGTTCGATGAACGTCCCCACTCTATTCGTCACACAGGACCCGGAAGAGGCACTTGAAATGGGCGATCAGATTGCCTTTCTCAACCGCGGCCGAATCGAGCAAATCGATACTCCCTCTGGTATCTATAACCATCCGAAGGACGAGCTTGTGGCACGATTTCTCGGTGCTGCAAACGTGTTGATCGGCAAATGGATACGGGGCAATGTCGTATGTGGTCCTCTTCGGCTGCAACCTCCGCCCGACGTTTCCCATATGGCGGAAGGTCAGCACGTTCGAGTGGTCTTTCGACCTGAAGATGTGGTTCTGAACTTTCAGCCACAGCTTCTACAAACTCCTTATTATCTGGGGAGAGGCATTGTGGAAGAGGCCCTTTATATCGGCGCCTCCGAACGGTTGATTATTCGCTTATCCTTGGGCGAATCGGCTTCCGGTAAGCTGGTCGCAGTGGACGACACCTTTGTGACCGAACTTTTTCTCACCGTCAGCCGGAACAAGTGGGAAGCAGATGAAATCGAGCTATCCCCAGGCGACCCAGTGGTCGTGGGTTTGAAGGATTACCGGTTGCGTCCTTATCTTCCGCTCGCTCACGATCTTTAAACTTTTGCTTGACTCCGATCATCGACCCTCTTAAACTCCTACTATAAAACTAGGTATTGATGAACGTTTCAACCAAGAGCGAATATGGACTGCGGGCGCTGATTTATCTGGCGAGTCGCGACGATCCCGAGCCGGTTTCGGCGCACGAGATCGCGACGAGTTGGCGTGTTCCGGTCAAGTATCTCGAGCAGATTCTCAAGACACTCAAGGATGCCGGCCTGGTAGAAAGCCACCTGGGAGTTCGTGGTGGATATCGATTGGCCAGACCGGCCAGTTTGATCACCGCAGGAGAAGTGATTCGCGTCCTTGATGGACCCATTGCCCCGATCGGCTGTGTCAGTGTCTCCAACTATATCCCGTGTGAGTTTGAATTGTTTTGTGGATTGAAACTGCTATGGAGCCGAACCCGCGCGGCAATTCTTGGGGTCCTGGATCAAACGACTATCGCCGATCTCAGCTATCAAGGGCTGCCTGAACAGCTCGTCCAGATGCAGAAATAGCAGACCCAAATCGTATTTTTTTGCCCCAAACTACTAGTATATCACTAGGAGTTTAGAGGAGAAATGAATGACGGTTAGAGGCATTGTTGCCATCTTCATTTTAGTGATAACTCTGGGCCTTTCTGTCGGGTGCGGGAGATCGAGCAACTCCGAAGAAGTCGTCTTAACACTTGGTGCCTATACCACTCCTCGTGAGGTTTACAGCAAGGTCATCATCCCAGCGTTTCAAGCGCATTGGAAAGAGAAAACAGGACAACACGTGCGATTCCAGGAGTCCTATCTCGGAAGCGGCGCCCAATCCCGCGCAATCGTTGGTGGTTTTGAAGCCGACATCGCTGCCCTGTCTCTGGAGGCAGACATCGATCGAATCGCCCGGGCCGGACTGATCACCCACGACTGGAAATCCCGCAGCCGCGGCGGAATGGTGAGTACCTCCATCGTCGTAATCGCTGTTCGGCCGGGCAATCCCCTGAAAATTCAGGATTGGGCCGATTTGACCCGGCCTGGACTAAACATTTTGACACCCGATCCGAAGACCTCCGGAGGTGCTATGTGGAACATAAGCGCGGTCTATGGCGCAGCTCTACGAGGGTTTGTCGCGGGAGTACCAGAAAGAGATCACACGGCAGCTCGGGATTTCCTGTCCAAAGTATTTCGAAACGTAACCATTATGGATAAAGGCGCGCGGGAATCGATCACCAACTTTGAACGCGGTGTCGGCGACGTTGCGCTCACCTACGAAAATGAAGTTCTGGTAGGGCAGCAAAGCGGACAGACCTATGAATACGTTATCCCTCAGTCGACCATTCTGATCGAGAATCCCGTCGCCCTGATTGATAAGCACGTAGACGCACATGGTGTTCGACCTGTCGCCGAAGCCTTTCTGGATTTTCTTTGGAGCAAAGAAGCACAACAGGCTTACGCTCAGTTTGGTCTGAGACCGGTGGATCCTGACGTGGCGGAAGAGGTCCGGGATCAATACCCGCCTGTAATGGACCTCTGGAAGATCGAGTTCTTGGGAGGCTGGGAAAGAGCAGTCCCCGATCTATTTGGTCCCGATGGGATCTACACCCAGATATCCGAGAAGCGGGGGATGTCGCAATGACTGCCAGGGCTCTCGATCCACAGCTACAACAGCCAATTAGCCCGGTTTTAGTACCCAGGCCCTGGGGTACTTGGGGAATCCGCTTTGTGGCGATCAGTTATTTGGCCATGATGATCGTCCTGCCCCTGACGGCGATTGTGAAAACGGCCTTTCAGGCGGGTCCAGTGGCATTCCTGCACGAATTGGCGAGCCCGATCGCCTGGGAGGCACTGAAGCTGACCTTATTGGTCTCCACTATTACCTGCGTGATCAATACTGTCATGGGTACGCTGACAGCCTATGTTCTTGTGCGCTTTGAATTTCCGGGACGCCGTCTGCTCAATGCCCTGGTTGATCTACCGTTTGCGATCCCAACGCTGGTAACGGGGATCATGCTAGTCGTGCTTTACGGACCGCAGGGAATCGCGAGCGCCTGGCTGGAAGGCCTGGGTATTCAAGTCATATTTGCCAAACCGGGTATTGTACTGGCCCTGCTACTGGTTACCTTTCCCTTCGTGATTCGCAGTGTCCAGCCGGGTCTGATCGAAGCAGAAAAGGACCAAGAAGAAGCGGCCTTTACGCTGGGGGCCTCCAAGTGGGGCACCGTCTACCGCATAGTCTTGCCTACTCTTCTGCCTGCAATTCTGACTGGGCGCCTTCTGAGTTTCGCCCGTGCTGTCGGGGAATTTGGTTCTGTAATCATCGTGGCCGGCAACATTCCGGGGATTACTCTGACTGCCCCCGTCTACGTCTACGGGCAGATTGAGTCGGACAATCAGCAGGGCGCAAGCGCTGTATCAGTGATCCTCATGACGCTGTCCTTTACATTGATGCTGACGGTGGATTGGATGCAGCAACGGAAGGAAGAGGTGCGCCATGCCGGTTAGTGCAGCTTCGCAATCCCAAGCACAACGTAAACACAGCTTCGTGGAATGGGGACTAATAGCAGTCGTCATCGCATACGCCTCCTTGCTCCTCCTGGGCCCACTGGCTGCTATGGTCTGGGGCGCCTTCTCTGAAGGTTTTGCGAGATTCTGGAGCGAGATCACCAGTCCCGATGTACTCCATGCATTGAAACTCACAGTTTTGCTGGGCGGCGGTGCAACCGCGCTGAACACCGCCTTTGGCCTAGCCATTGCCTGGGTGCTCGTCCGCCATCAGTTTAAAGGGAAGCGATTCATCAACGGTCTGGTGGATCTTCCATTTGCCGTTTCGCCCGTGATAGCCGGCTTGATGCTGATCCTTCTTTTCGGCCGCGACGGCTGGCTGACACCGCTGGCCGACGCCATCGGTTTAAAACTTGTCTTCTCGGTGCCCGGAATGCTCCTGGCGACGACCTTTGTCTCTCTCCCGTTTGTGATCAGGGAAGTGATGCCCATCCTGTCACAAGTCGGAACCCAACAGGAGGAGGCCGCTTACACTCTGGGAGCCAGTCCCTGGCAGACCTTCCTCAGGGTGACATTGCCGACCATTCGCTGGGGCCTGCTCTACGGGATCTCACTGACACTGGCGCGTGCCCTCGGAGAGTTCGGGGCGGTACTGGTGGTGAGCGGCGGTGTCAGCGGATTAACGGAGACCGCCACCCTCTTCATTTTTCGTTCGTTGGATGATCGCAACTACGTGGGTGCCTATTCCGTCGCTCTACTTCTCGCCCTGATCTCGTTTGTTCTCTTGATCCTGATCGAGCTCTTCAAGGCGCGTCGAGTGGAAAGCTGACCGGAAAGGACTTCTTATGTCGATAGTCTTGAATCAAATCAGCAAACTTTACCGATCCCAAGTCGTTGTCGATCGCGTTTCGCTCGAAATCGAAGACGGAGAACTTTTCGTCTTGCTGGGGGCCAGCGGAAGCGGAAAAAGCACCATCCTGCGCATGATTGCAGGCCTCACGCCTCCGACTGCAGGCACCATCCATCTGCATGGACGTGACGTCACCTATCTACCTGCCCAGCAGCGCGATATCGGCTTGGTGTTTCAGAACTATTCAATCTTTCGCCATCTGAATGTAGCGGAGAACATCGAATTTGGCCTCAGTGTCCGCAAAATTCCTGCCAATGAGCGCGCTCGACGGCGCGATGAACTACTGGATCTTGTCGGGCTGGCCGGGCTCGGGAATCGATACGCCCATCAGCTCTCCGGGGGCCAGCAGCAGCGCGTGGCACTGGCTCGCGCCCTGGCCCATAAGCCGAAAGTTTTGCTCCTTGATGAACCGTTTGGAGCACTCGATGTCAAGATTCGGGCCCAGCTTCGCCGCAGCCTGAAGGAAATCCAGCGGAAGCTCAAAGTCACGACGGTTCTGGTGACCCACGAGCAGGAGGAGGCTTTCGAGCTTGCTGATCGCATCGGAGTCATCGAAAGAGGACGCCTGGTGGAAGTGGGCGAGAGCCAGACTCTCTACAACAAACCCCAGACTTCCTTTGTCGCAACCTTTTTGGGAGCAGGAACAGTCCTCACAGGCCGCGTTCGAGAGGGGTGCGCACGGTTCGGGCCGGTTGATTTACCAATCCCGGACAAGACTGGCGTCCATGAGGGCGGCCGCATCCAGGTGCTGATCAGACCAGAGCACGTGGTTCTCAGCGACGAGTCGGATTCCGGCGGGTATGTCTCGATGGGACGCGGACGGATCATCGAAGAGCGCTTTACGGGGCCCGAACGCCGGCTCCGTCTCCTCCTTCCCCCGCTCGCCAATACCCGACAGGTGGCTCCCGCTGTTCCCTTCGGCGAGGAGGGGGTGGTGATCGAGGCGGCCATACCGGCTGAAGGCTCACTTCAAAATCCTGAGCCGTACGTGAGGTTGAAGGGGTGGCACCTGATGAAACCACCGACGCCGCACCTGTTAGCTGTGGCTATGGATTCTGAGGTCGACGCGCTTCGTCACTCGGCCCGATGGCTGGTTGAAAAGCTGGACGGATGCGCCACCTTCCTAACGGTAATACCTTCGAAGGGAAGCCGCAGAATTGCAGAGATGGAAAAGGGTCGAGGGCAAGCCGCCTTCTCTCGGATTGAAAGTTGCCTTCGTGAGGGGGACTTCGTCACTGAAGTGCTCGCTGAACTGAGGGAAAAATCTTATGAAATGCTGCTTCTGGCTTCTGCCCTCAAGAGGCCCTCAGGCCCGGCCGGCAGATTCCATTCCTCTTCCTTATCGCTAGAGAGGTTGTTGCAGCAAACAACGATTCCGATCCTTCTCGTTCAAGGTGGTGTTGAGAAAATCTCCCGAATCCTGATTTGTACGGCAGCCGGCGAACCGGGCAAAGTAGATGTTCGGGAAGGAGGGCGCCTCGCTCGCCGCCTCGGTGCTCACGTCACCTTGCTGCATGTCCGTGCCAAGGGGAACGCAAGAGTCGCAGCCCACCTGGAACAAGCAGCCGCAACCCTACGCACCCTGGAAGTTGAGGTGGATGTCCGAATTAGACTCGCCCCGGATCCCGCCGCGGGAATCTTGGCTGAAATTCGGGAAGGAAATCACGATTTGATCGTAGTCGGTCGCCCTGACCCCGGCTCGCAGAAGTTTCTCGGTGATGATGACGTGACGCGACAGATCCTATCCGGCACCGATCGGCCCGTTCTGATCATTTCGTCGGAGATAGAAGCGGATTTGTGGGGCGCGGCGACCTTTACATCCACAGTTGTTCAAAGCCAAAACCGAAGAGGATCAGTGTGAAGATACAGCGTCTCTTTGTCACTTTTGTCATGCTCACCATGTTCATCGTTCCTTTACATTCAGAAGACAACCTCGGCTCTCTGGAAGAGCAGATCGGCGAACTGCAAGAACAGATCCGTCAACTGGAAGAGCAGCGCCGGCTGCTCGACCAACAAGCGAAGCATTGGAAAGACCAACCTGAGCCAGGTGGAGGGGCAGCTGCAGCAGTCGAGAAGAAAAGTTCCTTACTCGACGTGACTGACCGAGGCATCTCGGTCGAATCGGCCCAGGATGACTTTAGACTCAGATTTCGTGGCTACTTCCAGATAGACAATCGAACCTATCTCGAGGCGGCCCCCTCCGCTGTCGACACATTTCTGCTACGGCGGATTCGTCCAGTCGTAGAACTGACGGTGTTCAAGAATTTTGACTTTCGGATTATGCCGGACTTTGCGGGTTCCTCGACTAATCTACAAGACGCATACTTCAACTGGACACTTGCACCGGAGTTTCAGATCCGAGCCGGTAAGATGAAGTCACCCATCGGGCTGGAACGGCTCCAGTCGGCCACCGCGCTGCCATTCACCGAACGGGGATTCCCGACAGCCATGGTGCCGAACCGGGATATTGGGTTCATGCTGCGCGGCCTTGTCCTTCAAGAAAGACTCGAATACGGTGTAGGCCTGTTTGACGGAGGAAAAGACGGCAGCAGCGTTGACTCCGATACAAATGACGGAAAGGATTTGGTCCTCCGTCTCTTTGCGCAACCTTTTGCAAGAGCCACAGATCATCCACTAGCAGGACTTGGAGTCGGTATTGCCGGCACCTACGGCCAACATGAGGCTCCCCCCACCAGTTACAGAACGACCGGCCAACAGGTCTTCTTCCGATTCAATACCGGAGTCGTCAATGACGGCCGCCTCTGGAGGCTTGCCCCGCAGGCCTATTACTACCGCGGACCTTTCGGAATCCTCGGTGAATGGACTCTCTCTTCACAGCAACTCCGAAACGACACACAGCAGGCAGAGGTTCGCAACGTCGCGTGGCAGATGGTTACCAGTTACGTCCTGACCGGCGAAGACAGTTCTTACGGCGGCGTTCGACCGAGACGAAACCTCGAGTTCGGACAGAACTCCTGGGGTGCCTTCGAAGTCGTAGCGAGAGTCGGTCGGATCGATATCGATGACAATGCCTTTCCGTTCTTTGCCAGTTCCAGTGGAAACGCCGAGCGAGTCACCAATGTCGGAGTCGGCCTGAACTGGTATCTGAATAGTAACATCAAGTTTGCGATTGACTACGAGACGAATCTAATGTCGGGCGGTGGCTCCTTCAAAGACGAGCACACCCTCTTCAACCGCATACAGTTCGGGTTCTAGCCTTTTCAACCCAACTGAACCGCCTCTCAAGAAAGCTTCACTGACCACCTCGGACCTACTCGTGTGCGTTCTATCTTTCATTGGTTCTGATGCTTTGTTGAGGTTTTTCCTGGTCTTTTACTTGAAACTATCTGGAATCTTAAAAAATCACTTTCGAAACACCCATTCGTATTTCTCGCAATCGGTTGAAATACTTCCCAATACTGGTTTTTTCCAATCAAAGAGAGCCGTTCTTTTTTGCTCATCCACCAAGAACCGTATCCACTAAGAATCGGCCCTATGGAGCAAAGGGGTGATTATGTCTGCTGCAAGAAATGGGGTCGCATTGCAAGTGATGCGCAGGAACCCCAAGTGAGAACGCGAACCATTTTTTAAAGAAGCGTCGGAGGATTATTATCTGCGTCAGTGACATCGCAGGCACTCATAACCAGGAGTCTCATCGTTTGGCTGGTCATTATCTTCCTTGAATTTCTCCATGGATTCGCGCGAGCAATCTTTCTGGAGCCGTATGTCGGGGATCTGCGGGCCCGGCAAATTGGCGTGATCATCGGTTCCTTGCTGATACTGGCGATTGCATTCGCGTTCAGCCGGTGGATCAGTGCCACCAGTCGGAAGCAGCTTCTCGCGGTCGGAATTCTCTGGGTCGGCCTCACCCTGGTTTTTGAGATCATCTTCGGCCGATTCGTCATGGAGCTCTCCTGGGAACGCCTTCTTTCCGACTACAATCCCTTGCAAGGGGGCTTTCTCGCCCTCGGCATTATCGTCCTGTTGTTGTCGCCTCTGGCGGCGGCAAAACTCCGCCGGATCAAGGAACATGATCCGTCTCCACCCGGGAGCGATTTGGCTCGATGGGCTGGTGCTAGCTCTGGTGGAAACATGTACATCCCGACACATCGCCGGATCTCTTTCGTAGGCCAGGTAGGCTGGTTATTGGCGACCCTTACGGTCGGTTTCACAGTGTCGGCTTTCTTCGCAGGAGTCCTACGCCTCCCTCGAAACCTTTTCCTGCTTCCATATAGCCTGGTCGCTATTGGCTTTCTTCAGGCCTACCTTCATTTTTCGGGTGTAGATCTGTCGGCTCACTACCGAAAGAATCCGATTATCGGCATTCTTGCTGCAACCCTTGCCGGCATCCTGGTTGTGATGAACGTGGTCTCTCAGCCGGCTTCGCCTGCACCTGACGGACTCGATCTGTTCTTTGCACTTTTGTGGGCAGGAATCGTCTATGGTCTGCTGGATGCACTGCTCCTCTCGGTTATTCCCGTCATCGCGATGTGGCTCGCCTTCACGCACAAGGGGCTCACGAGAACGCAGTCCGGTCGGCTAATCGCGGCCGTTTTAGCGCTGGCAGCCAGTTTGGCAGTCACTGCCGCCTATCACCTGGGGTATCCGGAGTTCCGGGGGCCGCAAGTGATAGGTCCCGTCATCGGCAATGGCATTCTGACCATAGCGTATTTACTCACGCGAAGCCCGCTCGCTCCGACCCTAGGGCATATCGCCATGCACGTCGCCGCCGTACTTCACGGCATGGAGACGACCCTTCAGCTGCCGCCGCACTACTGATCCGCATCCTTTGAGTTTAAGTGACTATCCGTCTGGCCAGACCTCAGCGACCTGATAAGTCCCTGTCCTACTAACGTTCGGCTTACCGGCGGCGAGACGATCATCGATATACACGGCGTTCGTTGCATGACAAAAGATATACGGTATCATTGAAGAAGAGGTTCTCGAATCTTCATCTTGCTCACGAACCTCGCATGCAACGACTTTGCCGTTGGAGTTTTTCGATCTCGATGAAACCAACCAGGTTGCCAGATGTATCGAGAGAGACGGCACGGTCGGATCAATTATCCCTATTGCATGGCGCACTTTCTTTTTGCAGCCCGGAGTGTGACACGTTCCTGTTTCTTTCCTGGATCCGGGCATTTGATACGAGAACTTTAATTCAGGAGGTGAGAGATGAGCCAATATCAGATAGCTGTCTTGGTCGGTAGCCTTCGACGCAATTCATATAATCGACAACTGGCCAATGCCGTCATTAAGCTGGCCCCGCCCGAATTGTCCTTTAACTTTCTTCGGATTGACGACTTGCCACTCTACAACCAGGATGACGACAATATCCCGGCTGAGCAGGTGAAGCGACTGAAGCAAGAGGTCACTGCTGCCTCGGGACTACTGTTTGTGACACCCGAATACAACCGTTCGGTGCCCGGGGTGTTGAAGAACGCGATCGATCATGCTTCACGTCCCTATGGACAGAATGCCTGGGCAGGCAAGCCCGGCGGAGTGATGGGGGCGTCGATTGGAGCACCTGGCTCGTCCATGGCACAGCAGCATCTGCGGAACATCCTCGCCTACCTGGATGTGCCGACTCTCGGACAACCGGAGGTGTTCATCCACGTCCAAGACGGCTTCTTTGATGAAAACGGAGAGATCACCAGTGCAGAGAGCCGCGCCTTCTTGCAGACTTGGATGGACCGTTACGTCGCCTGGGTCAAGCAGTTCGCGCAGGCCGGAGTGAGCGAGACTCGCGCCACCGCCGGATAGGCTCCTGAAAGTCGCCGGTAAACACGACAATCGCCGCCTGCAGTTTTATTAACGGCTTCTAACCGCAGCTGGGTTCTGGCGACTCAAAGCCGGGAGTTTTGTTTCAAGGTGGAGGGCGCGTAGATCCAAAATGGCTCAGCGATCTCTTCAGGAGCGGCCGGT
>Ga0079224_100005294_pt1 | contig 16922 bp, 13 predicted proteins | sample Stecom2015_FD_80414 | JGI IMG/M metagenome (GOLD analysis project Ga0079224, IMG submission 80414) | Agricultural soil microbial communities from Utah to study Nitrogen management - Steer compost 2015 | ecosystem: Environmental > Terrestrial > Soil > Agricultural land | place: USA: Utah... | reverse complement strand
GGCTCGACCGGCTGCGAAGCAACCTCCGCCGGGGTCTGCTGCCGGAGCGGTAAGGTAATTTTCCCCGGCCTCTGCCAAATCATATCTCCGTTTGCCACAAATTTGACTTGAAGCTCAATCATAACTAGCATCATATGCAGGGATACCTTCATTTGAGGAGTCAATATGAGCGCGCAGTCTCCGTCGCCGCCCAGGCCTTCTCCGCCGGCGGTGTCACCGGATAAAAAGCCAGAGGAAAAACAAGCCCCGGTTACCCAGGGGCGCGTCGATTTCCGCAAACATCTGCCGGTCTGGATTCAGGAACTCCCGCAGTTTGGCAAGTTCCAGCCGGCGGAACCAGACCCGAATTATCAACTGCTGAACAAGAAGGACCTTGAGGAACTGCTCAAGGACATGCCGGAGCAGGTCCGAAAAGAGATTTTTGATGACATCGACTTTATGGACTACGAACTGCTGCGGCTGTTTCGCGAGCGCGATCATCAGGCCAAGTTCAACCAGAACCGCTATCGCCGCCGCCAGATTCTGTTCCTCGTGCTAGCTGTCGCCGCCACCCTGATCGGTTCGTTCCAGGTGGTAGCCCTGAACACCAGCCCGGACATCATGCCGGTGTTCGCCTTTCTGGAAACGCTGGTGGCGCTGCTCACCGCCTTTCTGGCTTCGATTGGCGGACGGCAGTCGCCGCAGGAATTGTGGCTGACCAACCGCCGCCGGGCCGAACAGATGCGCCGCGAATATTTCCGGTATCTCACCCGGATGCCACCTTACGACGAAGTAACCGGCTACCAGCGGCGGATGCTGTTTGCGCAGCGGGCCGCCGACATCAACCGGGGCATGTACCCGCAGGAAGCCGCCGGGCAGATGGCGATAGGAGGCAGCGATGGTTCCGTCTGATAACCTGTCCCGCAAACACATGGAGGCGGCTTACCGCATCTTCCAGCGGTTCGCTCTCGAAGACCAGCGCCGCTACTGGCAGCGGGCATCCGCGCGCTACAACAAGGCCGCCGGGCAGGTCAATGTGATTGTCGCCCTGTTTGCCTTTCTCACCGGTTTTTCGGCGGCGCTGGCCGGCCTGCTGGTGTCGGCCTATCTGGTCGAAGGCTCGTTCGCCAATCAGGGAGAATGCGCCCGCCTGCAAGGCAGCCGCAATCTGGTCGCCAGCCTGCGCGATCTGGGGGTAATCGAGGCGACTGAGGACATCCAATCGCTGCAATCACTGTCTGTTCAGCGTGAGCCGGATGCGGAAAGAGAGCCTATCGACAATGATGCCGTTAGCGCGGCACTTGCGGATCTGATCGCCATCCAATCGTCCTACTGTGAACTGATTCAGGGTATCGTCAACGTGCTGATGATTATGGCGGTGGTGACCCCGGCGATTGGCGGCCCGTTCACGACGCTGGCAAGTCTGTACCAGTGGGATCGCACCGTCAGCATTTATGAAGGCGCGCTGGAAAATCTGGAAGTGGCCGATTCACAGTCGCCCCTGCCTGAAATGGACGACCTGACCTACAAAGCCGCGCTGCGGGCTTACATCGAAAACACGCTGCGGGTGATGGCTGAAGAAACAGCCCAGTGGGGTCAGTCTGTGCGTACACCACCAAAGCTGGAAGCGTTCGTCGAGGAAGAACGGCTGAAGGCGGCGCGAGCCACCCGTCGCACCAATGTCGGCCCGATGAATATGAACGTCGAAGACCAGCCGGATAGCACCAGCACACCCGGCGCACCCCCGGTTGACAAAGGCTAAATCCCGGCAGCGGAATACCGAACGGACAAGGGGCTGAATATGGCCCCTTGTCTCAGCTTCATGCTGGTTTCAGCGCGCCGCGAGCCGCCGCGCCTGCAGCCCCAGAAACAGCGGAAATTCGCTGTTGGCGCGCCGTTCCGCCCGTTCCTGCCCCAGTTTATGAGTCACGATCTCGTCGAGATGATCCACCGCGAACCCCTGCGCGGCCAGCGTATTGACGTAGTGGCTCAGCGGGCGATGAAAGCTGATGGTCTTGCCACTGTCGGAAGCCTCATAGGCTTTCATGGGGACAGACAGCGGAGTCAGGTACGAATCGACCCGCCGGTAGCGCAGCTTGCGGTCAGGATCGTATCCCCAGCCGCTCTGGCGCGGCACACGGAAGCAGGGATGGCGCATGAGAATCACGATGCGGCCCGTGCTGTTCAGCGCCCAGGCTGCGCTGCCAAGCACATCGTCGAGCGGGTTCATATCCTCGATACTCAGCAGGAACACAACCGCGTCAAAACTGGCCTGCTTCACTTCGGAAACGCGGCTGAGGTAGCGTACATCACCCCGCAGAAAGCGCCCCTTGCCGCGATGATGCCGGCGGGCGGCGGCAATCATCTTCTGGCTGACATCGACGCCGGTATAGACCGCCCCCACTTCAGCCACAAAGGGCGCGAGAACCCCCTGACCGCAGCCCATATCCAGCACCTGTTCACCCGGACGGAGTTCGAGCAGGGACATCACGGCGGGAATCGCCAGCTTGCGATGATGCTCGCTGCCTTTGGGGCCAACCCAGCCGTCATACCAGTCGGCTACAGGGTCCCAGCCGGACGGGGTGCGTTTCCGTTTTTCAGGCATGAGTCTTTATCCTGTTGGATATTTTCCAGTCCGGCGATTCTGCAACGAATCCAGCCCGGAATCCAGGGGTCAGGTTCCTGCTGCGTTCAGCCGTTCCATTTGGTCGGCGGAAAGCGTTACATCCAGCGCGCCAAGATTGTCGCGCATCGCCTCCGGTGTGCTGGCGGAAATCAGCGGCAGCACCGGCGGGTCACTGTGGAGCATCCACGCCAGCACAACCTGCGATGGGGTTGCGCCCACTTCGCCCGCGACTTCGTTCAATACGCGCAGCCGCGCCTCGCTGTCTGGCCCGGCATAAGCTAAGGGCAGGGGGCGGTCGCTGCGACTGTAAACCCCACCGAGCATAACCGAAAACGCCAGCACGGTGATATTGCGCCGCTTGGCAAAATCGAAGATGTCTTCAGTCGCCAGCACGTGGTTGCCGAGCGTCATGCGGTGGCCGGGCCGCAGATAACTGTACCGCTGCTGCAAACAGCAGTATTCCACCCAGCCGTTGGTCAGACTCGACCAGCGGGCTTCTTCCAGCCGCCACGAGAAATAATTGCTCGCGCCGACGAAGCGCACCTTGCCGGCCTGCACCAGCCGGTCGAACGCCTGCATGGTCTCCTCCAGCGGCGTGTTATAGTCGTCCTTGTGAGCATAATACAGGTCGATGGTCTCGATGCCCATGCGCTCGAGGCTTTTTTCGCACTCGGCCTCGATCAGGTGCGCCCTCAGGCCGCGTTCGGTCCCGGGGTAATCGAAGCCGACTTTGGTGGCGATAAACAGGTCGTCGCGTCTGCCACGTTCGCGCAGCCATTCACCCAGCAGGGTTTCGCTTTCGCCGCCTCTGGCCCATTCGGCCAGCCAGTGCGCGTAGCCGTTGGCGGTATCGAGAAACGTGCCGCCAGCTTCGGTATAGAGATTGAGCATCTGATAGGAGGTTTTTTTATCGTTTTTCGTGCCGAACTGCATCGTGCCCAGGCACAGGGCGCTGACTTCGACACCCGTGTTTCCGAGTGGCATAGTTTTCATGATGGTTCCTCCTACGTATTTATGCAGGGTGGATTGTAACCTGTTTTGTCACCCTTCCCCACTGTCCGATCCGCCACTCAGCACGTCGAAAACCTTCGGCGCGAGCAGCCACACAAGCTGGCCGATCAGGTGCGGCCGGGTCGCGGTGATGTCCACCCGTGCCACACTACCGACCTTCATGATGACTCCGCCGCCGGTTAGCGAGCGCACCACATCCTCCATGCTGGGATTGTGTCCGACGAACATCACCTTGGCGTCGTCCGGCAGGCCCTTGATGAGCGCGGCGACAGCCCGGACATCAAAATCGAAGTTGACCTCTTCGCGGATTTCCACCTCTTTTTTCAGCGCCTGCCCGATGATCTCGGCGGTTTGCCGGGCGCGCACGCGGGGGCTGCTGTAGATATGATCGGGTCTGATCCCCAACCGGGCCATAACCTGCGCCTGGGTTTCCAGCCGGGCCGCGCCGTCGGGGGTAAGCTGGCGGTCATGATCATCCACCGAACCATCTGCCGGCTCGGCCTTGCCATGCCGCACGAAGTATAATTTCATCAAAACATCCCTCCTCTCGGAACAGCGCTGAGTGCCAAGTTCAAAGATCGCAGACCATAGGCAGCCTCATACTCAGTGCTCCTGTTCATTGTAGCGCGTCTGTTCATCTGCGCCGCCCCAGGCGCGGCGGCGTACCTCAATGGGGGTGAGGCCGGTAGCCTGCCGCACCCGGCGCGAAAAGTGATAACTGGTCTGAAAGCCGCACTGCCCGGCGATCAGGCTGACGGGCAGGCCGGTGTCTTCCAGCAGTTCGATACCCCGCCGCACGCGCTGGTCCCACAGATAGGCGATAGGCGTGCGATCAAAGGTAGCGCGGAACAGGCGAATCAGATGCGGCGGACTGACAGCCCCGGCCCGGGCGATGTCCGCCAGCGCCAGCGGTTCGCTCAGGTGCGCCTGGATATACTGCCGGGCGCGTTCAACTGCCGGATGCGTGGCTTCCTCGCCGGCCAGCAGCCGCTCGCCCTCGCCCAGATAACGCAGCAGAATATGCAGGCCAAGCGTCTTGAGCAGCATATCCGCCGTAGACAGCGGCGAACGGCTCAGGTTCAGGGCGCTGCGGATCAGGTCATGCATGGCGGTGGACAGCGGCAACGGCCATGGCAGGGCCTCCAGACGCTGGCGCACATCGGCCGGCAGGTCCGGCAGGTGAATGTGCATGAAGCTGTGATGCGTTTCGCAGTGACGGGCAAAGACAAAACGTTCTTCGCGTTCCGGGAACAGGATCGAGACTGTACCCGCCGGGGCAAAGTGGCGCTGCCCGTCGATCCACACCGTCATTTCGCCGGTATGCACGATCACCAGCTCAATGGAATACTGAATACGCGGCCCCAGCGCACCGCCGGGCGGGTAGACGACATCGCCCACTTTGACGTTTTCCGGCCACAATGCGGGTTTCATGATAATTTCAGACACAGATTTGCCAATCGCAAGCATCGTAAAAGCAATCTCATAGCGTTATTATAGATGAACATTCTATCAGTTTTGGAGCAGTCCCGATGGTGCAGGCTGACATTACCTTCAAAAATAAGACTTCATATACCTATCCTGAAATCACGGCTGAACAGGTGGCGTTCTACCACGAAAACGGTTATCTGGTGGTAGAAAACGCCATGAGCATGGATGAAGTGGAAGAACTTCGGCGCGAAACAGTGGCAATCTGCCGGGGCCAGCGCGGCGAGATTCGCAACGCTTTCCAGCATTCGCCGGAAGAAACGGACGACGAAGTAATCCAGCGTTACCTGTGCATCCACTTCCCACACAAAATCTCTGATATTATGCTTCGTTATCTGGCACATCCGGTGATTGTGGACGTGCTGACAAAAGTCATCGGCCCAAATGTCAAGTGTATGCAGTCCATGCTGTTCGTCAAATCGGCAGGCAAGCCGGGGCAGGCGTGGCATCAGGACGAGGACTTCATCCCCACGCGCGATCGTTCGCTGACCGGCGCATGGATGGCGCTGGACGACGCGACGGAGGAAAACGGCACGCTCTGGCTGCTGCCGGGTTCTCATAAACCGGGGGTGCTGTGGCCGCAGGCGCAGCAGAACGACCCGCGCTTTGACTGCACCGTCGAATCCTACGACTTCCCCTACCGCGATGAGGACGCTATCCCGGTGAACGTCAAAACCGGCGCGATTGTTTTCTTCAACGGCTATCTGCTGCATCGTTCGCTGCCGAATTATGCCAAAACCGGTTACCGGCGCGTGCTGGTCAATCACTACATGAGCGCCGAATCGCTGCTGCCCTGGCGCAGCTTTGAAGAAGGGATGCGGCTCGCTATCGCTGATTACCGCGATATTGTCATGATCGCCGGCAAGGACCCCTACGCTTACAAAGGGATCGAAGACATCGCCAGGCCATCCGTGCGCCCCACCAAAGAAGGCGGCTGTGTGTGGTAGGCAGCGCATCTGTGCCTGCTGGCCGACAGCAGGCTTTTGCGCTTTCTCCAAATTAATATGAGGAAAAAAGCGCCAGCGGTCAGGCTGTTAGCTCACTCAGCTATGGCTGCGGTTTTATCCAGAACCCCCTCCCAACCTCCCCCGCCTCACAGGGATGCTTCGCAGAATGCGGGGGAGGTGGCTGCCGCAGGCAGCCGAAGGGGGTGAATCGCGCTATACAGAAGCCCTATGGCCGCCAGCCAAGCGGCAGGGCAAATCGCTGGTTGGTTACTTCGCCGTTGACAATATCAGCGCCTTCAAACAGCAGAACCGTTTCGCTGGTCTGCACGTCGATTTCAACCAGATTCAGATAAGGCGGCTGGCGTTCGTCGCGCAGAATCTGGTAGTCCATCGCCACCACTGCACGACCATCCGGCGCTACAGCCAGCCCCGGCGCAAAGCGCCCCCGCTTGATACGGAAATCGCTGCCGGTGGTCAGGTCGAGCGCCACCAGCGAATTGTCAGCATTGCGGCCTGTAGATGCCGAACCGGCGATGAAGATCAGGCGCTGGCTGTCCGGGCTGAAGGCCATACTCGAAATGACATCGCCGCGACTGCCGGCGCTGACGGTGATCGGCGGCGTATCGGGGCTGGTGAGATCAATCACGTTGAGGGTGTTGTCGTTATTGGGTGAGGTCACCACCACAGCCAGCCAACGGCCATCCGGCGAGACGGTCGGGTAGGCATTGGACGCACCGCTGAAGGTCGGGTAGACCACCTGCTGCTGGATCAGCTCAGTGGTGGACAGATCGGCAAGATTAACCGCCATGATCCCGACGGTGTTGGCCGTGATGCCATCCGGCACGAGGAAAAACGCCGCCTCCCCATCCGGCAGCATTTCGATCTGGTTGGTGCGGGCGAAGGGGGCAAACTGCCCCGTCTGGAACTCGCCAGCCGCCAGGGTGGCACTGCGCGTTTCCACATCGACCCGGTACAACTGCCAGCTTGTGCGCGTGTCGCCGCTGCGGCAGCGATGCCCCATCACCAGCAGCAGGCGGCCATCCGGCGCGGTGGTGATGCTGGCGCTGGTGTAGCGGCAGTTTTCGTCCGGGCGCAGCGTCGCAACTTCCCGTTCGGCGCTGCCATTCCACCAGAACACGGCGGCTTCGTCTGCTTCGTTGCGATCATTGGTAAAGAAGCTGACAAAGGCAACCCCGTCGCCGGTTACGTCGAAAGCCGTAACATTTTCGTATACCAGTTCCTCGCTCAGATCGTCGGTGCGGATCACGTGCATAAAACCATCGGCGAATTCGCGCGTGGTTGCTTGGTCCCGGTAGGCGATATAAGCCAGGCGGCTGCCGTCCGGGCTGAATTGAAACGTCCCCCCGCCCAGACAGGTCAGGGCGCTGACTTCATCCAGCGTCACCGGCGCGTCGGACCCATTCATCAGGTAGAGTGTGCCGCTGTCCAGCCCCACGTAAAACGCAAACAGCGATCCATCCGGCGAGATAGCTTGGTCGCCACAGGCCTGCACCCGGCTGGTCTGCGCGGGGACATCCAGCAGTTTCATGAACGCGCCGCTATCATCCAGCAGCCCAAGCTCACCGGCGACTGAGGGGGAGCTTTGCTGCGGGCCGGGACCATCTTCCAGCCAGACCAGCACACGGGTCTGGCTGGGCGCGGGTGTACTGTCCTGTGGCATAACCTGCGCCGTGCCGGCAAACAGCGTCAGGACAAGCAGCAGCGCCGCCATGATATGGAAATGTCTCATGATGCCTGTTCTCCCTGTGTTACAAACATAACGTAAAATAAATACACAATAATAATTGTAAGCAGTCTCAACTTTACAGCAAATGAGACGAGGGTCAGGTGTTATAACCTGTGGCGATGTCTGCGGTTAGCCGTGTATGATTGGCGCATGGTCACAAATCTGTTGTTTGCTTCCAGCTATACCGAACTGGGCGGCGGCGAAACGGCGCTGGTCACCCTGGCGCAGCACCTCGACCCGGCACGTTTTCGCCCGCACCTGCTGATCCCGCGTGAAGGCCAGCTCAGCGAACGCTGGCGTGACAGCGGTTGGCCGGTGCATGTTACCCCCTGGCGCGGCGCAACCGTCTATTTCATCCCGGCGCTGTGGGCGCGGCTGCCCGCTTCCCGGCGCATCGAGGCCATCATCCGCGATCACGACATCCACGCGGCGCACAGCGATTACCACACCCTGCCGATGCTGCTGCCTGCTGCCCGGCGTGCCGGTATCCCGGCGCTGTGGACGTGTATGGGCTGGTGGTTCCGCCCGAAGCCGTGGCAGCGCGGGTTCTTCCGGCGCAGCGCCGCTACTTTCGCCCATTCTCACGCCATCAAAGAGGGCTTTCTCGGCAGCCCGCCGTTTATGCCGCCGGAGCGCATCGAGGTGATGTACCCCGGTGTCGATACCGCCCGCTTTCATCCCGGCGTGGATCGCATCAAGGTTCGTTTTGATTACAACATCGCGCCGGACGCGCCGGTCGTCGCGCTGATCGCCCGCTTTCAGGACGTAAAGGGGCACGATGTCTTTCAGGATATGGCGAAGCACGTCGCGCTCCAGATTCCGCAGGCACGTTTTCTGGTGGCCGGCGAAAATACGCAGACTCGGACTGGTGAAACCTACAAACGCAACATTCTGGAACGCGCCCAGACCAACCGGCTGCTGCGTGATCGGATCATCTATCTCGGCTACCGGCCCGATGTCGAACGAGTCATCGGCGCGGCGGATGTTGTCGTGTGCAGTTCCTACTTTGAAGGTTACGGAGTCGTCAATATCGAGGCCATGGCCTGCGGCCGGCCCGTCGTCAGCACCAATCGCGGCGGCCCGGCAGAAACGGTGATTGATGGCGAGACCGGCTATCTGGTTCCGCCGGGCGACGCGGCGGCGCTTGCCAGCCGGGTCATCAAACTGCTGCACGACCCGGCTCTGCGCCAGCGAATGGGCGCAGCAGGTCGCCAGCGTGTGGAAGCACACTTTTCCGGCGCGGCCAATGCAGCCCAGTTCACCCGCACGCTGGAGCGGCTGCTGTCGGATATGCCCCGCGCGGAAGCATGAGCAAAGGTTACGTTACAGCCCCGCAGCCCGCAACGTGAGTTAATCATTAAACTGTGCCCTTCCGCTGTGCGCGTGACAGCACTTTGGTGTAATATCATGTACACGGATGATAATGTTTTAATTGATTGCTTGATTGCGAGGTGGACAGTCTGTGACTATGCGGTGGCTGGCTGGTTTTGTGCTGATCGTGGCGACAGCGTGCAGTTCGGTATCGGCTTCGACTCAACTGCTGCCGACACCGGCTGCGCTGCCATCCCCGACACCGGAATCCTTCACGCTGGAATCCGCTGAACGGGTTGCCCGGTTGTATCTGGAAGCCTGGCACAGCAGCGATTTTGCCGCCATGCACCGGCTGGTCACCTTTGCCGGGCAGGAAGCCACCCCGCTGGACGAATTCAGCGCGCTCTACGAAAACGCCCACCAGATCATGAATCTGGAACAACTGGATTACACCATCACCAGCCAGATACTCGACCCCGGCCAGATGATGGTGTTCAGCTACGATGTCACCTTTGATACGGCGGTGCTGGGCACATTTACGGACGCCAACCGCACACTGCGGCTGGCATTTGACCGGCAGTTCAATGACTGGCGTGTGGCCTGGTCGCCGGCAGATATTTTCGCGGCGATGGGCAGCGGCGGCGAGCTTCGGTTCGAGCCGCGTATTCCCAGCCGCGCCAATATCTACGACTCCGAAGGCCGCGTGCTGGCTGACCAGAATGCGCGGGTGATCGTCGTCAACGTCATCCGGCAGGACATCCCCGCGCTGGAAACCTGTCTGGCCCGGCTGGCAGTCGCCATGAACAAACCGGCGGAGGACATCCGCGCCATCCTCGATGCGCGTGGAGCAGACTGGCTGGCTGAGGTCGGCACTATCGAGCCGGTGACGTATGTGCAGATGCACCAGCAGCTAGAGCAGGACTGCAAGGCGCAGTTTCGGGAACGCCCCGCGCGCCGCTACCCCGATGGCCCGGGCACAGCCCACATCATCGGTTACGTCGGCTATGCCAGCGAGGCGCAGGTTCCCGCCCTCGAAGCTGCCGGCTTCCCCAGAGATTCGATCATCGGCCAGAGCGGGATCGAAGCTGGCTGGGATACGACCCTGCGCGGCCAGCCCGGCGGCCGGCTGTTCGTGGCCCGGCGCGACGGCAGTCAGGTGGTGATCGCTGAAAGCGCGTCGCGGCCATCCGAAAGCCTGTGGCTGACCATCGATACCGACTTGCAGCACTTTGTCGAACGGGCGATTGCTCGCGCCTATGCCAACAACAGCGCCGGCTGGGGCCGCAGTTCCCGAGGCGCTTCGGCAATTATTATGGATATTCACACGGGCGCAATTCGGGCAATGGTCAGCTATCCCACCTTCGATAACAACGCCTTCACGCCTTTTCCGACAATGGGCCGGCAGGCAGCAAACCAGATCATCGAGCGGGTGCAGAACGATCCGGCACGCCCCCAGTTGAACCGGCCCACACTCGGCATTTACCCGCTGGGGTCGGTATTCAAGGTCGTACCGGCAATCGCGGCTGCCGACAGCGGCATCTACGCGCTCGACGAGCGGTATACATCAGTCGGCGTGTGGCGGCGCGACATACCCCGCTACGACTGGCTGGCCGGCGGGCACGGCACGCTGACACTGCCCCAGTTTATCAAACACAGTTGCAATACCTGTTTTTACGAAACCGGCTACCAGCTCAATGAGGCGGATCCATTTCTGCTGCCGTCGTATGCCCGCCGGTTGGGCTTTGGCGAACTGACTGGCCTGCGCGGCCTGCCGGAATCCGCCGGGACGATTATCGACCCGGATATTGTGCGCCAGCAGGGCGGCGAGTGGAGCTTTTCCGACGCGGTGAACATGGCAATTGGTCAGGGTGAAGTAGAAGTAACCCCGCTGCAAGTCGTGCGGCTGTTCGCCGCAATCGGCAACGGCGGCACACTCTATCGCCCGCAACTTGTGCAGCAGGTGGGCATCCTCGGCGAAAGTCCCAGCTACGTCATGACTCCCGACCCGATGCGCGACACCGACATCAAGCCCGAAGTGATGGAAATGATTCAGAACGCCCTGTGTACCGTCACCACCGAGCAGGGCGGCACAGCCGAGCATATTTTCCGGCGCTCGCCCTTGCAGGATATTGTCGTCTGCGGCAAGACGGGCACGGCTCAGGCGTCCGGCGAAGGCGCTCTGCCTCATGCCTGGTTCGTGGCCTATGCGCCGAAGGATCAGCCTGAAATCGCCATCGTCGTCATGGTCGAAAATTCCGGCGATGGATCGGCAGTGGCCGCGCCCATCACCCGCGAAATTCTCGAATACTACTTCTTCGGCATCGATCCTGAACCGGCATCCACAGCCTGAACCATCGGCTTCCGGGCGGCGCTACGGGCCGCTAGCGCCGCCGCTGGCTGACCGCATCGATTGCTTCCAGCAGCTTTTGCAGGCCGGCGACAGCATCCCCCTGACAGTGCAGCCGCAGCACGCGCCGCCGGCGCTTTTGCAGCGCCGCGAAATCACCCAGCGCCAGCGCCAGGTACAGCGTGCCGAAACTGTAGGGCCGGCCGGGAATAGCCAGATCGTCGCCGCAGTCGCAGGTAATGAGGAAAAACACCCCCGTATTCGGCCCGCCTTTATGAAGCTGTCCGGTGCTGTGCAGATAGCGCGGCCCGCACCCGGCAGTGACCGCGCGATAGGTAACGTGTCGCAGCCGCCGCCGAATCAGGTCGAGTTCCGCTTCGATTTCCGGCGTTTGCGGGGTATAGACCAGCAGCGCAAAATAATCGCCCGCGCGCGTTGAATTAATCTGCGCCGCCAGCAGGCCCGTCAGGTCGGTATGGCTGTATTCCTGCTGGATGCTCAGTTCGCTCAGCAGCCGCAGTATCTTTTCGTCAGCATACAGGCTGACAGGCCCCTCGCTGAACGCCGGTTCAGGCTGCGGCAGCGCGCCGTGCGCCTGATATTCTTCCAGCAGACGCGCCGTGTTATCCTTGCTTTCGGCGACGTTCGGCTCGTCAAATGGATTAATTTTGAGGATGTGTCCGGCAACAGCGGCGGCGTATTGCCAGCGGAAGAACTCGCCGCCCAGAGCATAACGATCCGGCAGATGCAGCGTTATGCTGGGCTGGCTGGCCTGCTGTAAGGCGCTCAGGCCCTTGTCAAGCGCCTCATTATCGTCACCCTCGACTCGCAGATACACCAGCAGCCGATCCGTGACATAATCGTGCGGGTTGCCCACCGTCGCGCCAACCACCGGGATCAGGCCGCGTTCTTCCTTGCCGGTGCTTTCCGCCAGAAGGTGTTCGGCCCACGCCCCGAAGCCGGCAATCGACGGGCTGGTGAAGATGCTCACCTTGTCGCGCCCTTCCCGCGCCAGCACGCCCATCACCGCCCCCAGCCATACGCCCGGATGATCGTGGCCGGTCACACGCGGCCCGCAGGCCCGGATCATGTTTTCGACGCTGAGCCACAACGCATCGAGATCTAGACCCATCAGCGCCGCCGCCACCAGCCCGAAGTAGCTCAGCGCGCCGTAGCGCCCGCCGATGTCTGGCGGGTTCAGCAACACGTCGCGGAAATTGTGCTGCTGCGCCAGTTCCGCCAGCGGTGTGCCGGGATCAGTGACGGCGATAAACTGCGCCCCGTTCTGCCCGGTGCGCGAGTAAAAATAATCGAACAGGGCGCGTGTTTCTATCGTCGTGCCCGATTTGCTGGATACAACAAACAGGGTGCGTTTCAGGTCGATAGCCGCCTCGACAGCGCGCACACTCGCCGGATGGGTGCTGTCCAGCACGCGCAGACGCGGGAAACCCGGCTGTGGCTCGAAGGTCCGGGCGAAGACTTCTGCCGCCAGGCTGCTGCCGCCCATACCGAGCAGGATCACATCCTGCCACTGGCTCGCTTCGGCTTGCAGCGCCCGGAGCCGCGCCCGGTCAATTGTCTGCATCACATCCAGCCAGCCAAGCCGTTCCTTGATCTGCCGGATAAGCAGGTTATGGGCCTTCCAGACCGTCGCGTCTTTTTCCCAGATACGGGTGCTGATAAACTTTTCGTCCAGTTCATCGATGGCCTCATGGACCGCATCGGCGTAAATGCTCAGGACGACTTCCTGCCGGCGAACAATGCCGGTGCGCAGCACATTGCGCTTGGCGTCCACCTGTTCCAGCAGATTCTCGAAGGCGTCGGCGAAGGCTTCCACCCCATCAACCTGAAGCTGGTGCGTGATCTGGTCGAAATCGATGCCGACTTCGGCCAGCATATCGAGAATCATGTCGGCGTCGTCCAGATCATCCGTCATCAGGTGCTCAGTCGAACCGTGATCGGCAAAGGCCAGCAGCGTCTGCGGCGGCATGGTGTTGACGGTGTCCTTTGCGATCAGGTTATCCACGTACATGGTGTCTTTATAAGCCGGATTCTTGGTGCTGGTGGAGGCCCACAGCGGGCGCTGGACATTGGCCCCGGCGTCGCGCAGGCGCGCAAAGCGTTCCCCGTAAAACAGATCCATAAACCGCCTGTAGACCCGCTTGGCGTTGGCGATAGCGGCCTTGCCCAGCAGCTTGCGGTTGGCCGCGACCCGGTCGATGTCGCGCCCCTGGGCCGCGCGGATGTTGTTTTCCAGCATCCGGTCCACCATCGTATCAATGCGGCTGACGAAGAAGCTCGCCACCGAGGCTATCTGCGTCACGTCCTCGCCGGCTTCCAGACGCCGTTCCAGACCGCGAATATAGGCTTCTGCCACTTGCAGATAATTTTCGACGGCAAAAATCAGCGTTACGTTGACGTTGATCCCGGCGGCAATCGACTCTTCGATAGCGGGAATCCCGGCGCTGGTAGCCGGAATCTTTATCATCGTATTGGGGCGGTCAACTGCTGCGAACAGACGCTGCGCTTCGGCAATCGTTGTGGCGGTGTCGTGGGCGATCAGCGGCGACACTTCCAGACTCACGTAGCCATCACGCCCGCCGGTGCGCTCATACACCGGACGCAGCAGATCAGACGCCCGCTGTATATCCTCAATCGCCAGCTTTTCGTAGATGGCATACGGCTCCAGATCAAGAAGCTGCATCATGGCGTCGTCGTAATCGTCCGATTCGCCAATGGCCTTCTGAAAGATCGACGGATTGGAGGTGACACCCAGCACCCCGTATTCGTCGATCAGCCGTTTGAGTTCACCGCTTTGCAGCAGGCTGCGCTGAATGTTGTCGTACCAGATGCTCTGTCCATATGCCTGGACATCGACAGGTGGGTTTCCGGCCATTCAGGGACTCCTTACAGAACCATACGTGTATGAACGCAGCTTCCAGATAGCGGCTGGTCTTTGCATCGACCTTAACAGGTTGCAACAGATTTCACAAGGTGATGGAGGATCAATAATCGCTTACTACCGAGAGTGCAGACTTCTCACTCATTTCAGTATACTCCATCCTCTCAGAATCGACGCATTCATTCCGGCGTGGAATCCGGCGATTCCTGCAACTTGGGGAATTGGCTGCTTTCGTTTACAATAGGCGCTGGATACAGATCGCTAGCAATCGCGAGTTTTATGAGCCACCAGCCACCCGCAGTGGAACTGCTCCAGCGAATCGAGACCGGTGATGAAGAGGCGCTGTTTACCCTGCACGCGCGCTACATCAACCTCGTCTATTCGGTGGCCTATCAGGTGCTCGAAGACCAGATGGCAGCGGAGGAAGTCGCGCAGGATACATTCATGCGGCTGTGGGAAAAAGCCGCCAGCTACGACCCGGCCAAAGGCGAATTTATCACCTGGCTGCTGACCATCACCCGGCGGCTGGCAATTGACTACCTGCGCAAGCGCCAGCGGCAGGAACCGCATCATAATACGCTGTTCATCGACGACAACCCCGAATTGTGGGAGAATGTGCTGTCCACCGAAATCAGCGATCTGCGCCGCAGTCTGGTCGGGATATTGCAGCAGCTTCCGCCCGAACAACGCGATGCTATTGGTCTGGCCTATTTTTACGGGATGTCGCACAGCGACATCGCTGCTTATCGCCAGGTTCCGCTGGGGACAATCAAGACCCGCATTCGTCAGGGAATGCAAAAACTGCGCAGTATGTGGTTAAGTGAACAGCCGGTAAATCCAAATTCGAATACCGGAACGTAAGATTAGGAAATGCTTCACAAATAATCGTTGGGGTTGTTGCAGACTCGTTCTAAAAGCCGTTTAGCAAGGTTCGTGTGCCATCGTAATGGACAGACAGACGTTTCTCGATCTGATACCCGCCTACGCCCTCGGCGCGCTCGATGCCGCCGAGCAGGCCGAATTTGAGGCGCGGCTTGCTAACGACGCCGAGGCGCAGAAACTGCTGGCGGAGTATCAGGCGCTGACGCAGGCGCTGGTCCTGACCGCCTCAGCGCGTCCTGCGCCGGCGCATCTGGGCGCGGATTTGCGGCGGCGGGTAGCCAGCAGCAGGTCCGTTTCAGCCCCGGCGTCTGACCGGCGTCTGCCACCACCCTGGCGGCGCTGGCTGGCAACAGCAGCGGTGCTGGCCGTCGTTTTTGGCGTTGTGTGGGCCTTGAACCGGATGCAAAGCGATGTTCCTGCTCCTGCCTGCGCCGAAGTCCAGACTCTGTACGAGCAGGCGGGCAGCGCCAATATCATCCGCGTCTCAGTCGCGCCGAACGAACAATTCGCCGACGTTTATGGCGAACTGCTGGCCGACCCTAACAGCAATACCGCCGTGATTCAGGTCAACAACCTGCCCCCGCTGAACGACGACCAGACCTTCCAGTTGTGGCTTGCCGAGCCAGACCAGACGGTCAGCGGCGGCCTGTTCCGTCCTGCTGGCGAAACCACCTGCATCACGCTGCCGCTGCAACTGCCGTTTGAACAGTACAATGGCTTTGGCGTCTCGCTCGAACAGGCTGGCGGCAGCCCTGATCCTAACCGGCGCACCGGCCCCAGCGTATTTGGTGTGCGGCTGAACGACGCCTGATCGGCCCCCCATTCTCGTCATGAGCCAATCCGGCGCTGCCCTACATTCCACTCCGGCCCCGGTTGAACAGATTCCCGGCAAGTGGCGGGCGCTCCTGCTGCTGTCGCTGGCGGAACTGCTGGTAATGGCGGTGTGGTTTTCGGCTTCGGCGGTTGTGCCGGCGCTGACGACCGCATGGGCGCTGGATGAATCCGGCAGGGCATGGCTTACCATGTCGGTGCAGATCGGTTTTGTGATCGGTGCGTTTGGATCGGCGGTACTTACGCTGGCTGATCGTATTCCTGCGCATCGGTTGCTGGCGGTGTCGGCGCTGCTGGCCGGCCTGATGACTCTGCTCATCCCCGCGTTTGCCACCGGCCCGGCGCTGGCGATTGCCCTGCGTTTCCTGACCGGGGTATTTCTCGCCGGGGTTTATCCGGTAGGCATGAAACTCATGACAACCTGGACCAAAGCCAATCGCGGGCTGGGAATCGGGATGCTGGTTGGCGCGCTGACTATCGGGTCAGCCTCGCCGCATTTGCTCAATGCGCTTGGCGGGGTCGGTGACTGGCAGCCGGTGCTGGTGCTGGCGGCGGGGTCCGCGTTCGCGGGGGCGGCGCTGGCTGCGCTGTTGGTGCGCCCCGGCCCATTTGTGACACCCTCACCGCCGTTCAATATCCGCGATGTGGGCCGGATCATCCGGGACCACGATGTGATGCTGGCAAACTTCGGCTATCTGGGCCACATGTGGGAACTCTACGCTATGTGGACGTGGATTCCGGCGTTTCTGCTGGCGAGCTTTACGGTAACAGATACCGGCGCGGCGGGGGCCAGTCTGGCGGCGTTTGTCGTCGTCGGCAGCGGCGGCCTCAGCAGCCTGATAGCCGGCAAACTG
>Ga0079224_100005292_pt1 | contig 16928 bp, 15 predicted proteins | sample Stecom2015_FD_80414 | JGI IMG/M metagenome (GOLD analysis project Ga0079224, IMG submission 80414) | Agricultural soil microbial communities from Utah to study Nitrogen management - Steer compost 2015 | ecosystem: Environmental > Terrestrial > Soil > Agricultural land | place: USA: Utah... | reverse complement strand
CGCCGGCCGCGGTGCGCTTGACGGAGCTGCGGCTGGCCTGCGCCGAAGACGCCGCCGAGGCCGAGCTCGCGTCACCCGCGCCCGCAGCTGACCTCGTCGCGCGGCTGCGGGCCCTGGTGGCCGAGCACCCGCTGCGGGAACGGCTGCGCGGGCTGCTCATGCGCGCGCTCGTCGCGGCCGGCCGCCCCGGCGAGGCGCTCGCGGAATTCGAGACGGCGCGCCGGGTCCTCGCCGAGGAGCTGGGCACCGACCCGTCGCCCGAGCTCGCCGAGGTGCACGCCGCGATCCTGCGCGCCGAACGCCCCGCGACCCACCCTCGACGGCCCGCGCCGCCGCTCACCTCGTTCGTCGGTCGCGCGGCCGAGCTCGCCCGGGTGCGGGCGGCGGGGTCGGCCCGCCTGGTGACGATCGTCGGCCCCGGCGGCATCGGCAAGACGCGCCTCGCCCTCGAGGCGGCGCCGGACGCCCCGGTCGTCGACCTCACCGACGTCGTCGCCGAGACCCCGGCGGAGGTGGCGACGGGGGTGCTCGCCGGGCTGGGGGTCCGCGAGGCGGGCCTGGGCATGGGGCCGCCGGGCGCGGACCCGGTGCAGCGGCTCGCGGTGGTCCTCGCGGGCGTGCCCCGGCTGGTGCTCGACGGCTGCGAGCACCTCGTCGACCCGGTGGCGCGGCTGGTGCGCCGGCTGTTCGCCGCCTGCCCCGACCTGGCGGTGCTCGCGACCAGCCGCGAACCGCTCGGCATCACCGGGGAGGTGCTCGTGCCGCTCGGCCCGCTCCCGGCCGACGAGGCCGAGCGGCTGTTCGCCGAACGGGCCGCGGCCGTGCGGCCCGGCGCCGCGGTCGCCGACCACGCGCCCGCGATCTGCGCCACCCTCGACGGCCTGCCCTTGGCGATCGAGCTCGCCGCCGCCCGCCTGCGGCAGTTCCCGGCGGCCGAGCTGGCGCGCCGGCTCGCGGCCGACGACAGGCTCACGCTCCTCAGCAGGGGCGACCGGACCGCCGCGGCCCGGCACCGGACGCTGCGGGCGGCCGTCGAGTGGAGCTGGGACCTGCTGCGGCCCGACGAGCAGACGCTCGCGCGGCGGTACTCCGTGTTCCGGGGCGGCGCGCCCGGCGACGCGGTGGCGCGGGTCTGCGCGGTCGCCGAGCCCGACGACCTGCTCGCCGACCTCGTCGACCGCAGCATCCTCGTCGCCGACCCCGACGCCGATCCCGATGCCGGCGGCGTCCGGTACCGGATGCTCGAGACCATCCGCGCGTTCTGCGCGGAGCGGCTCGCCGCGGCGGGCGAGGGCCGATCGGTGCGCCGGGCGCACGCGCAGTGGGCGCTGGAGTGCGCCCGGGAAGCCGACGCTCAGCTGCGCGGTCCCGAACAACTCACCGCGCTGCGCCGGCTCGGCGCCGAGGACGCCAACCTCACCGTCGCGCTCGACTGGGCCGTCGAGCACGCTCCCGAGACGGCGTTCGACCTCGTCGCGGCGCTGTCGGCGTACTGGTGGCTCTCCGGGCGCAGGGTGCGGCCGGGCGCCGCCGCGGCCGCGCTGCTCCGACGCGAGCCGCCGCCGGGGGCCGAGGAGGGGTACGTCTGCGCGGTCGTGCACGCCCTGCCGCGCGCCGCCCCCGAGCAGCGGCGGCGGGCCGCCCGGATCCTGGCCCGGCGGGACCGGCCGCTGCGCCACCCGTTCACCGCGGCGATCTGGGGCATCGCCGTCGGCCCGTGGGCGCCGGACGGGAGCGACCCGCGGGCCGTGGTCGGCACCGACGCCTGGGCCGCGGCGCTGGTGGGGCTGGGCGATCACCTCCTGCAGGCGTTCGGGGGCGAACCGGCGGCCGGGGAGGCCGGTCTGCGCGCGGTGCTCGCGCGGTTCCGCGAGCTGGGCGAGCGGTGGGGCACCGCCCAGGCGCTCGACGGGCTCGCCCACGTCGCGAGCTGGCGCGGGCAGGTCGACCGCGCCGACGAGCTGTGGGCGGAGGCGCTCGCCGCGATGTCCGAGCTGGGCGCGCTGGAGGAGTGCGCGGACCTGTGCTGCCGGCGGGCGGAGAACGCGCTGCACCGCGGGGACCTCGACGCGGCCGCCGCGCACGTGCGCGCCGCCCAGGAGCGCTGGGCGGCGGCCGGCAGGCCGGACCGCGGCCCGGCGGCCGCGCTGTTCACCGCGGCCGAGGTGGCCCGCGGGCGCGGGGACGTCGACGAGGCGCGCTCGCTGCTCCACGCGGCCGCGGACGCCGCCCGGGACGGCGACTTCGGCAGCGCCGGGGTGCGGGCGCAGGCCCTGACGGTGCTCGCCCGGCTCACCGCGGACGACGACGCCGCGGCCGAGCTGCACCGGGCCGCGCTCGCGGCCGTGCGCGACTCGCCGCTGCGGCGGGACGTCGCCGACGCGGCCGAGGGCGTGGCCGCCGCCGCCCTGCGAGCCGGCGATCCGTCGCGCGCGGCGCTGCTGCTCGGGGCCGCGGTGGCGTTGCGCGGGACGGCCGTGGCCGGGCGGACCCACGCCGCCGAGCTGGCGGCGCAGGCCTGGGAGGCGCTCGGCGCGCACGGGTTCGCCGCCGCCTTCGCGCACGGCGCCGCGCTCGCCCCCACCGCCGCCGAGGCCGCTGTCGACGACGCGGCTCGGCGGCTGTCGGTGGGCTGTCGGTGAGCTGTCGGTGACGGAGGCGAGCCTCGCCCCGTGACCGAGAACCGATCCTCAGACCTCGACGTCCTCGTCTCCGGCGCCGGCATCGCGGGCCCCGCCGTCGCGTTCTGGCTCCACCGCCACGGCGCCCGCGTCACCGTCGTGGAGAAGGCCGACGGCGTGCGCGCGGGCGGGCAGGCCGTGGACGTCAAGGGCGACGTGCACCGCACCGTCCTGGAGCGCATGGGCATCTCGACGAGCTGCGCGCCCACCAGACCGGGGGCGTCGACCAGGTGATCGTCGACGCGACCGGGCGGAGGCTCGCCGTGCTCCCCGCCGCGTTCTCCGCCGGGGAGCTCGAGATCCGCCGGGGCGACCTCGCCGCGATCCTGCACCGGCGCACCCGCGACACGTGCGAGTACGTGTTCGGGGACGCGGTCACCTCGCTCACCGAGACCGCGGGCGGCGTGCACGTCACGTTCGAGCGCGGCGCGCCCCGCACGTTCGACCTGGTGGTGGGCGCCGACGGCATCCGCTCCGGGATCCGGCGGCTCGCGTTCGGCCCCGAGGAGCGGTTCGTGCGTCACCTCGGCTACCACTACGCGCTGGTCGAGCTGCCCGCCGGGAACCCCTTCGCGGACGTTCCCGCCGTCGTGTACAACGAGCCGGGCCGGATGGCCGCCGTCGGCGGGCCCGACTCGCCCGCGTTCTTCGTCTTCGCATCCGACCCGCTGCACTACGACCGCTACGCGGTCGACGAGCAGCGGCGGATCGTGCTCGACGCGTTCGCAGGCGGCGGTTGGCGGTTGCCGGAGCTCCTCGAACAGGTGCGCAGCGCCCCGGACGTCCACGTCGACTCGATCAGCCGAGTGGAGATGGACCGCTACGCCGCCGGCCGGGTGGTGCTCGTCGGCGACGCCGGCTACGGCAACACGCTCGGCGGGTTCGGCACCGGGCTCGCCCTCGTCGCCGGGTACGTGCTGGCCGGGGAGCTGGCGCTGGCGGGCGGCGACCACCGCCGGGCCTTCCGCGCGTACGAGCAGCGGTTCCGGCCGTACGCGGCGGTGGCGCGCAAGGGCCACGCCGGATCGTTCCTCGCCCCGGCGAGCCGCCGCGGGATCCGGGCGCGCAACCTGGTGCTGCGGGCCCGCCCGCTGTTGAGCGCGCTGCTGTGGGTCACCGACCGGTTCGCGACGAACATCGAGCTCCCCGACTACGACGCGCTGCTCGCCGCGCGGCGGAACCCGGCCTCGACCACCTGAGGCGCCGACGGTTCGCCCGCCCGATCCCGGGGGAACCGGATGGCGACGAGCCACCGCGGGATGGAGACGATCAGTGGGTCAGGACCAGTTCACCCAGCAGCACCCGGCCGAGCAGCACTCCGCCCCGGGCAGCGGCGACCGGACCGTGCCGCACCCGGGCCGCACCGGCGAGCTCGACGTCCGGCCGGACCACGGGGAGGCGACCTACCGGGGCAGCGGGCGGCTCGAGGGCAGGAAGACGGTGATCACCGGTGGCGACTCGGGGATCGGCCGCGCCGTGGCCATCGCGTTCGCCCGCGAGGGCGCCGACGTGCTCCTGTCCTACCTGCCGGACGAGGAGGAGGACGGCCGGGAGACCGCGCGCCTGGTCGAGGAGGCCGGGCGGCAGGCGGTGCCCGTGCCCGGCGACCTGCAGGACGAGGCCCGGTGCCGGGCGGTCGTCGAACGGGCCGTGCGGGAGTTCGGGCGGATCGACGTCCTGGTCAGCAACGCCGCCTACCAGATGTCGCAGGACGAGGGCATCGACGGGATCACGAGCGAGCAGTTCGACCGGGTGATGAAGACCAACGTCTACGCCATGTTCTGGCTGTGCAAGGCCGCGATCCCGCACATGCCGGAGGGCTCGACGATCATCACGACCTCGTCGGTGCAGGCGTTCAACCCGTCGCCGCACCTGCTGGACTACGCGACGTCCAAGGCCGCGATCGTCAACTTCACCAAGGGGCTGGGCAGCAACCTCACCGACCGGGGCATCCGGGTCAACTCCGTCGCGCCGGGTCCGGTGTGGACGCCGCTGATCCCGGCGACCATGCCCGAGGAGAAGCTCGAGTCCTTCGGGAAGCAGTCCCCGCTGGGGCGGGCGGCCCAGCCCGCCGAGCTGGCTCCGATCTACGTCTTCCTCGCCTCGCAGGAGTCCAGCTACATCACCTCGGAGGTGGTCGGCGTCACCGGTGGTTCGCCGATCACCTGACCGTCCCCGGCAAACCCGGGTGCGGCGGGCGCGCGAGGCTCCGTAGGGTCGCCGTCGTGGGGGTCGGAGGCGGTAGGCGGGCGCGGGTCACGATGACCGACGTCGCCCGCCACGCTGGCGTGTCGACCATGACCGTGTCCAACGTGATCAACGGGCGGTCGCAGCGCGTCAGCGAGTCGACCCGGCAGCGCGTGCTCGCGACCATCGCCGAGCTCGGCTACCAGGTCAACGAGACGGCGCGGAACCTGCGGCGCGGGCGGACCGGTGCGGTCGGGCTCGCCGTGCCGGCCTTCGCGCCGGGCTACTACGGCGAGCTCGCCGACCGGTTGGCGGACCGGTTCGCCGCGCACGGGCTGCGGCTGGCGGTGGAGCGGACCGGCGCGAGCCGCACGGCCGAGCTGGACGCGCTGACCGCGCCGCGGCTGTCCGGCTACGACGGGTTCGTGCTCAGCGTCGTCGCCGGCGACGCCGCCGACCTCGACCGGATCAGCATCGACACCCCGGTCGTGCTGATCGGGGAGCGCGCGGTGCCCGCCCGGTTCGACCACGTGCTGATGGACAACGTCGGCGGCGCGCGGCTGGCGACCGCGCTGCTGCTGCGCACCGGCGCGCGCCGGATCGCGCTGCTCGGCGGCGTCGCCGTGGCCGAGGAGACCATGCCGGGGCTGCGCACCCGCGGCTACCGCGCCGCGCACGCGGAGGCCGGGATCCCGGTCCCCGAGGACCTCATCGTCTCCTGCGACTTCGGTGTGCAGGACGGGTACGCGGCGGTGCACGACCTCATGGCCCGGAAGGTGCCGTTCGACGCGGTCTTCGCCCTGACCGACTCGGCCGCCATCGGCGCGCTGCGGGCCCTCGCCGAGGCCGGGCGGGAGGTGCCCGACGACGTCCAGGTCGTCGGGTTCGACAACCTCGACGACGGCCGGTTCACCGTCCCCGCCCTCACCACCGTCGAGCCGGGCAACGACGAGATGGCCGATGCGATCTGCGCGCTGCTGGTCGAGCGGATCGAGTCCCGGCGCGCCGACGTCCCCGCCCGCGTGATCATGCCGCAGGCGCGGCTCGTGGAGCGGGAGACCACGCGCAGGCCCTGACCCGCCTCAGCCCAGCACCAGCTCGACGGTCGCGAACGAGTGCGGCGGCAGCGGCGCGGTGAGCTCCGTCGACCCGAGCGCGCCCGGCCGCAGCTCCACGTCGAACTCGGTCGGGGCGACCGCGTCCGGCGCGGCGAGCGTGTTGTGGCTCTGCGGCTTGTCCGCGGTGAGGATCCGGGCGCGGGTGGCCGTGGCCGCGCGGCCGCGCAGGTCCAGCCGGACCGTCGCCTCGCGGTCGGGCGCGAGGTTGCTCATCGACACCAGCGCCCGGCCGTCCTTGGTGCTGGCCGAGATCGACAGCGGCGCGAGCCGGTCGTCGCCGACCTCCACGGCCTCGGGCGCCTCCACCAGGTGCACCGGCACGGAGGTGGCGTCCTGGTGCCCCTTGTTCATCTCGAAGACGTGGTAGGTCGGGGTGAGCACGAGCCCGCCGTCGTCGTCGGTGAGCACCATCGCCTGCAGCACGTTGACGGTCTGGGCGATGTTCGCCATGCGCAGGCGGGCGGCGTGCTTGTGGAAGATGTCGAAGTGCAGGCTCGCGACGAGCGCGTCGCGCAGCGTGTTCTGCTGGTGCAGGAACCGCGGGTTGGTGCCCGGCTCCGCCTGCCACCAGGTGCCCCACTCGTCGCAGACCAGCCCGACCTGCCGCAGCGGGTCGTAGGCGTCCATGACCGCGCTGTGCGCGGCGATCACGCGGTCGATGTCGGCCGCCTTGACCATCGTGCGGTAGTACTGCTCGTCGGTGAAGTCGGTGGCCGAGCTCTTGCCGATGCCGTCGCCGGCGAACGTGTAGTAGTGGAACGAGATCCCCTGGAACACGCCGCGCGGTCGGGCGGTGCAGCCCAGGCAGCTGATCGCCTTCATCAGCGCCTCGGTCCAGGTCAGGTCGTCGTCGCTCGCGCCGGCGGCGATCCGGTACAGCCGGTTGTCGCCGTGGTCGTGCAGGAACGTGGCGTAGCGGCAGGCCAGGTCGGCGTAGGCCTCGGCGCGCAGGTGCCCGCCGCAGCCCCAGGCCTCGTTGCCGATGCCCCAGAACGGCACCTTCCACGGTGCGTCGCGCCCGTTCGCCTTGCGCAGGCGGACCATGGGGGAGTCCCCGTCGCGGGTGAGGTACTCGACCCACTCGCTCATCTCGCGGACCGTGCCCGAGCCGACGTTGCCGTTGACGTAGGGATCGGCGCCCAGGAGCTCGCACAGGGCCATGAACTCGTGGGTGCCGAAGTGGTTGTTCTCCTCGACGTCGCCCCACAGCGTGTTGACCATCACCGGCCGCTCGTGCTTCGGGCCGACCCCGTCGCGCCAGTGGTAGGCGTCGGCGAAGCACCCGCCCGGCCAGCGCAGGGTGGGGACGTCCAGTGCGCGCAGCGCCTCGACGACGTCGAGCCGCAGTCCGCCCTCGTTCGGGATCGGTGAGTCCTCCCCGACCCAGAACCCCCCGTAGATGCAGCGGCCGAGGTGCTCGGCGAAGTGGCCGTAGAGGTGCCTCGAGATCGTCGGGCCGGTGACGTCCAGATCGACGACGGCGCGGGCGTCTGATGTGGCCATGGGGATCCTCCCTCGATCGACGACGGCCTCGAAAAGTTTCGATCGGCGCGTTACCCGATGCGTCTTCCCAAGGCGAGATTTGACGTTATACCGTGTCCGCCACCACGCGCTCTCCGGCACGGTCGACCGCCGCCCTCGGGCTCGGGAGGCGAAACTTTCGGTTCGTCGTGGCCGGCGGAGCCGCTCGTCTGCCCGGACACAGGAGGCACACCGCTGTGAAACTCCGCATCAGCCCCTCCCTCGCGTTGTTCGCCGCGGCCGCGCTCGCGGCGGTCACCGCCTGCTCACCGGGATCGTCATCCGGTGGCGGCGGGGACCCGAACGTCTTCGAGTTCTGGTCGTTCAGCGGGATCGACCAGCAGCGCGACGTCGACGACTACATGCGCGCCCACCCCGAGATCCGCATCGAGCTCACCGAGGTCGGGAGCACGACCGAGACCGCGCAGGCGCTCACCACCGCGCTCGCCGGCGGCAAGGTCCCCGACCTGGTGCTGATCCAGGGCGACGACCTGCCCAAGTTCGTCCAGCAGCCGCAGAACTTCCACGACCTGCGCGAGTTCGGCGCCGACGAGATCAAGGGCGACTACCTGGACTGGGTGATGGAGCAGGCCGTCGCCCAGGGCGGCGAGATCATCGGCATCCCCACCGACGTCGGCGGCCTGGCCGTCGCCTACCGCAAGGACCTGTTCGCCGAGGCGGGCCTGCCCACCGACCGCGAGGAGGTCTCCCAGATGTGGTCGACGTGGGACGACTTCATCGAGGTCGGCAAGCGGTACAAGGAGGCGACCGGCAAGGCCTTCCTCGACAACGTGCCGACGAGCGTGTTCTTCCAGGCCGTCAACCAGGTCTCCCAGAAGTACTACGACGACGCCGGCAACCCGATCTACGACCGCAACCCCGAGGTCAAGGCGGCCTTCGACCTCGCGCTCCGGGCGATCGAGGCCGACATCTCGGCCCGGATCTCGTTCGGCTCCGACGGCTGGAACGCCGCGCTGCCCCGCGGTGACTTCGCGGTCGTCTCCGCGCCGTCGTGGCTCCTGGACCAGATCCGCCGGTACGCGCCCGACACCGCCGGCAAGTGGGACGTCGCCCGCATCCCGGGTGGGGCGGGCAACTGGGGCGGCAGCTACCTGGCCATCCCGGCCCGGGCGCAGAACCCGCAGGCGGCGTGGAACTACATCCGGGAGATGCAGTCGCCGGAGCACCAGCTGCAGCACTTCCTCGACGTGGGCGCCCTGCCGACCACGCCGTCGGTCTACGACGACCCGCAGCTGACCGGCAAGCGCGACGAGTTCTTCTCCGGCGCACCGACGGGGGAGATCTACACGCAGGCGCTGCTGGGCCTGAAGCCGTTCCACATGGGGCCGGACACCGGCACGATCGGCACGGAGTTCCTCAACGCGCTCACCAACGTCGAGCAGGGTTCGGGCGACCCGGCGACGGCATGGGACGACGCCGTGCGCAACATCCGCACGGCCATCGGGGCGTAGCGGCGATGCGACGCCGCTCGCTCGACCCCGGGGAGGCGGTGTGACCGCGACGCGTGTGACGGCAACGCCGACGCCGCGCGCGCCCGCTCGCGCGCCGCACCGCCGCCCCGCGGGGTGGGCGCTCCCGCTGCGGGAGCGGATCGCCCCGTACGCCTACATCGCCCCGTTCTTCGTGCTGTTCGGGGTGTTCGGGCTCATCCCGTTCCTGTTCACGTTCTACATCGCGCTGTTCGAGTGGAACCCGATCGGGGACCAGACGTTCACCGGGTTCGACAACTTCGTCCGGATGCTCGGGGACGCGCGGTTCTGGAACGCGACGCGCAACACGGTCAGCATCTGGCTGCTGTCGACCGTGCCGCAGCTGCTCGTCGCGCTGGTGCTGGCGCACGTGCTCAACCACGCCCGGCTGCGGTTCGCGCTGTTCTTCCGCATGTCGATCCTGGTGCCCTACATCACCTCGGTGGCGGCCACCGCGATCGTCTTCGCGCAGATGTTCGACCGCGACTACGGCCTTCTGAACTGGCTGCTCGGGCTGGTCGGGATCGGCTCGATCGACTTCGTCCAGTCCGTGTGGGGCAGCCACGTCATGATCGCGGTGATGGTCGCGTGGCGCTGGTTCGGCTACACGACCCTGCTCTACCTGGCATCGCTGCAGGCCGTCCCGCGCGATCTGTACGAGGCGGCGTCGATCGACGGCGCGGGCGGGTGGGCGCAGTTCCGCCACATCACCGTGCCGTCGCTGCGACCGGTGATCATCTTCACCGTCGTGACGTCGACGATCGGCGGCCTGCAGATCTTCACCGAGCCCCTGCTGGTCGCCCGCACGACGAACCTCACCTGCGGCCCGGTGCGGCAGTGCCAGACGCTGACGCTGTTCCTCTACGAGCAGGGCTTCGGCCAGTACCAGTTCGGCTACGGCGCGGCGATCGGCGTCGCCCTGTTCGTGATGATCATCCTGGTCGCCGCGGTCAACTACCTGCTCTCCGCGCGGATCCGAGGGGCGTGAGGCATGGCTGACACGACAGCCGGTTCCGTGATCGGCACGACGATGACCGGCGGGGCAGCGCCCGGGCGGGCGCGGTCGTCGGGGCGGTTGGGCCGGGTGCGGTGGTGGAGCTACCTGCTGCTCGGCGTCGCCGCGTTCGCGTCGATCTTCCCGCTCTACTGGATGTTCGTCGTCGCCTCGACCGACTCGGCCACGGCGACGCAGATGCCGCCGGAGATCGTGCCCGGCGACAACTTCTTCCACCTCGCCGGGCTCGTCTTCGACACGGTCCCGTTCCTGCAGGCGATCGGAAACAGCCTGGTCGTGGCCACCACGATCGGCGTCGGGCAGGCCGTGCTGTGCGCGCTGGGCGGCTTCGCCTTCGCGAAGCTGCACTTCCGCGGCCGCGACGTGCTGTTCCTGATCGTGGTGCTGACGATGACCGTGCCCACCCAGCTGGCGATCATCCCGCAGTACATGATCATCTCCTGGCTGGGCTGGGTGGACACCCTGCAGGCGATCACGGTGCCCGGCCTGGCGAGCGCCTTCGGGATCTTCTGGATGCGCCAGCACATCGCGGCGACCGTCAGCGACGAGCTGGTGCAGGCCGCTCGCATCGACGGCGCGAGCACCTGGCAGATCTTCTGGCGCATCGCGTTCCCGATCGTGCGGCCCGCGGCGTTCGTGCTGGGCCTGTTCGGGTTCGTGACGGCGTGGAACGACTTCCTGTGGCCGTTCATCGTCCTGAAGTCGCCCGAGCGCTTCACCGCGCAGATCGCGATCAAGGCGCTGCAGAACAGCTACACGATCGACCTCGGGCTCGCGATGTCCGGCTCGTTCCTCGCCACGCTGCCGCTGCTGGTGCTGTTCGTCTTCGTCGGCAAGCGGATGGTCGCGGGCATCCTCGAGGGGGCGTTCAAGGGCTGACACCCGGCCCGCGCCCTCCCTCTGCGAGGGCGCGGGCCAGGTCGCCCATCGCGCGGGTGAGCTCGTCGAGGCCGCGCCGCTCGTCGCGGCGCCAGTGCCGGACCTGCTCGGCGGTGAGCGCGGCGAGCAGCACGTCGGCGCGCAGCTCCGGGTCGGGCGCGCCGGCCTCGGCGAGCAGGATCCGGCAGTGCAGCCGCCACAGCCGGTGCGAGCCCGTGCGCAGCCGGGCGCCCGGGCGCGCGGTCTGCGACATCGCGACGACGTCGAGGTGGGCGTCGACGTAGGCGAGGTAGGCGTCCGTGAACGCGACGAGCCGCTCGACGGCGGGTGCGCCGGGGCCGAGCGGCGGAGGGCCGGCGAGCATCCGCTGCTGCAGCTCGGTCTCCCGCTCGTCGAGCAGCGCCGCGGCGAGCCCCGACTTGTCGCCGAACCGCCGGTACAGCGTGCCCTTGCCGACGCCGGCGGCCGCGGCGACGTCGTCCATGCTCACCGCCGCGACGCCGCGCGCCGCGAACAGCTCGGCGGCGGCGGCGAGCACCTTGCGCCGGTTGCGCGCCGCGTCGGCGCGCTCCCTCGGTGCGTCGTCGGCCAACAGGTCCACGGGCACGAGCCTAGCGTAACCGGACCGAAGTCCGTATCGTCGGCGGCATGAGCTTGTCCACCGAAGAGGGGCTCCGCCTCGTGCGCACCTACGGGGGCGCGGAGCACTGGCTTGCGGTGCTGGTCACGAGCGGCCGCACCGCGCCGTCGGTCAGCGTGGTCAACGCCGGCGTGCTGCCGCACCCGGTCACGGGGGAGCCGACCGTGGCGTTCGTGTCCCGGGGCGGCACCGCCAAGCTCGCGAACCTGCGCCGGGACCCGCGGGCCACGCTCGTGTTCCGGTCGGGCTGGGAGTGGGTCGCGGTGCGCGGCCCGGTCGAACTCGCCGGGCCGGACGACCCGATGCCCGGTGTGGACCTGCGACAGCTGCTGCGCGACATCTTCACCGCAGCGGACGGCACCCACCCCGACTTCGACACCTACGACCGCGTGATGGCCGAGGAGCGGCGCACCGCGGTGCTGCTGCGGCCCACCCGGTTCACGACCAACCCGCCGGGCACCGAGCACGAGGAGGGCTGATGACCGCGATCGAGGTGTGGTCCGACCTGCTCTGCCCGTTCGCCTACGTGGGGCTCCTGCGGATGCGGCGCGCCCGCGAGCGGCTGGGGCTCGACGTGCCGGTCGAGCACCACGCGTTCCCGCTGGAGCTGTTCAACGGGCCGCACCGGCGGCGCGGCACCGACACCGAGGCCGTCGGGCTCGGGCAGATCGAGCCGGAGGCCGGCTTCCGCGTGTGGACGGCCCCCGACGACCTCTACCCGCACAGCGTGCTGCTCGCCGCCGAGGCCGTGCACGCCGCGAGCGCGCAGAGCCCGGCCGCGGGGGAGGAGCTCGACCTCGCCCTGCGCCGGGCGTTCTGGACCCGGTCCTGGTCGATCGGGCAGCGGCAGGTGATCCTCGACGTCGCGGCGGAGGTCGGGCAGGTCGACGTCGACGCGCTGGCCGGGGCGCTCGACGACGGGCGCCACCGCTCGCGCGTCATGGCCGACCACGCCGTGGCCCGCACCGACGCGATCCCGCTGAGCCCCACGTTCCGCCTCCCCGACGGCACCACCGTCGCGAACCCGGGCATCGAGGTGCACTGGGAAGGGCCGTTCGGGGAGGGGTTCCCGATCGTGGACCGCCACGACCCGGGCGTCTACGACGATCTGCTGCGGCGGGCGGGATGAACCTGCGCCGGGTGGTCGTCGGCGTGCTCGCCACGAACTGCTGGATCGTGTCCTCGGGCGGGGAGGCGCTGGTCGTCGACCCCGGCGACGAGCCGGAGCGGGTGCTGGCGGCCACCGCGGGCCTGCGGGTGCGGGCCGTCGTGCTCACCCACACCCACTTCGACCACGTCCTCGCGGTGCCCGCGCTGGTCGACGCCTGGGCGGTGCCGGTGCTCGCCCACCCCGCCGAGGCGCCGGTGTGGCCGCACGAGGTGGCAGGCGTGCGCCGCGGCGGCCACTGGGACGCGGGCACGGCCACCGCCGCCCTGCTCGCCGAGGACCCCGCGCGGCTCGCGCCGCCCGAGCGGCTGTGGGACGGGGCGTTCACGCCCGTGGCGGACGGCGACGACATCGCCGTCGGGGACCGCGCCGTCCGGGTGCTGCACACCCCTGGCCACACCCCGGGCGGGATCTGCCTCCTCGCGGGGCGGCACCTGCTGAGCGGCGACACGCTCTTCCCGGGCGGGCCCGGGCTCACCGGCCCGCCGCTGTCGGACTTCCCCGCGATCGTCGACTCGGTGCGCGGGCTGCTCGCGCTCGACGAGGCGACGGTGGTCCACCCCGGGCACGGCCCGGATACCACGGTCGGGTCGGAGCGCCCGCACCTCGACGAGTGGATCCGCCGCGGCTGGTGAGCCGGGCCCCTCACCCGGCGGCGTCGGGTCCGTACCGCCACGCCATCCAGACCAGCACGGTCGTCACCGCGAACGCCGCGGCCCCGGCGAGCGACCCGGCGGCCAGCACGAGCGTGCTGAGCAGGAACCCGCTGGCGAGGAAGATCTTGTTGCCCACCCCGCCCTTGCGTCGGGGCAGGTCCTGGGCGCGGGCGGCGAAGGAGCGGGCGAAGTCGGGGTCGTCGGTCAGGAGCCCGCGTTCGACCTCGCGCAGCGTCTCCCGTTCCCGGTCACTGAGCACGGCGCACCTCCCGTGTCGGCGTTTGCCTCCCGTGGCGATCGGTGCCCTACGGTCGTTTATATCGTAGCACGATGTATCGTGAGCCGATATAGTACGGGGTCGTGGCGAAACGCCGGGGGCGTGAGTGGTGTCATGGGGCGGTGGCCGACGACGGGGATGCCGGCGCCCTGACCAAGAAGGACTTCGAGGCGCTGGCGCGGTTCCGGTTCGGGATCCGCCGCTACCTGCGCTTCAGCGAGGAGACCGTGCGCAGCCACGGCCTGACCCCGCAGCAGTACCAGCTGCTGCTGGCGCTGAAGGGGTTTCCCGGGCGGGACTGGGCCACCGTGCGGGAGCTGGCCGACCGGCTGCTGTTGCGCCACCACAGCGTCGTCGAGCTGGTCAACCGGGCGCAGCGGCAAGGGCTCGTCGAGCGCGTGCCGCACCCCGACGACGCGCGCGCCGTCCGCGTGCAGCTGACCGCCGACGGGGAGCGGATCCTCGGCCGGCTGAGCGCGCTGCACCGCGCCGAGCTGCGTCGGATGGACGACGTGCTCGCGCTGCCCACCTGGAACGGTGAGGTATCGGGGCCCGATCCGGCCACTTCTTCGGGGTAGCCCGATCGGGGGACTGTGTGCGTGGCGCAACGCATCGCGCGCCGCAGCGACCAAGATCGACTACGTGACCGCTGGGCGCGTGTTCGACGTGATCGACTTCATGGAGAAGCGGCCTGCCCTCGTCGCGGAGCTGTTGCGCGTGCACGTCGACGACGGCACCGGCCGCTGCGCCGGGTGCTCGTGGCGGACGGCCGCGGTGCCGAACCACCCGTGCGCGATGCGGTGGTACGCCGAGCGCGCCGACGAGTCGCTGCGCGCCCGCCGGGCGCGCGACGACGCGTCGCCCGCCCGTGGGCGGCGGCTCAGCCGAGCAGGTCGAGGGCGGCGCGGATGACGCTGTCGGCGTCGAGCCCGTGGTGGCGGTACACGTCGTCGAGGCCGCCGGACTGGCCGAACCGCGTGACGCCGAGGTGCGTGGCGTCGACGCGGTGGATCCCGGCGAGGAAGGCCAGCGTGTGGGGGTGGCCGTCGAGCAGGGTCACCATCGGCGCGGCCCGGCGGGCGGGGAAGGCGGAGTCGAAGATCCACGTCTCGGCCTCGCCGCGCCCGGCGCGGGCCTGCACCGCGTCGAACAGCAGGCCGGGGCTGGTCACGCACACGACGTCGGCGGGCACCCCGAGCGCGTCCAGCCGGTCGGCCGCGGCGAGCGCCTCGGGCACGACCGCCCCCATCGCGACGAGCGTGACGGCCGGGCGGCCCTGCGACCGGCGCAGCGGGTAGGCGCCCGCGACGACCTGGCGGCGCCGGTGCTCGCGGGCGGCCGGGTCGGTGGGCACCGCGGCGAGGGTCTGGTCGACCGGGCGGGTCGACAGGCGCAGGTAGGCCGAGGTCCCGTCCGGGCGGCCGAGCCGGGCGAGCGACGCGAGCAGCGTCCACTCGACGTCGATCGCGAACGCCGGCTCGTAGCCGATGCAGCCCGGCTGCTCCAGCCCGATCGACGGGGTGGTGACCGACTGGTGCGCGCCGCCCTCCGGTGCGAGCGACACCCCGGACGGCGTGCCGACCAGGATCGACTGGCCGCCGGAGTAGATGCCGAACGACCACGGCTCGAGGGCCCGCTCGACGAACGGGTCGTAGAGCACCCCGATGGGCAGCAGGGGCTCGCCCCACCGGCTCCAGGTCGCCCCGAGCTCCCCGAGCAACCCGACGAGGTTGGTCTCGGCGATCCCCAGCTCCAGGTGCTGGCCGGTCGGGCGCTCGCGCCAGTGCAGGATCGTCTCCGGGTCGTCGGCGAACCAGTCCACCCGCTCGCGCGGCGACCAGACCCCGACCTTGTTCACCCAGCCCGCGAGGTTGGTCGACGAGCTGACGTCCGGGCACAGCGTGACGACCCGGCCGGCCACCTCGGGGGCGGACCGGGTGAGGTCGAGCAGCGTGCGCCCGAGCGCGGCCTGCGTGGTGGCGGTGCCGGCCGGGGTGCGCCCGAAGTCGGTGGGGACGGCGAACGTGCGCGGCGCGGGCGTCGGCTCGCGGCGCAGCCGGCGCGCCACCTCCGCGCACAGCCGGGCCGGGGCCGAGCCCGCCGGGAACCGCGCCCACGGGTCGTCGACCGACGTGCCGAGGCGGGCGGCGAGCTGCGCCATCTGCTCGTCGGTGAGCAGCGACGAGTGGTTCTGCGGATGCCCCTCGGTGGCGAGGCCGCGCCCCTTCACCGTGTAGGCGAAGATCACCGTGGGCCGGGTGTCGTCGATCGAGGAGAGCGCCTGGTCGAGCGCGGCGAGGTCGTGCCCGCCGAGGTTGCGCACGGCCGCGTGCAGGGTGTCGTCGTCGAGGTCCGCGACGAGGCGGGCGAGCTCCGGGGAGCCGCCGGGCAGCCGCTCCCGCAGCTGCGCGGGTGTGCAGCGCAGGAGCCGCTGGTACTCCGGGTTGGTCATCTCGTCGATGCGCCTGCGCAGCGCGGCGCCGCCGGGCCGGGTGAACAGCTCCTCGAGCAGGTGGCCGTACTTGACGGTGAGGACCTGCCAACCCGCCGCGGCGAACATGCCCTGCAGCCGGGGGACGCCGATGCCGGGGACGACCCGGTCCAACGACTGCCGGTTGACGTCGACGATCCAGACGACCTCGCCGAGCTCGGCGACCATCGGGTCGAGGATCGCCTCCCAGCACGCGCCCTCGTCCAGCTCGGCGTCGCCGACGAGCGAGTACTGCCGCCCGCTGCCCGCGCCTGCGCCCTTCGAGGCGAGGTAGCGGCGCGCGAGCGCGCCCCAGATCGGGGCGGTCGCGCCGATGCCGACCGACCCCGTGGAGTAGTCGACCGGGTCGGGGTCCTTGGACCGCGACGGGTAGGCCTGCAGGCCGCCGAACTCGCGCAGCGTCGTCAGGTAGCGCTGGTCCAGCTCGCCGAGCAGGTAGTTGATGGCGTGCAGCACCGGCGACGCGTGCGGCTTCACCGAGACCCGGTCCTGGGGCCGCAGGTGGTTGAACCACAGCGCCGTCATGATCGTGACCATCGACGCGCTGGACGCCTGGTGGCCCCCGACCTTGAGCCCGGTCGGGTTCGGGCGCACCCGGTTCGCGTGGTGCACGATCGCCGTCGCGAGCCACAGCACCCGCTTCTCGATCTCGCGCAGCGGCTCCGGCGAGGACTCCGGCAGGGACGAAGCGGCGGCCGGCCGCGGGTCGACGATCGTCATCGCTCCTCCTCGTGCCACGATGCCTGAAATGGCAGCACCCCGGAGGTGGATTGCACAACCATGACGGTTGATGTTGAGCAGACTG
>Ga0079224_100005290_pt1 | contig 16930 bp, 8 predicted proteins | sample Stecom2015_FD_80414 | JGI IMG/M metagenome (GOLD analysis project Ga0079224, IMG submission 80414) | Agricultural soil microbial communities from Utah to study Nitrogen management - Steer compost 2015 | ecosystem: Environmental > Terrestrial > Soil > Agricultural land | place: USA: Utah... | reverse complement strand
TCAGTTCCAATGTTTACTATTTGAGGCTCCTCCGATTTATGATTAAAAAGACTTATTAATTTATCGGCAAATCTTTTTCCATCATCTAATAAATTGCTGAAAGATATCTGCTGGGAAACATGTCCATCGTAAAAGAAAAGAGCAATTGATTTTCCATTGGGAAGTTTACAGTAATAAGGAATTTTAGGATCTATACTTCCATCGGAAACATCTTTCCATTGTTCATCATTTACTCCTTTAACTTTATCAGCCTGAGAGGGAGCGAGTATTGTAAACTTAATTCCTTCCTCTGAAAGTACTTCAAGAGTTTCGGTATCAACAGCAGTCTCTGCTAACCACATTCCTTCCGGTTCTCTTCCAAACCTGTGTCTGAAATCTTCAATTCCCCATTTAACCTGCGTGCGCTTATCTCTTTTATTTGCAAGAGGCATAATCATGTGGTTGTAAACCTGTGCAATTGCAGAACCATGCCCTGAGAAATTTTCCATACTCTCTTTATCTGCTTTTAAAATTTCATTGTAAACTTCAGGTGAATGTACCTGCATCCAGGAAAGAACAGTCGGACCAAAATTAAAACTGATCTTCGAATAGTTATTGCTTATATCTATTATAGTTCTTTCACCGTCAAGAATTCTTGCTGCAGCGTTGGGACTGTAGCATTCGGCAGTTATTCTTTCATTCCAGTCCCTGTAAGGATATGCTGAATCCTGTACTTCAATTTCCTCAAGCCATGCATTTTCTCTCGGCGGCTGATAAAAATGACCATGAATACAAATATACTTGTTCATATTATTCTTCTCCTTTTACATAAAATGTAAAACCAAATCTTCTCAATTCAATTTTAGAATTATTATTTATTTCATTGTTTGATATTTCACCCTGACCGCACCATTGCCGGGATGAGGAATCAAATATTTTATTTAATGTTTCATCAGAATTAATTTCAACTACCTGTTTTTCATCGGATAAATTGAAGCAGCTTATTGTATTGCCGTAAGAATTTAACTGTTTCATTACAATTATTTTTTCATCATTTAATAAATCAACATTGAGCTCATCTCTTTTTGTTTCAGAGAAAGAATATTTTTTTCTTATCTCAATTAATCTTTTATAAAAATTAAAAAGAGCATTATGTTTTCCTTTTTCTTTTAAATGATGATTAAGTTTCGATTTAAGAAATGTTTCTTCAGATTGGGGATCAGGAATTTCATCTCCCCATTTGAATGCTTTAAATTCTTCCAGTCTTCCTTTTCTTACTGCTTCAACAAGTTTTTCATCCTGATGATTTACAAAGTAGAGAAATGGTGCCTCTTCTGCATATTCTTCTCCCATAAAGATTAAAGGAATGTATGGTGAAAGAAGCATTAAACCAGCGGCGAGTTTTACTTTTTCAAATTCAATTAATTTTGATAGCCTTTCACCCTGTGCTCTGTTGCCTGCCTGATCATGATTTTGTATGCAGATTACAAATTTTTGCAGATCAATTTCCTTTACACTACTGCCATGTTTTCTTTTCCTGTAAGATGAATAATTACCTGAATAAACAAATGTATCTTTTAATGCTTTTGCAATATCCGCTGCCTTTCCGAAATCTTCATAATAACCATTTCTTTCACCTGTTAAATATGAATGAACCGAATGATGAAAATCATCACTCCATTGAGCATCAAGGTTATAACCGCCTTTATTTTTATCATTAATTATTTTTATATCATTCATATCACTCTCTGCAATCAGGTATCTTTCTCTTCCATCTTCCTCAGCAAATTCATTAACTCTTTCTTTTAATTCCTGAAGGAAATGTTTTGCACTCATATCAAAAATTGAATGAACAGCGTCAAGTCTCAGAGCATCTATATGAAAAACTTTTAACCAGTAAACCGCACTTTCAATAAAATAATTTCTTACATGATCTGAATATGCATTATCAAAATTAAGTGCATCGCCCCATTCGGTTTTATGCCATGAAGTAAAATAAGGACCATATTGAGTTGTATAATTTCCTTCAGGCCCAAGATGATTATAAACTACATCGAGAATAACACCAATATTTTTTTTGTGGCATTTGTTTATAAGATCTTTAAAGTCATCAATTGTTCCATAAGAATTATGAACAGCAAAAGGATAAACACCGTCATACCCCCAGTTTCTGCTGCCGGGGAATTGCGCAACAGGCATTATTTCGATCATATTAATTCCTAAATCAGCAAGGTAATCAAGTTTATCTGCTATTCCTTTGAAATTACCATTGCGGGAAAAGGTACCGGTATGAAGTTCATAAATTATCATCTCTTTAAGAGGAATACCTTTCCAACTCCTGTCTGTCCACTTAAATGAATTATGATCAATAATTTCAGAAGCACCATGCACACCATCAGGCTGGTAGTAACTAGCAGGATCGGGTTTCTGATTATTTCCGTTTATCAAATAAAAATATTTTGAACCGGCAGATACTTCTTTAGTGAGTCTCCAGTAATTATTTTTATCAGCTTCCATTTTAACCGGCGCTTCATTATCTATTTTTAACATCATTGATTCTGCAAAAGGAGACCAGACAGAAAATTCACATTTTCCTTCGTAAAAATTTGCACCTATCCTCATATTCAATTTTTCTTTACGGGAATTAAAGTTATTATTATTAAAGCTAAGCAGATGTGATATGAACTAAGAGATTAATTCTTAAGTGTTTTGAATTCATTAATATGAATTAACAGCCTGTTGAATACTTTTAGTTTTTGATCAACCCAGTTAGCATTAATATTTAAACCATGTGAGATATCGACAAGAATTTTTTCTAAAAGGTAAAGAAGAATAAGGTAGTTCAAATCATTTTTTCCTGCTCGAAGAATAATATTCTTTTCATCTGAAGAGATAACTTTTAAATATTTTGTTAAGAATATTCTGCTGATAGATAACCACCATTGTTCAGCATAAAAAGCTGCAGAAGGTAAATCTTCCTGTGATAAATAATTTTGTTTATTAAGTCTGCTTTGTGCTAATGTATGAAAGGAAAAAATTAATGAAGCTACATCTCTTAAAGGAGATCTTTTTAGTTTTCTTTCCGTATATGGTGTTGAATGCTGCCCTTCAAAATTTGTAATCATAAAATCTTTACCAGTAAAGAGAATCTGCTTAAGATTATAATTTCCATGTATTCTGATTTTTTTTGCATAAAATTTTATCTTTAATATTCTTTCAATAAAAGAAAGAAGCGAATCCTCATAGTCTAAAAATTCATTTATATACTTTTGAAGATTGTTATCAGGATAATTTATTTTGCTACGGAAGAGACGGAATGTGCTTTTAATTATCGAGCGCATTGATTGGTAAACTGAACGCTGATAAAATATTGTAACAGGTTCGGCTTTAAAAACAGTATCCTCTTCGGAAGAGCTTAATGCAAGATGCATCTCTGCTGTTCTTTGTCCAAGCAGAGCAGCCATACCGATTGAAACATTATCAGCAAACTCTTCAAATAAACTTGTTTCAAAATCCTCATCGAAAAGTGAATTAATAAATTTAATTTCTTTTATCTCATCTTTCCTTACTGAAAGCTTTTCAAAATAATTATCAGCCAGGTCAGAAAAAAATTTCCATGCATCTCCTTCATTGCGGATGTATTCAGTATGAATACCCAGAGTAAGATTCTCTGAATAAGGAGCAGCATACTTAATTAAACCTTTAATTGAAGGAACCATTTTATACCTGATTTCTTCACGAAAATACCTGAGTATTTCTTCTTCAGGATTTATTCCTTCATCAATTTTTTTATAGAACTTAAATAAATATTTGTCATCGAGAAGAAAGTTAATGTAATCGGGAGTTTCATTAATTATTCGTACCTGAAAATCTTTTTTTGTTCTAAAATTTTTTATTCGTTCCAGTGAAGCAGCTCTGAATTCACCTCTGCTTCCGGGAATATTTTTTTGTGAGATAAAAAATCTGAATAGCTCTTTTCTTAATTCGTCATTATAAAAACAATTAACAAGATATTTATCCCCATCATATCCCTTTAGGATTGCAGCAACTTCTCCGGGGGCTGCATCTTTTATCTGATAAGAAAGTTTGCCGGTGATACCAAGAAATAATGCATACTGTTCAACAGGTTTGTCGAGATAAATAACTTTTACAAGAAGCATCAAAATATTTTTTGAAAAAAGTATAACATCGGCAATTTGTATCTCCTGAGTTTTGGATTTATTGAGATATACCTGCATCCTTTCAAGTGTATCGGGTATAATTTCATTTTCAAGAATCTCAATATTTTCTTCTTCAAATATTTCTTCTATTCTGTTCTTGAATTCAAGCCGGGCAATATCTTTTTTAGCAGGTGCATAAATTTTTTCTTTATCGGCAATAACAAACCAGTAATAATCATAAGCACTAAGTGTAAGCATATAGTAGAGGTCACCAATTGGAGGGAATTGATTCTTACTGAAAATTTCTATAGGTGTTTTACCTTTAAACTGTGAAAGGTCTAATTCAACTACCTGAGAGAATCTTGAAAGATTTGCAACAACAAGAATAATTTCATCTTCATACTTTCTTATAAATGCAATAACTTTTGAGTTGGAAGGAGAAAGAAAATCAATACTCCCCCTGCCGAATGCTTTATATTTATTTCTGAATTGAATAGTTTTTCTCATCCACCATAAAAGTGATGAAGTATTTCTCTGCTGAACTTCAACATTTACAGTTTCATAATGATATTCGGGATCAATAATTACCGGCAGGTAAAGTCTTTGCGGGTTAGCGGATGAAAACCCTGCATTCCTGTCTGCACTCCATTGCATCGGAGTTCTTACACCATGGCGGTCACCCAAATAATAATTATCTCCCATACCTATCTCATCGCCGTAATAAATTATTGGAGTGCCGGGAAAGGAGAAAAGCAGAATATTAAGTAATTCAATTTTTCTTCTGTTATTTTCTACAAGAGGTGCAAGTCTGCGGCGAATGCCAAGATTTAATCTTGCAGTTTTATCTTTTGCATAGTAACGGTACATATAATCACGCTCTTCATCTGTAACCATTTCAAGAGTTAGTTCATCATGATTTCTAAGGAACATTGCCCACTGACAATTCTCAGGTATGGGCGGTGTTTGTTCAATTATATCTATAATCGGAAAGCGTGTTTCCATCTGAAGAGCCATATACAACCGCGGCATAATAGGAAAATGAAAAGCCATCTGGCATTCGTCTCCATTGCCAAAATATGCAACTGCATCCTCAGGCCATTGGTTTGCTTCTGCAAGGAATACTTTGTTATTAAATTTCTGCTGAACGTGTGCATTTAATTTCTTTAGAAAGGCATGAGTCTCGGGAAGATTCTCACAATTTGTACCTTCTCTTTCATAAAGATATGGAACAGCATCGAGACGGAGACCATCAACACCAAGTCCGAACCAGTAATCAACTACATCAAAAAGCTGCTTGTGAACTTCAGGATTATCAAAATTAAGGTCAGGCTGATGAGAATAGAACCTGTGCCAGTAATATGCTTTTGCAACATTATCATAAGCCCAGTTTGAGTTTTCGAAATCGGAAAAGATAACTCTTGCTTCAGTATATTTATCGGGAGTATCACTCCAAACATAAAAATTTCTTTCATCAGAACCCGGGGGGCTTTTTCTTGCCCGCTGAAACCATGCGTGCTGGTCGGATGTATGGTTTAATACAAGTTCTGTTATAACTCTAATTCCCCTTTTATGTGCTTCGTGAATTAATTTTTTGAAATCATCTATGGTTCCATAATCGGGATTTATATTCATATAATCAGCGATATCATAACCATCATCTTTAAGAGGGGAAGGATAAAAAGGAAGAAGCCAGAGAATAGTAATACCAAGTGATTTTATGTAATCAAGTTTTTCAGTAATACCGGGAATATCTCCTTTGCCGTCACCATTGCTGTCCCTGTAAGCCTTAATATGAACCTGATAAATTACACCATCTTTGTACCAATAATCGGTATTCTTCATTTCTTAAAATCTTTTGAGTAGAAAATAAATGAAAATATAAAGTGTAATTGGAAAGAAAAGAATTCCTGTTAAACTCTAAGTGATACTGAACAAAGAAAAGAAGTTATCCGGAGGAAAGTTTTTTTATCATTTGGAAATGAGGAATTGCATCAAAAAGAGTGTGAGCTTCTTTTTCAATATGGTATCCATGCTTTTCATAAAATTTAACAGCATTATCTCTCGCATTAAGAATAATTTTATCTGCACCCTTCTCTGCAATTTTCTTTTCAAGATAATTTAGAATCATACTACCGATACCTTTATTCTGCCATTCATCTTCAACAGCCATATATCTTATTTGAGCTTCATCGGAAGAATTAAAATGTGCACGACCAACACCAACAGGAACCCTTTCTTTATTACAAACCATTACGTGAATTGATTCATTTTCGAGTTCATCTTTTTCACTGCCCTTTGGTTGTCCCCATGGTTTTCGCAAGATTCTGAAGCGGAGATCATAATAAAGTTCAAAATCTTTTTCAGAAACAGGTTCGGTAATAATCAGATACATTCTTTAAAAAATTTAACTGAATAATTCATCCTGACCATTTGTATTTACATTTTCATCATTATCATCGTCAGCCCTGTCTATTATTGCCTGGGGTAATGATTTTGTAGTGCTTGCTCCCAGAGCTTTTATTTTTTCAGCTCTGCTAACAAGATTTCCGGTTCCGTTTGTAAGTTTCTTCATTGCTTCAATATATTCTTTTTTTGAATCATCAATTTTGTTACCCACCTTAATCAGATCCTGAACAAAACCAACAAACTTATCATAAAGTGCACCACTTTGTTTAGCTATTTCCTGGGCATACCTGCTCTGGTTTTCAGCGCGCCAAATGCTTGCTATAGTTCTTAATGTAGCTAATAAAGTTGAAGGACTTACTATCACTATGTTCTTATCAAATGCCTCATTAAAAAGATTTGCATCATTCTGAACAGCAAGAGCAAATGCAGGTTCAACAGGCATGAACATTAAAACAAAATCTACTGATTCAAGCTTATAGAGTGATTGATAATTTTTTGAACTTAAATTTCTTATATGATTTTTTATTGATGTTATATGTTCTTTAAGAAAAATCTGCCTCTGAACTTCATCTTCACAGGTGATACATTTTTCATAAGCAGTAAGGGAAACCTTTGAATCAATAATAATACTTTTGTTCTCAGGAAGATTAACAATAACATCAGGCTGAAATCTTTTTCCTTCTTCAGAATAAATTACCTCCTGAACTTTATATTCTCTTCCTTTAACTAGTCCGGATTTTTCCAAAATACTTTCAAGAATGAACTCACCCCAGCTTCCCTGGGTTTTTGTACTTCCTTTTAATGCCAGAGTTAAGTTTTTTGCCTCCTGGGTTATCTGCTGATTCATTTCCTTTAACATAGCAAGCTGTTCACGAAGAGAAGCATGACCTTTTATGCTTTCTTTATTAGTCTCTTCAACTTTCTTTTCAAACTCGGAGATTTTTTCTTTTAACGGATTAAGAATTTCTGCAAGGTTTGTTTTGCTTTGTTCAGAAAACTTACTTGTCTTTTCCTCAAAAATTTTGTTTGCAAGATTTTCAAATTCAGTTGTAAATTTTTTCTGAAGCTGTTCAATTTCCTCTTTCTGTTCTGCTAACTTATTCTGAAGATTATTATAATCAGCCTGAAGGGAAGAATAAGATGAATTAAGTTCAATTACTTTTTTTCTTTCTTCATTTAATTCTGATTCAAGTTTTTTATTTGCCTCTTCAAAAATTTTATTTCTTTCCTCAACTTTGGAAGATTGTGATTCAAATTTATTTTTGAGAAAGAGGTAGGTTAAGATAACCCCAATTACTGCCCCGAAAATTATATATACAAGTTCCATATCTAAAACTATTTTTTATAAAATTACTTAAGGTTATTTGCAATTCAACCGGTATTTCCGGTGGAAGAACGAGAATGACTACAGGCTTTAATTTAACCGAATAAGGATGAAAATAATAATTATCCCAGGTTACCTATCTCCTTCTCAACTTCTTCTAAAATTTCACACGACTTCACAAGTTCTTTCATTTTATTATGGTCGTTATAAAGAGGTCTGTCAACATCAAGAAAATCAACATGTTTCCTTATTACTTCTTTTGCTTTTGCAACACCTTTTCCTGTTTTATGTTCACGGAAATCAAGTGCCTGTGCTGCTGCCATAAATTCTATTCCTAATATACCATAAGCATTATCAAGAATTTGTTTGTTCTTAAGAGCAGTATTCATTCCCATTGAAACAAAATCTTCCTGGTCGGCTGCTGCCGGAATAGACTGAATTGATGCAGGTGTTGATAAAATTCTTTGCTCAACAATTAATGTATCAGCAGTATACTGACTTAACATTAATCCTGAAAACATCCCGGCACCTTTTGTAAGAAAAGCAGGAAGCCCGGCATTCAAAGCAGGATTATTTAATCTGTTCATACGGCGTTCAGATAAAACTGAAACCATTGTTACAGAAGTACCAACCATATCCATTGGAAGCGATACTGGTGTTCCCTGGAAATTAGCGCCTGTTAAAGTGAGTTTATCTTCAGGAATGAAAATGGGATTATCGCCTACTCCATTCAGTTCAATTTCAACCTGACTTTTAGCATATGCAACAGCATCATGAGCAGCACCAATAACCTGGGGAGTTGAACGCATTGAATATGCATCCTGAACTTTTTGTTTTAATTTGCCTGTAAGTAAATCACTTCCTTCAATACATTTTTTAATTGCCTGTGCACTTCTTATTGCTCCTGAAAAACCACGAAGTTTATGAAGACGAACATCATAAGGTTTCATATTTGCGTGGAGAGCTTCGAGAGACATTGCTGCTGCAATTTCTGCCTGCGTCAGCCATCTATTAATATCATACAACTGAAGTGCACTTATTGCAGTAATAAAATTGCTCCCATTTATTATCGCAAGTCCATCGCGGGCCATAAGACTGGGAATTTTTATTCCAGCTTTTTCAAAAGCAATTTTGCCGGGTAACCTTTCGCCTTTATAATAAGCTTCTCCTTCACCCATCATTAATAAAGCTATCTGGGACATTGGCGCAAGGTCGCCGCAGGCACCCACAGAACCTTTCTCACATACTACGGGAATGCAATCTTTATTAAGCATTTCCACTAATGTTAAAGTTATTTCAGGTCTGCAGCCAGAATTGCCATGAGCATGAACATTTATTCTTCCGGCTATTGCACCTCTTACATATTCAAGAGGCATAGGCTCACCTATCCCTGCAGCATGATTGTAAATGAGATATTTCTGAAATTCTTTTACCTGTTCATCATTCAAAACAACTTCTGAAAACTCACCAATACCTGTATTAACACCATACATTATTTCGTGAGCCTGAATTTTTTCTTCAAGCATTGCACGGCAGGTTTTTATTCTTTCAATTGCATCGTTACTCAGTTCTACTTTTTCTTTGTAACAGGCAATCTGAACTAATTTTTCAACTGTTAAGCCCGTCCCGTTAAGTGTTATCATTTATAATTCTCCAATAGAATAAAAAGTTAAAATTACTTTTTAAAATTAAGGATAACTTGTGAGAAAAACAGAGAGATTAGAAAGAATATTCGCTGAGGTAAAAGGCTCAGTAATTATCTGAGCCGTTTAACATTTGCTTTATTTTATCGGAATTACTTTTGTGTGCTTTGTATTTAATATGAATTTTAGAATCATCATACTTCGTATCAAGGACTTCTGCAAGTGAATATATTTTTGCAGCAGTTTTGGAATCATTGAGATTAATATCAATATCCTCTTCTACAAAAGCTGATTCACTTAATTCCGTAATCTTATCTATTAAAGAAGAAATATTAATTCCTTTTTCTGCAGAGATTATTATGCTGTTTTTATAATTCTTCATAATAAAACTGATTATATCTCTGCCTTCAACTGCATCAACTTTGTTAAAGATTTTCAGAATCACTTTTTTATCGCTGCCGAGTTCCTTTAAAGTTTCTTCAACTACATGAATATGTTCATCATAATATTTATCAGATATATCAATTACATGCAGAATTATATCGGCATCTCTTACTTCATCCAAAGTACTTTTAAATGATGCAATAAGATTAGCAGGAAGTTTTCTTATAAATCCAACAGTATCACTTAATAAAATTTTTTGGTTCTTATTTAAATTTAAAACACGTGTTGTAGAATCGAGAGTAGCAAAAAGTTTATCTTCAGCCAATACATCAGCATTTGTAAGCCTGTTAAACAAAGTTGATTTACCTACGTTAGTATAACCAACAAGACAAATCTTTACAAATTCTACTCTTCTCTGTCTTTGTGTTTTTCTTTGTGATTCAATTTTTTTAAGATTTTCTTTAAGATGACTAATGCGGTCTCTTATCATTCGCCTGTCAGTTTCTATCTGTGTTTCACCGGGGCCTTTTGTTCTGATACCTCCATACTGTTTTGAAAGGTGGGTCCATTGTCTTGTTAGTCTCGGAAGAGTATACTGAAGCTGAGCAAGTTCAACCTGTGTTTTTGCTTCTCTTGTTTTTGCTCTTGATGCAAAGATATGAAGTATAAGTCCGCTTCTATCTACAATCTTTCTGTTAACAAGTTTTTCAAGATTTCGTAATTGAACAGGGGAAAGATCATCATCAAAAATGATTACATCTATATTTCTGTCAATAACTATTTGTGCAAGCTCCGCAGCTTTTCCTTTACCAATGTAATAAGCGGGGTCGGGAGAAGGTCTTGATTGAACAATTTTCAGAACTGTTTCTGCACCTGCTGTGGAAGCAAGTTCTTCTAATTCTGTAAGATGTTCATTTATTATTTCATCATCGGTGTCTTTTAAATTTAATGCTACTAATAATGCTCTTTCGACTATTCTTCTGGGTACTTCTATCAAATTAACTCTCTTTTGTTATGAAATTATTTTAAAGATTTAGTTTGTTGTCTGATTTACCTTTATTATAATTATTTTTATTAAAGAATTCCATCATTTAACTTCGGCAAGTTCTTTCTTCATATTTCTTGCAACCAGCATTTCAATAATTGCAGTTAATATTGCAGCAAAAAGAAACAGCTTCCAAAGTTCCGAACCAAAACGTGCCTGGAGAATTACTTCAACAGGATTCTGGTCTTTACTAATATTAATATGAGTGCCTTTAAAATTTATTTCTGAAAGATAATTTTCAAATAAATTTTCTTTTGTTGAATTAACAATCGATTCAAGTGGATTATGATTAACCGGAATTTTTTCAATCAGCTCATTACCGGTATATACTTTTAGTATTCCTGTAAAATCAGTATTGCTGTAAGAAAAATTATCCGCTGCCGCCCCTTCGGGTTTTATAAATTCTTCAATTACATCATCAGTCTGGGGTGAAGGTTTTTCTATCTTTAAACCTGATACCGACCTGTTACTAATGTTTGCAAAAATAGTTTCCCCGGCGAGAAAACTTTTTTCTGCCCTGTTACCGGAAGCAAGATAAAAAACAGATTTATTAATGAGTGGAGGGAAAATTCCTTTCAATGGAAAATCTGACCAGCTTAATATTGGTGCAGAAGTAGAAACCAGAACTTTTCCGCTGCCTGATTGGAATTCAGCTAAGAAAAATGAGCCATTCATTAATGTTATAATTGGTGTCCCCCTTCCCCCTGTCGATGCCCTGAAATGATGAAAGATATCGGGAGACTCAATTTTCTTTTTTACCCCTTCGGTAAAGATGTTCTGAAAGAGTGGATGCATAAATTCTGTTTTTTCAAAATTAACTACATTCTCTTTATCCTCTGCTTTACCGAATGACCCCTGAACAGGAGGAAGATTTAATGAAGAAAGAAGATTATTAAAATTTTGTTCAGTTGAATTGCTTCCCGGGAAAATAAATAATCCTCCTCCGTTATTTACAAAATCATTTAATTGCTGAGCATCATTAAAATTTTCTGAACCAATTATGAAAATTACATCATAACGGTTTAGATTAACCGATGATAACTGGCTCAGATTTCTTTTTGATATTTCACCTGAATTATTTTCAGAAAATATTTCGCTGCTGCCTGAAGATGTTAAAGCAAGTTCAACAAATCGGGTATCACTTTCTATATCATAAAAAATTATTAAAGGAATTTTTTCAGGAATAAAAACTGTGGTGTATCTTCTGTTGTCGTGTAAAATTTCATCATCCTCAATTTCAGCAAAAACTTCATTATAACCTGTCTGATTTAACAAAGCTTCCAAAGTTATAACTGAAGAAGAACCTGCCGGAAGATTTAAACTTTGCTGAGCTTTTCTTTCACTATTTACAAAAAGAGAAACAACAAGATTATTTATATCATCAGAAGAATAATTTGTTACAGTAATGCTGAATGCAACAGGTTTATCTTTCTCAAAGATTTGTGATTCAACATCTATCTTATCTATACCAGCATTGTAAACACTTTTACCCGAATAATTAAAAGTATAGATTTTTACATTTTCGGTAAGAAGCTGACTTAAATCAGAAACTGAACCTTTCTCTGTAATTCTGCTCTCCTGGAAATCAGAAAAAATGTAAATCTCTTTATTAAAGTTTTCAGATTCTGATAACACCTCTGCTGCTTTAACTACTGCAGTATTAATTAAACCGCTTGTATAAGCAGGTTCAACTTCAGCAATTCTGTCAATAATTTCCTTTAAATTTGATGAAGCTTTTATTTCATCATTGTTTTTACCTGATACAAGAATAAGACAAGCTTCATCACCTTCCTGAAGATTATTTATTAATTCACGTATTGTTTCTTTAGCCTGGTTAAGGTAGGAGCCATTGGCATCAATCACAGACATGCTGAATGTATCATCGAGAATAAAAACCGAGGTTGTTTTTGCAGCAGAAGTTGTCCCGCCTATTGCAACACCTTCGAGGGTGGGTCTGGCAAAAGCAAATACGAGAAGAATAATAATTAAAACTCTTAATGCAAGAAGAATCCATTGCTTTAATTTTATTCTTCTGATTCTGTTCTTCTGCATCTCCTTTAAAAAAGTGAGAGTACTGAATTCAATCTTCTTTAATTTTCTGAGATTTAAAAGATGAATCAGAACCGGAATTGATGCAGCTAATAAACCAAATAAAACAGCAGGGTTAAGAAAAGTCATTTACTCAAAATTTTTATTAGGAAAAATAAGATTTTGTAATGTGTAATACTATGTAATGAATAAGTACTTTTAAATGTTTCTAATCCGGATAACTCTTATATTTGATTTGTATTTATATTCCTTATAGGGGAGAAAATGAAAAAAATATTTTTTATTTGTACTGCACTAATAATTTATCAATCACACCTTCCGGCACAAACCCAGGCTTTTTATTTTGTTAATTATCCACAATCTGTTTCAGCGTTTAGTTCAGGATGGCAAGGGGTAGCTGTACTATCGAATGATGATGCATTAACATACAATCCTGCAAAATTAGCTTTAACAAAAAGCACAAAAATTTCATACTTCAGAAACCCGTTTTATATGGTTGGTTTTGGTCCTTTTCCTTTAATAAATATTTCTGTTTACCAAAATGTAAAAGATATTGGATCTTTTGGAGTATCTTATGAAAATCGGAGCTATGGAGAAGTACTTATAACTAATATGGAATTTCCCGATGGAACAGGTGAAAAATTTAATATGTATGATCGAAGTATATCAGCAGGCTATTCCCGGAAGATTGCAGATAATTTTTGGGGAGGAATTCAATTAAGATATGCTTATATGAATTTATATGATTACAAACCTGAATCATTTTCCGTAAGTCTTGGACTGCTTTACAATCCGGAATTTTGTGAGAAAAGATTTAGTTTTGGTTTTTCACTAATGAATCTGGGTCCGGCAATTAAATATGAATTTGGAAACCTTAATGGTATAAATAGTGTCGTATATGATCCGCCGCCAACAAATTTGAATCTGGGATTAAACGTTATCACCACTGAAAGTGATTATTTTTCAATTCCTTTTATGCTGGGAATTTCAAAACCTTTTGACGAAAGAGATAATCAGATGCATGGTCAATCATCGTTTAAAACTCTTTTTACTGATTGGTCGGATTTTCCAAATGATGTTTCCCTTCATACAGGTTTGGGTTTTGTATGGAAACCACTTAGACTCGGAGATAACTTTAATTTTATCCAAGAATTTTTTGTTGGTAATTATTCTCAAGGAAATAAATCCAATCTTATGAATTTTTATAACCATGGATTTAATATTGGATTTGAATTTTATGATTATAAATTCACTGCCGGTTTTGCAGGTGTTTCACACAATGTTCATAATAATAATTTTATTAGATGGGAATTTCCATATGAAGTTTTTCAATTTACACTTGAAGTAAATGATAATATCTTTTATAAAGATAAAATCAGGAGTAAAACCCCTCCGCTATTAGAAAAAATTATTCTCTCATTTGGATTAGGATATACATCAAGAGTTGGCAGAGCTGCAGGTTCTGAAATATCCAGCTTCAAAATAACTTATGGGAATAATTATTCTTATAATTTAGAAGCTTCATTTTACTTTGACAGAAATAATGCCCTGGTTACATCTATTATCTATAATTCAGTTCCGTATAATATAAAATTGGGCAGTTGGGATTTAATAAATACTAAATTTGAAACTTTTAGCTTTTTTTCGTCTTACAGATATCATCCGCTAAATTTTATCAATAATACTTTCATTCAGGGAGGATTAGGAATTTACAGGTGGAATCCAGTTATAAAAAGTTCACCCAGATATGATTATGAAACAGCTTTACAGTTTATGACCGGCTTGAATATTATTAACCTTGAGCCAATTGTGTTTACACCTTTTGTGGAATATACTCTTTTATTTTATACTGGCGAAGGAAGTGCACCAAGAATTCAGGGTTTTAATATTTTTAATTTAGGTTTGAAAGCCGGAGTGAGAATTTAACTATCTCACTCCTTTATAATTTTTATCTATTCTGCTGGGCAATTAAATTTAATGCGCTGCCTGCTTTAAACCATTTGATTTGTGCTTCATTCATAGTATGGTTAAGAAGTGCTTCATCGGAAGAACCATCTTTATGTTTAATTATCATCTTTACGGGTTTCTCAGGAGCAAGTTCAGAAACCATTAATGTAATTTTATCTTCTTCCTGAATCTTATCATAATCTTTCGGGTCTGCAAAAGTTAATGGAAGCATTCCCTGTTTTTTAAGATTAGTTTCATGAATTCTTGCAAAGCTTCTTACAATAATTGCCTTTCCGCCAAGATATCTTGGTTCCATTGCAGCATGTTCACGGCTTGAACCTTCACCATAATTTTCATCACCAACAACAACCCATCCAATACCCTTTGATTTATATTCTCTTGCAACATCAGGAATTGATTTATACTCTCCGGTAAAAATATTTTTTGTTTTACCTGCATCACCGGTAAATGCATTTATTGCACCGAGGAACATATTGTTGGAAATATTATCAAGATGTCCCCTGTATCTTAACCAGGGTCCTGCCATTGATATATGATCAGTTGTGCATTTACCTTTCGCTTTAAGAAGAACTGGCAAATCAACAAAATCTTTTCCATCCCAGGGTTCAAATGGTTTTAATAATTGAAGACGTTCACTATCCGGTTTTATTACGACTTCAATATCTCTTCCATTTTCTGATGGTGGAATAAATCCGCTTTCACCTTTTGCAAAACCTTTAGGAGGAAGCTCTTCACCTGAAGGAGGATCAAGTTTTACTTTTTCACCTTTTTCATTTTCAAGTTCATCTGTTAATGGATTAAAGGAAAGCCTGCCTGCAATTGCAAGTGCTGTTGTTATTTCAGGGCTGGCAACAAACGCAAGTGTTTCAGGATTTCCATCATTTCTTTTTGCAAAATTTCTGTTGAATGAAGTTACTATAGTATTTCTTTCTCCTGTTTTAATATCCATTCTCTTCCACATACCTATGCAGGGACCGCATGCATTTGCTAGTATAAGTCCGCCAAATTCAGTTAATGTTTTTAGCTGACCATCTCTTTCAATTGTTGCCCTTACCTGTTCTGAACCGGGTGTAATTGTAAATTGCGATTTTGCTTTTAAACCTTTGCTCAATGCCTGACGCGCAATACTTGTTGCTCTGTCGATATCTTCATAGCTTGAGTTTGTACAGCTACCAATTAAAGCAACTTTAATCGCATCGGGATAATTATATTCTTTAACAGCCTCTTTCATTTTAGAGATAGGCCATGCTTTATCAGGTGTGAAAGGACCATTAAGATGTGGTTCGAGCTCTGAAAGATTTATCTCAATTATCTGATCAAAATATTTTTCAGGATTTTTCAGAACTTCAGGATCGGCTGTCAGTTCATCTGCATTACTTTCTGCAAGGGCAGCAACATCTGCTCTGTCTGTAATTCTTAAATAAGCAGCCATACGATCATCAAAAGGAAAAACAGAAGTAGTTGCACCAATCTCTGCACCCATATTACAAATGGTACCTTTACCTGTACATGAAATTGAAGAAGCACCTTCGCCAAAATATTCTACAATTGCACCTGTACCACCTTTTACAGTTAAGATTCCTGCGAGTTTAAGAATAATATCTTTTGCAGATGTCCAGCCATTCATTTTTCCTGTAAGCTTTACTCCTATAATCTTTGGCCATTTTAATTCCCATGGCATACCAGCCATAACATCAACAGCATCTGCTCCACCAACACCGATGGCAATCATTCCAAGTCCGCCGGCATTTGGAGTATGAGAATCAGTTCCTATCATCATACCGCCGGGAAAAGCATAATTTTCAAGAACAACCTGGTGAATAATTCCAGCACCTGGTTTCCAGAAACCTATTCCATATTTACGGGATATACTTTCAAGAAAATCAAATACTTCTTTATTCTCTTCAGTTGCCCTTAATAAATCATCCTTTGCACCGACCTGTGCCTGAATTAAATGATCACAATGAACAGT
>Ga0079224_100005289_pt1 | contig 16931 bp, 14 predicted proteins | sample Stecom2015_FD_80414 | JGI IMG/M metagenome (GOLD analysis project Ga0079224, IMG submission 80414) | Agricultural soil microbial communities from Utah to study Nitrogen management - Steer compost 2015 | ecosystem: Environmental > Terrestrial > Soil > Agricultural land | place: USA: Utah... | reverse complement strand
TCCTCCGGTCTTTTAAATTGGACGTGCGCATCGTTGGTGATGAATATAAAGATAAGAACTTCACCGGTCGCAAGTACTGTGAAGAAAAAGGCATCGACCTGTATTTTAATAGCCGCGATCATCGGTTTTCCAGCTCCGGTCTGCGCCGGATTGTAGCCGAGAAAGAAGCAGAAAAGAACGGAAACGGGAAGAAATAATTCTGAAACATGCTTTCAAATTTCATTTAACAAATCAACACAATACATGAAAAAAATAGCCGTCATCGGGCAAGGGTATGTAGGTTTACCATTAGCGATAGAATTTTCGCAGCATTTTCCGGTCATTGGATTTGATATCAATGAAGAACGTGTTGTTGAACTCAATAACGGAAAAGACCGTACACGTGAAGCTGACTTGGACAAGCTGAATAAGGGTATCAAATTAGCAAACGAAACGAATTTTGAAAAGGGCTACAAGGCGTCAAGCTCCCTTGACGAATTGGGAACCGCGCAAATTTACATTGTAACGGTTCCGACGCCTATAGATCGCTATAATGCTCCTGACTTAACACCGTTGATGAAAGCTTCTGAAATGTTAGGTAAGGTTATAAAAAAGGGCGATATTGTGATTTATGAATCTACTGTTTATCCGGGGTGTACCGAAGAAGATTGTGTGCCGGTGTTAGAGAAATTCTCTGGATTAACGTTTAATAAAGATTTCTTTGTGGGGTATTCGCCAGAACGTATTGTGCCGGGGGATAAAATCAATACATTGACGACAATCAAGAAGGTAACATCTGGTTCTACGGTAGAGATCGCGGAAGAAATAGATCAGCTTTATAAAACTATTATAACAGCAGGTACGCACAAAGCACCAAATATCAAAGTGGCGGAAGCTTCTAAAGCTATTGAAAATGCCCAGCGCGATGTGAATATCTCTTTTGTTAACGAGTTAGCGCTAATTTTTGATCGTGTAGGAATCGATACCAATGATGTCTTGGAGGCAGCCGGTACGAAATTTAACTTCTTGAAATACAAGCCTGGTTTAGTGGGAGGGCACTGTATTTCGGTAGATCCTTATTATTTAGCTCACAAAGCTGTGCAATTAGGATATCATCCTAATGTTATTTTGTCTGGTCGGCGCGTAAATGATTCCGTAGCAGAGTTTATCGCCTCTAAAGTGGTTAAACTGATGATTAAGAAAGGTATCACTGTTAGCGATGCGAATGCGTTGATTCTTGGTGTCACGTTTAAAGAGAATTGTCCGGACGTGCGTAATACGAAGGTTGTTGACGTCTATCGGGAATTAAAGGAATACGGTGTGGACGTCGATATCTACGATCCTTGGGCCGATTTAAATGAGGTAAAACATGAGTATAATGTAAGAATTCTTTCTGCATTAGAGGGAGGAAAAAAATATGATGCTGTTATCTTGGCTGTATCGCATAAGGATTTTCTAGAGATGGATTTCTCGTCCGTGAAAAACGATAAGTCCGTTGTTTTTGATATCAAAGCTTGTTTAGACCGAGATTTGGTAGATGCGAGGTTATAAAGGTCGCAATAGGAATTATTAAAGAATACGATTCGGTGAAATCACCGTACTGGTATTATCATAAGCAAAATGAAAGAGGTAAAAAAAATAACTTGTATTGGAGCAGGCTACGTTGGTGGACCTACGATGTCTGTTATCGCTCAGAAAAATCCCGATGTGGAGGTTACTGTTGTTGATCTAAATCATGCACGTATTGCAGCCTGGAACGACGCCGATTTAAATAATCTACCCGTGTACGAGCCTGGTTTGGACGTAGTAGTCGGTGAGGCGCGTGGTCGCAATCTGTTCTTCGATACCGATGTAGATAAGGCCATTGATGAAGCTGACATGATCTTTATCTCGGTGAATACACCAACCAAGACGTACGGAAAAGGCAAGGGGCAGGCGGCTGACCTGAAATTTATCGAGCTTTGTGCCCGCCAAATCGCTGCCGTGGCAAAGGAAGATAAAATAGTTGTGGAAAAATCAACACTGCCTGTACGTACCGCCGAGTCACTGAAGAGTATCTTGGATAATACTGGTAACGGCGTGAACTTCCATATCCTTTCCAACCCAGAGTTTTTGGCAGAAGGGACCGCGGTTACGGACTTGCATAATCCCGATCGCGTGTTGATCGGCGGGGAAGACGAAGAGGCGATCGAAGCACTGGTAAGAGTGTATGAAGCATGGGTGCCACGTGAGCGTATCCTAACCACAAACCTATGGTCGTCCGAATTGTCCAAATTGGTCGCCAATGCTTTCCTTGCACAACGTGTGTCGTCTATTAACGCTATTTCCGAACTTTGCGAGGTTACCGGCGCCAACGTGGACGAAGTGGCACGAGCGATCGGACAGGATTCCCGTATCGGACCAAAATTTCTAAAGGCTTCCGTAGGCTTCGGTGGTTCCTGCTTCCAAAAAGACATTTTGAATTTGGTTTATATTGCTCGCACTTACAATTTAACCGCGGTAGCGGATTATTGGGAGCAGGTTATTATCATGAATGACCACCAGAAAACCCGATTCGCCGAAAAGATCATCCAGACGATGTACAACACCGTAAACGGGAAGCATATTGCGTTCCTAGGCTGGGCATTCAAGAAAGATACAAACGATACGCGTGAATCTGCGGCAATTTATGTAGCCGACCATTTACTGGATGAAGAAGCACAGGTTGTCGTCTACGATCCGAAAGTTCCTGCCGAGCAGATCTATAAGGATCTTGATTATCTGTGTACACGCTCACCAGAAGATAACCGTCGCTTGGTCAAAGTGGTGAACAATCCATATGAAGCGTTGAACGGAGCGCATGCGGTAGCAATCTTAACTGAATGGGACGAGTTTAAAACCTATGATTGGGCAAGAATTAAAGAAGATATGAAAAAACCTTCGTTTGTATTCGATGGCCGTAAACTGTTGGATAGAAAAGAACTGAATAAATCGGGTTTTGCTTACTATGCGATAGGGGAATAGTGGTGATTCTTTTTCGCATAAAGAAAATAACCTTTCAATAATTTGAAAATATGGTAAGTAAGCAGCTAATACTGAAAGGTGTCTACTGGAATGGAATACAGATGATCGTGAATCAAAGTGCTTCATTCGTAATTAGGCTAGTTTTAGCGAGAATTTTATTCCCAGAGCAATTTGGAATTGTCGGAATGGCGACGGTTGTTATAGGCTTCATACAGGTTCTGAATGATTTGGGAATTGCAGCAGCTTTGGTTCAGAGAAAAGAAGGTGATTTAAAAGAAGAACACTATCATACAGCTTTTTGGACTGGGGTTTCATGGTCCACCACGCTGTATCTACTTATGAGCCTTGTTATAGGACCGGTCGTTGCACAATTTTATAATCAAGATATACTCGAGACGTTAATTCCTGTCTTAAGCTTGGGCATTCTATTTAATCCCGTCAATTTGGTACATAATGCTATTCTTACAAAGCAGATGGATTTTAAGAAGCTCGCTTTTGTTAATAATTCCTCTAATCTTCTTTCTGGTGCAATTTCTATTCTGCTGGCTTTTTTAGGCGCTGGGGTTTGGGCGTTAGTTTTTAATTATGTGGCAATGATTATTTTTTCAATCCCTCTTTACTTTTTTGCGACCAAATGGAAACCTAAATTTATATGGAGCAAAGATGCTTTTAAGGATGTTTTTGGTTTTGGAATCTACACAACCGGAACAAATATTGTCAATTACCTAGCTAATAATATTGATTTCTTATTTATTGGGAAACTCATGACCGCGCAACAACTGGGATCATATACTTTTGCTTTTGTTCTTACAGATATGTTTAGAGGAAAAATGATGGCAGTTATTAATAACGTTATGTATCCAGTATACGGGAGGATACAAGATAATAGTGAATCTTTAAAAAATTACTACCTGAAAGTTGTAGAATACAATAGCCTAGTAATTTTTCCGATTATGATATTTTTAATAGCATTAGGCGAGCCTTTTGTTTTAATTTTTTTCGGAGAGAAATGGTCTGGATCTATTGATGTTCTAAAGGTGTTGTCCCTTGCCGTTATGGTGCATATGTTAGTGAACAGCAATACAGCACTTATACGAGGGATGGGAAAACCGAGGCTAGAACTAATATTACAGTTTATTAAGGCCCTAATTTCAATTCCGATTATAATTGTGGGTATAAAATTTAATGGGATACTGGGGGCTTCTTGGGCCGTCCTTATTAATAAAGTAATTGCTGTGATGATTGCTCAGTATACTTTCAACAGGCTATTGTCTATAAAACTAAGTATTAAGCATTTTTTCAATGCTATTAGGATACCATTAGGGGCTTCTCTATTTTCATTTATAATTACTTATGCTATTTATGAATACATGGGGAAATCGTTTTTCCCATCTGCCGTCGCATTACTGGTGGCGTATATTTCTTTTGTTTGGTATTTTATGAAAGATAAGATCAGGCTTGAATTAGCTAATATAAAAAGTAAAAAAAATAACAATGAAGAATAGAATGCTAGCACCTTTAAAAAAAGTTTATTTGTCCTTAGTAAAATATAATGAGGAAAAGCTACCTTTTTTAATATATAAATCAAGAACATTAGTTTCACTATATTACTTTCTTTTAAATAAGTCCTTTAGACGGGAAATATATGCTGTCATGAGCGGTAAAGTGAAGCATTTAAAAGATGCCCAAACAAATAAAGGGAATTATTTTTTACTAGTAAGGAATACCCATAGATTAGAAAAGGGGCTATTAATGAGACCTAGAAAACCTGTTTTTGGTAAGGCTTATTTAGAAGAAACGGTAAGAAACTTTCAGGCGATTTGGAACAGAGATGAAATGGATAGAAATCCACAAATGAAGTGGTTCTATGATGTTTTGACCGAATATTTTGAGAACGTGGGTTCCGACGAATATGTAGACACTCTTAAGCTGAGTTTTTTTGAATTCGTTAGACGGTCTGATTGTACGTTTGGAGATAAATCTGTGCCTTATCACCGGAATATCGCTAACTTTAGTAATATTGAATATGGAGAATTTTATAAGTTAACAAAACAAAGGCGGTCTGTTAGGTGGTTTTTGGATAAGAAGGTGCCTAGAGAACTTATCGATAAGGCTGTGCTAGCTGCTTTGCAATCACCAAGTGCATGCAATCGACAGCCATTTGAGTTTAGAATCTTTGATGAAGAGTCACTGGTTAAAGAAATCGTTGATTTGCCAATGGGCACAACTGGGTATGGGCATTCTATTCCAATAATTGCGGTCCTGGTGGGGAATTTAGATGCATATTACAGCGAGAGAGATAGGCACGTTATTTACATTGACGCAGCTTTAGCAGCCATGTCATTTATGTTTGCTTTGGAAACCTTGAATTTGGGAAGTTGTGCGATCAATTGGCCTGATATTGAACATAGAGAGCGTAAGATGCAGAAAAAATTAAGGTTGAACTCTCATCAAAGACCTATTATGTGTATTGGTTTGGGATACCCCGATCCGGAGGGTATGGTTGCTTTTTCAGAAAAAAGAGATATTAATATAGTTAGATCATATAATTAATTTGTAAAACATGATTTTTGAACTTAGAGGAGTTGAGTTTCACAATAAAGGTGCTGAGTTAATGTTGCAGGCAATAGTACAAAAAGTACTGTCGAAAGATCCTGAGGCTAAGTTTGTTATGGCGAAAAAATATGGGGCCTCAATACGGCAAATTCGTAATGCAGGCTTTTTTGTTAAATTGAACTTTAAAAAATTTGGCATAAACACTGAAAAATTAGGAGAATTAATGCCTAAATTTATTAGACGCCGAATGGGTTTTATATTAGAGAGAGAGGTAGATGTTATACTAGAAGGGTCAGGCTTTGCTTATGGTGATTTTTTTGGCCATGAAAAAGCAGCGTCTAAAATGACGAATCATTTTCCGAAATGGAAATCGTACGGTATCAAAATTGTAATGCTTCCGCAAGCCTTTGGACCATTTACTGATAATAAATTGAAGGAAAGGATGATTGACATCATAAAGAATTCAGATATTATTTTCGCTCGAGATAGCTATTCCTATGATTATCTGACTAAACTTTATAGTAATGCAAATAAGGTCTTTCTTAAACCTGATTTTACTAATCTGGTAACAGGCAAACGATATGAAAAAATAGATGATAACAATAAGTTTATAGCGATAATACCAAATAACAAGCTTTTAGAATCAGGTGTATTTGTTAACCGGGATGCTTATCTTGAGGTTCTTTATAAAATCGTGCGGGGTATTCAGGAGGCGGATTACGAGCCGTTATTTTTAATTCATGAAGGAGAAAGGGATTTATTCCTTGCGCAAGATGTAAATAAAAAATACACACTTAATGTTGATATTATAAAAGAAGAAGATCCATTATCGGTAAAGGGAATAATAGGTCAGGTGAAAGGATTAGTAACTTCTCGATTTCATGGTTTGGTGAGCGGGCTATCGCAGTCTGTTCCGAGCCTATGTATTGGTTGGAGCCATAAATATAAAGCACTGTTAGAAGATTATAATTTTTCTGAAGGATTAATAGATAAAGAGGATATGGTTTCTGACCATCGACTTTCGGAGAAATTAGATATAATTTTAGGAGACGGCTCTCGAAAAGTGGTTATCAATAAATTAAAAGAATCGTCTGGCGTTCAGAAAGCTAGGAGTGAGGAAATGTGGGATCATGTTTTTAAAGTAATTGGTAGTTAATCGAAGGGGTTGGAAATCGTGTTTATAAATTAGAAAGAAGTATGTTTACAGTGGTAATGCCTATCCATAATAAGGCGCCTCATCTGCGGAGATCAATAGACTCTGTGCTGAATCAAACATTTGAAGAATTTGAACTGATTCTAATTAATGATGCATCTACTGATGGTTCAGAGAAAATACTAACATCATATCAAGATTCGAGAATTAAGATTCTAAATCGATTAAATCCTGGGCCAGGAGGCTATGCAGCACGAAATTTAGGTATAAACACTGCAAAATATGATTGGATTTCTTTTATAGATGCAGATGACAGTTGGGAACCTGTCTTTTTGGAGAACATTTCAAAAGCAATTTCTAATAATCCGGATGTTGAATTCTTTACTACTAAGTGGGATAATATTTACTCGAATAAAGTTGTTGAAAACTCCTTTTTTGATAAGTTTAGTGAGTTGTATGTGAGTTTCACGTTAATAGATTTTCTTTATCAAAACTTTTTTGTTTGGACGACTGCTACCACTGCTAAAAAAGAGTTACTGATTGAAGCAGGGCTATTTCCAGAGAACCGATGTAAAAGAGGAGGGGATATGGATGCTTGGATACGTTGTTTGGAGGTAAGTAAAGGGAACGTTTGGATTAACGTCAAATTGGCACATTATTTTAAAGAAACCGTTAATCAGGTAACCAGCAACAAGGACAATCCGGTAATTGAGATATGTGCTTTGAAAACTATTGACGACATTAGAAAGAGATCTTCAGACCCGGCTTTACATAAAGCAATGGATGTTTTCCTTTCCAAGGTTATTTACCATAAGCTAATATCAGACTATAGAAGAGGAACGTCCCCTACTTATGGTCATCTGAAACCTATCGAAAATTTTTGGAAAAGAGTTTCGATATTGCTTAAAGTTTTTATTCGTATCACTTTTTACGAAAAAAGGGTAAGTTAGATATATGAAAAAATTCATTGCAACTGCTGCCACCTTCATCTTTATTTATCCAATTTTTATCAGATATTTTCCGCTGCCCTTAGATAGAATTCTTCAAATATTCGGGCTAGTGTTGTTGCTTTTTAATACGCCAGATTTAAAAAAGCTTATTAGTAATAGAGGGTTTGTTTCTTTTTTGCGAATAACCTTTATTTTATTTCTGCTCGCGTTAATTCCGATCTTTATGAAGACCGGACAGTTGGATTTTTATTTCTTAAAAACGGTTTTTGATACATATCTAAATTTTTTCTCAGCATATTTTTTGTTTTTTGCGATAAGGCAATATGGGGGAAACGAAAAACCTTTAGTAAATCTCTTGCGACTCATCGCGATCTCCGCAGTCATCCAAGCGCTTGTGTCTTCAATATTTTTTATAAATAGTGGGCTTTTTGACATCTACTCATCGATATTGAGAGAAGACACAAATGAAAAACTGTTTAGGCGCTTGACAACGTTGAATAAGAGATTTATTGGCATAGGAAGTCAGTTTTTTAGCGGAGTGATTAAGTACGGATTTGCTTTTTTTTCAGTACTGATATTACCTTATATTAGTGAAATAAAATGGGTTAAGAATAGATTGCTATATGGCCTTGTTGTCTCTATTATAATTGTGGGGGGACTTCTGACTGGAAGGACATTTTTTGTCGCGCTTATTTTAGGCTTGGTAATGATTATGATATTAAATTCCCGTTCGATTACAAAACTGATCAGTTTAAATATTAAGGTACTTTTTGCGACAATAGTATTTTTACCATTCATTTATTACGTGGCTTTAATTACAATTGACACCAGCAGGGTCGAAACAATTACCAACTATGTTTTCGAGCTCTTTATTAACCTTTCAGAGGAGGGGGAGCTCTCGACAACGTCAACTGATGCAACACTTTCTATGTATAAATTTCCTGAATCCACCCGTACTTGGCTGCTAGGGGATGGACAGATGTTAAATGACGATAATTCCTACTATATGCGAACAGACGTCGGATACATCCGATTAATTTTTTATTTCGGTTTACCCTCTACGATAATTTTTGCCTTTATACTTTTAAGGTATCAAGCCATTTTATCACGTATGGCTCACTCCCGTCCTCTTAAAGTGTATTTCTTTTTCTTGTCTGTCTGGATATTACTTTTAAATTTTAAAGGATTAACTTTTGATACCCAGTATTTCGTGGTGCTTCTGTTATTTATGACCTTATCTAATCCTAAAAAAAATGAAACTTTCAAATTAAGAGAACGATGAAACGAAGACTGGTCATATTTTCTGCGAGTTACCCTTTTGGTCTGACTGAGACCTTTCTACATAATGAGGTTATGTATCTAAACGATTATTTTTCAATAGAAATATACCCCTTGTTAAAAAAAAATCAAAGTTCCCTACCTCAACAAATCCCTAGAGGTATCCGTTATTTTGATCCATTATTGCCAAGATCATATTTCAGACGCATCTTACTGGGGCTTTTTAATTTTTCACCTATCCAAATTTTTCTTAAGGATTTGTTTACGGTTTTCAGGTCAAAGGATCCTATATATTCGTTAAAAGAATGGTTTCTGTACATGGTAACGTACCGTGCGGTCTATGCGAACAAGAGGTTTAGGTCGGCAATAAAGGGTAGCGACATAGTTTATTTTTACTGGGGAAATTTTCCTATTTCTTTAATAGCAGGAAATAATAATCTATTTGTCCGGGTGCACGGCGGAGAAGTTAACTTTGAACGGCATAAAGGATATATACCATCTATTCGACAAAAGATACTAGCAAAAGGTGTTGTCTATTTGCCCATATCGGAAGATGCATATAGACGTATCCACTTAGTGAATAAAGATGCTGTTTGTATACTTAGTAGATTAGGAGTGGTTTATAAGGGGCGCAATCCTCGACCATCGGATGATGCCTCTATAAGAATAGTAAGTTGCTCAAATGTTATTGGACTTAAGCGTCTTCATTTAATCATACAAGCATTAAAACAGATATCTGATATTACTATAAAATGGACTCATTTCGGAGATGGGAACTTATTGGATAAAATAAAGGAACAGGCTACACAGTTGCCCAGAAATATAGCGGTAGAGTTTAGGGGACGGGTCGATAATCAAGAAGTACTGGAGTTTTATAGAGCTGTGCCCATTGATTTGTTTGTCAATGTGAGTGAAACTGAAGGTGTCCCTGTTAGCATTATGGAAGCCCTGTCCTTTGGTATCCCGTGTTTTGCCACAGATGTCGGAGGAACTTCAGAGATTCTCAATGGTATTGGAGGAAAGGTGGTTCCCAAAGATTTCGAAATAGTAGAATTGAGTAAATATATTTGCGAAATAAGGGACGTCGCGCAATATAAGGATTTAAGAAACGGGGCGTTTTCTTTATGGAAAGAAAGGTGTGTTGCAGATGAAAATTACAAACTGCTCCTCAAGACTTTTTCGGAGTAACCACTTTTGGAACAAAACTTGATTGTTTATTTTTTTAAAAAGTATAGTATTATGTTACGAATCTCGGTTCTCTTTCTGGTATTTTTTTTATTGACCGGTGGAACTAAATCATACGGTCAGATAAAATATAACCTAAATTATTTGCAAGAGGCAAAAAGCAAAATTAAAAACGGAGATGAAGAATTTCGCAATGCCTTTGATGTACTTATAAAAGCGGCTGATTCCATCCGTAAAATAAAATATTTTCCTAGAGTAACTAATAAGAAACTAACTCCAGCTAGTTCTGATATCCACGATTATGTTAGTATGGCCACATACTATTGGCCTAATCCAAAGACTAATAACGGACTACCGTATATAGGGATAGATGGAAAGGTTAATCCGGAAGTTGCGGGAATTAATAATTACAGTAACTTAGTTCACTTATCAAACAGGGTAAAGATATTAGGACTAGCTTATTTCTTTACATCAGATGATAAATATGTCAAATCTGCAGTTTCGCTGCTCAATGTATTTTTTCTTAGAGAAGATACAAAGATGAATCCAAATTTTAATCATGCTCAGTTTATTAAGGGATTAAATAAAGGTAGAATTGAAGGTATTGTGGAGAGTAGATTTTTTGTTGATATGTTAGATGGAGTGGAGCTAATGAAAAGTAGTAAGAGTTTCGGTCCCGAATATTATCAAGGACTTAGGAACTGGTTTACAAGATTTTTAGGTTGGATGGAAAGCAGCGATTTAGGGAAGAGAGGAATAAACCTGCGTAATAATATTGAAACGGTATACCATCTCCAAAGAATTGCTTATGCTACATTTCTAGGAGATAAGGAGAAAGTTGTTAGTATCGTGAATAACAATTTACTACAATTGTTCAACAGACAAGTTAATGAGTCAGGGGAACAGGGGCTGGAGCTGAGGAGAGCTAAACCCGTTAACTATAGTGTTGCAAATTTGAAATACTGGATGGATATCGAAGGTATCTTAAATAATAACAACGTTAATTTTATTTTTGGAAAATCAGCAGTTAATTCGAGAGCCAAGAATGCACTTGCAGCCATAAAAAAAATGGGGGTTGGTAATCTTGACCCGTATCACGAAGTTCAATATAAATCTTTAAACTTAAATTTAAATCAAGATAGCAGAAGCGGAATTGGAGTGGGTACTTCGAAAACTTCTAGTAGGGAAACAATAAATAGCACGGAAGAGGCCATATTAGTCCTGACGAAATTTTAGATTGATTTTTACGTATAATGAAAAGATGATAGGTTTTAAGATTAAAAGAAATCGTTTTGAGCTCGACAAGAAATTTAATAGAATAAGTGGCTGTGCTCGTATATCTAACATATAACTAACCTTCACTGAATAGCATAATATCTAATAAGGATGCATATTTTATTTTTTACAACAGCAATAGAACACACCACCTTTCGTAAGACGGCAAAAATGTTAAAGAGTGAAGGAGCGAAGGTTCATATAATAGGGTTCACGAGAAATAATTTTCCTGAAAATCAAACTGACGGGTTATCTATTGAATCTTTGGGGACGATTCCTCACGGCAACTATTTCTCGCGTATGATTAAGCTTATTAAATTTTTGTCAATTTTGAGAAAGCGTGCAGAGGGTTATGATGTTATATATAACTTTACGCTTGATACGTTGTTGATTAGTAGATTCGCTCTCTTGTTTAAATCGAAGAAATGGATATATCAGATTCAAGACATTAGAACGATTTACTTTGGAAGCTCTATAAAAAGCAGGTTGGCCCGGTTTTTAGAAGCGATATTTATTAAGAAGATAGATCTCTTAGTAGTTTCATCAGAAGATTATTATACAGATTATTATAGGGATTACGGTATAAAAAAAGATAAGGTTCGAGTCATCGAAAACAAACTTGTTAGGGGATCTGTTTCTCCACTTTTTAGTCCATTTGAGAGCAAAACAAGTATCCAAATAGGATATTTTGGTGTGATGAGATGTCAAAGATCTTGGGAGATACTTAAGAATTTTGCAAAGGCGAACTCGAATAAATTTGGGCTTTTCCTTAGGGGCAAACCTGTTGCGATACCTAATCTTGAGAATGAAATCGCAAACTTAAATAATATAGTTTATGGTGGCTCCTATCGATCTCCTGATGATTTGAATGATCTGTATAATAAGGTCGATATCGTATGGGCTTGTTATCCTTATAGTGAAAACAGATCAATTGGAAATTGGAAACTAGCTAGAACTATACGGTTTTACGAAGCGTGCGCGTTTGGTAGACCGATTATTGTGCAAAAAGGAACCCCCCAGGAACAGGATGTCCTCAAATATGAAATAGGTCTCGTCGTTGATATGGAAAATATTGAACAATGCCAAGCTGCCTTGTCTTCTATTACTCCTGAACGAATATTAATGTGGAAGGAAAATATCAGTAACTTGCCGTCTTCTGTTTATTACCATGATAAAGAATACCGCGAGTTACTGACCAGAATAGAGAATATCAAGATTTTAAATTAATGAACAAGATTGAAAAAGTAGTTTATAATGTCGTTAAGTCAAATCCTAGGATAAAATTGTTTATTAGAAATGTTTATCAATCTATGTTTGACCTCCTCCCTAGAAAGAAGGAGTATTCCCTAAACCAGATTAAATACAAAGAAGGTTTTTTTTTAGGTTTTCACGACATACAGCCATTTTCCGCCGATAATGGAAAAATTTTGGCAAATAAGTTGCGTATTGATCTAAAAATGCCATCCAAGGAAGATTACATTGATGTTGGTTACTTTGACTTTGACGGCAAAGACATGTTGAAATTCAATAAAATTGGTGAAACTAATTCGTGGAATTACCATAAAGGCTGCCGTTTACAGTGGCTAAGTGATAATAATATGATTTTTAACTGTACTGATAATGGGAAGATGGTTTCAAACATAGTGGATATTGAATCCCTAAAAAAGGTGAAAGTGTCATATCCGATCGACAGCGTAAGTTATGATGGTAAATTGGCGACTTCTTTTAGCTACGAACGATTGGAGAAATTTATGCCGGGATACGGCTATAATCATAGCGATGATATTTCATTTGTAAAAGATAAAGCCCCCTCAAAAACTGGATTATTTCTGGTTGATCTGAAGAAGAACGAACGTCGTTTAATAGTAAGCCTAAAAGAATTGGCTGATCAATCTAGAGACCACGAGAATTCGCTGGAGTCCTTTCATTATGTTACTCACTCCCTATTTTCTCACGACGGTAAATATATTTCTTTTTTCCATAGGTGGGTAGGTGATGAAACCTTGAAGCGTTTTACCCGGCTAATGGTTTATGACCTCACAACAGGACGATTATTTCAGGCTCCTACAGGGCATATGGTTTCTCATTATGTATGGAATGATAAGCGCGAAATAATAGCCTATTGTAATTATGAAAATATAGACGCCCATGTCTTACTAAAGATTGATGATTTGAGGAATAGTCATAAAGTAGCTTATCCGCAGTTAAATTCTGACGGACATCAATCGTTTATCAACTCTACATCGTTCGTGACAGACACTTATGGGGACAAATGGAGAATGTCCAAGTTGTACATAGTAGACATTGTCACTAACAACGCCAAACTAATAGCATCAGTGTATTCGCCAAATAAGTTTCAAACGAAAAAAGCTCATAAGCACATTGCGTGTGATTTGCACCCAAGAGTGTCAAAGGATGGTAAACATGTCTGTTTTGATACAGCGAAATCTGGCAAACGGTCTTTGGCGGTAATGTCACTGGAAGGTAATTAAGCGGCACGGAGATGAAAATTATATATTTACATCAGTATTTTAAAAAGCCAAATGAAAATGGAGGTACTCGATCTTTTGATTTAGCTACGTCTTTTGTCAAGAAGGGTATAGATGTCGAAGTTATAAGTACTACGTCAGATAAAAGTGGGTTTCTAGACAAAAAATGGAAAGTCGAATTTGTGAATGGTGTTAAAATTAATTATTTGTATCTGCCTTATGATAATTCTTTTTCTTCTATAAAGCGGATTTATATTTTTATACTTTTTTTATGGCATTCCCTGATTAAGCTGATCAAGACCGATGGCGACCTCGTGTTGGCTACATCTACGCCGCTCACGATAGGCATACCTGCAATAATAAAAAAGTTGGCACACAAAACGCCGTATGTTTTTGAGGTCAGGGATGTCTGGCCCGAAGCTGTCATTGCTATAGGCGCTATTCGAAACTTTTTAGTTAAAAAGTGCCTATTTTGGCTGGAAGAGGTTATTTACAGAAGATCTGTTGCGATAGTGCCTCTCTCTTCTGATATGCAGGAGTCTATTATTACTCGATTCCCTCAATTTGAAGCTAAAACGCGGATAGTAATCGAGAACATTTCAGAAGTAACCCGTTTTCAATCGGATTCTAAAGACAGTATTTGGGAGCAGGTGCTTGGGACCATGCCGAGGTTTTCAGTATTATATGCAGGTACCTTTGGAAAGGTTAATGGTGTTCATAAGATCGTGGAGCTTGCTGAAAAAACTTATAGGCTAGATGATAAGATAATTTATGTTTTAGTAGGCGCGGGGTCAGAAAAAGAGTCAGTTATTTCTTTAGCTGAGGAAAAGAACGTTTTAGGTCGGAATGTTTTTATCCTTGACCCGGTTTCCAAAGGAGAGCTTCCCTTATGGTACAATTCCGCCTCAATGGGTTCGTCATTCGTTGTAGATATTCCCCAATTATGGGCTAATTCTGCAAATAAATTTTTTGATACTCTAGCAGCAGGGAAACCCATATTAATTAATCACGAAGGTTGGCAAGCTAAAGCTATCCGCTCGCATAATATCGGCTATGTTTTACCTTGTGCTATTACAGATAAAGCAGCCGAAGACTTCTATAAGTACACAATTAACTATGAGCTCATATCTAGGCAGGGTAAAAGGGCACTGGAATTGGCTATAGAAGTGTATTCTTTAGAACGAGCGGTGGAGAAATATCTACAAATTTTCAAATCAATTGAGACATAAGGCATGTATAAGCATTTCTTTAAGCGTATCTTAGATTTTTTTATAGCGCTCTTTGCGTTGGCTATATTTAGTCCGGTTCTTGCGATAGTGATTATAACGTTGTATTTCGTTAACGATGGAAAGCCGTTTTTTTTTCAGGTGAGGCCCGGAAAAAGGGGGGAAATTTTCAAAATTATCAAATTTAAGACAATGACCGATGAAAGAGATTCTTTTGGAAATCTTTTGCCCGACGGAGACCGAATCACAGCTCTGGGAACATTTGTGCGGAAAACATCATTGGATGAATTGCCCCAGCTTATTAATGTTTTGAAGGGCGATATGTCAATTGTTGGACCAAGACCTCTTCTCGTGAGTTACCTATCTTTATATAGCAAGCATCAAGCTCGTCGGCATGATGTGCGACCAGGAATAACTGGTTGGGCTCAAGTTAATGGAAGAAATGCAATTTCATGGAAACAGAAATTTGATTATGATGTATGGTATGTTGATAACATATCTTTTTTATTGGATGCCAAAATTATATTGTTAACAATAAAGAAGGTCTTTGTCCGTGAAGGAATATCACAAGAAGGAGAAGCCACTGTGGAGGCATTTAAAGGGAATGAATATGAGTAGACTCCTTTTATTTGGGGCGGGTGGACATGCTAAGGTCGTAGCCGAACTAGCGGAACTTAATCATTATAGAGATATCGTCTTCGTAGAAGATGACCCCAAAAAAACAACCTTTCTGGGTTACGAGGTGGTAGAAGAACCAATTGAGGGGAGACCTTGTATTGTTGCGATTGGAGACAATCTGGTGCGACAGAGGTTCGCTTACTCGATAGGAAATGATTTTATAACACTGAGTCATCCTTCAGCCAATATTTCTATTCGAAGTACCTTCGGTATCGGTACGGTAGTAATGGCTGGAGTTACCATTAATAGTCAGGTTAGCATTGGTATGCATTGCATAATAAATACAAACGCTTCAGTGGATCATGATTGTTCAATTGACGATTTCGTCCACTTGTCGCCCAATGTGGCTTTGGCAGGAAATGTAGCGATTGGAGAAGGGACGCACATTGGTATCGGTGCGTGTGTAGTGCAAGGGATAAAAGTAGGAAAGTGGTGTACAGTGGGAGCGGGCGCAGTGGTTATTCGCGATATTCCCGATGGGGCTACCGTGGTCGGCAATCCAGCGAGAATTATAAAACAAAAGGAATTATAGCATACAGTTAATAGCAATGAACGATAAAATATGGTTATCCTCCCCACACATGGGGGGCAATGAGTTAAAATACGTCAACGATGCTTTTGACGCAAACTGGGTAGCGCCGTTGGGGCCAAACGTAAACGGATTTGAAAATGATATTGAAACCTTTTTAAAAGAAGCAGATATCAAAGTCGCAGTACTATCCGCCGGTACGGCAGCATTACATTTAGCATTGATCGAATGCGGTGTGGGGTATGGAGACGAGGTGATTTGCCAATCTATGACATTCTCCGCGTCGGCCAATCCTATCGCTTATCAAGGTGCTATTCCAGTATTTGTGGATTCCGAGCCGGATACTTGGAACATGTGCCCTATGCAACTGCGGGAAGCTATTCGCGACCGTTTTTCCAAAGGTAAGAAGCCGAAAGCCATTGTTGTCGTTCACTTGTACGGCATGCCGGCAAAGATGGACGAAATCTCGGCGGTGGCGAAAGAGTTCGATATCCCATTGATAGAGGATGCTGCGGAAGCGTTAGGCTCCACATATAAAGGAAGAGCCTGCGGTACCTTTGGTCGTTTTGGTGTATTGAGTTTTAATGGAAATAAAATCATCACGACCTCGGGTGGGGGAGCGTTGGTGTG
>Ga0079224_100005288_pt1 | contig 16932 bp, 16 predicted proteins | sample Stecom2015_FD_80414 | JGI IMG/M metagenome (GOLD analysis project Ga0079224, IMG submission 80414) | Agricultural soil microbial communities from Utah to study Nitrogen management - Steer compost 2015 | ecosystem: Environmental > Terrestrial > Soil > Agricultural land | place: USA: Utah... | reverse complement strand
ATGAGCACCAAGTAATGTTCGAGATAACCACCAACACCTAAGCATCAGCGGCCCGTACACCAACACCACCCAGCACCCACACCTATCGGCTGTTCAGTTTTTAAAGAGCGGTTTCCTCGTTCGCTGCGATGCGCTGCATCGAGGAAAGCCGCGCATTATATAGGGAGAAAAACTTCCGTCAACACTTTGCACAAAACATTTGCGTGCGCGTGATGCGAATGCATTTTTAAACGCCGTTACCGCACTGCAAAATTCGCGCGGCGCGGATGTTCAACCGGGTGTTGCGACAGTTATTCGAACGGAAAAAAGCGTCTGCACTGTTATCGATTTCGCAAGACGGCGCGCGCTTCTGTCATGCACAAGCGCTCCGCACCGCCTTGGAGTCGGAGCGGATCGTGCGGCACAATGCCGCCCGCCTCGTACCGCCCTTTCGCATGTCCGATCAAACCGACAATATCCGTCCGCCTCACGCACCCGAATCGAGCTGGGCGCAGCGCCTGCTGGGCGATTTCCACGTCACCGGCCTGTTCTGGTACCGGCTGCATCGCTGGGCAGTCGAGAAGGTGCCGGAGCCGCTGCTGGCGCCTCTGGTCGGCTTTTTCACCTCCTGCTTTTTTTGCTTCATCCACAAGATTCGCAACGCCATCGGCGCGAATCTCGACGTCGTGCTCGGCCCGGCAGGTTGGCTAAAGCGCCAGCGGCGCATATGGCGGACGATGTACAGCTTCGCCTGGTGCCTGACCGAGCGCTACGAGCGGCTGGTGACGGACCGGACTTTCCAGGTCGAGTGCGAGGCGATGGAGCACTGGCACGCCGTGGCGAACAGCGGGCGCGGCTTTGTCATGGTGACCGCCCATCTGGGGCTCTACGAAGTCGGCTCGATGCTCCCCGCCGGCACGGAAACGCCGCATGTTCACCTGGTGCGCGAGCCGGAAATAGACCCGCGCGCCCAAGCCTTCATCGAGGAGAGCGTCGCAGCGGTGGAGAGCGCGCACTACACCATGCATTTCCAGACCGGCGATCCGCTTTTTGCGCTGACACTCGCGCAAGCACTGGAGCGCGGGGAGGTCGTGGCCATCCAGGGCGACCGGCCGCGCACCGGCGGCAAAACGGTACAGACCGAGTTGTTCGGACGGCCGTTTACGTTGCCTGTCGGTCCCGCGGTGCTATCGCGCGCGGCGGGCGTCCCGATGATCCCGGTGTTCGCCATCCGGGAAGGGCGCCGCCGTTTCCGTCTGGTGTTCCGCCCGCCGATCGAAACGCCGCGCACACGCAATCGCGACGAGGATCTGCGTGCGGCCACCACGCAGCTTGCGCGCGAACTGGAGTACGGCATCCGCCGCGCACCCTATCAGTGGTTCGTGTTCCGCGCGCTGTGGCGCAACGGTTCAATCGGCGCCGGCGAGAAAGGTACCGATCTCTCCGCGTAGCAACGGCAGTCCGTCGCAATAGGCTTCCACGGCGTAGGTGCTCAACGGCGGCATCCGCGATTCCAGACGCACGACAACCTGAAACGGACGCTTCACCGGCAGCGAAGCCTGTGTGAACACGACGTCGCGCAGGCTGACCAGATAGCCCATGCGGCTGCCGGACGACGCTTCAGCCGCGTCGCGCCGGCGCAGTCCTTCCCAGACCGCGGCCGCCTGCGCCGCGGCTTCCACGGCTGTGATTGCGGGTGCCACACTCTCATCGGCCAAAGGGCAATCGGGAGGCAGTTCCGCCTCGCAGACAATCATCTCCGCGCCCTGCGCCAGCACACGCCGCACGAACAGCATCGGCGGCCGGTGCGGCAGCAATTGCTCGATGGGCGGGTGATCCACAACCGGCCCGAACGCCGGCAAGCGGCCCTCCCAGGACACCAACGGCCCGAATTCCACCTCGCCGTTGGTGACGACGCGATCCGCCACACGCAGTTCGAAGCGGATCAGCGCATCGCTTGCCGGACGCCGGCGCAACGCAAGGCGATCGCCGGGTGCGACCAGCCGGCGCAGTCGCGCATGCCGCACGGCGCGCAACGTCGGCACCTCCGCCTCGCGGCGCATCGCCGCCACCGCAAGCGCGATTTGCGTGATGCCGGGAAGGATCGGCTGTGCCGGAAAATGCCCCGCGAAATACGCGGCCGACGGCGTCAAATCCATGTCAGGCCCGTTCGGCTGCGATACCGGCTGCGACGAAGGCAGGAATGCGATCGCGAATGCGCGTCACATCCGGCAGGAAGCGCACGTTTTTGAAGCCGTTGGCTTCCAGCGCGGCGCGCCACTGCTCGGGCGTCAGGAAACCGCCGTTCGGTCGCCATGCCGGCACCAGCACCGGCGCTCGGAAGGCGCCGAGCAAATTGAAGACGAATTCGACGTAGATGGGCTGATCGGCAAAGGGCCGCACGCATTCGGAAATCACCAGCGTGCCGTTCGCCGCCAACGCGTTGCGGATTTCGCTCAACGTGGCGGCCAGATCGTGCGCGACATGCAGCACGTTGACGCCGTAGATCAGCGTGCAACTCGCCGGTTCGACGTCCGCCTCCGCGAACGGCCGGTCGATATCCAGCTTGGCGAAACTGAACGGCGCTTCCGGAAAAGCCGGTCGCAAGCTTTTTTGCGCACGCCGCAGAAACATGCCCGATATCTCGGTGAATCGATAAGAAGCAACGCAATTCGTACGCCCCTCTTGTGCCAACCGCTCCCAGACTGCCTGCGCGCCGCTGCCCAGACCGCCGCCCATTTCGAGCAACGCATTCCCCTCGCCGGTCAACTGTTCCGCCACGACCACCGCGCCGATGGCATTGGAAATGGCATAGAGCGGATTGTCGTTGGAGAAATAAGCGCACCACGCATCGAAGGTATCGGGGCCGAACAGCGCCGTTTCGCCCGTCACCTCGCCGCGCAACACCGCCGGATAACGCTCGGCCGCAAGCGCCGCAATCGTATAGGCGGCCAGGCATCGGTTGTCGAGTCGCTCCTGCTCGTGCAGCAGCGGCCGCGAATCCATCGGCGCCCAATCGGACGAGGCGCGGAATTCCGGTGTGCCGTCCGCGTCCACGCGGCGTTCGACCAGACCGTTCGCCGCAAGCGTCTCCATCAACCATTTGACCGGCACATCCGCTTGCGACATCAGATTCGCGCTCGACACGAGCGATGCGACGGATCGGAATTGCCCATCGCATAGCCGAGCGAGGCCCAACTCCTCGAATACCCGTGTCGCGAGGCAGGTGGTGTATTGCGCAATCAGTCCGCAGGACGCGATGAACGTCTCGCCGAGCAACGCCCGGACAGACGCCGGCACCATCGCTTGCAAGGCCTCGATGTGGTCGTCGTCCGCCATCTAAGCCCCCGCAAGTCCCGGCACAGGGCACAGTAGAGAACCCGCTGGAGAACCATGCATCGCCTGCTCCTCTCCGTCTCTGGACAAATCGCCTGCCTACGCAAGAAACGGACCGCGTGCTCACGTGGCGAACCGGGCTGCGCGCGCCGTCGCCTACCTTTGCTGGCGACTCTCGCCGGCAGCGCTCGTCACGGCGTCGTCGCTACGCCGGCGCAGACTGCGTATCAATCCCGGCAGATACATCCCCCGCCCGATCAGCTTGACGGCAAGCATGCGGGCAACGCGGGCGATATCGAGCACGGGGCGGAAATAACTGCCGCGGTGATGCTTGCCGTAACTCACTGCGATCGGCACCGCCACGCTGTAGATGCCCTGCCGTCCGGCCTCGATCAGGATTTCGCTTTCGAACACGAAACAGGAGGCGCGATCGTGACGCACCCGTACGCGATCGAACAGCGCCAGCGGATAGATGCGAAAACCCGACTGACTGTCGCGCAGCGGATAGCCGGCGGCCCAGGCGATCCAGAAATTGGCGAAGCGGTTCGCGCGATAGCGTGCGACGGGGATCTTCTCCCGCGCATGCAGCCTCGAGCCGATGACGATGTGATCGGGCAGCGCCTCGTGCCGCTGGATGAGGCGCGGAATATCCTCCGGAAAATGCTGATCGTCGGCATCGAGCGTCACGACGGCGCGCGCACCATCCGCTTTGGCGGCCTGGATGCCGCGCCAGAGACTGGCCGCCTTGCCCAGGTTCTCGGGGTTGCGCAACAACCGGATCGGCATGTCGCGCAGCGCGTCCGCCGTGCCGTCGGTCGAGCCGTCGTCCACTACGATGACCCGGATGCCTTGCGCGAGCGTGCGTTCGACCACATTGCGAACGGTACGGACTTCGTTGTACGCGGGAATGACGGCGATGTAGTCGGCGAAGCGATGCGCATCGCAATTCTGTTCAGGCAAGACCACCACTCACTGAAATAATCTGCCCGGTAATGTAGCCGGCTTGATCCGAGGCCAGAAAGCCGATCAAGGCCGCCACCTCCCCGGGCGTGCCGCGGCGCTTCATCGGCACCATGCTCCGCACCGCGGCGTCGGACACGGCGGCGTCGGTGCCGGGCGATGCGATCACACCGGGTGCGACCGCATTCACCGTCACACCGCGGGAAGCCACTTCGAGCGCAAGCGCCTTGGTCGCGCCGTGCAGTCCCGCTTTGGCGGCCGCGTAATTGACCTGCCCGCGGTTCCCGATCAGGCCGCTGACCGAGGACAGGTTGACGATCCTTCCCCAGCGGGTACTCAGCATGTGCAGCAGCAGCGGCCGCGTCACGTTGAAAAAACCGTCGAGCGACACCGACACGACGTTGTGCCACTGTGCCTCGCTCATCCCCGCCAGCGGGACGTCGTCGTGGATGCCGGCGTTGTTGACGATCACCTGGATCGGACCGATGCGCTCGACCAGCGCTTCCAGCGCGTCGCCGCAAACCTGATGATCACGCACGTCGAAGCAGATCGCCTCCGCGCTGCCGCCTTCGGCGCGAATGGTCTCCACGATCCGCTCGGCACGCGCCGGATGCGCATGCGCATGCACCACCACATGGAGTCCGTCACGCGCAAGCGTGCGAGAGATCGCCTCGCCCAGCGCGCCACTACCGCCGCTCACCAATGCTTTCTTCATACGTCCGAGTCTAAACGCGCACGGTCACGTCGAGCCACCGTCCGTCGCCGTAATCGATCGCCACGTCGCCCGCTCGCGGCAGCGCGAGCGATTCCAGCAGCGGCAGGGCCTGCGCCGACGGCACGCTGGCGCGCAAGACTTCGAGTTGCGGATGCGCCATGCGCGTCGCCTCGCCGCCCTCACGCGCCCCGAAGCGCAGATCGAGCAGCGCGCCGCTCGCCGCCGGATCTGGCGCGAGCACCAACGCCACGGCGAAGCCGGATTCGATCGGCCGCAAGGCATACAACGGCGGCGGCATGGGCAGATCATGCGCGACGAACATCACGGTGCGCGATTCGGCAACCGCCATGACCGCGGCTTCCAGCAGACCGTGCGCGATCACCCAGTCGTAGCTGTTCACCGTGCTCGAAGCCTGCGTGCAGGCGCCGGCGATGGTCTAGTAGCCGGCGGGCGCGTTCTGCACGGCATTGTGAAAGCGCGTCGGAGAAATCTCCGGCTGCGGCGCGGCCAGCGCTTCGCAGAGGTGATTGAGGTTCTCCGCATCGCAATCGGACGTGGCGAAAACGGTTGCCACCTCGCTCGCCTCGACGCCCGCATTGCGGATCGCCTGCAGGGCGACGCTGAGCGACGTGCGAATCGCGGCGCTGGCGCGTCGGCGCTCTGCAGGCGGGAGAATGGCGGCATCCGGTTTGGGAACGATCGTCGGATCGAAAGCCGTCTCGCCGCGCAGTACCGAACGCGCCGTCGGCCAATCCGGCATGCCGGGCGCCAGCACGCCCACGCCCTGGATACGGACTTGCACCCTCATGATGGCAAACCGATGACGAGACTGCAGTTATTGCCGCCGAAACCGAAGGCGTTCGTCACCACGTTGCGCAGCCTGCGCGGCTCGCTGCACAACTGAATGTGCGCAGCGCACTCGGGATCCACCGCACTCGTGTTGACGGTTCCCGGCACGAAGGCGTGTTTGAGCGCGAGACAGGACACCACCACGCCGGCAATACCGGCCGCGCCGAGCGTGTGGCCGAAGGCGCCCTTGGTCGAAGCCACCGGCGTCGCGGCACCCAATACGTCATGGATGGCGATGGACTCCGTCCCGTCGTTGTTGCGCGTCGCGGTGCCGTGCGCATGGACGAAGTCGATCGCATCGGCCGTCAGCCCCGCACGCGACAGCGCCTGCCTCATCGCCGCCTGCGCACCGCGCCCTTCCGGATGCGGCGCCGACATGTGATGCGCATCGCTGCTTTCGCCATAACCGCGCACCGCAATACCGTCCGACGCCTCATCCGGGTCGCGTTCCAGCAGCGCAAAGCCGGCGGCCTCGCCGATCGACAGACCGTCGCGCGTCGCATCGAAAGGTTTGCAGGGCTCCCGCGACACGAGCTGCAAGGCGTTGAAGCCGTACAGGGTGGTGCGACACAGCGAGTCCACACCGCCCACGACCGCCGCATCGCAAATGCCCGTGTCGATCAGTCGCTGCGCGCTTGCCACGACTTTCGCGCTGGACGAACAGGCCGTGGAAATCGCCAGGCTCGGCCCGGCGAGTTGCAGGTAGAGCCGGACGAACTCGGCGAGCGCGCCGAAGTTGTGCGTATGGTCGTAGCGCAAGTCGTTCGGCAGCGCGCCGGTCTCGGGGTCGCGGCGCTGATACGCCAACTCCGTCGACAAAATGCCGGACGTGCTCGTGCCGAGCAGAACCGCAACCCGATCGGCGCCGTGACGCGCACGTGCGCGCGCCACGGCCTGGGCGAAACCGTCCTGTTCCAGCGCGACGAGCGCCAGACGGTGATTGCGGCAATCGTAGCTTTGCAGGGCGGCGGGCAACCGGACGGTTTCCAGTCCGTCGACGCGCCCGATGTAGCAATCGAGCGGCGCATATTCGAAATCGTTGCGACGCAAGCCGGAGCGATCTTGCGACAGCCCGTCACGCGTGGCAGCCAGACCTGCGCCGAGCGCGCTGACAAAAGTGAGGGCGTTCAGATGGAGCGGTGGCACGAAAGAAAGCCAATAAGATCAAGAACAAATAGGAAGCGGCAGTATAGCAGTCGGGTTCAGCCCGACCGGCCGGCCGGACGCCATAACGCGGAAAACAATAGTGACAGAACCGCCCCCGTACCCACGGTGATGCCGATCGACTGCAGCACCGGACTCGCCGCAAAAGCCAGGGCGCCAAAGGCGCTCGTCGTGGTGAGCGCACAAACCAGCAACGCGAACACATTGCGCGCCCGCTCGTGGTCGTCGCGCAGGTTGCGATTGAAGAACAGCGCATAGTTCATGCCCACGCCCAGCACGAGGAGCAGCGACACCAGATGAAACAGATTGAGCCGCGCGCCGAAGGCGGCCAACAGCGCGGCGGTGACGAAGACGGCGCAGACGACTGGCGACATGACGGACAGCACCGCGCGCCCACGGCGCAGTCCGGCCCAGAGCACTGCGGCGATGGCGAGCGCACCGATGCACCACAGCCCCAGCGATTCGTTGCGGTAGTCGCGCACCATCCGGTTAGACTCCGCCTTCAGGTCGAGCAGGAACACCGATTCGTCCGTGAACGCGGCGGACGCATCCGCCACGCTTTGCGCATCCTTGACGCCGGCAAGCGGCAGCAGCGCCAGCCACCGGTCGCCGCTTTCGCTCAGCAGCGCCTTCAGCTTGAGTTCCAGCCCCGTACCCGCGAGGGACTGCGGCGTGAGCGGCGGCGCGTTGCGCGCCTGTTGCACGTCCGAGATGAACGGTTCGAACAGGCCTGACTGAAAGGGCAAGCCGGTCGCCGCTTCCGCCAGACGACTGCGCAGCGTCCGTTCATCGGGTAGCGCCGCTTGGCGCGCCTGCTGCGCCGCCAGGCTGGGCAGATAGAAGGCCGGAGAATCGTAGGAGCCGATCAAACCGCGCTGCTCCAGTTCGTCCAGCCGGCTCGCTAGGCGTTCGGCGCCGCGCAAGGCCTCGTCGCGCGTCGGCGCCTGCACCGCGTAGAGCAGCCGCACGTCCGGCGCGCCGAGCGCTTCGCGCATGCGCTGATCCAGATCGCGCGCCGCCTGCGGAATGGGATTCAGATTGGCGAGATCATTCTCCCACAATTGCGGGCCACGCGTGGCAAGGAATGCCGCGCTGACGATCAGCGCGCCGATCACCGTCCAGCGCAGCCAGCCGGCGAGCGCGATCCGCCCGGCATGGAGTGGCGGGAGGGCGCGCACCGAGCGCCGCGGCGCACTCACCAGTTGCGGCAGAACGTAGCGCGTCACCAACCCGGCGGCCAGCACCCCGGACAAGGAAAATAGACCCAGTTGCGCAAGCCCCTGGAAGCTGGACAGCAACATGGCCAGCGCACTGAAGACGGTGGTCAATACGGCCAGGCGCAGCGTCGGCCAGACGCGCCGCGCCGCATCGCGCACCGTCTCGCCCGGCGCGATCTGGGTGAAGACGTAAGTCGGATAATCGACCGCTTCGCCGATCAGGGTCGCGCCGAAGCCGAGCGTGATGCCATGCACGTCGCCGAAACCCAGGCTCACCGCCGCGATGCCGGTCAGCACGCCGGTCGCCACAGGCAACAAACCCAGCCCCAGCAACGGCAGCGAACGATAGGCAAGCAGGAGAATGGTCGCGACGAACAGCGTGGCAAGCATCGACAAACGCCACGCGTCGCTTTCGATGGCGGCGCGCGACTGCACTGCGAAGACGCTCGGGCCGGTATAGAGCAAGCGCAAGTCGTCCTCGCCGCGCACGCGCTCGAACGCCGCACGGATGTCGGCCTGCACGCGGGCCTGCGCATCCATGTCGAAACCGGCGGCGTGCGTCTCCGCCACCAGTAAGGCGCGACGTCCCGCGTCGTCGAACCACACGCCCTCGCGCGTTGCCGGCCCGCTGCCGTCCATGAGCGGCTGGATGACCGCAAAGATTTCGCCCGTCGGGTCGCGGGCCAGGCTTGCCTGATAGAACAACCCACCGGAGGACGCCAAACGCCCCAGGGCCGCTTCCAGCGCGGCTCGCAAGCCGTCCACGCTGAAGCGCTCGGGAACGACCTGATGCGACAACAGGTAACGCTGTTCGAACAGGAATTGGCGATCGCGTTGTCCCAACTGCTGTTCGCCGTTGTTGACGTAGCTGAAGTGCGGGGTCTGCTGCAGCGCTTTGGCAAAGGCGCGGCTGGCGGCTGCCAGCCGCGGCGTGTCGCCGCCCTCGATGCCGAACAGCACCAAGCGCGAAGCCACGCCGTCGCGTAGCTGATCGACCATCAACTGCTGCTTCGGGGTTGCGGAGCGCGGTAGAAAGGCGACCAGATCGGCGCTGATGGTCGTCCGCGCGAAAACGATCCACACGGCCAGCGCGAGCAGCACGCACCAGAGCAGAACGATCGGGCGCCGGAAAATCACCGGCTCGCTTCGATGCGGGTGATGGAACGGTTGCCGTTCGCCTCCTGCACGTCGATGGTATGCAGGTTGCCGTCCGAGCCGCTGATGCGGATGACGCTCACGAACTGCCCCATCTCGACCTCGCGCGGCAACAGGCTCATGGTCCAACTGTGCTGCGCGCCGTCGAGCTCCACGCGATAGAACTTTTGCAATGTAGCGAGATCGCCGCGCAGCGTGGCGCGTATGCTTTCGATGAACGCCCAGAGGACCGGCTGGCTTTGCAGCGACAACTGATGACGCTCGCCGGTTACCTTACGCTCGAAGGTCACGCGATCGCCGTCGACGATGAAACGCTCTTCGAACGGCGCTTCGACAAGCCGCTCCAGGTGATCGGGCGCTTGAAAGCGCAGCGTGCCGCGCAATTCGAGCGGGATCGTCAACGCCGCCAGATGCTTGGTTTCCGTGAACCGCGCTTCAGACTGCGTCGTGCGGCCGAGTGCATCCATCAGCGATTCGACGTTCCATGCGCCCGACGCGGGTGCAGCCCACGACAGCGCAAGCCACAGCAACACGCATAATGAACGCTCGATCATCCGGACCATGCCATCGACTCCAGTTCGCGCAGACGATCCAGCGGCAGTTTGCCGCTGGCGGTGCGGGGCAGCGCATCCACTTTGATCAGCGGCCGCGGCAGAAAGGCCGGATCGATAACGGGCCGCAACGCCGCCATGATGTCCGCTTCGCTCATGCCGGGCGCCACCACGAAAGCCATCAGGCGCTGGACGCGCCGGCCGTCGCCGCGGGGCAGATGGAACACGCCGTCGCGCACGCCCGGTATCCGATTGAGGTGGTGATTGAGGTCGCCCAGCGAAGCCCGCTTGCCGGCGATATTGACCATATCCTGCGCCCGACCGACCAGACTGAAGCCCGCCTCGCCCTGCATTTCGATCACATCGCTGAACGGCGGACGCCCGTTGACGTGGCCGCCCAGTGCGCACCAGCCGTCGCCGTCGCGCTCGAGGCGGATGCCGGGCATCAATCGCCAGGCGTCTTCAGTGGACGTGCGGCGCGTGGCGAGCATGCCGGCTTCGGTGAAGCCGTAGATTTCACGCAGTTCGCAGCCGTAGCGGCGTTCAAAGTCTTCCGCCGGTTCGCGCGCGAGCGGTGCGGCCGCCGACACCGCGCGTGCGAGCGGCGGCAGGCTCGGCCCTTCCTCCAGCAGTGCGCGGATATGGATCGGCGTGGTGATGAGCACACGCGGCGCCGGCACCTGCGCAAGACACGTCGCGACATCGCGCGCGAACAGCGGACGGCTCGCATGCACCGCGCCGCCGGTCTGCATCGGCAGCAGCACCGTCGATTCGAAACCGTACATGTGCTGCGGCGGGACGGTGCCCACATAGGCATACCGTTGCGCCGCATCGAGGCCCAGCGCCTCCCGCTCGCTGTGCGCACCGGCCACCAGCCGGCCCCAGGCTTTGGCATTCGGCCGCGGATCGCCCGTGCTGCCCGAGGTGAAGACGAGCGCCGCCACATGATCCGGCGCAATCAGCGGCACCGCGTCATCGTTCGAGCGGACGCCCAGATCGTCCGGATAGGCGTGGGCATCGGCATGACCCGCTTCGGCGTGATCGACCACGCAGACGTGGTCCACGCAGGCTGCGCGCACCTGGCCGAGCACCCGCTGTGCATGATTGGGCGGCAGCACGCAGGTCTGGCCGTTCACCAGCGCCGCGCCGAACACCACCATGAAGCGGTAACGATCGTCGCAAAGATTGAGCACATAACGGGCTGGCGGCAGCCGGCCGGCCATATCGCGCACCTCGCGCAGATAGCGCGCGGCGCTGATCGGCCCCGAGGGATGCCACGCCACGGGCCGGGAAAGATTCTCGTGCGCGATGAGCGGCAGTGCATTCATGGTCAACGCAGCAATTCGGGCGCATTACGCACCATCAGCCGTGCGACATGCAGCGGGCTGTTGTGCGGGTAATGACGAAAGCGAAGCAAACGATAGGCGTACTCACCCAGAAACAGCCCGCCGATTAACACGAAGGTCCACACGTTGTTGAACCAGGACCAGGCGTGCGGCGTGCCGAACAGCGCCAGCGCGACCGAAGTCAGGATCAGGAACGCCATGAGCAGCGTCCAGGCCCAGGTCACGCCCCGCGCATGACGCGCCAGATCGTCGGGCAGCACATCGCCGCGATCCAGCCGGGCGATGCGTGCCACCAGTGGCTCCCGTTCGCCGACGAGCGTACGGCCGAACAACATGCCGACACACAGATAGATGACGACCGGCGCCACATACACCATGCCCAGTGCAGCGGCGTCGCTCAACGCCGCGGCGGCGCAGATCAGCAAGGCCAGGCCGAGCAACGGCCATCGCAGCACGGTTGCGACCCGCTTCCACAATACCAGCAGCCCGACAAGCAGCGTGCACGCGGCGGCGAGCGCGGGTCGGTCGCTCAACAGCGCCAGATGGAGCAACAGGGGACTGCATACGCCAAGCGCAAGGGCGACAGGCCTCATGCCGCGCTCCGGCTTACTTCGTGCGGTTCGCCTCGATATGCTGGGCAAGGCTGGCGACCGAAGCGAAAATGCGTTGGTTGTCGGCATCATCGGCGCGGAGCTGAATGCCGTACTTCTTGGAGATGGCGAGCGAAAGCTCGAGCAGATCAATAGAGTCCAGACCCAGGCCGTCGCCGTACAGGCCGACTTGCGGATCGATCTCTTCGGGCGTCATTTCCAGATTCAACGCCTCGACCATCAATGCTGAAAGTTCCGCCTCTAGCGGCGTCTTCGTGCTCATACGACCTCTGTCATCTGTAATGCGGCCGGCCGCGTGACCGGCGAAGGGCGGCAAGTTTAACCTTTAGAGCCGCCCGCCTCCATCGACGCCGCGTCCGTTTGCAAGCCGACCGGACGAATGATTTGCCGTCTGCGCCGCGCCGCGGCCCACGCCATCCGTGGCCGCCTCAAGCTGGTCAGGTAGTAAACCAGCTTGAAAAAACCGATCCGCCAGCGCACCCCGTTGGCGCGATAAATGTCTCCGGCCAGCAGCGATACCATCGCCTCCTCGACCCGCAGTACATTGCGCGGGTTGAGCAGCAGCTCGCGCATGGCAGGTGTGGTGATGCGAAAAATGAACCAGGAGAAGGTGGCGATGCTCCGGCGCAGTCCACGCTCGTACTGCGTCAGCGCGGCGGCAGCCTTCTCCGGCCTGCGCAGGCATTCCTCCACGGTGTCCGCCGCGCGAAACGCGCTGCTCATCGCAAGATAGACGCCGGTGGAGAACACCGGATCGACGAAGGCGAACGCATCCCCCACCATCAGGTGGCGGGCGCCGATGGCGCGTCTGCATTCGTAACTGTAGTTGCCCGTCGCGGTCACCGGTGCGATGCGCTGCGCGTCGCGCAGCCGCTCGGCGAGCGCCGGCACCATCGCAACGGTCGCATCGAGAAAATCCTCCAGACTGCCCTTGCGCTGCTTGAGGTAATACGGCCAGCACACGGCGCCGACGCTGGTTATGTCGTGCGTCTGCGGGATGAACCAGAACCAGCCATGATCGAACCAGTAGATGGTGATGTTGCCGGCGTCCTCGCCCGGCAGGCGCTGCGCGTTCCGGTAATGCCCGTAGATCGCCGCACTCGCGTGCTTGCGATGCGCCTGCTTGAGCTTCAGTTTGTTGCCCAGGAAGGTATCGCGTCCCGAAGCGTCGATGAGAAAGCGCGCGCGCAGGTCGCGCTCGCCCGCATCGGTGCGAATGCCGACCGTCACACCGGCCGCGTCGAACTCCGCCCGCACGACGCGCGTTTCCTCGTACATGCGCGCCCCCCGGCGGCGCGCGTTCTCGAACAGCAACTGATCGAGTTCGGAACGGTGCACCTCGAAGCCGTAGGGCCAATCCTTGTCCAGCGCGTTGGCGAAATAGAAGGTCTGTTCCTTGTTGTGGTACATGGAACTGAACTGCGCGCCGCGCTTGATCATGCTGATGCGTTCGACTTCCTCGAGCACCCCCAGGCGCTCGAACAGCGCATTGTTCTGCGGCAGCAGCGACTCGCCGATATGGAAGCGCGGGTGACGGTCCTTCTCCAACACCGCCACGCGCCATCCGCGTTCCGCAAGCAGCGCACCCGCGGTCGAGCCGCCTGGCCCGCCGCCGATGACGATGACGTCGTAGTCGTAGGAGTCCTCCACCTGCCTCCTTTCGGATCAGTGATCAGCGATCGGCCAGCACCTTCCGGCTCGATTCGGCAAAGATGTAGGCAAAACCCAGTCCGGCGAACAGTGAATTTTTGCGCTTCACCAGCGGGCTGTCGGCCATGGCACTGCCATGCAGATCGTAGTAGCGCACGAAAGCGCCCATCCACCACTTTTTGTAACGGCGCGAGCCGCCCACGCTGACCTGCGTACCGCTGTAACCGCCGTCCGCTTCATAGGCCGGCCGCCCCGCACGAGCGTATTGCGGATCGACGCCGTAGTAGTACTCGTGATAGGAGCGCGTCGCGAATACCGGACCGGTCTGGATACCCATGTTCCAGGCCGTCCCGGCAACGTTGCGGATGTCGAGGTTGAGCAAGGGGTTGGTCAGCCAGCCGACATGCCGCACATGCGGCCAGTCCACTTCGGCCACGGTGCGCACCGGCAATTGAAACGTGAGTTCGTAATCGGCGTGCGGCGCGCCCGCCAGACGATAGGTGAAGCGCGGGCCGACCTCGAAGGTCGGGTTGAGATCGCGCATCCCCTCGCGCGCACGGTTCTCGTCGCTTTTGGCCGGGTTGGCGGCACTGAGGCTCAGGTCGAATTTGGCGCGCGGTCCCCTGTACAGCAGCGTTTGCGCCCCTTCGCGATCGACGCGCAGGAACTCGCCGCGATAAATGAAATAGGGGAGCGGAAAGACGTAGTGGGTGCGCTCGTCCGCGCCGCGATAGTCGGGGAGCGAGAGTGCCCCGATACCGACGCCCGCTTCCCACAGGGGGTATTCGTCCAGGGCAAGAACGGGAGCGGAAAGCAGCAGGCCGGAAGCGGCGCAAAGGAGTCGGAGGAGTCGCAATGTCGTGCCGGGCAGTGCGTTGCGTTGCGGGAACGCCGCATGATAACGGCTTGCGCCGCCGTGCGGCCAAAGCCCCCTGCTCCATCCTGCGATTTGCGAGCGAAGGGATCGCGGATCGGTATCAGCGCACGACCACGCGCGCGAATTTGCGTTTCCCCACTTGCAGCACCGCATTCGTCCCACGCGCAAGCGCCAGACTCCTGTCGCTCACGCGCTCGCCGTCGAGCTTGACGCCGCCCTGGTCGATCATGCGCAGCGCCTCCGAGGTGCTGGCCGTGAGACCGGCCTGCTTGAGTACTTGCGCAATCGGCATCGAATCGTCCTGGGCATGAAGCTCGACTTCCGGCATGTTCTCCGGTGCGGCGTGATAGCGAAAACGCGCTTCGAAATCCCGCTCGGCCGCGTCCGCTGCCGCGGCATCATGGAAGCGCGTGATGATCTCCTTGGCGAACAGCACCTTGATGTCGCGCGGGTTGCGCCCCTGTTCGACCTCCGCTTTCCATTTGTCCACCGTTTCCAGGGATGCAAAGGACAGCAGTTCGATATAGCGCCACATCAGCGTATCGGAGACCGACATGAGCTTGCCGAACTGCTCCGCCGGCGCCTCGGTGATGCCGATGTAATTGCCTAGCGACTTCGACATCTTGTTGACGCCGTCGAGCCCCTCCAACAGCGGCATGGTGAGTACGCACTGCTGCGGTTGGCCGTAATCCTTCTGCAGTTCGCGCCCGACCAACAGGTTGAACTTCTGGTCCGTGCCACCCAGTTCCACGTCGGCCTTGAGGGCGACCGAGTCGTAGCCCTGGATGAGCGGGTAGAGGAATTCGTGCACCGCGATCGGCTGATTGGCGCGAAAGCGTTTGGCGAAATCGTCGCGCTCGAGCATGCGCGCGACGGTGTAGGAGGAAGCGAGCTTGATCAATCCGGCGGAACCAAGCGCGTTGCACCAGGTCGAGTTGAAAACGATTTCGGTGCGGGCGGGGTCGAGGATCTTGAATACCTGGTCGCGGTAGGTCTGCGCATTGGTCTCGACCTGCTCGCGCGTCAGCGGCGGCCGCGTGGCGTTGCGCCCCGACGGGTCGCCGATCATGCCGGTGAAATCGCCGATCAAGAACAAGACGGTATGGCCGAAATCCTGGAAGTGGCGCAGCTTGTTGATCACCACCGTATGGCCCAGATGCAGGTCCGGCGCGGTGGGGTCCATGCCCAATTTGACGCGTAGCGGGCGCCCGGTTTTGAGCTTGTCGCGCAATTCCTGCTCGACCAGCAACTCTTCGGCGCCGCGTTTCAAGACTGTTAATTGCTGCTCGATATCCGACATTTATGACACTTTCCGGTCGAGATTCCTGTTAGAATCGCGCGCACTTTTCCTTTAAAAACATGCGGAAAAACAAGTTTTCGATTCTATCCCAGCAAGATGCGGCGCGCGACAGAAAGAAATGGCGCGTCGGCATCGTGAGGATCGCTTTGCTGTTCGGCGGGATGACCGCCTTCGGCACGGTGCAGCAATCGGACGAGCCGGAGATCAATCCGGAGACCGTGATCGAAGAACTCGCCCTGTCTTTCGGCGAGTCGCTCATCGATGATGGCGATCAAGTGTACTGGCGCGAGGAACGCTTCGCTCGCGGCGACACCTTCATGTCCTTCCTCAGCCGGCTCGGGGTGAACAGCGAGGATGCGCGCACGATCGTGCGTCAGAACGGCGGCGCACAATTCTTCCGCACCATCGGCCCGGGCATGAGCGCGCAGGCCGAAACCAATGCACAAGGCGATCTTTACACGTTGCGCCTGCTGAGCGGCCGCGATTCCGTGGTGGGCCTGAAGCGCGAAGGCGATCGCTTCACGGAATTCGACGAGGCAATTCCGCTGACGCGCACGGTGCAAATGTCGGCCGGGGCGATCTCCTCCTCCCTGTTTGGCTCAACCGATGCGGCGGGGCTGCCGGACGCCATCGCAACGCAGATTGCGGAAATTTTCAGCGGCGACGTCGATTTCCATCGCGACCTGCGCCGCGGTGATCGCTTCTCCGTCGTGTACGAGATGTATTACCACGGCGGCCAGGCGGTCAAGGCGGGCCGCGTGCTCGCCGCCGAGTTCGTCAACAACGGTCGTACCTTCCGCGCCGCCTGGTACGAGGACAAGGACGGACGCGGTTCCTACTACGCCCCCGACGGCAAGAGTTTGCGCAAAGCCTTTCTGCGCTCGCCGCTCGAGTTCTCGCGCGTGACGTCCGGCTTTTCGCGACGCTTTCACCCGATTCTCAAACAGTGGCGCCAGCACAAGGGCGTGGACTACGGCGCGCCGACCGGTACCCGTATCCGCGCCACTGCCGATGGGGTCGTCGATTTCGTCGGCCGCAAGGGCGGATACGGCAATACCGTAGTCCTGCGCCATCACGCCGGCATCACCACGCTGTACGCGCACATGAACGGCTTTGCGAAAGGCATTCGCCGCGGCGCGCGGGTCGAGCAGGGACAGGTCATCGGTTATGTCGGCGCCACCGGCTGGGCCACCGGCCCGCATCTGCATTACGAATTCCACGT
>Ga0079224_100005287_pt1 | contig 16933 bp, 11 predicted proteins | sample Stecom2015_FD_80414 | JGI IMG/M metagenome (GOLD analysis project Ga0079224, IMG submission 80414) | Agricultural soil microbial communities from Utah to study Nitrogen management - Steer compost 2015 | ecosystem: Environmental > Terrestrial > Soil > Agricultural land | place: USA: Utah... | reverse complement strand
TTCCATGCTTGAAGGACCCACCGGAATCAGGAGGGCACCATGCCCCGAGAAGGCGCCACGAGTACTTCGGCCACGACCGACCACGACACCATCAGGGAATGGGCGGAGGCACGCGGCGGTAAGCCATCGCACGTGAAGGACGTGGGATCCGGCGACGACGTCGGAATTCTGCGTATCGACTTCCCTGGATACTCGGGGGCCGATAGCCTCGAGGAGATCTCCTGGGAGGACTGGTTCGTGAAGTTCGAGGAAGCCGACCTGGCGCTCCTCTACCGCGACGAGGAGGAGAGCGGCGACGCGAGGAACTTCAACAAGCTGGTCTCCCGCGACTCGGTGGTGGACCTGCTCTAGAACGGCCGCCGCCGGCCCGGTCCGGCGCGGGTCGCACGGCTACGCTTCTCGGCCTACGCCTCGTTCTCCGCCCAGATCTGCACGAGGTTCAGGATGGTGCACGTCGATTGAGCGAGCACGCGCGTCGAGATCCATTCGCCGGGCCCGTGGAAGCTCACGCCTCCGGCGAAGATGTTCGGCGTGGGCATGCCGAGGGCGGTCAGACGCGAGCCGTCCGTTCCGCCGCGGATCGGCTGAAGCACCGGCGGGATGCCCGCCGCCTGCACGGCTTGCTCGAGGCGCCCGGTGATCTCGGGACGACGCGCGAGCACGTCGAACATGTTCCGGTACTGCTCCACGATCTCGACCTTCACGTCGAGCCGGGGCTCCTCGGCCGCCAACGCCGCGACCATCGCCCGGAGGCGGCGGCCGCGCTCCTCGAGGACGGCCGTGTCGAAGTCCCGGATGATGACGTGGAGCCGGCATCGCGCGGCGTCACCCGAGAGCGAGACGGGGTGGTAGAAGCCGTCGCGCCCGTCGGTGCACTCCGGTGACTCGGCCATCGGCAATCTGGACAGCAGCTTGCCCGCGTAGGTCAGGGCATTCACGAGCCGGCCGCGGGCCGTGCCCGGATGTACGGAAACGCCCTCGAGCGTGACGACGGCCTTGTCCGCGGAGAACGTCTCCACGTTGATCTCGCCGGAGAAGCTTCCGTCGATGGTGAAGGCGACCGGGCAGTCGAAGCGCTCGAGAGGGAAGTGGTCCGCGCCGCGGCCGATCTCCTCGTCGGGATTGAAGCATACGCGCACTGTTGGCCGCTCGAGCTCCGGCTCCTGGACGAGGATCTCGAGGGCGCCCATGATCGCGGCGATGCCGGCCTTGTCGTCCGCGCCCAGGAGCGTCCGGCCGTCGGTCGTGATGATGGTGTCGCCCACGCAGTCGAGGAGCTCGGGGTTCTCGGTCGGGTCGACGATCACGCCGTGGCCGACGTCGATCACGCCGCCGGCGTAGCGCTCCAGAACCCGCGGTCGCACGTCCGTCCCCGTGAACTGCGGCGCCGTATCCAGGTGCGCGCAGAACCCGATCCGGCCCTGGCCATTTCCCGGCAGCTCGGCGAGCACGTAGCCGCGCTCGTCCATCGATGGGGCGTCCTCGCCTACACCCCGCAGCCCGAGCTCCGTCAGCTCCGCTACGAGCTTTCGCCCCAGGTCCAGCTGCTTGGCGGTGCTCGGACACCCTGCGGCAGCCTCGTCGGATTGGGTGTCGATGCGCACGTAGTCGAGAAACCGCTCCACGATACGGGTGCGGCTGAGGATCACGGACGGATCGTCGAACGGTCGCACGGCTGCTCCGGAAGTCGATGAGTACGCGTCGGTGTCATGCGCCGCTCCGCAGCCCGCTCGCGGGCCGGGTGCGCATCGCTCGAACGTACGGAAACCAGGCTCCGAGGACGAACGCCGCGGAGAGGGGAAGAGCGGACGAAAGCCACACGGCAGGGTCCACCTGCGGGATGGCGCCGTACGCGCGGCCGAGCGCCGCTCCGAGGAAGAGGGACAGCCAGGCGCCGACGAGCAGGAACGCGGCGACGCCTTTGGCGGCCGACGTCGCGAAGCGCCGCAGCAGCGCACGCCGGCTCGCCCCGAGCGCCTTCCGGAGGGACACCTCGAATTCCGTCGCTGCCGACTCGGTCCACCCTGCGAGCCACACGCCCGGCAGCACCAGGAAGTACGCGAGCCAGCCGAGGCCGCCCAGGAGCCGCCCGAACCAACCGTGGACGCCGAAGACCTCCTCCCGATGCCGGGGCATGCCGACCCGGGCGCTCGCCGGCGCCGAACCGAGGGCGTCGCTGAACTCGGTCGCGGATCCGGTGCCCAGGATCTCGATCTCGTCGGGCCCGGCCTGCATCCAAGGCAGGTAGACCGCGTAGCCCGTTCGATCGACCGCGTCGCTTCGGTCGCTCACGATGCCGACCACGGTGACCCAGTCGGTGTCCCCCAGTCGGATCGAGCGCCCCAGGGCCTCCCCACGCTCGAAGTGGCGCCTGGCCATCGCTTCGCTGACGATTGCGACGTCCGGCAGCCCGCGGTCGAGCGCGTCGTCGAAGTCCCGCCCGCGGATCAGGTGGAGCCCGAGATGGGGGAAGGTGTCTTCCGTTACGGCGTGGACCTCCGCACGGACGGTCCGGATCGGGAGGGGGAGCCCGCCCTCCGAGCATCGACCGCAGTCGACCCACACGAGCGTCCCGAGCCCGGTCCCGCGCGTCGTGCCGGCGCTCGCCACGCCCAGGGGGCCGGAGACGTCCTCCGCTCGCTCGATCCAGGTCAGAAGCGCCTGGACACGCTCCTCCAGTGGCGCGGCCCCCAGGGAGACGCTCGCCACGAGGGGCACCACGGGATCCGAAGTCGGTTGCGGAGCGGACCGGGACGTGGGCACTGCGGGCGTTCCGGGTACCGGGAAGGACGCCGGCGCCTGGGTACGGGACGGCGCGTGCGCCGTGAGCAGGCCCACCCCGGTCAGCGCCGCGAACCCCACGGCCGCGACGGGCACAGGGCCCGACACCACGCGGTACAAACGATCGTCCCCGCCTCGGGACGCACCCTCGCCCGCTCGACTCTCCCACCGGAGCATGAGGACGGCGAGCGCAGTGACGAGGATGAGCGCCGCGCCGATCCCGGGCGGCACGTCGGCGCGCCCAGGGAAGGTCCCGGCGATCAAAACGGGAATCGCAACGGACATGACGACACCCACCGCGGCCACGGCGCCGCCCCAGAGCCAACCCTGACCCGCCAGCCGGGACGCCAGCTGAAGCCGCCGGGCGCCTACCGCCCAATGCACGTGATACTCGGCTCGCCTCAGTCGGAGCCGCTGGCGCCAGAGGCCGACCGCGATCACGAGCGAAAGCAGGGCGAGCAGCCCGGACACGCCGGCCGCGACCCGCCGGAGCGCCCCGACCTGCGATGCCTGTTCCGCGGAAGGCGCTTCGGTCCCCGGGCCCCAGTCGATCGCCCAGGTTCCGGTAGCGACTTGCGGCTCGACGAGCAACGCGCCTCCGTCGCGCGGGACCAACGCGGACGTCAGGAGCGCGCACCCCACGAACGAGGCCAGCAGCAGCACGAGGACACACCAGCTGGCCGGCCCCTCTCGCGGGTCGGCCATTCCGGCGCGGAACGGGGGGAGAAGCGGGTCGTTCATCCGGTGATGTGCGGGAGGGAGGGGTGGAGCGCAAGAGCTCCCTCGCCTCCCCTTGACAGCCTACAGGGGGGGGCGCGCAATGTGCCGCATGCTCTTGTAGAGAATCTAGGGAAGGCTAACGCGCGTCGTCGGCTCGCGCGAATGAACGGAGGAATGATGGTCGTCGAATCGTCGGATGTGTTCATGGGGACGCTCGACATGCTCATCCTCAGGACCGTGCGGGAGCAGCCGATGCATGGATGGGGAATCGCCCAGCGGATGCAGGTCCTGTCCGGTGATGTGCTCCGCCTCAACCAGGGATCCCTCTATCCGGCGCTCCACCGGCTTCGGGACAAGGGTGTCCTCGAGGCGGAGTGGGGCGTATCCGAGAACAACCGCCGGGCGAAGTTCTACCGACTGACCGACCTGGGTCGTGCGTATCTGGAGCGAGAGACGGCGAAGTGGGAGGTCTTCACCGGAGCGGTGGAGGCCATCCTTCGCCTGGCGTGAAGGGGGGACGATGAGGAGGACGATCGGGAAGGCGGCGGCCTGGCTGCGCGCGGTGGGACGGGGTGCGCGGGGCCTGCTGCGCGGGAGGCGGGAACGGGCGGAGCTCGACGACGAGCTGGGCTTCCACCTGGAGATGGCGACCGAGGCCCACATGCGCCGCGGCCTCTCCCGTGAAGACGCGGCTCGCGCCGCTCGGCGCGATTTCGGGGGGGTCGATCAGGTGACCGAGCGCATCCGTGCGCGCCGGCACTTCGTCTGGATCGAGGACGGGCTCCGGGACGTGGTCACGGCGCTTCGCGGGGTCCGGCTCCGGCCCGGCTTCTCGTCGCTGGTCGTCCTCACCCTGGGCGTCGGCATCGGTGCCAACACGTCCGTGTTCAGCCTGGTGAACGCGGTTCTGCTGCAGCCCCTTCCGAACGAATCCGGCGACCGACTGGTGCACGTCGTTCAGACCGCGCCCGGACAGGGCCTCGACGAGGTGCAGTTCTCCGTTCGGGAGGTCGAGGCGTTCCGCTCACGTTCCCGCTCGCTCGACGCCGTGGTGGAGTTCCACGCCATGACCTTCAACCTCATCGGCGAGGGTGAGCCGGAGGAGGTCCAGACCGGCGTCGTCTCCTGGGATTACTTCGCGGCGATGGGCATGCAGCCGGTGCTCGGACGGGGCTTCACCCCGGACGAGGAGGCCGGCATCGGCCCCCGCGTGCTGGTGTTCAGCCACGAATATTGGATGGAGCGGTTCGGCGGCGACGCCTCGGTGGTGGGCCGCCGGTTCGAGATGAACGACGCGGTGCATACCGTGGTCGGGATCCTGCCTCCGGCCGCCCGCTTCCCGGCAGGGCCCGAGGTGTACATGCCGGTGTCTCATTGTCCGGTGCGGGCGTCCGAGGCGTTCGAGGAGGATCCGAACGCCCGCATGATGACGGTCACGGGGCGGATGGCGCCGGAGTCCACGGTGGCGGAGGTCGCGGCCGAGATGGCGGGCATCGCGGCGGAGCTCGCCCGGGAGCGCCCGGACATCTACGAGCCGGAGCGCACGGGCTACACGGCATCCGCCGTGATGATGAAGGAGGAGCTCGTGCGCGAGGCGCGACCGACGCTCCTGGTCCTGATGGCCTCGACCCTCTTCGTGCTTCTCATCGCCTGCGCCAACGTCGCGAACCTGATGCTGACGAGGCTCGACCGGCGGATGCAGGAGATGTCCGTGCGGACGGCGCTCGGCGCCCCGCGCGGGCGGCTCGTCCGTCAACTCGCCACCGAGGGGTTCGTGCTGGCCTCGCTGGGTGCGGGTGTGGGCCTGGCGATCGCCTACGGCGGACTCGAGCTGCTCGCCACGTTCGCCGAGCGCTTCACCCCCCGGGCGGGCGAGGTCCGGATCGACGCCGCGGTGCTCGGCTTCACGCTCGCGGCAGCGATGCTGACGGGTGTGGCCTTCGGCGTGATCCCCGCTCTCATGCGACGACACGATCCGGCCCGTGCGCTTCGTGAGGCGGGGGTGCGCACCGGATCGCGCAGGAGCCAGGCCGTCCGCGGCGTGCTCGTGGTGGCACAGATCGCCGCGTCCTTCGTCCTGCTCACGGGGGCCGGCCTGCTCACGCGCAGCTTCGTGAAGCTGCAGGCGGTCCATCCCGGATTCGATCCGGCCGACGTGCTGACGGCGCGGGTGGCTTACCCGATCCAGGGCCGGTATCAGACGTGGGAGGCTCAGGACGAGTTGTGGACCTCCGTGCTCGAGGAGCTGGATCGCCTCGGCGGCGTGAATGCCTCCGCCGTCATGAGCCTCGTCCCGCTGGCCGGCGGCGGCACGTTCACGCAGCAGGTGCAGATCGAGGGTCGGGCGGCACTGGACGGCGAGAACATCGCCGTCTTCCAGCGGATCGTGACCGACGATGCGTTCCGCGCGCTCGGCGTACCGCTCCTCCAGGGCCGGGCCTTCGGGTCGTCCGACGTGCGCGGAGGCACCCGGGTCGCGCTGGTCAACCAGACGTTCGCGCAGGGCCGCTTCGGGGGAGCGAGTCCGGTAGGGCAGCGGCTTCTGCCCTGCAACCGCACGGGGTGCGACGCCTCCAACCCGATGACGATCGTCGGCGTCGTGGGGGACGTGCGCTTCCGGGGCCTGGAGCAGGAGGCCGGAGCCGAGGTCTACGTGAACGCGCGTCAGAGCTCCGGCTACGGGACGACGGTCGCGGTGCGCGGGGCGCCCGGCCGCCTTCCGTCCGCGCGCACTCTGACCGACCTCATCCACCGGTTCGATCCGGAGCTTCCCGTGGAGGACGTGCTCACGCTCGAGGCGGTGCGCGGGGACGCGCTGGCGCCCCGGCGGCTGACCCTCACGCTGATGGGGCTGTTCGCGGGAACGGCGCTCGTGGTCACGCTCGTCGGGGTATTCGGCGTGATGGCGGTCGTGGTGGCGGAGCGCCGGCGCGAGATCGCGATCCGGATGGCGTTCGGCGCCCAGGCGGGCACGGTGGTCGGCATGATCACCCGTCGGGCGGGCGTTCTGATCGCTGCCGGGCTGGTGCTCGGGGCGGCGGCCTCGCCGATGCTCAGCCGTACGCTGGAGGCGCTCCTGTGGGGCACGGAAGCGACCGACGCACCGACGATGCTGGGCGTAGCGGCCCTCATCGCCGTCGCAGCCCTCCTGGCGTGTTGGGTGCCGGCGCGGCGGGCGACGGCCGTGAGCCCCGCCACGCCGCTGCGGGGCGACTGACGGGGGACGCCGGAGCGCTCAGACTTCGAGCACCATGCCGTCGAAGGCGTACTCGAGATCCAGCTCGTCGATGACGGCCAGCACCTCCTCCCCGGGATGGGTGAGGAGGATCCGCCCGCAGTCGAGGCCGGAGCGGCGCTCGGACAGCGTCTGGACATCCAGGTGGCCCTTCGTGGGCGTGAGGGCGGAGCCGTCGGCGATGAGGAGATCCGCCCCTTCCGCCAGGCGGTAGAGGTCGTCGGTCCACTCGGTGTCCCCCGTGTAGGCGACGATGCGGCCCGCGACGCCGACCCGGATCGCGTGCGGGCGAGTAGCCTCGCTGTGCCGTACGGGGATCGCCTCGACGTCGAGCGGGCCGACGGTGACGGGGGCGCCGGCGCCGGGCACTCCTGGCCCGAGCTCCACGTAACGCATGGGAAAGGAGATTCCTCGGCCGGGCGCGGCGGTCGAGCCGGGAAAGAGCGCCTCCGTCAGCATCATGACACGGGACTCCATGCCGGGCGGACCCGCGAGGACGAGCTCCTGCTCACGGGCCGCCGAAAGCGGGTCCCGCAGGACGAAGGGCACGCCACCGATGTGATCCCCGTGGAAGTGGGTGCAGAGGATCGCCGAGATGGACGCCGGCGAGACGCCGAGCTGCTTGAGCCCCGCGATCGAGCTGGCCCCGCAGTCCATCAGGAACCGATATCCGCCTGTATCGACCATGAAGCAGGCGTTGTGGCGGCCTCCGGTTCCGAACGCGTCGCCGGAGCCGACGACGGTCAAGGTCACGGGCACGGCTGCGGCGCCATTCGAAGGTGGCTCGCCAGTCATTCCCACGGCAGGCCCCGGACCGCATGGAACCGCCCCGCGCCGCAGGCGAGGCTACGACATGTGATCCCTTTCCCGACGGAGGCCGCCATGCTCAAGAGACTGTTTCCTCCCGCCCTGCTCGCTCTCGCAGCGCTCGCCCTGTCCCTCGCTCCGAGCCAGACCGTGATGGCATCCGATTGCGGTGGGTTCGGATCCGACGTGTGCGGGGAGACCGAGACGTGCAGCGGCTGGCTGTGGTGGAAGAAGTGCAGCACTTCGAACACGAAGTATTGGGACAGCTTGTGACGATCCGGTCGGAAGCGGGTCCCCTCGGGAGACCCGCGGCCGAGTCGGGACCGGAGGCGGGGCCACGATGCTGGCCCCGCCGTCCGGCGCGGTCGTTCCCTCTCAGTCTTTCCGGCTCGCCCGCAACGCCTCGATCGCGTCCACCGTGAGCCGCGTGCGGAACTCGATGAGCTTGCGGCCCAGCTCCTGCGTCTCCGACAGCGGCTCGAGGCTGATGCCGTTGATCGAAGCGAGCCCGGCGTCGACGCGCTGGTCGAACCGGATCGTGGTGGGGTCGAGGACCGACATGATCGACGAGATCGAGAGCTCGTCATGGATGCCGTCCGAGCCGCGGCTGGCGGAATATTCGATACCCTCGGGGATGCCCAGATCCTCCTGGATGTGCTGGCGGACCTGCTCGTGGTTGTAGAACTCGGGCACGTGGTGGAAGACGGTCGGCGTGCCGTTGTACCTGGCCGTGAGCGCGTCGGCGGCAGCCTGCATCCCGCGCCGGTTGCCTCCGCTGTCGCCGAGGTAGTAGACCTCGGTGAAGCCCATTCCCCGGAGGCTGTCGCCCATGTCGATCAGCCAGGCAGTGTAGGTCTCCTGGGAGACCATGGGCCCGGTGTTGCCGATCGTGACCTCGCCGCTCGGGTTGCCGGGCTCGAGCGTCACGAGCGGAGCGATCAGCGCGCCGCCGAGCGCTTTTGCGACGGACTCGCCCATCAGCTGGTTCGAGTAGTTGTGCTTGCCCGACGCCAGGTACGGGCCATTGGACTCGACGCCGCCGGTGAGGATCAGCGCGGTCGTGTTGCCGGCCCGGATGGCGTCCCTGATCTCCATCCACGTCAGCTCCTCGAGCCACACGCTCTCGAGCGCCTCGATGGGGCGTGGCTCGTTCATCGCCGCCTCCCTCGCCGCGGCCCGCTCCGCCTGCTGCTGCGGCGTGAGCTGCTGGCCGCCCGGCTGCTGGGCGGCGGCGGTCGACGCGAACAGGAACGTCGCGAGCAGGACCATCGACTTCGTCTTCATATCGTCTCCCCGAGTGCGGTGTCATCCCTACGGGAGATTAGGCGATGGGACGCGCGGAGGACAGACGGGGGACCGATCGTGGTTTCCGGGAAACCCGGTCGGCGCCGTTCCCCGATACGCCGAGGCGCTCCTCGCGCCCGGCGTGCGGGGGCGCGGCCCGCGGCGTAGCTTGCTCGTCGGCGCCCCTCCTGAAAGCTCGGGCTCGGAGGTCGTATGCGGTCGGACGTGCTGGAGCGGTTGAGTCACGGGTGGCGCGACGTGCGTCACGCCTGGGGCTCGCTCGCGCGGCAGCCCACCCTCGCCGTCTTGGCGATCTTCACGATCGCGCTGGGTACGGCGGCGACGACGGCGGTGATCAGCGTGCGGAGCGCATTGCTGGCTCGGCCGCTGGCGGTCACGGACCCGGATTCGCTCCATCTGGTCGACGAGCTCAGGAGCGGCGCGACCTCGCAGCCACTGGGGGTCGATGCGATGCCGTGGGTGCGCTACCTCGCGTATCGGGAGAGGCTCGGCGGGGCCTTCGGTGAGCTCGCTGCGGAGCGGTACCGCATGCCGGGCGGCTTCTCCCTGACGGCTCCGGAGGGGGCGATCGCCGCGAAGGGCTATCTGGTCTCGGGCAGCTATTTCCGGGTGCTGGGGCTGACGCCGCGACTGGGAGGGTTCTTCTCGACGGACGACGAGCCCTCCGTCGTGATCGGCCACAGATTCTGGCGACTGCGCTTCGGCGGCGATCCGGGCGTGCTGGGGCGGACGGTGCGGGTCGACAGCCGCTCGTACGTGGTCGTGGGTGTCGCACCCGAGGGCTTCGAAGGGACCACGCGCGGCCTCCCCGCTGACCTGTGGATCCCTTTCGAGGCGTACTTCGAGCGCGACGATGCGACCTTCGACGCCTGGGTCACCGTCTTTGGACGCCCGGAGCCGGGGATCGGCTTGGCGCAGGCGCGTGCGGCCGTGGCGCAGGCGGCGACCGACATTCCACCGCTCCAGGCGCACACGAGGGTGCGGGGAGCGGAGCTCCCACGACTCACCGGACTGCCGCCGGGCGCGGAAGAGCCACTCGACCGGTTTCTCATGCTGCTGATTGCCACGGGCGTGCTCGTGCTACTCATCGCGGCTGCCAACGTCTCGGGCATGCTGTTGGCACGAGGCGTCGCCCGGCGACGGGAGATCGCGGTCCGTGTGGCGCTCGGTGCCGGCCGAGGCCGCGTCGCCTGGCAGGCGTTTTCGGAATCGCTGCTCCTGTTCGTGGCGGGCGGCGCCGTGGGCATCTGGCTGGGTGCCCTCGCGACTCGAGCGATCCAGAGGGTCCGCATTCCTCTCGGGTTCGACGTCGCGTTCGATCTGGCTCCCGACCTACCCGTGATCGTCGCGGGGCTCCTGGTGACGGCCGTGGTGGGCGCCGCCTTTGGTCTCGTACCATCCATACAGGCCGCGCGCGGCGACGTCGTGACCGGCCTTCGGGCCACCGCGGGCCGTGATGGCCGCGGGGCGGGGGCTTGGCGCCTCTTCGTCGGGGCGCAGGTCGCGTTGTGCGTTCTCCTGCTCGTGACCGCCGGGCTCTTCGCCCGAACGCTGCAGCGGGCCGCGGACATCGATCCCGGATTCGATCCGGAGGGGGTCATCCTCGCGCAGATCGACCTGGCGCCGCACGGGTACGCGGAGGAGGAGGCCCTGGCCTTCTTCCGGGAGTTGGCGGAGCGTATTCGTGAGGCCCCGGGTGTCGCGGCGGCGACGCTGGCGAACACGGTGCTACTCGGCCCGGCCTACGGCCGTAGCTCCAACGACATGCGGGCCGCGGGCGGTGAGGGAGCGGGCGACCCGGTGAACAGCGCCTACAGCATCGTGGAGCCGGGATACTTCGGCGCGCTCGGGATCCCCCTCGTGGCGGGTCGCGACTTCTCCTCGGCCGATCGACCGGGCGCCGCGTCTGCGGCCATCGTGAACCGGACCCTGGCCGAGCGCCTGTGGCCCGGCCGGAGCCCGCTCGGCCGGCGTCTCACCGGAGGAGGGAGCTTCGAGGTCGTCGGCGTGGTCGGCGACGGCAAATACGGGCACGTGGGCGAAGGACCGACCCCGTACCTGTTCCGTGTCCTCGACCAGAATCCGAGATCCCGGATGACGCTGCACGTCCGGGCGTCCTCCTCGCGGCCAGCCGTCATCGCGGCGGTGCGAGCGATCGTTCGGGAGCTCGACGCCGACGTCGCCCTGCAAGGGGTCGCCGCTCTTCCCGCCGTCATCGGCTCCACGCTGTTCCCGCAGCGGTTCGCGGCCTGGCTCGTCGGGCTGTTCGGACTCGTGGGGCTCGTATTCGCAGGGACGGGCGTCTACGGCATCCTCCACTTCGACGTCGCACGCCGCACGCGGGAGATCGGCGTGCGGCTGGCTCTCGGGGCCGACCCGCGGCGCGTCTTCCGGGAGATGCTGAGCCACGGAGCCATGCTCGCGGCCGTCGCGGTGCTCGTCGGGCTCGGGGCGGCCGCGCTGGTGACGCGCCTCCTGCGCCAGTTGTTGATCGGTGTCACCCCGCTCGACCCCGCGACCTACCTGACCGTCGGCGCGCTCCTGATGCTGACGGCGCTCGCCGCCAGCGCCCTCCCGGCCAGCCGAGCCACGCGAGTGGATCCTTCGGAAGCGCTCCGGGCAGAGTAGGAGCGGCCGTTCGGCGCCTACTGCATCCAGTCCGGCGCCACCCGCCTCATGGTTGCCTGCTCGAACGCATACGCCAGCTCGAGCAGGCGTGGCTCGCTGCAGGCGCCGCCCGCGAAGCTCACGCCGAAGGGGCGAGGCCGCGGGCCGAATCCCTCCGGCATGTCGGGATCGGGCGCCGCCTCGACGAATCCGAACGGTACGATGACGGTCGGATATCCCGGCCGCGCGGAGATCCCCGCGCCGCTGGACCCGGGGAAGAGGAGGGCGTCGAGGTCGTGCTCCGCCATGGCCGCATCGATACCGAGCTCGCCATTCAGCCTGAGGTCGCGGGCGCGGTCGGCTTCGTATTCGGCACGGGCCGCCTCGAGATCCAGCGCATCCGACTCGTCGAGGTTGGCCTGCTCGTACTTCATCGACCCGGCCGCCCGGTGCGCGAGGTTCCACTCGCGGAGCTCGGTCAGGGTGCGGACGGGGGCATCGTCGCCGAGCGTGGCGAGCCACGTGTTGAAGTCGCGCTTCATGCCGTACCACAGGACGCTGCTGGCGCCGTTCACCAGCAGGTTGTCGTCGCGGTCGGGATCGAGGACGCTGGGGATGTCCGCGGGATCGACGATGGTCGCGCCCTGAGCCCGCAGCACCTCGATCGCCTCGGCCATCAATGCGCGCTCGGCTTCGGAGCGTCCGCCGCGGTGCTGCTCGGAGCCCGGCACGGCGACCGAGTCGTAGTAGAACGCGCGCGGAATGCCGATCCGTGCCCCCTGCAGACCCTCTGCGCGCAGGAACGGCGTGTAATCGCGGTTCGCGGGCGGCTCGCAGCGGCTCGTCGCCGGATCGTTCGGGTCGGGCTCGGCGCCCTCGAGCGCGCCGAGCAGGATCGCGGCGTCGGTGACGGTGCGCGCCATCGGGCCGGCTGTGTCCTGGTCGCCCGTGATCGGAATGACGCCCCAGCGGCTGATCCGCCCCACGGTCGGCTTCACGGCGGCCAGCATGTTGGCGTTCGACGGAGAGAGGATGGAGCCCGACGTCTCGGTACCCACGTTCGCCGCCCAGAAGCTCATCGCCGTACCGATCCCCGAGCTCGAGCCGCCGGTGCCGAGCACGGGCCGGCCATCGTTGCTGCCCTCCCTCGGGTCCCGCCGAGGATCGTAGGGGTTCAGCCCGTATCCCGCGACGGCGCTGTAGTTGCCGGGCATTCCGTTCGCCATGAAGTTCGCGAGCTCGGTCATGACCGTCTTCGCGAGGATCACGGCTCCGGCTTCCCTCAGAAGCGTGGTGAGCGTCGCGTCGTAAGGAGGCAGGTAACCTTCGAACGCGAGCGCTCCGCCCGTCGTTGGAATGTCCGTCGTGTGCACGTTGTCCTTGAGCGCGACCGGGATCCCGTGGAGTGGCCCGCGCACGTTTCCCTCGGCGCGCTCGCGGTCGAGCCGGTCGGCTTCCTCGAGCGCCCGCTCGTTCACCGAGATCAACGCATTCACCCGCTCCTCGTAGAGCGCGATGCGCAGCAGGTGCGCTTCCACCAACTCCCGCGAGGTGACGCGTCCCTCCTCCATCGCCTGCTGCATCTCCTGGATCGTCGCCTCGACCGGGTCGAAGCGCTCCTCGGAGCTCGCGGAGGGCGTGCAGGCCGCGGCCAGGCCCGCGATCGACACGACGGCGAGGAGTGGGAGGGCTCGTGCGCGCTGATGCATGCTCATCGGATGTATCCTTTTGGTCCCTGTTGAGGCCGGCCGCCCCCGGACACGGCGGCCGCACGCCCGCCAACATGAGAGGCGCGGCGCCGCGAGGCCAGTATCCAGGCGGCGGCCCCGGAGCGGCCGGATGTCAGCGGCCGTCCCGGGCGAGCAGCTCGGCCGCCATCCGGTACGCGACTTCGTGGGATGTGCGGCCCTCGGCGTCCGCCGCCTCCAGGATCTCGAGCACGCGCCCGTAGATGCCCAGAAGCTTGGTCCGCATCTGATCCTTCGGATAAAGCCCGGCGGCCGCCGTGCCCGCGATCACGCCGCCGGCGCTCGCCACGAAGTCCGGCACGAGCGCGATGCCACGCTCCCGCACCCGCTCCGCGTCCGCTTCCGTGGCGAGCTGGTTGTTCGCGCCGCCGCAGATGGCGCGGACCCTGAGCCAGGGGATCGTCGCCGCCGAGAGGATGCCCCCGAGCGCGCAGGGGGCGAGGATGTCGGCCTTGTGGAAGAGGATCTTGTCGGGCGCCACCACGTCGACGGCGGCTCGCTGCTGCACGGCTTCGATCGCCTCCTCGCTCGTATCCGCGATGGTCACCCGAGCCCCGGCCTCGGTGAGCCGGACGGCCAGGTCGCTGCCCACGGCGCCGGCGCCCTGGACCGCGATCTTCACGCCGCTGAGATCGGAGGAGCCGAGCACGTGCTTCGATACCGCCTGGATGCCGCGGAAGACGCCGAGCGCGGTCGGAGGGCCGGAGCTCCCCAGCTGCCTGTTCGTCGCGCCGACGTGGAGCGTCTCCTCCGCGATGACATCCATGTCGTCCGCGGTCGTGCCGACGTCCGGGCCGCACATGTAGGCGCCTCCGAAGCCCTCGACCGCGCGCCCGAACGCCCGCAGGAGCTCCGGCGTCTTCCGCAGGTCCGGATCGCCGATGATCACGCTCTTCCCGCCCCCGAGCGGCAGGTCCGCGAGAACGTTTTTGTAGGTCATCGCCTTCGAGAGCCGCAGGACGTCGGTGAGCGCGTCCGCCGCCGATGGATACGGGCGGAAGCGGACGCCCCCCGCCGCCCGGCCCCCACGGAGCCGGTGGATGGCGATGATGGCGCGCAACCCCGAGCGCGCGTCGTCCACGTGGCAGATCCGCTCGTGATGGTCGAACTCGGGGTGGTCGAAGATCATGGCCGGCTCGGGCGTGGTGACCCTATCCGCCCCTCGAGAACGGGTGGCGGGCTAAGGCCGCGCTCACGGAGTGGACGGTCTCGCGCCGGAAATCTACCGGTCGGGTGCCGGGGGGCCCAAGGGCGGGCGGGCCCGTCCAGCATACAGTCGGCTCGTGGATCCGCAGGGATGCGTGCGCAACCTTTTCGCGTGCGCCCCTGTCCATCGCGGTATGCCGCGGCGGGAGGGGTGGAGGCAGGGCCGGGCGGCCACTCGGAGCGGGGAGGGGGGATGGGGCAGGGCCATCGAGGGACCGGGCGGGGCGGTGGAACGCTCTCGGCGTATGTGTCCGATCTGGGATTGGGCTTCAGGATGCTCCGGCGCGCGCCGGGCTTCGCGACCAGCGCGATCGTGGCGCTCGCCCTCGGGATCGGGTCGTCGACGGCATCTTTTTCACTGGTGCGCGGCGTACTGCTCGAGCCCCTTCCATGGCTCGAGCCGGAGCGCCTGATCGAGTTGCGGGAGCTCGGCGAGGGCAGGGTCTTCTATCCGTCGTACCCGAACTTCGACGACTGGCGCACCCGATCCCGAAGCCTTTCGATCGTCGCCGTCCAACCGCTCGGCGAGCAGCCGACGGAGGGCCCGGACGGGCCGGCGAGGGCGAGCGTGCTGGGCATCAGCCGCGGGTTCTTCGAGACGCTCGGGGTCCCGCCGAGCAGCGGGCGCACGTTCAGCGACGAGGAGAACGCGCCGGGCGGGGCGGCCGTCATGATGGTGTCGCACGCCTTCTGGCGAGACCGGCTCGGCGCTCCGGCCGTGCTCGAAGGAGTGACCGTCCGGACCTTCGGGGAGGACTTCAGGGTGGTGGGCGTCGCTTCTCCGGAGCACCGCTTCGTGCAGGAGGCGGATCTCTACATTCCGCTCGAGCGATGGCCCGGCACCATCCGCTCGGCACACGCGTACCGCGTCTTCGGTCGGATGTCGGCCGGCGTGACGCTCGAGGCCGCCGCCGCGGAGATGAACGGAATCGCCGCGGCGATCCGAGCCGAGCATCCCGGTGAAAGCCAGGCCGAGTCCGTGCGGATCCAGCCGCTCCCGGAAGTGATGCTCGGTGACTATCGCCGGCCGCTGACCCTGCTGCTGGGGGCGGCCGCGCTCGTCCTGCTCGTGGTGTCGGTGAACGTGGGCAGCACACTGCTGGCGCGGGGAATGGACCGGGCGCGTGAGCTGTCCGTGCGCATCTCGCTCGGGGCCGGCCGGGCGCGGCTCGTGCGCCAACTGCTGCTCGAAGCGCTCGTGCTGGCCGCCATCGGGGGTGGCCTCGGCGTCGCGCTCGCCGCGGGGTTCGTCGGCGGCGCGGTCAGGCTTGCGCCCGACGTCCTCCCGCGGGTGGACGGAGTCGCCATCGATGGGGGGGTGTTGGCGTTCGCGATCCTGCTCACCGTCGGCACGACCCTGCTCTGCGGGCTGCTCCCGGCGTTGAGGCTCACGCGTGTCGACCCCTCGGTCGGCGTGGGGCTCGGGTCGCGCGCCGCCACCCGCGAGGTCCGCGGTTGGGGATGGGCGCTCGGCGCCGAGGCCGCCCTCGCCGTCGTGCTCCTGATCGGAGCCGGGCTCATGCTCCGGAGCGTGCGGCACATCGTCGAGCAACCGTCCAACTGGAGCCACGAAGGTGTGCTGGAGATCCGCTTCGGCTTCCCGTCCGGCATGTTCGCATCCGAGGAGGAAGGGATCGCGTTCGTGCGCACGATGCTCGCGGAGGCCGTCGCCCTTCCCGGCGTGGCGGCCGCCGGCCTGACGAACCGCACGCCCCTCGGCGGCGGCGACTACACCGCGCCGGCCGCCGACCCGTCGAGGGAGGAGAATCCCGAGAATTATTCCGGCTGGCGCGTGGTCGACCGCGGCTACTTCCGGACGCTCGGGATCCCGCTCGTACGGGGGCGGCTGTGGGCGCCCGGCGAAGCCGACGCCGCGGTGGTCAACGAGTCGCTGGCCCGGCGGCTCTGGCCGGGCGAGGACCCGCTCGGGCGCCTCGTGACGAGCAACTTCGACTACCGGGCCGAGCCCTTCCGCGTCGTAGGTGTGGTCGCCGATGCCCGGGACTGGCGCCTGGATGCGGAAGATCAGACGGAGATGTACGTCCCCTGGTGGAGCCGGCCGAGGCACGTCCAGACGATGACGTTGCTCGTGCGCGCCGCCGGGGGCGACGAACGCGCGCTCGTCCCCGCGGTGCGGTCCCGGTTGAGCCGGATCGGCCCGCGTGTCGCGTGGGAGATCCGTCCGCTGTCCACCGTGCTCGCGTCGACGGCATCGGACCGGCGGTTCGTCAGCGCCGTCCTGACGACGTTCGCGGTCATCGGCGGGATCGAGGCGCTCCTCGGCATCCTCGGCATCGTCGGGTACTCGGTGAGCCGGCGCCGGCGCGAGTTCGGCGTCCGCATGGCGCTCGGAGCCCGGTCGAGAGGCATCAGGAAGGGGATCCTGACGGGCCTCGCCCGCTCGGTCCTGCCCGGGGTGCTGATCGGCCTCCTGGGTGCCGCGCTCCTCTCGCGACTCCTGGCGGCGCTCATCTACGAGATCTCGCCGCTGGACATCGGCGTGTACGCTGCCGTCGCCGTGGCG
>Ga0079224_100005286_pt1 | contig 16934 bp, 8 predicted proteins | sample Stecom2015_FD_80414 | JGI IMG/M metagenome (GOLD analysis project Ga0079224, IMG submission 80414) | Agricultural soil microbial communities from Utah to study Nitrogen management - Steer compost 2015 | ecosystem: Environmental > Terrestrial > Soil > Agricultural land | place: USA: Utah... | reverse complement strand
TGGAAGACCGGGGCGTCCTGCCCCTAAAGGATTCCGGAACAATCAGGGCTGAGGGAATTGGTGCATTACGGATACCGCATACTGGCCGCCTTCCTTCAGGGTTTTCCCCGTGCGGCCGGTGAACGCCGAAAGGTAATCCCCGTATCCATCCAGATGATCGTAGTCCTGGAGGGTCAGATTAACCCCTGCCTCTGCAAATACCAGGTTGGCGTTGCTGAATTTTGCAAAGGCTTGGGTGAGTTGCGGGGGGATTGCGGGGAACCGGATGTCTCCCCTGGGTGAATAGCATCTCCAGCTAAAATTGAATCCGTTGTTGGTAAGGTAATAATTGGAGAAAACCATATCGAACGGGTCCTTCCCCGAAATAACAATGTCAATTTCACTTAATTTCTGGCTGCTGAGCTGGGCGCCGAGTTCTTGCATCAAGGGCTTGGTGATCGGATCGGAATACGATTCCATGGAATGAATTCTGCCGTCTTTGTCAAACGAGATCACACTGGAAAAATGATCAAATGCCGGCGATTTATGGGGAAGGTGATAGAGTACATGGTACGATGGCATAACTTGCCCGTGATGACTGAAAACTTTTACCGAGGGTGCATCCGGTCCGGGTCCTGTATGGCCAAAAACATTGAAGGTGACTCCATTCAGTTTATGGTTGATGGTTAATTCGTGCATTTCCATTTCAAAACCCGTGGTTGATAGGGAGGTTTCCATTCCCCCTTCAGTCAGATTTTCAATGACTTTATATAAGCCCTTTTTGTCATTCCGCAGGTATAGATAGGCCAGGTTGAGGTTTTCGTATATACCGGTGTTGTATGCGAAAAGGTTGCTCAGCGATTTTCCGGTGTAGTTCTCGTAGGTGTAATAATTGTGTTCGGGAATGTCTTTGAACTTCATCTGGGCGGTCCCGATCTTCTGTCCCCGTTTGTCGTCGTCCAGGGGTGCGAATTCGCCCGGGGTAATATCGGAGATTGTAATGATACTGCCCGTTCCGGGGTTGGCGTATGCGAAATGAAGCTCAAACTTTCCGTCGTCGAATTCCTCGGGTCTCCGCACCGTCTTTTTGTAGGGGAGCGATTCGATCTGTTCGAAAAAGAGCAGTTCTCCTTTTTTTCCGGTGATGAAGGTAAAATACTTGAAATTCGGACTCATGGTAAGGAATTTTTCGTGCAGGTCGTAATCGATCAGGGTATTGATGACCTCCACCTTTTTCTCGGGAGTGCTGGTTTCTTCCATGTCGTCGGTAACGACCGCTTTCAGTGTGACTTCCCCATCCTCGAAATCACGAGTGTCCCACAGAAATTCATAGGGTGCATTGGTCACATGGCCCACCGGTTTGTTGTTGGCGAACAACTCCACCGATTGGATTTTTCCGTTCGGATCGGAAGCGTCCACGACTATTTTAACCCTATTCCACAGTTTTCCCGCGCTGCTTTCCACTTTCAGTACCGCCTCCGGCGCCTGATTGACCGGCTGCATCTCTTTGCTCTTTTTGCAGGAAAAAAGCAAAGCCATAAGAAATAGTGATGTTGCAATGTAATTCTTTTTCATGTCGATTGATTTTGTTCCGGTGTCAAATAGAATACATCCGTTTCGGATCTGCGCAGGAAAATGGACCGTCCGCCGGCCTTCATTGACGGATGTCGGGTACGGATTGATAAGTGGAATGCAAAGCCGCGCTTTTTCCGTCAATCAGTACGCGCGTTTTATAAACTGAAAACCTTCATTGAAACATTCGGTACCGGCTGCGCTTTCCGGACAGGCTATTTTCGGTCTATAATTTTAAAAATCATGAAAAAGCTATTTACACTTTGTATCTCCATCGCAATCCTGTTTTTGTCCTGCGAAAAAGAAGCGGGTTCCCCCACGGGCGAGGCGGACGACCCGATGAAGCGGGCGCTGGAAGAGATCGGCCGGAACCGGAAAGTTCTTGACCAGGCCTGGGCTGCCCTGGCTCAACGGCTGCCTGCCGACTCGATTGGAAAAATCCGGAAATCGGCCGACACCCGTGCCGAATTTATTGTTGAAATGAAGGGCCGGACCCAATCTCTTTTTAAAGACGCAATCAAAAGCAATGATCCCAATCAACGCTTGGACTACTACCTTAAATTGCCGGATATTGAACCGGATACAAATGCTGCGGCAATCTCGCGGCTATTTGTCCATGAACAGCCGCTGGGCGAGTATGTGGCCCGCTTGACGCGGAAGGTGAAGGAAAGTAAAAAGGACAGGTGGGTCCTGGTAAAAGCGTACCGCTTCCCCGACGGGACCACCTTGCCCATTCCGCAGGAACAGGCAACAGTCAATCGGGAACAGCTGCTGGCGGCTATACGCATCGCTGAAATCGTAGCGGATCCTGCACTTAACGAGCAGGAACAGGAAACGGCGATAGAAGAATTGGTGAAGAAAGCCGGTCTTCCGCCGCTGACGATAATCTTACTGGTTCCCGCGGTGCAGAAATATACCGAGGAGCCATCGGCCGATCCGTTTATGAACTGGTTGAATACGGGAGTTAAGCCGGCCATTGGGGGCGGGATGAACCGCGACATCATCCGGCGGGTAGCTGCGGCCGCCCTCCTGGGCAATCTGGAACATCTTCTCAGCGGGGAATACCGCAACGATAACCAGGTGTCCGCCTCGCTGCAACTGCTGGAGAACCGTTTCAATACCTCCCTTGTCTTTCTGTGGAATGAGGTATGGAATGAATTCTGACCCCCGCCTGTAAAACAGCCTAAACCATTTTGAATATCCGCTGTTCCCTTGGTGTAATTCTTACACTTTGATCATCTGATAAGTTTTATGCGGTCGTATTATCTGTTTTTAAAGGGGAACTTCAGTCCGGTATTCTTTGGCTGGCTGCTGACTTTCCTGTCCAGTTTCGGCCAAACCTTTTTTATATCGCTATTCGTACCGGGTATTCTGACCGAGTTTGGTTTCTCAAAGTCGGCGTTCGGATCCTATTACGCATTAGCTACGGTAATTGCTTCCTTCTTTCTGCTCCAGTTCGGGCATTTGGTTGACCAGGGGCATACCCGGTTGATTACTGCCAGAACGAATATTCTGCTTGCCGTGTCCTGCGCATTGCTTGGGATCGCCATTCACCCGGTTATGGTTTTTCTGGCGCTGATCGGACTCCGGCTCGGGGGACAGGGATTAATGAGCCATATCAGCATGAGCGTGATATCAAGACACTTTACAGCCGACCGGGGGAAAGCGTTGAGCTTGTCCTCTTTGGGATACCCGATGGGAGAGATGTTCTTTCCGATCGCGGCCGGAGCGATCCTCGCGTTCTGGGATTGGCGGACGGCGCTTCTCCTTTCGGCCTTTTTGCTTTTTCTGACCCTGATCTCGTTCAGTAGGATCAATCTGGAGGTTTTCGACACCGGGGTTTCCACCCGTACCGACGCGCAGCAATCCAAATGGAAGTATATTGGGCAGATTGCCTCGGGGAAGGCCTTCTGGATCCTGATCCTTCCGGTGTTCCTATTCGGATTTGTTTCCACGGCCTTGTTTTTCTTTCAGTATCTGATGGCCGAAGCCAAAGGGTGGTCTATTGAATGGTATTCGCTGTGTTTTACAGGATACGCTGCCTCGCGCCTGATTTTCATGCTCTATGGCGGGATCCTCACCGACCGGTTTTCCGCCCGGAATCTCTTCCCGTTTTTGCTGATCCCGCTTACTTTTGGTCTACTCGCGCTGGCGTTGATCCCCGGAAAACTCGCCCCCTTGTTGTTTCTCCTTTTAACCGGTATCTCATCGGGGGCCAACAATGTGATCAGTACCGCGGTCCTTGCCGAGCTATACGGCACCGGGCGGGTAGGCCAGGTGCGGAGCCTGTTTTCCATGGTCCTGGTTCTCAGCACGGCGCTGGCTCCGGTTGCCCTCGGATTTCTGCTCGACCACGGCGTGGGATTTGAACAATTCACCCTTGCCTGTGCAGCGGTGATCATTCCGGTAACCATCAATAGTTTTCGCATTCGTCGCGTGGAGAGCAGACTGTAGCGTTTCGGCAAGGTGTCCCCGGGTTACAGCGAAGCGCCGGCCGGATGCGGCTAAAGCTGCTGCCGGCCAGGCCGCACGTCATTCAATTGCCAGCGCATCCGGTATTCTTTTGGTGACACTCCCATGTTTTCCTTGAAGATCCGGGAAAAATAATAGGGGTCTTCGATTCCGGTAGCGGCGGCTACTTCGTAAATACGGAGTTCGGTAAAATGCAGCAACTGGCAGGCTTTCTGCATCTTCAAATGATTGAAATATTCGATCGGGGAAAAACCTGTTTTCTTGTGAAAAAGACCCGAAAAGTGCGAAACCGATAAATGCACGTGGTCGGCAATCTGTTTGAGGGTAAGACTTTCGCCAATGTGCTGCTTTAGGTAAAGTATGGATGTATCTACCACGTCCGGTTGCTCCCTGGGCGTTGTCAGATTGAACTTGTCGTTGTAAACAAAGGCAGTCAGGAATCCTGAGAAGTTCAAGGTGACGTATTCCAGGTTATCTTTGCTGTATCCTAGCTGCAGTACCTGGTAAATATTCCGGAACAGGTTGATGTGCGATTCATTGTACTGGATCGCGTTTTGCTGGCGGAACAGCCGCCGGTACAGGAGTTCGCTCAGGTGGTCGGCTAGCTTCCCTTTGAAATGCGCCCAGTAAATAGTCCAGGGTTGCTCCTCGGACGCCCAATAGGCATGGGCCCTTCCCTGGGGTACGATCAGGTACTCGTTCGGGTTGATCTGCAGTTTTTTCTTCCCCATATCACAGTAGCCGCAGCCGCTTACACAATAAATCAGAATATGTTCATCCGCTCCCTGCGGGCGTTCCCGGTAATGGAACTTGGCACGTGGGTAATAGCCGATGTCGGTAATATACAAGTCCTGTATCACCGACAGTTTCTCACACTGCCGTACGACATTCTTTGGCAAAACAATGGCCTCCTGGCCTTCAAATCCTTCTTTCTTCTTCATATACTGGTTAGCAAAGTAAAAATAAGAAAATAATCCATGATAATGCAATGATCATCCATTTTACCCAGCGTACGGACCGGCTAACTTAGATTTTGTAATTCTTAACATATGAAGGAACCAGTTAAAGTATGGGAGGAAAAGGTTGTCATACCTACCTACGGAACAGGAGAGCCGGAAAAAAATCCAATGTTTCTGGAGAAGCGCGTGTATCAGGGAAGCAGCGGGGTGGTCTATCCCTATCCCGTAATTGAGAAGATCGAAGATGAAAAAGTGGACCGGGAATACATCGGTCTGTTTCTGGAGAACGAATACCTGAAGATCATGATCCTTCCTCAGCTGGGGGGAAGAATCCAGATGGCCTGGGATAAAATACGGGAACGCCACTTCGTCTATTATAATCAGGTGATCAAACCCGCGCTGGTGGGGCTGACCGGCCCCTGGATCTCGGGTGGCATTGAATTTAACTGGCCGCAGCATCACCGGCCAAGCACCTTTCTACCGGTGGATTATTCACTTCAGGAGAATGCGGACGGTAGCAAAACCGTTTTGGTCAACGAGGTGGAGATCATGTTCCGGACCCGCGGCACGGCGGGCTTTACCCTTTACCCCGGTAAAGCGTACCTGGAGATTAGCGGCAGGTTGTATAACCGCACCCATTTTCCGCAGACTTTTCTCTGGTGGGCCAACCCGGCGGTCAAAGTGAACGATCAGTACCAATCGGTCTTTCCTCCGGACGTGCATGCGGTTTTTGATCACGGAAAGCGGGATGTTTCCTCCTTTCCCATTGCAAAAGGAGTTTATTATAAGGTGAACTACGCCCCGGGAACCGATATATCCCGCTACAGCACCATCCCGGTGCCCACTTCCTACATGGCCATCCGTTCGCGGTATGATTTCATGGGCGGGTACGAGCATGATACGGAGGCGGGGATTCTGCACGTGGCCAATCACCACATCAGCCCAGGCAAAAAGCAGTGGACCTGGGGCAACGGGGATTTCGGACATGCCTGGGACCGAAACCTGACCGATCAGGACGGTCCCTATATCGAATTGATGACCGGGGTGTTTACCGACAATCAGCCGGACTTCAGCTGGCTGCAACCGAACGAGGAGAAGACTTTTTCGCAGTACTTCATGCCCTACAGCAAGGCGGGCATGGTCAAGAACGCGACCCGGGAAGCCATGGTAAACATGGAGCCCCAACAGGACCGGGTGCGCGTCTGCGTATACGTAACCGCTGTTTATCTCAAAGCCCGGATCCGCCTGCTTCATAAAGAGAAGGAACTTTTTGATGAAACGGTGGATCTGTCACCCGCGGTTCCGTATGAAAGTCTGATCCCCTTGCCGGAAGCGCTTTCGGGCAAGCTGACCGACGCTGCTACCGGGCGTACTACAACGGCGTATCAGCAGTTGCGGATCGAGGTCAGGGACCAAGACGGAAATAGGCTGGTTGACTGGGAACCCGAAGCGGAGACAGAAAAGGAGGTTCCCCCTGCCGCGACGGCCGCGCCTTTGCCTGAAACCCTGCCCACCAACGAGGAATTGTATTTGCACGGCCTGCATCTGGAACAGTACAGACACGCTACTTACGATCCCCGGGATTACTATTTGGAGGCGCTGAAAAGGGATCCGGGGGATGTCCGGAATAACAACGCCCTGGGCCTATGGTATCTGCGCCGGGCCCGGTTTGCCGAGGCGGAACCCTATTTCAGAAAGGCAATTGAACGGATTACCATGCGCAATCCCAATCCGTACGATGGAGAGCCTTATTATAATCTCGGCTGTTCGCTGAAATTCCAATCGAAGTTTGAGGAAGCCTATGAGGCATTTTATAAGGCTACCTGGAATGCTGCCTGGCAGGACAGCGCATTCTTTGAGCTGGCCCGGATTGACGCCATCCGGAAGAATTACGGGGAAGCGCTCCGCCTGACCGAACAGGCGTTGTCCCGGAATTTCCACAGTCCGCAGATCCGGCATCTCAAGGCCCTGTTGTTACGCAAAACCGGAAGAACAGACCAGGCAAGAAAATGGCTTGATGAATCGCTTGCCATCGATACCTTCAATTACGGGTGCCGCTTTGAAAAATACCTCCTGCTTCTTGAAACCGGGCAGCCGGCCGGGGCGGAGGAGGAACTCCGCCGGATGAAATCGCTGATTCGAAACCAGTCCACCACCTATATTGAGTATTCAATCGATTACGTGCATGCCGGACTTTTCAGGGAAGCCGGACGGTTGCTGCAGGAATATGAGGGGGGCTCCCTGCCCGACCCCATGGTGGCCTATTATAAGGGCTGGTGTGCAGTCAAAACCCAGGATGTGAAAACGGCTCAGAATCACTTCCTGACGGCTTCCCGCGGCCCGGCAAGGCCGAGTTTTCCGAACCGGGTGGAAGATGTGCTGGTGCTTCAGGCGGCGCTTGAACTGCAGCCCGACGATGCCCGCGCCTGGTATAATCTGGGAAACCTCTGGTACGACAAAAGACAGTATCCGGAGGCGATCAACTGCTGGGAACAATCGGCCAAAGCCGATCCCGGTTTTCCAACCGTACACCGGAACCTTTCCCTTGCTTACCACAATAAGCTGAAGGAGAAGGACAAGGCAATTAAGGCGCTGGAAAGGGCCTTTGCGCTTGACCGGAACGATGCGCGGGTTTTGATGGAACTGGATCAGCTTTACAAACTAACGAACTATCCCCTGGAAAAACGCTTTGATCTGCTGGAAACCTATCGCCATGTGGTGGAGCAACGGGACGATCTGTATCTTGAAAAAGTGACTTTGCTCAATCAACTGGGCCGGTTTGAGGAAGCCCGGGAGTTGCTGGCCGACCGCCATTTCCATCCCGGGGAGGGGGGTGAGGGAAAAACGGTGGGTCAATTCCTGATATGCCACATGGAGCTGGCCAAACAGGCCTTATTGAACGACGATCCGGAGAGGGCCCTGGATTTGCTTGCGGCAACAGAAAAATATCCGGAAAATCTGGGGGAAGGAAAACTCTACAATGTGGCGGAAAACGATATCCATTTTCTGCAGGGCTTGGCCTATGAGCAGCTCGGCCGCCGGGAGGAGTCACTCGAAAAGTTCCAGCAGGCAAAAAAAGGAAATAGTGAACCTGTTCAGGCCATTTTTTACAACGATCCGCAACCCGACAAAATATTTTATCAGGGACTTGCCTGGCATAAGCTGGGAGAGACAGGGAAAGCGAATGAAGTTTTTAATAAATTGATCGATTTTGGCGAACGACATATGAACGACCGTATCAAAATCGATTATTTCGCGGTATCCCTGCCCGATTTGCTGGTATTCGATCAGGATCTGGATCTGCGAAACCGGATTCACTGCTACTACATGGCGGGCTTGGGCTATCTGGGATTGAACAAACTGAACGAAAGCCGGGAAATGCTGGAAAAGGCACTCGAAATGAATACCTATCATCAGGGAGCGGCCATTCACCTGGAAATGGCCTCCTTTCTGGAAAGATTCCGTCCCGGAATTATCGGAACCCAAAAATCGGAAGTATGATTGCCCCCCTATCGACACGGATTTGTCTGTTTTTCAGCCTTCTTTCCGGGGCGGCGTATCCCTCGATTGCCCGCGCCGGCGAGGTGGCCGGCATACGCCTGGCGCCCGCGCCAAGCGATGCGCCCTGTCTGAGCGGTCAGCCCGGCCTGGGCGATGGTCCAGCTTTGGGCGATGGTCCCGGCGGCGCGGGGATGCGCCTGTCGCTGGATGGAACCTGGGAATACCGGCTTGATCCGGACGATCAGGGCCTTTCCGAAAAATGGTATCGGCAACACTTCCGGCCCGAGGGCACCTTGCAATTTCCCGGTACCCTGGACGACGCGGGGATTGGAACCAAGCCCCAACTAAATGCCGAGCGCGTTACCCGGGAGGTGATGCTGCACCTGACACGCAGGCACGAATACGTGGGGGTTGCCTGGTACCGCAAGGAAGTGGTCATCCCGGCGGACTGGGACAACCGGAACGTCCGCCTCTTCCTGGAACGGGCCCTCTGGAAAACTACGCTTTGGGTAGACGGAAAAGAGGCCGGCTCCCGGGAAAGTCTCAACACGCCCCATGAATACGAGCTTGGCACGCTGCTTACTCCCGGAAAGCACGTGCTGGTCCTGCGGATCGACAATTCGAAACAATACGATATCAGTTACCGGGATATGGCCCATGCCTACACCAACGAAACGCAGATCATGTGGAACGGTCTGCTGGGCAATCTGTACCTGGAGGCAGTCCCGGCCGTTTCCATCGGCTCGGTCCAGGTATTTCCCGATGTGGATAAACGTGCCCTTACCGCGGAGCTGAAACTGCAGAACGAAACCCCGCGCACTGCCAGGGCGCGGCTGACGCTGACCGTTCTTTCCGGGGCGGTGGCCGTTCAGCAGAAGGAAATCGCGGTTAGCTTATCTCCCGGGGCCACCGGCAAGCAGTTAATGCTGGAACTGGGACCCGGCGCGGAGCTTTGGGATGAGTTCAACCCGCATCTGTACACCCTGCGCGTGGCGCTTTCATCCGGTAGTTCCACCCAAACAAAAGAAGTGAAATTCGGCCTGCGGGAATTGCAGGCCCAAAGGGAACGTCTCTTGCTGAACGGACGCCGTCTTTTTCTCCGCGGGACCTTGGAATGCAGTATCTTTCCGCTTGCGGGGCATCCGCCCATGGATAAACAAGGATGGATCAAGGTATTCAACGCCGCCCGCGCCTACGGGCTGAACCACCTTCGTTTTCATTCCTGGTCTCCGCCCAAAGCGGCCTTTGAAGTGGCCGATTCCCTTGGCTTTTACCTCCAGGCCGAATTGCCGCTGTGGGTTCTGAATTTCGGGGAGGACACGGCAACGGTCCGATTCATCCGGGAGGAAGCCGAACGCATGCGGGATGCCTACGGGAACCATCCATCCTTTTGTTTTTGGTCGCTTGGGAACGAATTGCAGGGCGACTTCGGCCTGATCAAATCCTTGACCGGTGACTTGAAAGCGACGGATCCCCGGCGCTTGTATTCCACGACGACCTTTACCTTTCAGGAAGGGCATGGCGCCTGGCCGGAGGCGGAGGACGATTTCTTTGTCACCCAGTGGACCAAGAAAGGCTGGGTACGGGGGCAGGGTATTTTCAACAACCGGTACCCCGATTTCCAGACCGATTACTCATTTGCTATCGACAGCATGCCGGTGCCCATCATAACACATGAAATAGGGCAATATTCGGTCTATCCGAACCTGGCTGAAATTGAAAAATATACCGGGGTTCTCGAGCCACTTAATTTCATGGCCGTGCGGAACGATCTGCAACGAAAGGGCCTGCTGGAGTACGCCGATGAATTTACCCTTGCCAGCGGAAAACTGGCTGTGCTGCTTTACAAGGAGGAAATTGAGCGTGCGTTAAAGACCCGCGGCGTAAGCGGTTTCCAGTTGCTGGACCTGCATGATTTTCCCGGTCAGGGAACCGCGCTGGTGGGTATTCTGGATGCCTTCTGGGAAAGCAAGGGATTGATCGCGCCGGAAGCCTTCCGCCGTTTCTGCTCGCCGGTAGTCCCCTTGCTGCGTTTTCCGAAAGCCGTTTATACCAGCGATGAGTCGTTCGAGGCACAGGCCGAACTTTTTAACTATTCCTCCAGGGAGCTGACCCAGCTCGAAGCCGTCTGGTCGATAAGCCTCGCAGACGAACCCGGTGCCCGGCCTATCGGGTCGGGCAAACTGATCCTGACCTCAGCCCCTTCGGGCTCGCTCACCGCCCTGGGTACCATCCGGGCTCCACTGGATAAGGTAAGCCGGGCTAGCAGGCTGAACGTACGGGTGCGCATTCCGGGTACGGATTATGAAAACGAATGGCCCATCTGGGTGTATCCGCCCGCGTTGCCGGACCCCGCCCCTGAGCCTGTCTTTACCCGCTCGGTGGATGAGGCGCTCGCCTTACTTTCCCAAGGGAAAAAGGTGCTCTTCAATCCGGACACGGCTCAATTGCAGGGGGTAGACGGACGATTTACCCAGGTATTCTGGAGTCCGGTCCATTTTCCGGACCAGCCCGGCACCATGGGCCTGCTTTGCGATCCCGGACATCCCGCCCTGGCTGATTTTCCTACCGACTTTCACACCAACTGGCAGTGGTGGGACCTGATTATGCATTCCAAAAGTCTGGTGATCGATTCCCTGCCTCCGATGGAGCCCTTGGTCCGGGTGATCGACAACTTTTTCAAGAACCGCAAGATGGCACTGGTCCTGGAAGCGCAGGTTGGTCCGGGAAGCCTCATCATCTGTGCTGCCGACATTGCCCAGGATCTGGAAAAGCGTCCGGTTGCACGCCAGCTAAGGCACAGTCTGCTGAACTACATGCAGGGGAGGGAATTCCGGCCGAGGACCCGGCTAACCGAAGAAGACATGCTGACATTAATAAAAGACCACTAATCCAGGAGCCTATGCAATAGACCAATTCTACGCTTGAAAACAAACATAACGAAGATGGAAACATTGCAACGCTGTTCCAGGGGACTGATGCTTGCGGCGATCACCTGCATGATGTTGCTGCAAAGCGCAGTAGCCCAGGAAACCCGGCAAATCACCGGGACGGTTACCGACAGTGCCGGCGCCCCCCTGCCGGGCGTAAGTATTGTCGTGAAAGGTACCCAAAACGGAACCAGCACCGATTTAAACGGGAAATTTTCGATCCAGGCCGCTCCCTCGGACATCCTTGAGTTTTCGTTGCTGGGTTACCTGGCAACCGAGCGGCCGGTCGGAACGGCTGCTCAGCTCGATGTTCAGTTAGAAATGGCGGGATACCAGTTGTCGGATGTGGTGGTTATCGGTTACCAGACCGCATCCCGGCGAAGCGTAACCACCTCCATCGCTTCGGTTTCTGCCGAAGATATTCAATCGCAGGTAACGGGCAACGTAGCCAACGCCATTCAGGGAAAACTGCCTGGCGTGCAGATCTTGCCCGGGAGCGGTCTCCCCGGATCCCAGCCAACCATTCTGATCCGGGGGCTTAGCAGCCTGACGGGCAATACCACGCCGCTGATTATTGTGGACGGTATCGAAATGGGATACAATGCGCTTAACTTTCTGAACCCTTCCGATATTCAGCGTATCGACGTCCTGAAAGACGCGTCCGCTTCGGCTATTTACGGCTCCCGCGCGGGGCAGGGCGTGATCCTGATCACGACCAAGAAGGGCGGCGGGAAACCGGTTATCCAGGTAGAGTCGTCCCTGGGCTTCGATTACATGCCGGACCTGAATCTCGCGGGCGCTTCCGAATTCGCCCGGATCATGAATCGCATTGCCGAAAACAGCGGACTCGATCCCTATTTTCCCAATCCCGAAAGCCTTCAGGGAACCGATTACTGGGATATGGCCTACGATGTGGGGATTACCCAGGACCACCTGATCAGCGCCCGGGGTGGTAAAGACGGTCTTTCGCTTTACGGAAGCCTGGGGTATTTCAGACAGGATTCCTACAACGCCACCGACAAGGGAGGAAACTGGACCCGGATCACCGCCCGACTGAATGCCGAGCTGGATGTGAGCGAAAAATTCACCATGGGGCTTAATCTGGCTCCCCGGTATGAAAAGTGGCTGAGCACCCCCGATGTTACCTTTTCCGCCTACGCGATGGATCCTACCACGAGTCCGTTTAAGACGGAAGATTCGGTTTACCGGGCCATTCCCGAAGGATTCATGGACTTTACGGCGTTCAATCCGTATTACAGCCTGCCGAACCGCTCTTCCTTGAATGGGGTAACCAATCCGTATTTCGCCTATTACACCAACTTCAATGAGAACGAGGCCTTTGGAGCGCAGTACGCGACCTTTCTCCAGTTTACCCCCATTCCCAACCTCGTGCTGAAATCCCAATTGGAAGGATTTGCAACCGTCACCAGTTCGGAAGGATATTCCCCCAAGTATTATCTGGCTACCAACGCGAATAATAAGGAAAGCACCTTAAGCTCCCAAACGGGTACCAACGCGCGCTGGAAGATCACCAATACTGCCAATTACCGCTTTGGAATCAACGATCACCAGGTGGATGTGCTCCTGGGACAAAGCGCCGACAAATATACCGTCAAGGGTACGCGGGCTTCGCGTAAGAATATCCCCTTCGATACCGAGCCGTATCAGCATATTGCAGCGGCGAGCGAGGTGGTGGACGGAAGCGGCTATTACCAGCCGGGAGCTACCGATTTCGGGAAAATGCTCTCCTTCTTCGGATCCCTGCGTTACGATTACAAAGGGAAGTACTACCTCTCGGGCAGCATGCGGGCCGATGCGTCTTCCCTGGTCAACCCAGCTTATCGCTGGGGTTATTTCCCAACCCTGTCGGCTGCCTGGATCATCTCGGAAGAAGGCTTTTTCGAAAACCTGAAGGATAAGATCAATTACCTCAAGTTGCGCGCGAGCTGGGGTCGGGCCGGCGGCAATCTGCCCGGTACGGTGGGCGCTTACCTGACTACCATCGCGCCTGTTTACTATACGGATGCCAATGGTAATCCGATAACGGGTTATACCCCCAGCAATATCGCCGACCCGCGGATCAAATGGGAAGTGCAGGAAGATTACACCCTGGGGCTGGATGCAGGCTTCTTCAACGATCGCCTGAATCTGACGCTGGAAACCTTCATCAGGCGGCCCCAGAACCTGCTGATCGATGTACGGGTGGATCCCGCCCTGGGGTACCCGCAAGGCTACATCCCCACCCAGCCATCCAATGTGGGTAAACTGACAACCCACGGGTGGGATCTGGGAATCGGCTACCGGGGTAATGTCGGCCCAAAACTCAGTTGGGGCGCCGACCTGACCCTGAGTCATTGGAAATCCATCGTGGATCACGTGGGGAATGCCGATCCTGTGCTGTATGCCCGCAACAACGACGTTATCAGCACCTTTCGCTCCCGGCTCACCCAGGGACACGAACCCGGCGCCTGGTTCGGCTACATCGTGGACGGCGTGTTTCAGACCGATGAGGAAGCAATCGCTTACGTGAATGCCGAGGGCGTACCCTACCAGCCTCTTGCGAAAGCGGGCGATCTGAAATTCCGGGATGTGACCGGTGACGGCGTAATTGACAACGGCGACTTAACCGACATCGGATCTCCCTGGCCCAAACTGACCTCGGGGCTGACCCTGACCCTCCAATACGGGAGACTGGATTTCCGGGCGGAATTTTACGGCGCCTTCGGGCATGAATATTCCAACGATTACCGCTTGCTCACCCCGGCATTGTATAATTTCCCCTCGGGCTGGGGCGACCAGTTCTGGAACGGTCCGGGAACAAGCAACGAGTTTCCTATCCTGCGCTCGGCCAGCCAGGATCAGAACGGCAATTTCAGCAAGATGTCTGAATTCCTGCTAGAAGACGCGGATTTTCTTCGCTGCCGGTTAATACAGATCGGTTATACTATTCCAGCCGCCTGGGTGAAGGGAATCCAAACCCTTCGGGTATACGCTTCGGCGCAGAACCTGTTTACCATTTCGGGCTATTCGGGGCTGAATCCGGATCTTCCCTTCCAGGGAATCGGATTTCACGGGGTGGACCGTTTTCAGGCGGTTCCCGCGAATACCTTTTTGTTTGGCATCAGCCTGGGGCTGTAATGGTGGAATCATTAAACGAAAGAACGATGAAACAGTCAACTAAATTCGCTGCCTTGCTGGGAACGGCCGTTTTCCTGCTCACTGCCTGCAGTGATCACTTTCTGGATCAGGAACCCTTCAATAACTCCATTCAGGAGACGCAATACTTTACTACGCTTGACCAGTGCAATACATCTACCCAGGTTTGCTATCGCTATATCGATTACGACGCCTGGTGGCAGACCCAGAACTGGCGGTATCTGGCGGGAGAAGCGGCCAGCGACAACGCATGGATCGGAAATACCTATCAGAGTACGCATGCTACCTGGGACGCCGTGGCCCATTATACGCTGGATGCGGGTAACGACCGCAACGAAGGGCATTGGATCATGACCTATAAATCCATCGGGATATTCAATAAAACGATGGAAGGAATCGCGGCCGCGCCCATTGAAGAGGGCCCCAAGGCACAATTCATCGCGGAGCTGAAATTCCTGCGCGCATTCATGTATTTCGATCTGGTCCGGAATTGGGGCGGGGTTCCGCTGGTGCTGGAAAGCTATCCGCCCGACACCCATTTGCCCCGGTCAACCGCCGAAGAAGTGTACGAGCAGCTTGTCGCCGACCTGCAGGCGTGTGCCGAAGTCTTACCGGAAAAATCGGAATACCCGGCTTCGGATAAATTCCGCGCATCCCGGGGGGCGGCACTTGCGCTGCTTGCTAAAGTATACCTCTATATGGAAAACTGGACCGGCGCGGAAGAAGCCGCCGGGCAGGTGATGGCATCTGGTGAGTATGAACTGGAACCATTTTTCGGGGACGTCTGGGAGATTGCCAACCGAAACGGCGAGGAATCGATCTTCGAAATTCAGGCGAGTTCGCTGGAAACACCACCTGTGCCGGGGAATGGCTATGTTGTGGTCATGAATTCCACCGCGGACGCCGGTTGGGGATACATCTCTGTAAGCAGCCACCTGGAAAACGCGTTCAAATCCGAAGGCGACAGCATTCGCCTGCAATGGACCATCAACCGGCACGGCTTGCCGGTAGCGGGCGACCTGGCCAACCCGTCTTTTGACGGCAGGCCCTATACCGATTCGAAATCCGGGCGCTTCAGCAGGAAGCATTACACGCCGCGGGCGGAGCGTCCCGCCAATAACAAGTTTGACCGGAATCACATCATTCTCCGCCTGGCCGATGTGATCCTGATCCATGCCGAGGCGTGTGCCATGCAGCAGAAAACTGCGGAAGCCCTGGCTTCGCTTCAACGCATCCGGGAACGGGTAGACCTAAGCACGGATGGTAGCCTGAGCGGCTGGAACCTGATCCAGGCCGTGCGGAAGGAAAGAAGACTGGAAACCGCACTGGAAGGGGATCGTCTGTATGACCTGCGACGCTGGAAAGATCAGGGGGGTAAACCGGTAATCAACAGCGTAATGGGACCCGGCGGCAGTTTCGTCGTGTATAACACGGAAGAAAGCACCGATCCCTACGAAACCGCCAATACCATTGAGCCGCAAAACAAGGGCGCCAATTTTAGGGCGGGCGTACATAACCTTTGGCCCATACCAAATTCGCAGATCGTTGCTTCGGAAGGAGTGGTCTCACAAAATACGGGATACTGATAACGTACTAAAAAGCGGGATTCCGGAAAAAAATCCATCTTTTTAAAGACATTCTCTATTTTAATCGATGGCTTCCTTTCCTAGCTTAGCATAATGCTTCCTCAAGATCGAAAGCAATTTTTCTCTGCTTTAAGGCGAGCGACAAACGCCGTGTGTTTCGGGTGGATCGCACTTGGATATACCGGGGGGGCATGCGCATTTCATGCGGAAGACAGCGCAGTTGCCTCCCGGGAATACGTCTTAAGCCTTCAACTGAACGATACCCGTCAAACCATCCACAGTTTCGGCGCTTCCGATTGCTGGACCGCCAAATTCATTGGAACCTGGGCGGACGAAGCAAAAAAGAACCGCATAGCCGACCTTTTATTCAGCATGGATACCCTGGCCGATGGTAGCCCGGAAGGAATCGGTCTGTCGCTTTGGCGATTTAATATAGGCGCCGGAAGTTATGAACAAGGCGCCGCGTCGGGCATCCGTACGGATTGGCGGCGGGAAGAATGCTTTTTAAATGCCGACGGTTCATACGATTGGAAGAAACAGCAAGGGCAGCAATGGTTTCTCGATGCAGCGAGGAAACGCGCCGTACGATATACCCTCGGTTTTTCCAACGCACCGCCGGTCCACCTGGCCCGGAACGGAAAGGCATTCAATCCGGGCGGCGACTCGTTGAACATACTGCCCGGTAAGATGGATGACTATGCGCGATTTTTGGCGGAGGTAGCCGTTCATTTTGACTTTGACTACCTGAGTCCGGTGAACGAGCCGCAATGGGACTGGGA
>Ga0079224_100005285_pt1 | contig 16934 bp, 15 predicted proteins | sample Stecom2015_FD_80414 | JGI IMG/M metagenome (GOLD analysis project Ga0079224, IMG submission 80414) | Agricultural soil microbial communities from Utah to study Nitrogen management - Steer compost 2015 | ecosystem: Environmental > Terrestrial > Soil > Agricultural land | place: USA: Utah... | reverse complement strand
GAGAATTACAAAAGAAATAATATTATATCAGCTATATTAAATGGGAACTCACAGTCATCATAACGATTATAACTTCAGCGAGCAGTTTAAATTCACTGGAAGGGGGAAAGTGGTGAGTTTGGTTGCGCTAGCCATTGGCATCGTGACTATCGCTATTGGCTTACTTTCCAGCGACCACGTCACGGTAGAGCGGACATACGCCAATCTGTTGCTGATGGGATATTATTTTACCGGGGTATGTGCAGCAGGCGGTTGTTTTCTGGCGCTCCAGTATGTTACCCAAGCGGGTTGGCCATCTGGTTTGATACGGATACCACAGGCAATGGCTTATGTGTTGCCTGTTGCTTCCTTGATTTTGCTAGTCATCATCGTCAGTGGGTTGTTCTCGCATAACCTTTACCATCACTGGTTTGGCGAGGGGCTTACCGATCCCAACAGCCCGAACTACGATGCATTGATAGCTGGCAAGTCGTCCTTTCTTAATGCGCCTGGCTTTCTGATTAGGCAGGTGGCTTTTATGGGCGCTTATAGCATCTGTGCCTGGCTTTTGGCGCGGTATTCCTACAGTGAAGATTTGCATGGCGGACTTAACTCCTATAAAAGAAGCTTCAAGTTGTCTGCCATATTTTTGGTGATTTTCGGATTCTCCTCGCCGATTTGGATGTTTGATACCATCATGTCGCTCGAAGCCCACTGGTTTTCTACCATGTTTGGCTGGTATAACTTCGCTGCGATATTCGTTAGTGGTCTCTGCGTGATTACGTTGATTGTCATTTTGTTGAAGAAAGCGGGTTATCTGGCTTGGGTTAATGAAAACCACTTGCACGATCTCGGAAAATTGATTTTTGGGTTTTCCATTTTTTGGACGTATGTTTGGTTTGCACAGTTTATGTTAATCTGGTACGCCAACATTCCCGAGGAAACCGTTTACTTCTATAAGCGTTGGGAGCCGGAATACAAGCCCTGGTTCTGGATTAACATATTCGTTAATTTCGTGATACCGGTGTTGGTATTGATCAATCGCGATTTCGTGCGGAACAGTAAAATACTTGCAGCAGTATGTATTGTACTGCTTCTTGGCCATTGGCTTGATTTTTATATCATGGTGATGCCGGGTACGGTGGAAGCTCATCGTGCTTTCGGTTGGGTAGAGATCGGTGCAGCGCTTGGCTTTACGGGATTATTTGCTTTCCTTGTACTCAGTAAGCTGAGCAAGCATGCACTGGCACCGGCCAAACACCCCTTCCTGGAAGAGAGTTTGCACCATCAGATTTAAAGTAGTTTAAAGACTACCAACGTGATTTTGATACGAAATACTAAATAGGGATAATCGTTATAATAAGAAATGGGCTTTATAGATAATAGCAAGTTTAGGGCAGTTATTGTGCTGGCGTTCATTGTGGGGATCGGGCTGGCAAACCGTGCATTTTCGCAGGACACTGCCACCGCGGCACAGACTGTGGATACGATAGCGCAGGCGGTAGACACGGCGGCAGTTGCGGCTGACGACACAACCACTGCCGTTGCAGATACGGCAGCGGCGGCTACCGATACCGCAGCCACGGCGGCTCCCGCCGCGGCCACGGGTGGTACGGCTGCTGTTGCAGCAACAGAAGAAAGTGGGCCGAATATCGACCCGCAAGTGTACATGAATTTCTTGTATGGTGCTCTGTTAGTGCTCCTGATTTCCGTCTTGGTAGCGGTAATTGGCAGAATCATCCACGTGTATGAATTGACCCGGCGGATGAATGGGAAGGATACGACCTATTACATGCGTAACTTCAATGCCAAGTTATTCATACTTGCGCTCGTATTGGGCTTGTACGGCGTATATTGGTCGTACGTGCACCACGGTGCCCAGTCGTTCCGGGCTGCGGCGACCGAGCATGGTGCGAGCATTGATACCATGTTTATCATTACAACGGTAATCTGTACGGTGGTATTGGTGGTTATGCACATTGCGATGTTTTCATTTGCCTACATCTACCGTGCCCGGCCAAGCCGGAAGGCTTATTTCTATCCCCACAACAATACGCTGGAGAAGATCTGGACGATTGTTCCGGCGGTGACGCTGACGATACTTGTGCTCTTCGGTTTCTTCACGTGGCGGTCTATCACCAACGTTTCCGAAGAAGCCCAGAAGGAGGCGATACTCATTGAAGTGGTGGGTGAGCAATTTACGTGGACGGTGAGGTATCCTGGCCGGGATGGCAAAATCGGCGAGCGGGACTATCGACTTACAACCCCGCTTAACGGTCTGGGCATCGATTTCAATGACAAGAACAGTTGGGATGACCAATTGGGAAGCGAGATCGTTATCCCCGTGAATAAACCGGTTCGTATACAAATCGGCTCAAAAGATATTCTACATAGTTTCTATATCCCCGATTTCCGGGTGCAGATGAATGCCGTACCGGGCATGAAGACCTACTTCCAGTTTACCGCGACGATAACCACCGAAGAGATGCGCGATAAGATGGGCGACTATAATTACGATTTTGTAATGTTATGCAATAAAATATGCGGTGGTGGCCACTACAACATGCAGAAAAAAGTAAGGGTGGTTACCGAAGAAGAGTATCAAGCCTGGCTTAATGAGCAGCCGTACTTCTTCACTGAAGATTTGCGGAAGGAATTTCAACTGTCTCAAACTGCCAATGATAATGATGATGAAGACGCCAGCTTACTGGCCCAAGCTAACTAAGGATCGAGGAAATAACGTATTTAATACAGAGATATGTCAAGTATAGCAAGCGCAGATACACATGGTTTAGAACACCACGCTGAACATGGGCATCACCATGAGTCATTTTGGACTAAATATGTATTTAGTCAGGACCACAAAATGATTGCGAAGCAATTTTTGATTACTGGTATTATCATGGCTGTCTTTGCCATGATATTATCTATCTTATTCAGACTCCAACTGGCCTGGCCCGATAAGGAATTTCCGATATTGGAAGTTCTCTTGGGCAGCAAATGGGCTGAGGGTGGGCGCATCCATCCCGACTTCTTCTTGGCGTTGGTAACCATACACGGTACCATGATGGTCTTTTTTGTGCTGACTGCCGGCCTTACCGGTACGTTTGCCAATCTATTGATTCCTTATCAATTGGGAGCAAGGGATATGGCTTCGCCTTTCATGAACATGCTATCATATTGGTTTTTCCTTGCCGCATGCGTGATTATGGTTTCTTCCTTCTTTGTGGAGAGTGGGCCTGCCAGCGCGGGGTGGACGGTCTACCCGCCATTATCCGCTGTACCCAAAGCTATCAGCGGCTCCGGTACGGGAATGACGTTATGGTTGGCGAGTATGGTGATGTTCATTATATCGCAGGTACTCGGCGGTACCAACTACATCAGTACGATATTGAACATGCGAACAAAGGGGATGGATCTATGGAAGATGCCTTTGACGATATGGGCTATATTTTTGACCGCTATCGTGGGGTTGCTTTCATTCCCGGTATTGGTATCGGCGGTCGTGTTGCTTTTCTTTGACCGGAGCGTGGGCACGAGCTTCTACTTGTCCGATTTGGTTATTCAGGGTCAGATTCTACCCAATGAAGGTGGTAGTCCAATCCTTTTCCAGCACTTGTTTTGGTTCCTGGGGCATCCAGAGGTTTACATCGTGTTGATGCCCGCACTCGGGCTGACATCAGAAGTGATTTCGACAAATGCCCGTAAGCCTATATTCGGTTACCACGCGATGGTTTATTCATTGGTTGGTATTACGGTATTGTCATTCATTGTGTGGGGGCACCACATGTTCGTAACGGGCATGAACCCGTTCCTGGGCGGTGTGTTCATGATCACCACCTTGATTATTGCAGTACCATCTGCGGTGAAGTCGTTTAACTACCTGGCCACCTTATGGCGAGGAAACATCCGGTTTACGCCGGCGATGTTGTTTGCTATTGGCATGGTTTCGTTTTTCATCTCCGGTGGATTGACCGGCTTGTATGTGGGTAACTCCGCGATAGACATCCACGTCCATGACACCTATTTTGTCGTTGCCCACTTCCACCTGGTGATGGGATCGGCATCGATATTCGGTATGTTATGCGGCGTTTACCATTGGTATCCCAAGATGTTTGGGCGGATGATGGATGAAAAGCTTGGCTATCTCCATTTCTGGCTTACGTTTGTTGGCGCATATTTCGTATTCTTCCCCATGCATTTTATGGGGATCGACGGTGTGCCGCGTAGGTACTATGCCTTTACCGAATTTCCATTTATGGAAAAATGGATGTCTGTAAACATATTTATCACCTGGTCGGCCATCATTGCCGGATTGGGGCAGATTGCTTTTCTATGGAATTTCTTTGTGTCAATACGGTATGGCAAAGTAGCGCCGCAGAACCCCTGGGGTTCCAATACGCTGGAGTGGACCACACCGGTGAAGCATATTCATGGCAACTGGCCCGGCGAGATACCCACGGTTTACCGTTGGCCGTATGATTACAGCAAGCCTGGGCATCATGAGGATTTCATTCCGCAGACGGTTCCGTTCTCTGAAACGATGAGTTCGAACCTGCCCCACGATTTTGAAGGTAATCCTGAAGCAGAACGTATCCAACGGGAATGGGAGTTGGCAAACAATCCGCAACCGGAAAAGGAAACGGAATAGCCGGACATGCTGCCACCTGCTGAACGACGGTTTTTAAGGATTAACAAGATAACGATTGTTTCGATATTCCTGGTAATCCTAGCAGGTGGCGTGGTACGGAGTACGGGGTCGGGGATGGGATGTCCCGACTGGCCCAAATGTTTTGACCGGCTGGTGCCACCTACCGATGTTTCGCAGTTGCCACCCGGTTATGAACAGAAGTACATAGCGGGGCGTCAGGCGAAGAATGAGCGGTTTGCAAATATGCTGGATCGGTTTGGCAACAAGGAGCTGGCCGATCGTATTCGGCATGATGAAAGCATCCTCCAGCATGAGGAGTTCAACGCCGCGAAGACATGGACAGAATACGTCAACCGGTTGGTGGGCGCAATAACAGGGGTGTTAGTTTTGATTACTGCGATATGCTCCATTACGTTCTTTAAAACGAAGCGTTCCATTTTCGTTTGGAGTGTGATTAATGTGTTTGCCTTGGGATACCAGGCATGGTTAGGGTCCATCGTAGTGTCTACCAATCTGATGCCGTGGATCATCACCGTACACATGCTGTTGGCGTTGGTCATTTTAGGCATCAGTATCTATACCTATTTCAAGGTGAGGTCGATGCGCGACAAGGACCTATTAATTAACCACACTTCACGCTGGATAAAGCCACTGGCTGTTTTTTCGCTCCTGCTGATTATCTTGCAGGTGGCCATTGGAACCGGTGTACGGGAAGAAATCGACATTGTCGCATCGTCGGGGAGTTTCCCCGAGCGGAGCGATTGGTTGGCTCAGGTGAGCCAGGTGTTCGAGCTTCATCGTAGCTTGGCCTGGGTGTCTGGCATCGCCATCGTAGCACTGTTTTTTGTGGTACGTTCGCGGTTCGCCGCCACCACCCATCAGAGTAGGTTTACCAACCTGTTGCTCATGTTGTTTGTGTTACAATTGGTGAGCGCGCTGGTACTGGCCTATTTAGCGATGCCCCCGTACGCGCAGACCGTCCACCTGATGGTGGCCTGTTTGTTGTTCGGCACACAGTATTATTTAGTACTGTTGCTAAGTACCGTGTCGCGGAAGAACATTTTATAATTTGAAAGAGAGAAAGAGAGTGAATGAATATATCGGATAATGACATGCAGGCTAAGAAACACGGAGGGGAGGTCGTTGTACACAAACATCATCGGGCGGGGGCGGCGTTCGCAGAGGTGATGCAATTTGTAGACGACCTGAAGAAGTTGGTCAAAATGCGACTGACGATGACGGTGGTGTTTTCGGCGTCCATCGCTTTTCTTATTGGTAGTAAGCAGCAGGGCGACATTAATTGGCTCAACTGGTTGGTGCTGACTTTGGGCGGTTTTCTGGTTACCGGCTCGGCGAACGGGTTTAACGAGATTATCGAACGCGATCTTGACAAGCTGATGAAGCGCACGGCCGATCGGCCGATTCCTGCCGGCCGGATGACCACGGGACAGGCGCTGGTATTGAGTTTGTTAATGGGTATTGCCGGCACATACACATTGATCACACTTAATTTCATCGCAGGTGTACTGTCGGTTTTTTCCATTATTCTCTATGCATTTATCTATACGCCGATAAAGCGAAAATCGCCGATAGCTGTCTTTGTTGGCGCATTCCCTGGAGCACTTCCGCCGTTAATAGGTTATTATGCGGCATTTAGCCAGAATGATCTGGCCGCATATAGCCAATCAAATGCCGCGGCGATTGTCATCATCCCGTTGGTTTTATTTGCCATCCAGTTTGTGTGGCAGTTTCCCCATTTCTGGGGTATTGCCTGGGTACTGGACGAAGACTATAAACGTGCGGGATTCCGATTGTTACCGACAACCCGGCGCGATAAGATATCGGCATTCATGGTATTGTTTTCGACCTTATTGATGATCCCGGTGAGCCTGCTTCCGTATTACTTTGGATTTGGTGGTGTCGTGGTTTCGCTGGTATCGCTCGCTGGGGGCCTATTATTCAGCTGGTATGGCCTCAGGTTGTTTTTGAAGTGTGATTTGGCATCGGCCAAGAAGGTGATGTTTACTTCCTTTTTCTACTTGCCACTTATCCAGTTGGTACTACTGTTTGACTTTGTAGCGTTATGATAGCCATGGTACAATACACCCAAAATAAAGAGGATCTGGCGCAGCAAAAGGCGAAGAAATTCAACCTTTGGCTTGGTATGATCGGTATGTTCATGATGTTTGCTGCGTTATCCAGCGGTTTTATCGTGTACACTGCCGGCGGGATTGACCGCGGTATAAAAACCATTTTACCTGATGCGTTCATCTACAGTACAGTATTGATCGTGGCCAGTAGCGTAACTATGCAGTTCGCTTACGTCGCTGCGAAGAAAACCCGGTTCGACAAACAGAAATTACTACTTGTCGCAACAATCCTGCTGGGTATCGGCTTTTTTGCCATTCAGGTATATGCCTGGGGAATATTGACAAGTAGAGGTGTGGTGTTTGTGAATAACAATGCCTCTCAATCGTTCATTTACATTTTTACCGGTATGCACCTGGCCCACATTCTAGCAGGGCTCATCGTGCTTGCACGGGCATTGATGGGGCGTATTCGGGCTATCAACCAAGTAAATAATGTGTTCCGGATGGACCTGGCTACGCTGTTCTGGCATTTTCTAGGCTTTTTGTGGATTTATATTTATGTTTTTTTACTTTTGAATCAATAATACTGAACAATGAGTACAACTGTAACGGAATTAGATAAGGTAAGAACCGGGCGATGGCACGGTGGTAGATCGCCTTTCAACGTGGAGTACGGCAAAATCATGATGTGGTTTTTCCTGACGTCCGATGCGTTTACGTTTTCTGCGTTTTTGATCTACTATGGCTCGCAGCGCTTTGCCCACATGACGTGGGTGGATCCAGACAAGGTGTTCCAGTCGATCCCGTTTGTAGCGGACTACGGCTACCCACTGGTGTTTGTAGGGATCATGACTTTTATCCTCATCATGAGTTCGGTAACGATGGTGTTGGCTGTTGAGGCTGGTCATCGTAATTCAAAAAAGGAGGTGGTTGGTTGGATGATTGCAACCATTATCGGCGGTTTGATGTTTATTGGTTGCCAGGCCTTGGAGTGGACACACCTGCACCATGCCGGTTTCTGGTGGGGAAGTATTCCTTCTCAGGAAGGGGTGTCGCCGGAGGTTACGCTCGCGCCGTATTTTTCGAAAGACATTTCTGAAGTCTCGGCGTTGCAATTTGCCAATCTCTTCTTTACCATTACCGGTTTCCACGGTTTCCACGTGTCTGTCGGTATTTTGCTCAACATCATTATCCTTTGTATGACGTTGGCTAACACTTTCCAACGCCGCGGCAGCTACCTGATGGTGGAAAAGGTAGGGCTCTACTGGCACTTTGTGGATTTGGTGTGGGTATTTGTATTTACGTTCTTTTATTTGGTATAAACAGTTAAAGCAGTTATTGAAATTATGGCTACTCAAGATCATATAGTAGAGCACGCAGAAGGGCAGCACCACGAAGGTATGACTAAGCGTAAGATTTGGCAGGTGTTTTTTTACTTGCTGGCGCTCACGGCACTGGAGTTTTTTATTGCGTTGGTGCTGGTGCACGGTGGTGTGATCGAAAAAAGCATGACGGTGAATGTCGTCTATATCGCACTGACTCTGCTTAAGGCTTATTACATCGTTGCCTACTTCATGCACCTCAAGTTCGAGACTTTCGGCTTCATCATGTCTGTGGCTGTCGTATTCGTATTGATTATTTACTTCATTGCGTTGATGCTTACCGAGGGCGGATACCTCAATACTCATTATCACGCATTCCCGCATTGGGCTAATCCGCAATGACGAAAACTGGAAATACCAGCGGTATAAAGAAAATCTTAATCCTGGCAGTCATCTTAATTCTGCCAGGATTTTTATATTTTTTGCTGGAAAGAAAAGGCGAAAATCGTTACCAAAACCTACCCATCTACGGCGAGAAGGTTTTGACCGGCACCTTCACCAGTAGGATGGGCAAGCAGGTGCCCGATACGCTTTTTCATCAGATTGCTCCTTTTTCGTTGACCGGCCAGGACGGTTTACCGGTATCGGTACTGGTTAACGATACGACCATAGCTGTGGTGAACTTTTTCTATACTCGCTGCGCTACCTTCTGCAAGCACATGAACGATGAAATGAACCGGGTGGCTGAGCGCTTTGCTAACAATGGGATGGTTAACTTTTATACCATCACGGTAGACACTGTGTACGATACGCCCGAAGTCTTGCATACGTATTCGGAGCCTTATCAGCCCGCGACGAAGAAGTGGCGTTTTCTTACTGCCGGTAAAGATGACGTATACGATATTGCCCGAAATGGATTTCTGGTCGATGCCATGCAGGATACAACGCGCGTCGCGCATTTTATCCACAGTTCATCATTGATATTGGTAGATTCCAAAAGGCGCATCCGGGGTTATTACGATGTCAACACGAAGAAAGAAGTAGATCGATTGATTGACGAGCTTAAATTGCTGTTGGTACAGGAGATCAGGGAAACAAGCCCATATTGAAATACTAGATGGAGGATTTGAGATGCGAGATATGAGCAAAGCGCAAATAGCAAAGCGCACAGAGCAAGGATTAAGGAGCAAGGAGCGGAAATACAACCGATGGATTATCGTACTTTCTATTGCGATTCCAATAGTCGTAGCCATCTTGTTTGGTGTGAATCTGCGGGATTTGGGGTATGATGTGAGGCCACTGACTTTTTTGCCGCCGGTTTATGCAACGATTAACGGTTTGACCGCGGTGTTACTGATCGCAGCAGTGGTGGCCATCCGGAACGGCAGGCGCAAGGTACATGAGACATTGGTAAAGATATGTATCGGTTGCTCGGTGGCATTCCTGTTGATGTATGTGGCCTACCACATGACGGCCGAGTCGACCCCTTACGGCGGCGAGGGCACCATCCGTTATGTGTATTTTTTTATTTTGATTTCCCATATCCTGCTTTCCATCGTTGTCATCCCCTTTGTGTTGATTACGTTTGTCCGTGGCCTGTCGGGCGACTTTATACGGCACCGGAAGTTGGCCCGATATACATTTCCTCTCTGGCTATACGTTGCGGTTTCGGGCGTGGTTGTGTACCTGATGATTTCACCTTATTACGCCTAAATCCGTACCTTTGTTCTTATGGAACGTATTTGGATATATCAGGCCGATCGGCAACTGACGGCGGTCGATAAAGCAAAGGTACTGGATAAGCTGGCGCTCTTCACGGCCGACTGGAAAGCCCATGGCCAGCCCCTCGCCGCGAAAGCCGAAATCCGTTATGATCGCTTCATCATCCTGATGGTGGATGACGCTATTGCACCGCCAACAGGCTGTTCTATCGATAAGTCGGTCTACTTACTTAAGGAAATAGAAAAGGAAACCGGGCTGAACCTCTTCGATCGCCTGCAGGTGGCGTACCGGCAAGGGGATCAGATCGTCGTTGCTCCACGCAGTGAGTTCGAACGTCTTGTCGCCACCGGTGAAGTAACCGGGGACACCATCGTATTCAACAACCTGATTACAAACTACCCCGAGCTGGAAACCCATTGGGAGGTGCCGTTGAACCAAAGCTGGCACGCGCAGGTCTTTTTGTGATGCATCTTTAGCGATTTTGTTTAGCTAACTTTTACGGACTGATGTAGCATTTCGGTAAGTGGATGCGTTATCGTCTGAAAAAGCTGGTTATGAACAACGGATACCTCGTACTGATTGCAAGCGCAGTTCTTTTGGTGGGCTGCAAAAAGGAAACGCGAACATCTGAAGAATGGCGCGAATTGGCGGAGACCAGGTTCAAACAGCTAGAAGCACTGGTAGCAACCATTCCCTGCTCGCAACAGAACGAGGCTGTTATTGAACGTGTGGCACAATATTGCGGCGAAAGCTATTTCCCTGTCACCCCAGCTATCAAGGCAAAATTCAATCAACTTCGGGAAGCATACGAACAGGCAAGCCGGTAACAGTGGCGTAGTTTTAACGATGAGGGTGGGGTGATTGATTGTTTCGGCCGAAATCCACGGCCAATCAGAATAGCCTGCGAAAACGATCAACTGCTGGTCTACACGGTACGTAACCTGCCAATGGAGGAAGCCGGGGAAATGGCGACAGACCTGCATACAAAAATACAACAGTATAAAGATACGGTGAGTTGCGCCGGCAAACAGCAATGGGGGATTGAAGTGGTGCGGAACCTGGAGTCGGACGAGTTGGACGTACTGCCATTACGTTACGGCGATGGTAGCGGGGATTGGGCGGATATATTTTCCGACTATCAGGTGTTGGTGTACCGGTTATGGGAGGCTGCCGGCACCGAAACCTACCCAAGGCTGGCTAAGCACCCTACCGGGGTGTCGTGTGTGGATGGGAAACCCGTAATTGAATATGAAGAGGAGTAGCTCGAAGTTGATAAGACGATTGTCGCGCTTGCAAACGAAGTTGCTGCGCGCCGGAACAAGTTTGGGTGATGCCGGCACGGGATTGTCTCCCGTCAGGGCAGTTTTGTGACCAGTCGGAATGATGCTATGTCAAGTCGACACAACACTGTGTCGAGTCGAAACAACTTTGTTTCTTATCAACACAAAGCTAGGTCGAGTCGAAACAAGTCTGTCTCTTACAGACCTAAGGTTGTGTCAAGTCGGGGCAACATTATGTCGGCTCGGAAGTGTATTATCGCTAGTCAAGATAGGTTTATCTTTACGCAACCTGGGTTCATGTCAGGTCAAGGTAGTGTTGTTTCAAGCCGGGAGAACTTCGTTTCTGCTTGACACAAGGTTGTGCCGATATATCACAGTGCTGTGCTGATGTGAGACAATACGGTCTCGTAGCTACCAGCCATCAAGGTATCTTACTATATCCCATGTACCGTACAATCGTATTGGCTTTGCGGTTAATGAATGCCGTAGGTTTTGCCGGTGACCACCGACGCGGGTTGGGTAATACTGCAATAATCAGCGCCGCCTGCCGCTTGGTAAGGCTTTGTGCCGATTTGCCAAAGTAATGCTGGGTAGCCGCTTCGGCGCCATATAGCCCATTGCCCGTTTCAATCACATTGAGGTATACTTCCAGGATGCGCTTCTTACTCCAGAACAGTTCGATTAATAACGTGAAATAGGTTTCGAAGCCTTTCCTTATCCATGATCGGCGGGGCCACAGGAAGACATTCTTGGCGGTCTGTTGGCTGATAGTGCTACCGCCACGCAGCCTGCCGCCGTCTTTGTTGCGCTGGTAGGCATCAGCGATGGCTCTGCGATCAAGTCCCCAGTGCTCCATGAAACGGGCGTCTTCGCCGGCAATGGCGGCACGCTTCAGGTTATCCGACAAGTCGTCGTAACGTATCCATTTCTTCGTGATTTTCCATTCCTCGCCATCGGCTTTTCGCTCAATGCCTCGTTGCACCATTAACCAGGTAATCGGTGGATTGATAAAACGGAGCAGGATAACCCACCCGATGGTGACCGCAAAAAAATAGCAAACCACCCGCAACATCCACCGCAGATATACATTTTTGATCGTGGGGATGACGTTGATCTTCCGTAATCTCTTTTTTCTGCGTTTTCGTTTGGCTGCCATCGTATCTGTAATGCGAATATACGAATAGAAACTTGTCAAAGCGCCCCATTAATCCTATTTTTACGCCCACTCAAAACTTCGGACGGTGGCAAAGGCAGCAAAGAAAGAAACCCCATTGATGCAACAGTACAACAGCATCAAGGTGAAATACCCTGGAGCGTTGTTGCTTTTTCGTGTAGGCGATTTTTACGAAACATTCGGCGAGGATGCCATCAAAGCCGCCGGTATCCTTGGTATCGTGCTGACTAAGCGGGGTAACGGTAGCGAGTCCGAGACGGCATTAGCGGGTTTTCCGCATCACTCGCTCGAAACGTACCTGCCAAAACTGGTGCGGGCCGGCCAGCGCGTAGCGATATGTGATCAGCTGGAAGATCCGAAAACCACCAAGACCATTGTGAAACGGGGCGTAACCGAGTTGGTAACGCCCGGTGTATCTTACAACGATAACATTGTCCACCAGAAATCCAATAATTACCTAGCCTCCGTTTTTTTTGACAAACAGGTTGTAGGGATATCGTTTCTCGACATTTCCACGGGTGAATTCCTGGTCGCACAGGGTACTGCGGCTTATGTAGATAAACTGCTTCAAGGGTTCGGGCCGACGGAAGTTATTATGGGTAAACGCCAATACAAGGCGTTCGTCGACCAGTTCGGAAGTCGATTTTATACCTACACACTCGACGAGTGGGCATATACGGGCGATTATGCCACCGAAATTCTCCTCAAGCACTTCGAGGTCAAGTCGCTAAAGGGTTTTGGTGTAGACCGGTTGCCTGTAGGGGTGGTAGCCGCCGGGGTTGCGCTGCACTACCTTAACGAGACCGAACACCGGAACCTGCAGCATATTTCAACCCTTTCGCGAATCGAGGAAGACGGTTACATGTGGCTCGACCGGTTTACCATCCGTAACCTGGAGTTAGTGGCGTCAGCGAATGAGCATGCTGTTACGCTTGCTAATGTGATGGATCAAACGGCTTCGCCGATGGGCGCCCGCTTGCTGAAACGCTGGATGGTGATGCCGCTGAAGGATGAAAAGGCCATTGCGCAAAGGCTCGAAATTGTCGACCACCTTTATCGGGATCCTGATCTCCGCGAGGGAATGGTTCGTGAAATCCAACAAATCGGCGACCTGGAGCGGCTCATCAGCAAGATCGGGCTTCAAAAGGCTAACCCCCGAGAAGTGGTTCAGCTCAAACGTGCCCTGCACGCCATTGAGCAATTGAAGACGCGTATTGGTAATGTATCGGTGCAAGCACTTAAGCACATCGCTGAGCAGTTGGATAGCTGTACATCGATTCGTGAACGTATCGAAGCGCAGCTGCATTCCGAACCGCCGGTGGCAGTGAATAAAGGAAACGTCATTGCTGATGGCGTAGACGATGAACTGGACAAGCTGCGTAAAATTGCGTTCGGCGGAAAAGATTATCTGCTGGCCATCCAAAGGCGTGAAGCAGAAGCCACAGGCATCCCGTCGTTGAAAATAGCCTTCAACAACGTCTTCGGGTATTACCTGGAAGTAACCAACGCCCACAAGGACAAGGTGCCGGCGGAATGGGTGCGTAAACAGACACTGGTCAATGCAGAGCGGTACATTACTGAAGAGTTGAAAACCTACGAAGAGCAGATTCTGGGCGCCGAAGAAAAGATACAAGCCCTCGAAGCCCGGTTGTACGGCGAATTGGTAGCAGCTGTTGCCGAATACATCAAACCCATACAACGCAATGCCCAATTGGTTGCCCGGCTCGATGTGCTACTCAACTTTGCGATGATTGCCGAACGAAACCATTACGTAAAACCAGCGATAAACGCAGGCAACGCTATCGACATCAAGGGCGGCCGCCATCCGGTCATTGAGCAGCATTTGCCGGTAGACGAAGATTACATTACCAACGACGTTTTCCTCGATAATGAAACCCAGCAAATCATCATTATCACGGGCCCTAATATGGCTGGTAAGTCCGCTTTGCTACGTCAAACCGCATTGATAGTGCTCATGGCGCAAATGGGTAGCTTCGTGCCGGCAAAAGAAGCCCGGATTGGATTGGTAGACAAGATATTCACTCGTGTGGGTGCTTCGGATAACCTGTCGTCCGGCGAATCGACATTCATGGTCGAGATGAACGAAACGGCCAGTATCATGAACAACCTTTCCGAGCGCAGCCTTATCCTGCTCGACGAGATCGGGCGGGGTACCAGCACCTACGACGGCATATCGATCGCCTGGGCTATTGCGGAGTTTCTTCACAGCCACCCTACGGCACGGGCCAAGACACTCTTTGCCACCCATTACCATGAACTGAATGAACTTGCCGCCTCTTTTCCACGAATCAAGAATTTCAATGTTTCGGTAAAGGAAGTGGCTAACAAAGTGATTTTCCTCCGCAAACTGGTGCCGGGCGGCAGCGAGCACAGTTTCGGCATCCATGTAGCCAAACTCGCCGGAATGCCCCCCAGGTTACTGCAGCGCGCCAACGAGATTCTTAAACGGCTGGAACAGGAACGTACCGGTGGCGAACATATTAAAGACAGCATTAAGAAAATCCAGAAACAGGCCTATCAATTACAAATGTTTTCGATAGATGACCCTATCCTAGTGAAAATCCGTGACATGCTCAATAATCTTGATGTCAATACCTTAACGCCTGTGGAGGCATTGATGAAACTCGACGAGATTCAGCGGCTATTGAAGAATTGAACGCCGTGACCTTAATGGGTGTATTAAACCTTGGCATTACTTCTGCTGTCTTACCTTACAAGAAAGAAGTTATTTTGTATGTTTCACTTAAAAGATTGATGCCATGAGAAATTTAGCACTTGCGATTGCCACCATTGCGTTTATGGTAGGTATGACATTAGAAGCCGATGCACAAGGACGGGGAAATGGTCATCGGGGTAAGCACAAAAAAGAATACGCTGCAAAGCATCGGAAATACGATAAAGGTTTTCACAAGCGGGCAAACAATAATAAAGCGTATTGGAAATATGCCGAAAAACGCGATCGCGAATACCGCAAGTACTACGAAAAGCGTGATCGGGAATACCGGAAATACGTAAAACAGCGGGGACACCGTTATCGCGATCATGATGATTGGTATTATGGTGAGCGGTTCCATCACAGGAACGAATATGTATATTTTCCAAAATACCGTACGTACTATGACCCATACCGGCGGGGATACGTGTATCGCCGGAATAATGCCTGGGTATTTGCCCAAACGATGCCGTCGTTCATGATGGGCGTCAATATCGGTGCATTGAATGTGCAGTTTATGGCCAATGTGCCCCTATAACGATACAGTCGTCATTTAGGAGAAAGGTGCTAAACGTGGCCGGCCAAACGAGCCCGATTGGTATTTATTTATATATTAGATCAACTTTAGCTAAGTTTGTAAAAAAGGCAAACACATGTCCAAAACCGTTATTAAAGCTGCAACCATTGTCAACGAAGGGAAGATAAACACGTACGATGTATTGCTGGTCGATGGGCGTATCGAAAAAATTGGCCCGCTGATAGACGTGGCTGCCGACGTTGAAATCAATGCCGAAGGGCTACACCTGCTACCCGGCCTAATCGATGATCAGGTGCATTTCCGCGAACCGGGGCTTACCCATAAGGCAGACATCTGGCACGAAAGCCGTGCGGCCGTAGCGGGGGGTGTTACCTCATTCATGGAAATGCCCAATACCGTTCCCAATGCGTTGACCCAGGATCTCCTGCAAGATAAATACGATATCGCTTCGCGCCGGTCACTGGCCAACTATTCCTTCTATATGGGCGCTGCCAACGACAACCTGGAGGAAGTACTCCGTACCGACCCGCAACACGTATGTGGTATAAAGGTTTTCATGGGCTCCTCCACCGGCAACATGTTGGTGGATAATGAATCTACCCTTGAAGGTATTTTTGCTAATTCGCCTATACTTATTGCCACGCATTGTGAGGACGAAGCGACCATCCGGCAAAATCTAGCTCGCTATCAGGCAACTTACGGCGATAAGCTTACTCCCGATATGCACCCGTTAATCCGGTCGGCCGAAGCGTGCTATATCTCGTCTTCCAGAGCGGTAGAACTAGCCCGAAGACACGGCACACGGCTCCATATCCTGCATATCTCCACGGCCGGGGAGACCGATTTATTTGAAAAAGTGCCCCTCACCGCCAAGCGGATTACCGCAGAAGCGTGTATACACCACCTTTGGTTCAGCGATGCCGACTACGCCGAAAAGGGTAATTTCATCAAGTGGAATCCTGCCGTGAAAACGGATGCCGACCGCAAAGGAATATTGGCTGCTGTGCTTGATGGGCGCATAGACGTCATCGCGACCGACCATGCACCGCACACGCTGGCAGAGAAGTCGCAGCCCTATAGCCAGGCACCGTCGGGCGGCCCGCTCGTACAGCACGCGCTGCTGGCGCTGTTGGATATGCATCACGAAGGCCGGATTACGCTGGAACAACTGGTGCAGAAGACATCACACAACGTAGCTATTTGCTTTCAGGTCGCGCAGCGGGGTTTTATTCGTGAAGGGTATTGGGCCGATCTTGTGTTGGTCGATTTAAATAAACCCTATACCGTGAACCGGGGCAACATCCTGGCCAAGTGCGGCTGGTCGCCATTCGAGGGGCATACCTTTACGTCGTCCATTACCCATACCTGGGTGTCGGGCAAGCTGGTATATGAACAGGGCGCGATCCAGGAGAAGGGTAGCGGGCAACGGTTATCGTTTGACCGG
>Ga0079224_100005283_pt1 | contig 16934 bp, 13 predicted proteins | sample Stecom2015_FD_80414 | JGI IMG/M metagenome (GOLD analysis project Ga0079224, IMG submission 80414) | Agricultural soil microbial communities from Utah to study Nitrogen management - Steer compost 2015 | ecosystem: Environmental > Terrestrial > Soil > Agricultural land | place: USA: Utah... | reverse complement strand
ACGCATCAGCACGTCTTCGACTACCACGAGGGCGACATCTACTGGTGCGCGGCCGACGTCGGCTGGGTCACGGGCCACAGCTACATCGTCTACGGCCCGCTCGCGAACGGCGCGACGATCGTGATGTTCGAGGGCGTGCCGACGTACCCGGACGCGAGCCGCTTCTGGCAGGTCGTCGACAAGCACAAGGTCAACACCATCTACACCGCGCCGACGGCGATCCGCGCGCTGATGCGCGAAGGCGAGGAGCCCGTGAAGCGCTGCTCGCGCAAAACGTTGCGTCTGCTCGGCACGGTCGGCGAGCCGATCAACCCGGAGGCGTGGGAGTGGTATCACCGGGTCGTCGGCGACGGGCGCTGCCCGGTCGTCGATACGTGGTGGCAGACCGAGACGGGCGGCATCCTGATCACGCCGCTGCCGGGCGCAATCCCGCAGAAGCCGGGCTCGGCGACGCGGCCCTACTTCGGCGTGAAGCCCGGCATCGTCGACAGCGAGGGCCGGCTGCTCGAAGGCGAGGCGACCGGCAACCTCGTGCTGCTCGACAGCTGGCCCGGGCAGATGCGCACGGTGTTCGGCGATCACCAACGCTTCGTCGAGACGTACTTCTCGCAGTTCCCCGGCATGTACTTCACCGGCGACGGCGCCCGGCGCGACGCGGACGGCTACTACTGGATCACGGGCCGGGTCGATGACGTGATCAACGTGTCGGGGCATCGTCTCGGCACGGCGGAGGTCGAGAGCGCGCTCGTCGCCCATCCGAAGGTCGCCGAGGCCGCGGTGGTCGGCTACCCGCACGACGTGAAGGGCCAGGGCATCTACGCGTACGTGACACTGGTCGCCGGCGAGAAGCCGTCGGAGGAACTGCGCCAGGAGCTCGTCCAGTGGGTGCGCAAGGACATCGGGCCGATCGCAAGCCCCGATTTCATCCAGTGGGCGCCCAGCCTGCCGAAGACGCGCTCCGGCAAGATCATGCGGCGCATCCTGCGCAAGATCGCGGCGAACGACTACCAGGATCTCGGCGACACGTCGACCCTCGCGGATCCGTCCGTGGTCGAGGATCTCGTCGAGCATCGACTGAACCGGTAAAGGCGCAAGAAACCAGGGGGTGTCAGACGCTCTCGGTGTCTGACACCCCCTCTTCTTTTCTGGCACGGATCCTGCTGCCCGTGCTCATTCATTACGGAGCACGGAGGGATCCCCATGGACAAGCCGCTGCAAGGCAAGCGCGTCGCGATGCTCGTCGAGAACGGCTTCGAGCAGGTCGAGCTCACGGAGCCGCGCAAGGCGCTGCACGACGCGGGCGCCGAGACGGACGTCGTCTCGCCGGCCAAAGGCGCCGTCAAGGGCTGGAACTTCACGGAGTGGGGCGACGAGATCGCGGTCGACGTGCCGCTCGAGCAGGCGGACCCGAACGCGTACGACGCCCTGGTATTGCCGGGCGGCGTGATGAATCCGGACAAGCTGCGGATGAACGAGCGGGCGCTCGAGTTCGTGCGGTCGTTCTTCAACGCCGGCAAGCCGGTCGCCGTCATCTGCCACGGGCCGTGGACGCTGATCGACGCGGGCGTCGTGGCCGGCAGGAAGATCACGTCGTACCCGTCGATCGCGACGGACCTGCGCAATGCCGGGGCCGAGTGGGTCGACGAGGAGGTGGTCGTCGATCGGGGGCTCGTCTCGAGCCGCAACCCGAACGACCTGCCCGCGTTCAACCGCAAGATGATCGAGGAGTTCGCCGAGGGCCGGCACGAGCAGGCCGCGGCGGAGAGAGGCGGAGCCGGCGTCGCGGTGTAGAGCACCGCGGCGCCGACCGAGCGGCCGCCGGCCGCGGCAAAGAGCCGCGCGCCGGCGGTTGCGGGCCTCGGCTACTCGGCCTGCGCGTCCTGATTCGCGCGCAGCACGACGTAGGCCCTGACCGCCTGCGCCTGCTCCGCGTTCAGCACGGGCGCGAACGACGCCATGCCGTTCGGCTCGAGCGCGCCGCCGATCACGACTTGCGCCCACGCCTCCGGGTCGTGCAGATAGGAACTGCGGCGCAGGTCCGGCAGGATCCCGGTGCCGACCACGCCGGCGCCATGGCAGCTGCCGCAATGCCGCTCGTAGAGCGGTGCGCCCATCGCGATCGTCTCCTCCGACGCGGTTGCGGGCGGCGGCGCCATCGGCGGGCGCTCGAACGCCCGCGCCGGCGGCAGCTCGGCCGTCCCGCCGAGCCGATAGACGAGGAGGCGCGAGATGTTCGGCAGCGCGTAGCCCTTCATGTTCGTCGCGCCGCCGATCACGCCCCAGGAGCCGCCCGTCCCGGCGACGACCGCGACGTACTGCACGCCGTCGACCTCGTAGCTGATCGGCGCCGCGATGATGCCGGTCTGCACATGCGTCGACCATAGCTCCTCGCCGGTCTGCGCATCGAGGGCCGTGAACTGGCCCGAGCCCGTGCCCTGGAAGACGAGCCCGCCGGCGGTCGACAGCGCGCCGCCGTTCGCCTGTCCCGCGCGCTCGACGCGCCACACCTCGCGCTGCTCGACCGGATCCCACGCGATCAGCCGACCGAACGTGTTCGCGAGGACCTCGTCCGGATCGAGCGCCGCGTTGCCGCTGAAGTCGACGCCCTGATTGGCCGCCATCGTGACCGGCTCGAACGACTCCGGCGCGGCGTAGACGAACGGCGCGCCGTGAATCGGCAGGTAGACGAGGCCCGTCTGCGGGCTGTAGGACATCGAATGCCACGTGTGCGCGCCGTTCGGGTTCTGCTTCGACAGGAACGGCTGCCCCGTCAGGTTGTAGCGCGCCTCGGGCGTCTCGACGGGTCGGCCCGTCTCGAGATCGATGTGCGTGGCCCAGGTCACCTCGGTGAACGGCTCCGCCGAGATCAGCTCGCCGGTGGCCGCGTCGAGGACGTAGAAGAAGCCGTTCTTCGGCGCCTGCATCAGCACGCGCCGCTCCTCGCCGTCGATGACGAGGTCCGCGATCGTGATCTGCTGGGTCGCGGTGTGGTCCCACGTCTCGCCGGGCGAGACCTGATAGTGCCAGACGTAGGAGCCGTCGTCCGGATCGAGCGCGACGATCGACGCGAGGAACAGGTTGTCGCCTTCGCCGTTGCTGCGGAACGTGTGATTCCACGGCGAGCCGTTGCCGGTGCCGATGTAGAGCAGGTCGAGCTCGGGGTCGTAGGCCATCGAATCCCAGACCGTGCCGCCGCCGCCGAGCCGCCACCACTCGCCGCTCCACGTCTCGGCGGCCATCTCGAGCGCGGGATGCTCGAAGCCGTCGGCCGGATTGCCCGGCACGGTGTAGAAGCGCCACGCGAGCTCGCCCGTCTCGGCGTCGTACGCGGACACGTAGCCGCGCACGCCCATCTCCGCGCCGCCGTTGCCGATCAGCACCTTGCCTTTGACGACGCGCGGCGCGCCGGTGATCGTGTACGGCTTCGTGCGGTCGATCGTGTTGACGTCCCAGAGCTCCTGGCCGGTCGCGGCGTCGAGCGCGACGAGGCGGCCGTCGAGCGTGCCGACGAAGACCTTGCCTTCCCAGACCGCGACTCCGCGATTCACGACGTCGCAGCACGAATGCACGGCCCAGCCGCCCGGCACCTGCGGGTCGTAGCTCCACAGCTGCCGGCCGGTGACCGCGTCGTACGCATTGACCTTGCTCCAGGCTGTGGAGACGTAGATGACGCCATCCACCATGAGCGGCGTTGCCTCCTGGCCGCGGGCCGTGTCGAAATCCGCGTACCACGCGAGACCGAGCTCGCCGACGTTCTCCGTCGTGATCTGGTCGAGCGGGCTGAAGCGCTCCTCCCGGTAGGTGCGGCCGTGGGACATCCACTGGCCGGGCTCGCTGTCAGCGTTGATGAGGCGCTCGGCGTCGACCGCCGCCGCACGCGGGGCCTCCGCCGCTGCGACCGCGCCTGCGCCGCTCTCGTCGAGTACGGTTTCCGGCTCGCACGCGGTGAGGCCCACCGCGGTGATGCCGAGCACAAGACAGCTGCTTCGACGAACCGACATTGTCCCCCCTCCGTGGCGCCTGGAACGGCGCACGCGGCTCAGTATAGCCGGAGCGATACACGGTGCGGTGCAGAGGGCATGATGTCCGGTTCTCGGCGCCGGCGGTTTCGGGAAGGAAGGATGCATGATGAATACGATTGCGCGGGACGGATCGGTGGGCGGCGGGCCGGGCTGCGCATGATCGTCCACCTCGTCGACGGCACGTACGAGCTGTTCCGGCACTTCTACGGGCTGCAGCGCTTCAAGGCGGGCCGGACGAGGCCGTTCGGCGCCGTCGTCGGCGTGCTCGGCACGGTGCTGCGGATGATCGAGCAGGGCGCGACGCACGTCGGCGTCGGCACGGATCACGTCATCGAATCCTTCCGCAACGACCTCTGGCCCGACTACAAGACCGGGGACGGGATCGACCCGAAGCTGCTCGCGCAGTTTCACCCGCTCGAGGACGCGCTCGCCGCGATGGGGGTCGTCGTGTGGCCGATGGTGGAGCTCGAGGCGGACGACGCGCTCGCCAGCGCCGCGCGCATCGCGGCGGGGGACCCGCGCGTGCGGCAGGTCTGCATTTGGACGACCGACAAGGACCTCGCGCAGTGCGTGCAGGGCGATCGTGTCGTGCAGGTCGATCGGCGCAGCAAGCAGATCCGCGACGCGGACGCGGTACGTGAGAAGTTCGGGGTCGAGCCCGCGCTGATCCCCGACTGGCTCGCGCTGGTCGGCGACGCCGCGGACGGCTACCCGGGGCTGCCCGGCTACGGGAAGGTCAAGGCGACGAGGCTCCTTCGCCGCTACGGGCCGATCGAGAATTTCCCGGCGTCCGTGCTCGACGGACCGCGGCGCGAGCTGGCGCTGCTGTTCAAGCGGCTCGCGACGCTGCGCACCGACGCGGATCTCTTCTCGGACGTCGATGAGCTGCGCTGGCGCGGCCCCACGGCGGAATTCCCGGCGCTCGCGAGGCGCATCGGCGGCGAGCGCCTGATCGCGCTCAGCGAGAAGCTCGCGAGCTGCGAAACGACGGTGCCTGGCACCGACTCACCCGAAAAAGGTGTCTGACACCGAATTTCAGAAAAAAGGTGTCTGACACCATTCTCCTGGTGGCGGCGCCTGACACCGATTCTCGGAAAAAGGTGTCTGACACCTTTTTTCCCACCGATTTTCGGAAAAAGGTGTCTGACACCTTTTTCCCGGAAAATGGTGTCTGACACCTTTTTTGCTTTCTTGGAGACCTATTTCGGGCGGAATTCGGGCGGCTTTTCGGAGCCCTCGCCGAAGAAGAACTTCTCCATCTCCCGCTCGAGGAACTGGCGGGCCTTCGGCTCGATGGGGGTCAAGCGGTACTCGTTGATCAGCATCGTCTGATGCATCAGCCAGCGCTGCCACGCGATCTTCGAGACGTTCTCGAAGATGCGCTGGCCGAGCTCGCCCGGATACGGCGGTCTATCGAGGCCTTCGGCCTCCGTTCCGAGCACTACGCAATGGACGGTTCGTGCCACGCTGTCTCCTCGCCGTGCTCCGGCAGTGTGTCGAGCAGCGCGCGAATCGGCGCCGCAATGCCGAGACTGGATCGCGCGGCGTTATACCAAACGAGGCTCTCCGATTCCATGACGATGCGGCAATCCGTAGCGAGCCTCACGAGCCGCGGCGCGATCGTCAGATCGAAGTGCGTGAACGCGTGCGAGAGCTCCGGCAGATCGGTCTCGTCGACCGGGCTCGCGCCGAGGCGCCGCAAGCACCACTCGCGCGCGCTGTCGCCGTCGTCGAGCTCCGGCAGGCTGTAAAGCCCGCCCCAGATGCCGCGCTCCGGGCGCCGCTCGAGCAGCACGCGCCCCGCCGCGTCACGCACGACCAGCATAGTGCGCCGCCGCCGCGGCCGCTCGCGCCTCGGCCGCGGCGCGGGCAGCCTCGCCTGGATGCCGAGCCGGCACGCGCGGCACGAATCCGCGACCGGGCACACCGTGCACGCCGGCCGGCGCCGCACGCAGAGCGTCGCGCCGAGATCCATGATGGCCTGCGTGTAGTCCGCGACGCGCACGCGCGGCGTGTGGGCCTCGGCGAGCGCCCACAGCCGCGTCTCGACCGCGCGCTCGCCGGGCCATCCCTCGACGGCGTGATAGCGCGCGAGCACACGCTTCACGTTGCCGTCGAGGATCGGATGCCGCAGCCCCTTCGCCTGCGCGAGGATCGCGCCGGCGGTGGAGCGGCCGATGCCGGGCAGCGCCATCAGCGCGTCGAGCGTCTCCGGCAGCTCGCCGCCGTGCCGCTCGGCGACGATACGCGCCGCACGGTGCAGGTTCCTCGCGCGCGCGTAGTAGCCGAGCCCGGCCCAGAGCGCGAGCACGCCGTCGAGCGGCGCGGCCGCAAGCGCCTCGACGTCCGGGAAGCGCTCGAGGAAACGCTCGAAGTACGGGATCACGGTCGCGACCTGGGTCTGCTGGAGCATGATCTCGGAGACCCAGACCGCGTACGGCCGGCGGTCCCGATGCCACGGAAGGTCGTGCCGTCCGAAGCGCGCGTGCCATTCGAGAAGCCGAGCGGCGAATTCAGTCATTCCGGGCGTCGTCGCGCGGCCTGGTCCGGCGCATCACCGCTCGCGCGGGGCCGTCAATCGGCGCTCGCGACGTTTCCGTCGACGCCCTTCGTCGGCCGCAGCCCGGACGGCAGCCCGCGCGCGAGCCGCTCGATGCGATACAGCGCCCGCTCGCCGCCCTCGCGCAGCTCCTTCTTCAGGATGGCGGGCCCGATGCCCGGCGGCAGCCAGAACGCCGGATCGATCACGAGCCGATAGACGACCTCGGTCCCGCCGTCGACGGGCCGCAGGCGCCACTCCGATTCGGCGAACTCGAAGTCGCTCAGCTCCGGCAGCGCCGTGGTGCGGATCAGATGCGGCTCCTCGGTCTCGAGCCGCTCGACTCGGGTCATGCTCTTGCAGAAGACCCAGATGCAGCCTTCCATCCGCGTGTAGACGATCGGCGTGCCGTCCGGCGCGGGCTCCAGGTAGTCGCTTTCCTTGTAGACGCTCGAGATCCGGCCGAACGCGCCGTCCTCGTAGTCCGTCAGCACGTCGAAGATCGCCTTCGCGTCGGCCTCGAGACGCGTCTCCGCGAAGAGCTGGAAACGGCCCCGGTCCTCCGGGTCGCGCGTGACCTCGAGCCGGTGCAGCTCGGCGGCGTCCGCGACGGAGCCCGCGGCAAGCCCGAGCAGGGCACCGGCGCAGACGAGCCGGATCGCAGCCTTCGCACGCGTCACTCGAACAGCCCCCGCAGCCGATTGCGCAGCCCTTCGCGCACTTCCTCGCGCTGCTGCTCGAGGCGCTCCTGCACCTCGCTCCTCTCCTGCTCGACCCGTTCCTGGACTTCGCTCCTCTGCTCCTCGACGCGCTCCTGCACGGCCTCGCGCGCCTCGCTGCGCACCATCGCCGCGAAGTCGGGCAGCACGCTCGGCTCCGAGACCGTGCCGCTGACCTTGAGCGGCAGCTGATCGCCCGCGAGGCGAGCCATCAGCGGCTCGGACTGCAGCATCTCGCCGTCCACGAAGGTCGCGACGAGATCGAAGTCGATCGCGTCGGTGAGCAGATTCACCGTGCCCTGCCCGTCGACCGTCATGAACGGCAGGGTCGCGTTCAGGTCCCGGTTCGTCAAGATCGCGTCCTCGACGACGCCGCTCGCGGAGACGGACGAGAACGGCGTGCGCCGCGCCCCCTCCGGCCGCTCGGGCCGACCCTGGCCCTGGAACACGTACATCGCCCGCACGAGCTCGAACCAGAGGTCGAAGCCCTCCCACGCGCCGTCCGACAGCGTGAATGCGACGTCGCCGTCGAGGTCGCGCCGCATCTGCCCGACGTTCGAGCCCGTCGTCGTCAGATTCAGCGTCAGGTCGCCCCGCCCGGACACCATCTCCGAATCGAGCAGGTCGCGGCCGAGCGGCAGCAGGTCGACGTTGCGAAGCTCCGACGTGAGCGACGCACGCGCCCCGTCCTGCTCGACGTCGAGCACGATGGTCCCCGCGAGGCTTCCGCCGTAGAGGCTCGCGGCGGGCTCGAGGCGAACCCGGCCGTTGCCGGCGCTCAACGAGAAGCTCGCGTCGCTCAGCGTCATGCCGGCGAACTGCGCCCGGCCGAACGCGAGGCGGCCGGACGCGTCGAGGGTGCGCAGCACATCGAGCGGCAGGTCCACCTCGTCGATGGAGCCTTCCTCCGCCGAGGCCTCCTCACCCTCCGCCGCGGGCGGCAGATAGCGGTCGACGTTGATCTCGTCGACGGTGAGATCGAAGCGCAGCGACTCGCCCAGCAGCGCGACGTTGCCGACGAGCTCCGAGTCGTCGAGCGCGAGCCGCATCTCCTCCATGCCGATGCGCTCGGCGTCGTAGACGAAGCGGGCCTCGGCGCTCGCCTGCTTCAGCACGTTCGGGTCGGCGGTCTCGATCGCAACGCCGAACACGTCGAGCAGCGCGCTCGGATCGAACGGCTCGATCGCAATGCTGCCTGCGAGCGCGAGGTTACTGAACAGTTGCCGCCCCTCGAGCGAGCCCCGCGCGGTGACGCCGAGCATCTCGAGCGTGAGATCGTCGAGATCGAGGCTCTCGTCGTTCAGGTTCGCCGTGAACGCGGCGAACGCGAGGCGCGCCTCGCCGCGCCCGCCCGGCCAGCTCTCGCCCTCGCCCGCGAGCGTGACGGCGAGATCCTCGAGGCGGTAGGTGTTGTCCTCGAGCGAAAGCGTCGCGAGCGTCCGCGCGCCGACGCGCACGTTCAACGTCTCGCCCGAGACCGTGAAGCTCGTCTCGACCGGGAACGCCATCCCGGGCCCGAAGTTGGACGCGACGAGATTGAAGTCGCCGAGCCTCCACGTGCTGCCGGTGGCCGCGTCGTTCCAGTTGACCTCGGACGCCGTCACGCGAATGACGTCGACGTTGAGGCTCACGTCGGGCGCGCCGCCGGTCTCTTCGGCGGCCGGCGCGTCCGCAGGCGACGCTTCTCCGCCGAGATCCTGCCAGTTGTTGCGCCCTTGGGCGTCGCGCGCGAGATTCAGCACCAGCCCGTCGAGGCGCGCTTCGCCGATCTCGATGCGCCGGCCGAGCAGCGGCAGAAGCGCGACGTCGAGCGCTGCCCGTTCGATCTCGGCGAACGGCTGCTCGCCGAAGCCCTCGGCGTTACTGAGCTGCGCCGGCCCGAGCGAGATGCTGAGCGTCGGGAACAGCCTGAGCTCGAGGTCCCCTTCGAGCGTCAGCTCGCGCCCGGTCGCATTCGCCACCGCCGCCGCGATCTGGTCCTTGTAGTCGTTCGGATCGAAGAACAGCGCCACGCCGACCGCGACCGCGATCACGAGCACGACCAGAGCGCCGATGACGATGCCGATCAGCTTGAATAGTCGTCCCATGTGGATTCTTCCTCAGTGGTATCGCGCAGCTCGCCGGCGCGGCGCGGCGCCCGCCCGCGCGCCGGCTGCCGGGCGCGCCCCGCCGCCCGGCTCCTCGGTACGGCCCATCGTACCGTAGGTCGGGGCGCAGATCCGAGAAGTTGTGTAGCGTATTTGTGTTACGCGCGGGGCCGGCATGCGCCCGTCACGGCTGACGGGCATACCAGTTGACGGCGAACTGCACGAGGCGCGGCGAGCTGTCGAGGCTCAGTTTCTTCTTGATCCGCTGGCGGTGGGATTCGATCGTCTTGATGCTGAGGCTCAGGTCCTTCGCGATCTCCCGAGTCGACTTGCCGCGCCCGATCAGATTCAGCACCTGCACCTCGCGGTTGCTCAGACGCTCGATCGGATCGATCGCGTGCTTGCGGCGAGCGACGGCGAAGCGCTCGATCATGCTCGCCCCGATGCGGTCGCTGACGTACACGCCGCCGGCGAGCACGCGGCGCAGCGCGACGACGAGCTGATCGCCCGCCGCCTGCTTCATGATGTAGCCGTTCGCGCCGGCGCTTAAGAGGCGCTCGGCGTAGATCGTCTCGTCGTGCATCGACAGCACGAGCACGGGGAGCTGGCCGTGCCTCGCGCGGATTTCCTTGATCAGCTCGAGACCATCGCTGTCCCGCAACGACAGGTCGAGGATCACGACGTCGGGGCGGGCCCGCTCGAGCCCGGCAAGGGCTTCGCGCACGTCCGCCGCCTCGCCGCAGACGACGAGATCGGGCTCCTGATCCAGGAGCTGAACGAGCCCTTTGCGGACGATCGGATGGTCGTCGATGATGAAAACCGTACGTGGCCGGCTGCTTCGCTGCTCTACCATAATCTCGCGTCGACCGTGCCCATTCGCATCGTGCTGCCCGCACCTCAGTTCCAGGCTTCGCAAGTATCTCGCAACGTGAAGGAGAGAACCATACCCGCAAGCAAGAACACGCGCGGCGGGTTACGCCGGCTCGAAGCCCTAGCGGGGCTCGCGCCGCCCCGCGTCAGGCCTGAGGCCGGACCAGCGGCTCGAGGACTTCGCGCAGGCCGCGGGGCCGCCGTCCCGTCAGCCGCTCCACGTCGTCCGTGCAGCTCGCCATGTAGCCTTCCCGGATCGAGCGTCCGAACGACGCGACGAGCTCCGCCCCGAAGCGCAGGTGATCGTCCGCGCCCGCGTCGCCGACGAGGGTCGCGATGAACTCGGCATCATCGAGTGCGACGTTGTTCACGGTGCACGCCCCGAGCTCGCCGTACAGCTTTGCCAGTCGAGCGGCATCGTACCGCTCGGGACCCGTGATGTCGTAGCGCGTGTTCTCATGCCCGCTGCCGACGAGGACGGCGGCAGCCGCGCGCGCGCAATCCTCGCGGGACACATAGGCGACCTCACCGTCGCCGCGGTTGTGCACGAGCTTGCCGCTCTCGATCGCGCGCTGCGCCTCGATCGCCTGGTACTCCGCATACAGGCTGTTGCGGAGGACGGTCCACGACAGCCCGCTCTCGGCGAGCGCCTGCTCGGTCGCGTAGTGGCTCGGAGAGACGGCCGCCGGGTTGCCGGGCTCCGAGCGCAGACCCGACGTGTAGATGACGTGCGAGACGCCGGAGTCGACGGCCGCGCGAATCGCGTTCCGGTGCTGCTCGACGCGGCGCTCGAGATCGGTCGCGCTGATCAGGAGCAACCGGCCCGCGCCCTCGAAGGCCCGCCGCAGCGAAGCCGGATCGTTGAAGTCGCCCTGGCGCACGTCGACGCCGAGTGCGGCCAGGTCCGCGAGCGCATCCGGGTTTCGCGTAACGAGAATCAGCCGGCCCGGCTCCACCGCCTCGAGAACGAACTCTGCGGTACGCCGGCCGAGCTGGCCCGAGGCACCGGTGATCAGAAGCCGGGGGGCGAGTGCAGTCGATCGTCCGTCGTTCATGCTGCATTCCCGAAAGTCGAGGATCCTATCGGCGAGAGCATACGCCAAAAGCGTGCGCAGGTTGGTGTCGTCCGCCGACTCGGCGGCGTCATCATCCTCGGCCCGGCTGTTAACCCTTTCATGGAAAAGCCTCAGCCGCGGGGCTACCATTGTTTGTTTGCTACACGGTGCATTGTGGGGAGAAGCACGATCATGGACGAGAAGCGTCTCAACGGCCTGGCAGTCGGCTTTCTGGCTGCGTCGATACTCGCCGCGGTGAGCGGCACGGCGCTCGCTCAGTCCGGTGCCCTCGAGGAGGTCGTCGTCACCGCCCGCCGCCGCGCCGAGTCGTTTCAGGACGTCCCCGTCACGATCACGGCGTTCGGCGAGGAGGACATCCAGGCCGCGGGCATCGAGCGCCCGCAGGACTTCATCTCGCTGACGCCAAACGTCACGCTCGTCGAGACACAGAATCAGGGCACGTCGTTCATCACGATCCGCGGCATCTCCCAGGCGCGCAACAGCGAGCCCTCGGTGGCCGTGCTCATCGACGGCGTGCTGATGTCGAATCCCGCGCAGTTCACGCAGGAGCTGTTCGACGTCCAGCAGATCGAGGTGCTGAAGGGCGCGCAGGGCGCCGTCTACGGGCGCAACGCGATCGGCGGCGCGATCGTGATCACGACCAAAGAGCCGGGCGACGAGTTCGAGGGCCGCGCGCGGCTCGGCTACGACAGCGGCCCAGGCATGACGGCGCAGATCATGGGCAGCGGCCCCCTCAACGAGTCCGGCTCGCTGAAGTATCACGCGGCGCTGTCCTACTTCGATACGGACGGCTACATCGAGAACGTGTATCTCGGCGAGGAAGCGGATCCGTACCAGGACACCTCCGTTCGCACACGGCTGATCTGGCAGCCGAACGATCGCCTGCAGACGGACGCCCGGTTCTATTACTCCGAGGTCGACACGCAGGCGCTTTACTTCACGATCGACTACGACGAAGACGCGAACAACACGAGCCTGCCGGTGCGAGTGAACAACCGCGGCATGAACGTGCGCGACCTCGCGCAGGTGGCGTTCAAGGTCGACTACGAGTTCGACCGCGGGACGCTGACGTCGATCACGTCCTACGACTCGATCGAGGAGATCCTGACCGGCGACCAGTTCGACAACCTGCCGATCGAAGAGTCCTTCTTTTTCCAGCTTACCGGCGACGACTGGGCGCAGAGCCAGTTCCTCGATGTCGAGACGCTGAGCCAGGAGGTGCGCTTCACGTCGGCGGCGGACCAGCGGCTGCGCTGGATCGCCGGCGGCTACGCGATCTCGACGGACCGGTTCATCTCGACGGGGAACATCGTCGATCGCGGCCTCGGCGCATTCCCCGTGTACCGCACGCCGCGCGGACGCTTCCCGTTCGACGAGGAAACCTTCCCCGACTCGTTCCAGACCACGTTCCTCGCCGACGGACAGGACAACTTCGCGTGGGCGATCTTCGGCGAGATCGCGTACGACATCACGGAGCGCACGGAGCTCGCCGTCGCGCTGCGCTATGACGAGGACACGCGCAAGCAGACGACCCTGACGCCCGAGCCCTTCCTGGCGCTGACGGGGCTCGAGGCGGAGACGGGCGAGGTCCGCAAGAACACGTGGGATGAGCTTCAGCCGCGCTTGACGCTCTCCCATCGGCCGACGGAAAACCTCACGCTCTACGGCGGCTGGAGCCGCGGATTCAGGAGCGGCGGCTTCAACCAGACGGGCGTCGAGCAGGCCGCGCTCCAGGCCGGCTTCCTCGGCGTGGGGGACCTTTTCACCGAGCAGGTCGCGGACACCCTCGAGTTCGGTTTGAAGAGCAGACTAGCGAACGGCCGCGTCAACCTGAACTTCAGCGTCTTCGACACGGTGTCCGACGGCGGCTACTTCTTCGTGTTCCTCGCAGAGAGCTCCACGCAGAACCTCGGCAGCCTCGGCGAGATCGAGTACCAGGGCTTCGAGTTCGACATCACGGCGCGAGTTTCGGACTACCTCGAGCTCTACGCGGGCTACGGCGCGACGGACAGCGAGATCACGGAGTCCGTCGATCCGGCGCACATCGGCAAGGAAGCGCCGCTCGTCAACGAGAACACGATCAACGCCGGATTGCAGTACACCCGTCCGCTCGGCAGTACGGGCCTCGAGCTCTTCCTGCGCGGCGACTATCAGCGGATCGGCGATACGTACTGGGAGCCGGTCAACTACACGGTGCGCAACCCGGTGAACCTGCTCGACTGGCGGTTCGGTATCCGCGGCGACTCGTGGTCGCTGATCGGCTGGCAGCGCAACTTCAACAACGTCAAGTACAACACCGAGTTCTCGCCGGGCGGATTCCTGTTCCCGGCGCTGCCGCGACGGTGGGGCATCGACTTCACGAAGCAGTTTTGAGGCGGCTCGGCAAGACTCTCGGCCGATAGGATGAGGTGCACGGCATGAATGTGAACGATCTCGAGCGATGGCTCCAGGCGTACGGCGACGCGTGGGAGAAGCGCGACGCGGACGCCGTCGTCAAGCTCTTCAAGGACGACGCCCTCTACTACGAGACGCCGTACGCGGAGCCTTTCCGCGGCCGTGAAGGCATCAAGAACTACTGGTCGAACGTGACGGCGGATCAGCGCGACATTCGCTTCGAGAGCAAGCCGGTCGGCGTGGTCGGGTCGACCGGCATCGCGCAGTGGTCCTCGAAGTTCAAGCTCGCGTCGACGGGTGCGGACGTCGAGCTGAACGGCGTGTTTCTGCTCGAATTCGACGACCAGGGGCTCTGCACCACCCTCAGGGAGTGGTGGCACGCGCGCTGAGGCGGGCGGCCCCGGCGGGAGCTCGTGCACTTTTCGCAGTAATTGCCTAAAATCGGGCGCGTCAGCCCCGTCCGGAAAAAATGGTGTCAGACACCTTTTTCTCCGGCTCCGAGCGGGTGTAGTTCAATGGTAGAACCTCAGCTTCCCAAGCTGATGACGTGGGTTCGATTCCCATCACCCGCTCCACGCTTCCACTAGCGCGCCCCCCTAGAATTCAGCGCTCGGCGATACTCAAACGGCTTTGGCTCGCGCCAAAGCCAGTCCCGTACGGTACGTCTTCGGCGCGTTCCCCCGGCCCCGGGGCCGGGACGCTCGCGACGGGCGGCATCGCGCTCTTCGTGCTCGCAGGCTGATTCGGGCCCGACCGTTGGGTATCCTCGGCCTCGCAACTCTCGCGCTGCTCGAGCGAGCGCCGGCCCGAGCCGGCGCTTCGCTCGGCGTGAGCCGATCTCGAGGATTTGCCATGAGCCGCACCATGACCTGCCGCTTCGCTACGGCAGTCGCCGCGCTCGCGGGCTGCGCCGCGGCCGCCGCCGTCTCCGCACAGCACGCGTTCGATGAAGGCGCGAGTCTCTATGCGTCCGCGTGCGCAGGGTGCCACGGCGAGAACGGCGACCTGATCGACGGAATCGATCTCGGCAGCGGCCGGTTTAGCCGCCCGTTCACCGACAACGAGCTCGCGGCCCTCATCATGAACGGCATTCCGAATACCGAGATGGGACCTGCGGATCTCGATGAGGACGAGATCGAGGAGCTGGTCCTCTTCTTGCGAGACCTCGCTCGCCCGCGCGAGGAGCCGAGGCTCGCCGGCGATGCCGCACGGGGCAAGGCCCTGTTCGAAGGCAAAGGGGAGTGCACGGACTGTCATCGTATCGACGGCCACGGCTCGCGCATCGGTCCAGACCTGAGCCGGATCGGCCGCTTTCGCCGCGCCGGCCATATCATGGCGTCTCTGCTCGACCCGGCAGCGGAAGTGCAGCCGAGCAACCGGTTTTATCGAGTGGTCACGAGCGCCGGGGAAGAGGTCAAAGGGCGCCTGCTGAATCACGACTCCTTCACAGTGCAGCTCCTCGACCTCGACGAGCGGCTGCGCTCGTTCCGGAAGGCCGACCTGCGCGAGCACGGCTTCGTGGAGACGCTGATGCCCTCGTACCGCGACAAGCTCAGCGAGCAGGAGATCGCCGATCTCGTCGCTTACCTCGTATCGCGGCGAGGGACGTGACCCGCGCTTCCCGCCGGATCGATCACCCGCCCCCCGAGACGGCACCTGCCCGCTTCCGGGCTCAGCGCTCCTTGTAGCACATGCGCAGGCAGCGCTGAGGTTTTCAGCAGCGACGCCTCTCGTCACGCTCCTCGTCGATCGCTCGCAACGATGCGGAGGATGCTCTCGACCGCGTTTCGGACCCCGTCTTCCTGGGCCATCAGCGCACCGAGCTCCTTCGCGCGGGCCCGGACGTCATCCCGTTCGGCAAACGAGATCGCGCGAGCAAGAGCCGCCGCATCGATCTTCCGATGCTCGACATACGCAGGCGCGACGCCTGCGGAGCCTAACCTGTGGGCCCAGAAGAACTGGTCACCCGCAAACGGGATCACGATCGAAGGCACACCCGCGTGCGCAGCGGCATGCGACGTACCGGCGCCGCCATGATGAATCACCATGGACATCCGCGGGAAGAGCCAGGAATGGGACGTCTCTCCCACGATGAAAAAGTTGGACGGCAGCTCCGAGGGTTCTATGCCGCTCCAGCCCGGGTAGAAGATCGCCCGACGACCGGCTACCGCATCGATGATTGCCGCAAGCAGCCTCCGTTTACCGAACCCGCCCATGCTCCCGAACCCGACGTATATCGGCGGGTCACCCGAAGCGATGAACTCTGCGAGATCCTCTGGAGGCGTCCACGGGCCGTCCGGGATGCGCCATGCCCCGCAGATCTGCCACTCGGCGGCCCAGTCCTTCGGTTGGGGCACCAAATGTCGCGAGATGCCATACAGAATTGGATATCGTCGCCACATCGTGCGGCGTTCGGGCTGACCCGCAATCTTGCGGCGCGCCTCATTCAAGCTCGTGCGGAAGTGTCGCCACAGTAGCCGGTTCACGGCGTGGTGACTGACGAGGTTGAGCCAGCCTGGCATCTGCCAGGGTCTCAGCAGCGGTGATGCAAACTCTCTCGTCGGAGAAGTCGGCCAAAGGCCGAGCCCGATGGCTGGAATGTCCAAGCACTCTCCGACCGAAAGGCCGACGTAGCTTGCGATGCTGGAGAAAAGAACAACGTCCGACGAGCGCGCGTCCTCCAAGACGCACTCCATCCAAGCCGCCGTGTGGGTGTTGGCGAGCCTTGCAACGGCTCGTGTCATCCGCTGCACGCCGCCGCCGTTCTTCATCAGTCTCGCAAGCGCGGCATTGGGCTCCGCTGCCTGCCGCATGTCTCCGGCCAAAGGCGTAGAAGCCACGCCAAGTCGCTCTGCCGTCGCGAGCGTCGAACGATCAGCGAAGAGATGAACGTCGTGACCGGCCTCCATCAGGCCGCTGCACACTGCCGCTAACGGTCGCGTATCGCCTTCCGTGCCGTAGGTCACGACGGTGAAACGCAGTTTGTCTCTCGGCGGGCCGTCGGTGCATGCGGTCGTAGTGCTGCGATCACCGTCACCGTCCGAGTCATCCCGTTTGCGCGAGTCCATTCCGCGTTCTCTCGAGCTCCTCCAGAAAGCGCTCCCTCTCGGCCGGCGAGATCACGATCGATGCCCAACGTTGCCAACGGCATCAAGGGACGATCCAACGATTATCCTCCCTTCTAAGCTCTACGAACTCGCCATCGACTACGATTCCGCGACGCCCTT
>Ga0079224_100005282_pt1 | contig 16935 bp, 17 predicted proteins | sample Stecom2015_FD_80414 | JGI IMG/M metagenome (GOLD analysis project Ga0079224, IMG submission 80414) | Agricultural soil microbial communities from Utah to study Nitrogen management - Steer compost 2015 | ecosystem: Environmental > Terrestrial > Soil > Agricultural land | place: USA: Utah... | reverse complement strand
GCGGCCCGGCATCAACTGCAGGGTGCAGGTCACGCAAATTCCGAGCGGCGAGGTGATCAACGCGCGTGTCGTGAGCTGCAATGGAGACGATGCGGTCGTGCGCTCGATCGAGGCCGCGGTGCTGCGGGCGTCGCCGTTGCCGTTGCCATCGGTGCCGTCGCTGTTCGAACGCAACCTGATCATCGACTTCGTGCCGCAGGAGTGAACGGCGGGACGAGGGAGGAACGGCCGCCGCGAGCAGCGTGCGGAACTGGGACACGAAGACAACGAGAAGAGGAGCTTGATGGCCAGAGGATATGACAACGGACCGGCGCGCTTCCGCGGTCTCTATCGCGCCTGCGTCGCGTTTCTGCTCGCACTCTCGGCGGCGAGCGCCCATGCTCAGCTCAACATCACGGTGACGCAGGGCGTCGACCGGCCTGTGCCGATCGCGATCGTCCCGTTCGGCTGGCAAGGGAGCAGTCAGGCGCCGTACGACGTGAGCGGCGTCATCACCGCGGACCTCGGAAACAGCGGCCGTTTCGATCCGATGTCCCCTTCGGACATGATCTCGCGACCGACGAATCCCGCGCAGGTCAATTTCCAGGACTGGCGCGTCAGCGACGTCGACTACCTGCTGATCGGGCAGATGACGGAAAGCGGGCCGGACAACTACAGCATTCAGTTTCAGCTCTTCAACGTCAGATCGTCGCAGCAGCTCCTCGCGTTCCGCTTGACTTCGGAGCGGGCCAACTTGCGTGCGGCCGCACACCGAATCGCCGACATGGTCTTCGAGGAGCTGACGGGCATTCCCGGTGTGTTCGGCACACAGATTGCGTACATCAGCGAGCAGCGCAACGGCGACCGGCGGCTGTATCAGCTCATCGTCGCCGACGCGGACGGCGAGAACAGGGTCGTGATCGCGGAGTCGCCGCTGCCGCTGATGTCGCCTGCGTGGTCGCCCGACGGACGACGGCTCGCGTACGTCTCGTTCGAAGGCAATCAGTCCGCCGTTTACGTGCAGACGCTGCGCACGGGAACCCGGGAACGGGTTTCGATGCGTGCCGGGCACAACGGCGCTCCGGTGTTCTCGCCGGACGGTCGTCGGCTGGCGCTGACCCTGTCGCTCGTCGACGGCAACTTCGACATCTACACGCTCGATCTCGGAACGCAGGTGCTGCGCAGGCTGACGGACCATGCCGCGATCGACTCGGAGCCGGCGTGGTCAGCCGACGGCGAGATGATCTACTTCATGTCCGATCGCAGCGGAGCGCCGCAGATCTATCGCATTCCGGCCAATGCGGACACGCGCGCGACGCCTCAGCGAGTGACGTTCGAGGGGAACTACAACGCGCGCCCGCGGGTCTCGCCCGACGGCAACTACCTCGCGGTCGTCCATCGCGGCGATCAGACTCAGGGCAACTTTCGGATCGCGAGCGTCGATTTGCGGCGCAACGGCCTGATCGAGGTGCTGAGCCGCCGCGGGCAGCTCGACGAGTCGCCGAGCTATGCGCCGAACGGCGCCGTGCTGATCTACGCGACGCGCGACCGCGGCCGAGGCGTCCTCGCGACCGTCACGAGCGACGGGCGCATCCAGCAGCAGATCGAATCGGGCGTCGGCGATGTCCGAGAGCCGGTGTGGGGGCCCTTCCCGCGGCCTTGACGCAGGAAGGTTGTTAACAACAATACGCAGATTCTTGTCAGAACTCATTTTGAGGATTGCGAAAATGGTTCGAACCAGCGCCCTGCTGACTTGCATCCTCGGTGCCGTCGTGTTGAGCGGTTGTAACCGCGGCGGCACGCTCCCCGATTTCGAATCGGGCGCCGCCTCCGGTCAAAGCGCGGACGGGGCGTCGACGAATCCGTTCGGGGACCGCGGCGGCTTCGGCGTCGAGGACGAGCGGAACGCGCAGGGCAACCTGCTCGACGAGCTCATCATCTACTTCGAGTACGACCGCAGCGATGTCTCGGCCCAGTACAACGATATCCTCGCCGCGCACGCCCGTTATCTCTCGTCGAACCCGAATGCACAGGTGCGGCTCGAGGGCCACGCCGACGAGCGCGGCTCGCGGGAGTACAATATCGGCCTCGGGGAGCGTCGAGCGCAGGCGGTTCGTCGCGTCCTCATGCTGCAAGGCGCTTCCGCGGAGCAGCTGAGCACGGTGAGCTACGGCGAGGAGCGCCCGGCCGCGCTCGGCAGCGACGAGGAGGCTTACAGCCTGAATCGCCGGGTCGAGATCGTTTACAGGCAGTAAGCGTCTCTATGATGGCGCCAACCTCGAGGAATCGGCCGTGAGAAGCTCTTTACTCGTCCTCCCGATCGGTATCGTCTCCTTCGGCTTGCTCGCGGGCTGCAGCACGATCACGCCGACTGACGATCCCGTGTACCTGCGCCTGCAGGATCTCGAGGCGCGGGTGATTCGCATCGAGCGCGTCGTCAACAACGAGAGTCTGATCCAGATCGCAAACCAGCTCGAGCAATTGCGTGCGGACACGCAGGCGCTGCGAGGCGAGGTCGAGACGCTGCGCTTCGAGACCGAGAGCGGAGCTGAGCGGCAGCGTCAGCTCTACCTCGACATCGACCAGCGCCTGCAGGCGCTCGAATCGCAGTCGCGGGGCGGATTCGGCGGCGCGAATCAGGGGATCGGCGGAAGCCCCGCGCCGGGCGCGGGCGGATTCGCGAACAGCGGCGCGGCCTCCGGCGGCGCGCCCGCGGCCGGAGGCGCCCCGGGTCCGCGGCCGACCGGCACGGACGACGACAACTATCAGGCCGCGTTCGAGCTGCTGCAGGCGCGTCGCTATCAGGACGCCGCTCGGGAGTTCATGCGTTTTCTCGATGCGTTTCCGGACAGCCCGCTCGCCGACAATGCCCAGTACTGGCTCGCCGAGACTTACTACGTGCAGCGCGAGTTCGCGACGGCATTGCCCGAGTTCCAGAAGGTTCTCGATCTCTATCCGCAGTCCGACAAGCTCGCCGACTCGCTGCTGAAGGTCGGCTACTGCAACTACGAGCTCCAGCAGTGGGATGCCGCGCGCACCGCGCTGCAGCAGGTCATGCGCGACTATCCCGGCACCACGGCGGCGCAGCTCGCGATCAGCCGCCTCGAGGCCGTGGAGCGGGAGGCGGGTTGAGTGCGGTGGCCGCTTCGGCGAGGCCGGGGCTGTCCGGCGACGAAGCGGCCGCGCCGCGGCTGAAGATCACCGAGATCTTCCATTCGATTCAGGGCGAAGCCCTCTATGCCGGCTGGCCCACCGTCTTCGTGCGGCTGACCGGCTGCCCGCTGCGTTGCTCCTATTGCGACACGGCCTATGCGTTCGGCGGCGGCCAATGGCGGACGTGCGGCGAGATCCTCGACGACGTTGCGAGCTACGGCGCGCGGCACGTGTGCGTGACCGGCGGCGAGCCGCTCGCGCAGCCGCGCTGCGTGTTGCTGCTCGAGATGCTGTGCGACGCCGGCTACGAGGTCTGCCTAGAGACCGGGGGCGCACACGATATCGGCCAGGTCGATCCCCGCGTCAGCCGCATCGTCGACGTGAAGACCCCAGGCTCCGGCGAAAGTGCGCGCAATCGCCTCGAGAATTTGCCGCTGCTGACGGCGCGGGACGCGCTGAAGCTCGTCGTCACGAGCCGCGAGGACTACGAGTGGGCGAGGGGATTCGTGCAGACGCACGACGTGCCGTGCACGATCTTCTTCTCGCCGAGCTACGGCGAGCTGGCGGCCGCCGATCTCGCCGATTGGATCCTCGCCGATCGGTTGCCGGTCCGGCTGCAGCTTCAGCTGCACAAGGCGCTTTGGGGCGATACGCCGGGACGGTGATCGGATGCCTCGCGCGGTCGTGCTCCTCTCCGGCGGACTCGATTCGGCGACTACGCTCGCGATCGCCCGCGCCGACGGGTACGAATGCCACGCATTGAGCGTCGACTACGGTCAGCGTCATCGCGCGGAGCTCAAGGCGGCCGCGCGCGTCGCCGCGCTGCTCGGCGCGGCTTCCTACCGCGAGCTGCCGCTGCCGATCGGCGCCTTCGGCGGCTCGGCGTTGACCGATCCGTCGATCGACGTGCCGGAGCACGGCGGCGACGGCATCCCCGTGACCTACGTTCCCGCCCGCAATACGATCCTGCTGAGCGTCGCGCTCGGGCTCGCCGAGGTGCTCGACGCCGACGCGATCGTCATCGGCGTCAACGCCGTCGACTATTCGGGCTATCCCGATTGCCGCCCGGAGTTCATCGACGCGTTTCAGCAGCTCGCGGAGGTCGCGACGAAGCAGGGCGTCGAGGGGCGGTCCGTGCACATCGAAGCGCCGCTGATCGGGATGACGAAGGCGGAGATCGTCCGCCGCGGCACCGAGCTTGGCGTCGACTACTCGGTCACGGTGTCCTGCTATCGGGCCGACGACGAGGGCCGCGCATGCGGGCGCTGCGATGCATGCCGGCTCCGCAGCGAAGGTTTTCGCGCGGCGGGCATTGACGATCCGACGCGCTACTTACGAGAATGAGTGGTGAGGGGCGCGCGAGCCGCTTTGTGCTCGAGCGATCCTCCAGTATGATTCGCCACCCGCGTGGCTTCGGGTGAGCGTTCTCGCCGCGTCCAACAGACAAGGGCCGTTAGCTCAGTTGGTAGAGCACCGGACTTTTAATCCGATGGTCGCAGGTTCGATCCCTGCACGGCCCACCAAAAAAAAGCGTGAATTCAGTTACTTCCGCTTCCGCTTTTCAGCCGCGAGAGGCGCAGCGCATGTGCTGTAAGTGACGGTAACTGCGGGTTGCGCAGCGAGGCGGCCGCTCAACACTGTCGTGTAGTTCGGACGGCCTAACCACAACGCGCAGAACCCACGGAGGTGCGCATCATGGCTACCGGACAGCTTACAGACTTCACCCTTCCGGCCCCGAGCTCCCCGCGAACCGCCGTAGCAGCGGCGAGTCGTACGACGATGCGATGCTGGAGGCCGAGCGTAAGGATACGCTCGCGGAGGTGATCGACGATCTCTGCGGACGGGACGAAATGCGGTCGCTGTCGCTCACGACGATGCTGCGGCTGGAAGTCGAGTACTTGGAGGCCGCGGTCAAGGCTGTGAGGCCGGGTTCCCCGTCGCCGATCGTGCGTTAGCGTCACCCAGGAGACTTCGAGCGGTTCTGCAAGCTCGAGGGACGTGGCCGCCGGCTCGGCTATCTGTTGCTCGTCGAGCCGAGCGAAGACTCCGATTGCTATGCCCTGCGAAAGATGGCGAGGTCTACTTCGTGAACATCGACTTCGACGACATCGAGGACTGGATCGTGCGACGGAGGTCCGGGAACCGAGCTGCGATCGGCACGAAGTTCGCGCGCGCCGACGGCCATGCCGCTTTCTAACCAGCTCAACCGCGCGATCGAGCGCCTCCGCTATGCCTTCGACGGAGCGGACGCGGAGGCGCCGCGACGAGCGCTTGGGTCAGGCCCACAGCACGTCGAGAAGGCACTCGAGATGATCGCGCGCCGAGAGTCCGCGAACGACTAGCGCACGTCTGCTGCGTTCGGACGTCTAGGCCTCACGCCGAGGTTTTTCTTTTGTGGCAGACTCGAGCCGTTTCTGGACCCTGGAGTGTCGGACGTGCCGTGGCTTTTCATCGCGCTAGGATTCGCTGCGGGAGCAGCGTTCATGAACTTGTGGCGGGCGCCGGTACCCCCCATCATCATCGGAGCACTTATAGGCTTCGTGGGCGCTGTTGTTGCTGAACCCGTACGCCGCAGCCTTTTCTCGGCCCGCCTACGCTTGGACTTCGGCAAAGATGGCGCGTATCAAACGACGACGCTCGAAGGCCCCAATGGTGGGCCGCCTTACACGAAATGCCGGTACATCCGGATCAAGGTCATGAACACGAAGCGAAACACAGTGGCGAAAGCGTGTCGGCCCTACTTGATCAAGGTCCAAAAGGCAGACGGGACCGGGACTCCACAGGAAACTATCTATTGCGACAGCCTCCGTTTGAAATGGTCGGCAATGCCAGAAACTGACAAGGGTTCGCCGTTGGATTTGGCGCACGGAGTCAATCAATTCATTGACCTTCTCTCAATGCGGGAGGGCAACCCGAACTTCCGGATGGAGTTCGCCCACAGAATGCTGAACCGGTATAAGAAATTGTTCGAGGAGAGCGGCACATTCTTCTTCACTGTGCTGGTTGTGAGCGACAACGCGCCACCGCAGCGCACACGCGTCCGATTTGAATGGACTGGCGAGTGGGATCAATACGACGCCGATGTTGCGGAGTCATAGCGCGTGACTTCTTCGAAGAACCCGTCAGAACGCATTGCAGCGCGCTCGCTACGCCGGCATACCCACGTTCCGGCCGCGCGGATACGCCCGCCTACGTCCGGCCCGACTTGCTGAGGCGACGCTCACCCGGTGATCGGCCGGATAATACGGTTTGGCCATGTCTTGGGTACACAGGATAAGCTCCTGGCTGCCTCACAGAGCCCAGCAAGAGTTGAAGCGAGTCCGATACGCGGTGTTGAAGCGGGTCGGATCGTTCGTAAGTCCGGAGCACGAATTTTCCAGGTTGCACGAATGGGTGGGCCCCGGGGATTGGGTGCTGGACATCGGTGCGAACGTCGGGCACTACACCGAGCGGCTTGCCGATCTCGTTGGACTAGAGGGGCGAGTAATCGCGATCGAGCCGGTCTCGTCGACGTTTGAGCTGCTTGCAGCGAATTTATCCGGCCGCTCGAATGTCACGCTGCTCAACGTTGCAGCGTCGTCGACGATTCGCTCCGTGGAAATGAGCGTTCCCGATTACCGTGCCGGGCTTAAGAATTTCTATCGCGCGAAGCTGGGCCCGGAGGCCTCGACGTTTTCCGTTCTCTCGATCCCTGTCGACGCGCTCAATCTGCCGAGGGTGAGCCTGATCAAGCTCGATGTGGAAGGGCACGAGCTGGAAGCGCTCGAAGGGATGAGAGGCATTATCGAAAAGTACAAGCCTCGTTTGATCGTAGAAGGCCGATCCGCAGAGGTTGCCGACTGGCTGAGCGGATTCGGGTACGAATATTGCGAGCGTGAGGGCTCGCCGAACAGGATTTACGAAGCGCGTAACGGCATATAGCTCGTCGCCGCGGCTCACATCGTTGCCGTCGTCCGCTCGGCGGCGTCGGGGCGCGGACCGAGCCCCGTGACCTCGAGGATCTCCTCCTCGTCGAGGGTCTCACGCTCGAGCAGCGCCGCAACGAGCGCGTCGAGCGCGGGGCGATTCGCGGTGAGCAGGCGCTTTGCTTCCGCGTGGCTCTCGTCGATGATCCTCTGCACCTCGGCGTCGACGCGGCGGGCCGTGTCCTCGCTGAACGGCTTCTCGCCGCCGAAGCTGCTTGGTCCGCTGAGATAGGGGTTGCGTTTCGGCGCAAGCTGCACGAGGCCGAGCTCGTCGCTCATGCCCCAGCGCGTGACCATGTTGCGCGCGAGGTCCGTCGCCTGCGCGATGTCGCTTTCGGCGCCCGTCGTGCGCGTGCCGTAGACGATTTCCTCCGCTGCGCGTCCGCCGAGCATGCCGATGATGCGCGCTTTGAGATACGACTCCGGATAGTTGTAGCGGTCGCTGTCCGGACGCTGATACGTCACGCCGAGCGCCTGGCCGCGCGGCACGATCGTCACGCGCTGCACCGGATCCGCGCCCGGCACGATGAGCCCGAGGATCGCGTGGCCGCTCTCGTGATACGCGATCCGCTCGCGGTCCTCGCGCGTCAGGAGCAGCGGGCGCTCCGGGCCGAGCACGATTTTCTCGAGCGCGTCGAGGAAGTCGCGATGGCGTACCTCGTCCTGTCCCCGGCGCGCGGCGAGCAAGGCCGCCTCGTTCGCGAGGTTGCGGATGTCGGCGCCGGAGAAGCCGGGCGTCACTGCGGCCAGGTGCTTGAGATCGACGTCGGCCGCGAGCGGCGACTGCCGCGTGTGAATCTTCAGGATCTCCTCGCGCCCGTTCTTGTCGGGCAGATTCACGACGAGGCGACGGTCGAAGCGGCCGGGACGCAGCAGCGCACGGTCGAGCACGTCGGGCTGGTTCGTCGCCGCGAGCACGATGATGCCTTCGCGGCTCGAGAAGCCGTCCATCTCGGTCAGGATCTGCTGCAGCGTCTGCTCGTGTTCTGCCGCCGCGCCGCCGAACGCGACTCCGCTGCGCGCGCGGCCGATCGCGTCGATCTCGTCGATGAAGATGATCGCCGGCGCATGCTCGCGCGCCTGCTTGAAGAGATCGCGCACGCGCGCGGCGCCGACCCCGACGATCATCTCGACGAACTCGGCCGCGCTCATCGAGAAGAACGGCACGCCGGCCTCGCCCGCGACGGCGCGTGCGAGCAGCGTCTTGCCGGTGCCCGGCGGCCCGACGAGCAGTACGCCCTTCGGCGCCGTGCCGCCGAGCCGCGTGTACTTTTCCGGGTTCTTCAGGAAGTCGACGATCTCGACGAGCTCGTTCTCGACCTCATCGATGCCCGCGACGTCGTCGAACGTCACGCGCTCGTCGCGCTCCGCGTCGTAGCGCCGCGCGCGGCTGCGGCCGATGCCCATGAGCCCGCCGAAGCCGCCGCCCTGACGTGCGGCCCGACGAAACAGCCAGACGTAGAACGCGATGATCAGAATCGCCGGTCCGAAGCCGAACAGGAGCACGCCGAGCGGCGAGCTGCCGGTCTCGATCGGCTCGGCCGTGATATCGACGCCGTTGTCGATCAATAGCGCCTCGAGCCCGGGATCGACGAATGTCGGAAGGGTCGTCTCGAACGTCGTCCCGGTACGAGGCTCCGCGCGTCCGGCGCGGGATTCGGCCGCTCGGTCCCCGGCGGACGTCTCTGCGGGCGGATACGTCACGGGCTCGATGAACCTGCCTTCGATCCGCTGGCCCTGGTTGTAGATCTCGGCGACGTTGCCCGCGACGACCTGTTCCTTGAAGACGGTATACGGGATCGTGAGGGCCGGATCCGCGTCCGCGAAGAACGTGCGGAAGAGCAGGAAATTGAGCAGCAGCAGAAGCAGAAACCAGGCCCACGTATTCATCGGAGGCATGCTCGGCGCCCGGTCGCCCTTGCCCCCTGCCGTCCGTTGCCCGTGCGCGCGTGATGCGGTCCTCGGCGGCTCGGTCGCGCCGCCGCGCGCTCGTTCCCAGATGCTCATCGTCGCTCCTTCCAGCGTGCTCCAACCGCCGCCGGCCTGTGCCGGCGGACGCCCACCAAAGGAGGAAGTCTACCCCTGCCGCTATCGACTTCGGGCAATGCGACGCTGCGCCGGGCGCGGAACCGCCGGCCGGAATCTGCCGCGTCAGCGCGGGTCGATCTCGCTGATCCGCAGCTCCGCGGACTCGTAGCGGGCAGAGCCGCGTACGCCGAGCCACACGTTGTAGTTGCCGGACCGCGGGTTTCGAATCGTCACCACGGGATCGAGATGGATCGCGTCGTCGTTGCAGTACCAGGTGCCGACGGGATCGAGCACGGCGAGCGTCGTGTCGGCGCTCGATAGGGCATGGAAGTGCAGGGTCCTCGAGCCGGCCTCGTAGTTGAGGTCGATATCGGGAGCGGACGCGTTGATGTATCCGACGCACTCGCCGCCGACGCTTGCGCCGACGTCGTGGCTGCCGCCTGCCTGGACGTGACGGCGCCACGGATCGGGAAGGAAACCGGACGTGAGGCTCACCGTCTCGTATGTGGGAGCGGCCGCCCAGTTCGGATGCTGACCGGTGCCGGCCGCTTCGCGTGTCGGATCGATCTCAGAGATGCGAAGCTCGGCCGGCGCGACGCTCGACTCGCCGTGCATCCCGACCCAGATGTTGTAGTTGCCGTCGAGCGGCGCGTCGAACGCGACGATCGGATCGAAGCCGATCACGTCGTCGCTGCAATGCCACTCGCCTGCGGGATCGAGGACGACCAGCGTCGTGTCTGCCGCGGCGGAAACGCGGATATACAGCGGCGAGCTGCCCGCCGTGTAGTTCAGGTCGACGTCGGGGGCCGTATCGTTGATGTACCCCGTGCACGCGTAGCCGAGGCTGTGCGGGACCCGATCCGGTCCTCCCGCTCTCAGGGATTGCCTCCATGGATCCGGCAAGAAGCCGGCAGTCAAATCGATCGTGGAATAGGTCGGCGTTGCCCACCATTTCGGCTCCGCATGGGCCGCCTCCGCGATGAGCATGCTCGCCGCCACGGCGTGGATACCTGCAATCGTCCCTATTCGCGCAATCGTCCTTGCCGGCATGTGCTCCGTCCCGCTGTAAGTGAAGCGGGCGCAACTGTAGGTGAGGACGAGTCAACGTTCGGCGGAGCAGTTCTCACATCGCGCGGACTGACCGGTTCGATACACCGGATGATCGATACGCGGCGCGAGTCGAAGCCCGATGCTTTCAGCGCAGCATCGCCGGCGATGCGGCAGCGCGCTGGCATTCGCACGAGACATAACTCAACCTGCCGCTGCCGTAAGCGCAGATGAGTCGGGAGTCGTCGATGCAGACGTGGGCAGGCACGTCGGTCGATTTGACCGTGATCCGGTCCCCCGCTTCGAGTTGGATGAGCTGCGTGACGTCTCCGGCGGAAGTCGAGCCTGGTTCGTTCACGGATACGCAGCCGGCGAGCAGCGCATATAGCGCCGCGGCGCTTGTCCTCAGCATGAAGTGTTCCCCCCTATTTTCGAACGGACGGGCTCGTCGGCCCGGTCTTTGTCTCGATGCTAAGACTGGTCGCGGAGGGAGACAATGCGGCGGAAGCGGGCGGCTCGCCGCGAATCCGCTTCGGCGCTCGAGCTCAACGGGCACGAGCGAGGAACGAGCGCGGCCCGCGCCGCGCGCACGCCATGCCGGCCGCCCGGCTTTTCCTGCGCGGCCGTGTCGGTGTCACGAGGCGGGTCCGGTGACTGCCGGGTAGTGCTGCTGGCACTACTAAACACTGCACCGAATTGAAAAATCTGGCGGTCACGCTCAAAATCACGCATCCGCATTCCAGGCCCCATACTCCCGAGGGGCCTTCCGAAGGCTATTTGCCTACACAAGAGGTTACCAGGAGCTATGAGCCAGCGAAGCTTGGAAGATTTGTTGAAGTCGGTAGGGAATCCTGTTGATCTGCTTAGGAATTCGCAGATCGGTGCCTACGTTTATCCGGTGGTTCCCGCCGAGTTCACGAACTGGCGCGACGAGCAGCGCGCGTGGCGTGAGACGTGCGTGCTCTTCGATCAATCCCATCACATGGTGGACCTCTACGTCGAAGGCCCGGACGCGCTGAAGCTGCTCTCCGAGACGGCGATCAACAGCTTCGCAAACTTCGGCGTCGACAAGGCCAAGCAGTACGTTCCCGTCACGCACTACGGTCACGTCATCGGCGACGGCATCCTCTTCCATCTCGAGCAGAACAAGCTCGTCTATGTCGGACGCGCGCCGGCGGCGAACTGGATCGAGTTCCACGCCGCGACCGGCGGCTACGACGTCAAGGTCGAGAAGGACGATCGTTCCCCGTCCCGGCCGATGGGCAAGCCCGTCGTTCGCAAGAGCTACCGCTACCAGATCCAGGGCCCGAACGCGTGGCAGGTGATCGAGAAGCTGAACGGCGGCCCGGTCGAGAAGATCAAGTTCTTCAACATGGGCACGATTCAGATCGCGGGGCGGACCGTGCGCGCGCTGCGTCACGGCATGGCCGGCGCACCTGGACTCGAGATCTGGGGCCCGTACGAGGAGGGCGAGGAGATTCGCGCCGCGATCGTCGAGGCCGGCAAGGATTTCGGTCTGCATCAGGTCGGGTCGCGCGCGTACGCGACGAATACGCTCGAGTCCGGCTGGATCCCGTCGCCGCTGCCCGCCGTCTATACCGGCGACAAGCTGAAGCCGTACCGCGAGTGGCTGCCGGCCAACGGCTACGAGGGCTCGGGCGGTCTTGCGGCAGCTTCGTATCGACCAACATCGAGGACTACTACGTCACGCCGTACGAGATCGGTTACGGCCCGTTCGTGAAGTTCGACCACGACTTCATCGGCCGTGAGGCACTCGAGAAGATCGCCGACAAGCCGCACCGCAAGAAGGTCACGTTCGCGTGGAACCCGGACGACGTCGGCAAGGTCTTCCGCTCGATGTTCGAGCCGGGCGCCGAGCACTACAAGTACATCGATCTGCCGCTGTCGAACTATGCATCGGCGTCGTACGATCGGATCGAGAAGAACGGCAAGGTAGTCGGCTTCTCGATGTTCGCAGGCTACAGCTACAACGAGCGCTCGATGCTGTCGCTCGGCACCGTCGATCCGGATGTCGAGATCGGCGACGAGGTCACGCTCGTGTGGGGCGAGGAGAACGGCGGCACGAGGAAGACGACCGTCGAGCGCCACAAGCAGATCGGCATTCGCGCGATCGTGAGCCCGGTGCCGTACGCGAAGGTCGTTCGCGAGCAGTACGAGGGCGGCTGGCGCCGCGCCGGGCAGGTCTAGGCCCGACGAAGCCGTTGCGCCGGGCAGAAGCCCGGCGCGCGTCGAATGGAGGGAAGGCCGGTGTCGGCCTTCCCTTTTTCGTGGGCGCAGAACGCGCGCCCGCGCGGCCGGCTCACTCGAACTCGAGGAAGCCGAGCCGGTGGCCCGCGCCGTCGGTGAACCAGAGCCGGTTCACGAGCCGATCGGGGGGCTGACGGTCGCTCCCGGCGCTCAGCCCCACCGCTCGCGCCGCGGGCCCCGGCACCTGGAACTCCGTGATGCGGCCGTCGGGCTCCACGCGGCCGAGCCGGTCGCCCTTGCTGTACCAGACGTTGCGATCGGGCCCGACGGCGATGTTGATCGGCGAGCCGGCCTGGCTCGGGATCGAAAACTCGCTGATGTCCCCGTCCATCGTGATGCGGCCGACCCGGTTTCCGTCAGGAGAGACGCCGTCCATCGTTCCCGCGAGCTCGACGAACCACATCGCGCCGTCGTCGCCCGCGGTGATGTCCCCCGGTCCGGAGTTCGGACGGGGTAGGTCGAACTCGGTGATCTCGCCGTCCGGCGTGATGCGGCCGATCTTGCTCGCCTTGTACTCAGAGAACCAGATGTTGCCGTCCGGCCCGGCCGCCAGCGCCCGCGGTCCGCTGTCCGGCGTCGGAATGTCGAACTCCGTGATCTCGCCGTCGGGCGTGATCCTGCCGATTTTCCCGGCGGCGAACATGCCGAACCAGATATTGCCGTCCGCGCCGAGGGCGATCGCGCGCGGCTGGCTTGCCGGAGTCGGAATCTCGAACTCGGCGATCTCGCCTTCGGGCGTGATGCGGCCCATGCGGTTGCCGAGGTGTTCCGAGAACCACATGTTGCCGTCCGCGCCGAGCGCGATGATGCGCGGGGAGCTGTCGTCGTTCGGGAGCGGATAGAGCCGGATGTTCGTCCCGTCGGCATTCATCCGCCCGATAGCGTTGCTGCCGAGCGTGAACCACGCAGAGCCGTCCGGCGCGAGGGCCACGGTGGTCGGGCCCGACGCGCCCTGCGGCAGCGGGTACATCGTGAACTCGCCGGTCGTCGCAAGGACCTCGTCCGCGGCGAGCCAGCGCTGCTCGTCCGCATGCGCGACACGCATCGTCATCAAGAGCACTCCAGTCATCAACAGCGTGCCGCGCATCATGCCCGGTCTCCCGATGGTTGTCGTCATCGCCGATTCTAACGGAATGGCGCGGCGCTTCGCGGATCGTCTCGTCGCTGCCCGGCGCCTATATGCGGCCGGGCGACCGCGGGGACGGTCCTCGGGACGGAACGGTCTTCTTGTCGGTGCGTTGCTCCCGTCGAGACCGGAGAGTAGTCTCAGGCATTCGCAGCCGCATCTCGATCGGCGATGCGAGGTTGCTGCGGCGCAAGGGGCACGACGATGAAGGCGAAAACGGGGCTCGGCGGTTATGGAATCCTCGGCATCGGGGTCGCATCGGCCGCCGTGCTGTTCGTAGCCCATCGCGTGCTCGATTCCGACGGCTCGTTTCCGCAGGGGCCGAGCCGGCCGACGGTCGATTCGGATCCCGGCCTCGAGCGCGCGGCGAGTCCCGACGAGCTCATGTCGAGAGCCGACGGTACCCGCGACCGGATCTCAGTGACCGCGGACGTCGAAGCGGAGGCAACCGTCGAAGCCGAGCCCGCAGGCGGCGACCCGGCGGCTGCGAGCAGTGCAGATCCTGCCGACGAGAGCCTGACCGTCGACGGAGGCGCAAGCCCGCATATCGACGCGCTGAGTCATCCGTCTGCGGCCTATCGCAACGCGAGCCTCGGCCGTGTCATCCGGGAAGCGGGATATCACTGCACCGGCGTGCTGTCGTCGAGCGCGGGTCACGAGGACCGCAGGTCGTGGCGCGTGTCGTGCGAGGAGGGCCGGGCCTACCTCGTCTTCGAGGCGCGCGACGGCGTGCTCCAGGTCGAGCCCCTGGCCTACTTCGATGCGCCTACTCCGTTCATCCCGCGCGAGCCTCGAGATCCGCAGAATCCAGTCGTGCCGCAGCCTCAATAGCGCGCCTCGCGAGCTTCGACGAGGTGAGACGTCGCGCGTTGACCGACGGGAGCGGATGCCGCACGATGAATCGATCCCGTCGCCCATGCCGGTGGGAAGCACGGCGGCGGGGTCGACAAGCGCACGACTTTCCTCGAGAAATACCGTGAGTCTTCGCCCGATGCGTACATCGCGATCTCGCACATTCGACTTTGCGGCCATGCCGTGTCGCCGATTTCAGACGGCCGAGGAGACGTAGCGGCTCGTCTCCCTCTTTATGTCGCAAAGTACTTGACAGGCACATAAACCGGATCGAGACTGAGGAGCAATCGATGGCGTCAACCTTCCCAGAGAGCGTGCCTTCGCGCGGCTCGGCGCCGGTGTCGATCGATGCAGGGGCGCTTGCGCATCTGCGCTACATCCGCGACACGATCGAAGCCGCGCATACGTTCACGTCCGTCCCTGGGAAGGGATGCATCGCGATGGGGCTCACGGCGCTCGTCGCGGCAGGGCTCGATTCGATAGCCGCGCTCGCGCCGTACTGGTTGCCCATCTGGCTCACGGCTGCCGTTACGGCGATAGGGCTCGCGAGCTACTTTCTGGTGAAGAAGGCGAAGGCGCAGGGGTTGTCCTTATGGGGCGGAGTCGCCCGTCGGTTCTTTCTGACGCTGCTGCCGGCGTTCATCGCGGGCGCCGTGCTGACTATCGCGTTGCTCGAGTCCGGAGCGCGCGAGCTCGTCTCGGGTGCGTGGCTGCTGCTGTACGGCGCGGGCCTCGCCGCGAGCGGCGTCTTCTCGATCCGGCCGGTGATGCTCGCGGGGTTCGGTTTCATGGCGCTAGGGGCCCTCGCGCTCGCGCTGCCGCCGTCGTTCTCGACGGCGCTGCTCGCGACAGGGTTCGGCGGGTTCCACTTGGCTCTCGGGCTGATCATTCAACGGAGGCATGGTGGCTAAACGGGCAGTGAAGTCGGCCGCGCAGCCGGCAGCGACGAAGCTGAGTCGGCTTCGGGCCGTCAGCACGTATGTCGCGGACGGCGAATCGAAGGATTTCGATCGCCTGATCTATGAGCGCGTGCGGCTCGGAATCATGAGCGCGCTCAGCGTCAACGAGAGCATGACGTTCAACGAGCTGAAGGAGCTCTTGAAGACGAGCGACGGCAACCTGAGCGCGCACGGCCGCAAGCTCGAGGAGGCCGGCTATATCACGTGCCGCAAGTCGTTCTCGGCGCGAATGCCGAAGACCGAGTACAGCCTGACGGCAAAGGGCCGTCGAGTGTTCGAGCGCTACCTAAGCCATATGGAAGCGCTGATCGAGGCGGCGCGTGGCCGCTGATTAGAATAAGCACGTACTTTGCGTTGCAAAGTGATTCAGGAGTCATCGATGCACGTCGCGATTATCATGGATGGAAACGGCCGGTGGGCCGTGCAGAGGGGGCTGCCGAGGCCGGCAGGGCACCGCGCCGGGGCCGAGACGGTACGACGTATCGTCGAGGCTGCCGTTGCATCGCACGTATCCGTACTGACGTTGTACGCGTTCTCCGCGGACAACTGGCTGCGTCCGCGGCGAGAGGTGTCGGCGCTGATGAAGCTGATGAAGCGCTATCTCATCAGCGAGCGGGTGCGCTGCCTGCAGAACGGGGTGCGCGTCAACGTCATCGGACGGCGCGATCGCCTTGCCCCCGAGCTCGTCCGCTCCATCGAGGATCTCGAGCACATCACTTCAGGCGGCGACCAGCTGCTTCTTCGGCTCGCAGTCGACTACTCGGCTCGGCAGTCGTTGCTCGAGGCCGCGCGCCAGCCCGGCAAGCCGCAGGACTTCGAGGATCTCGAGCGTCGGCTCGCGGCGGCCAATCATTCCGTGCCCGGCGTGCCGAACGTCGACCTGCTGATTCGCACGGGGGGCGAGCAGCGGCTCAGCGACTTCTTGCTGTGGGAGAGCGCGTACGCCGAGCTCGTGTTCTCGGATACCTACTGGCCGGACTTCACCGAGCAGGAATTTCACGCGGCGCTCGAGGAGTTCGGCCGCCGCGATCGCCGTTTCGGCCAGCTTTCGCAGCGCACGGCCTGACGGTTGGTCCGGCCGCGCCGGCCTCGTTCAGGCTCCCTCGTCGTTCGTCCGATCGCTATAGTTGGACCCTCGGCGTGCATGCGTTTCGGGGGAGAGTCCATGGCTACGAGCGTTGGGTCGCGGGGCCTGTTGCTGTCATCGATCGTCTCGGCGGCGCTGCTCGCGGCGGGGCACGCGAGCGGACAAGGGGACGGGCCGGCAGCAAGCGCGAGCCGGGCCGGAGGCGAGACGGTCGGCGCTTGGCGGGCACCGAGGACGTCGTGGGGCGATCCGGATCTGCAGGGCATGTGGCCCCTCGACTACATCAACGGCACACCGGTTCAGCGGCCGCCGGAGTTCGGCGAGCGCCGCTATCTGACGGACGAGGAGTACGCCGAGCGCGTGGCGCGGCTCGCGGCACTCAACGCTCGGTACGAGCAGGAGATCGCGACGAACCGGATGGACATGGGTCACTGGTCCGAGATGGGCGAGCCGAATCGGCTGACGTCGCTG
>Ga0079224_100005279_pt1 | contig 16937 bp, 16 predicted proteins | sample Stecom2015_FD_80414 | JGI IMG/M metagenome (GOLD analysis project Ga0079224, IMG submission 80414) | Agricultural soil microbial communities from Utah to study Nitrogen management - Steer compost 2015 | ecosystem: Environmental > Terrestrial > Soil > Agricultural land | place: USA: Utah... | reverse complement strand
CGTCATCGGCGTCGCACGCGGCGAGGAGGTCTTCCCCCATCTTCCGGAGGCGGACCTCGTCCTCCTCGACGCCATGCTCCCCGGTCGCGACGGCTGGGACATCTGCCGCGAGATCAAGCAGCAATACGACCAGCTCCTGCCCGTGATCATGGTCACGGCCCGCACGGCGCCGGACGACGTCGTCCGCACGTTCGACGCCGGCGCCGACGACTACGTGGCCAAGCCGTTCCACGTCGCGGAGCTGACCGCACGGATCGAATCGCGCCTGCGCGTCCACCGCGCCGAACGCGCGCTCCGCGATGCCGCCGACCAGCTCCGCGCGCTGGCCGAGCAGAACTACGCGCTTTACCAGCAGGCCAGCCGGGACGCCGAGGAGCGGCAGCAGCTCCTCAAGGAGCTCGACCACCGCGTGCGGAACAACCTGGCCAAGATCACGGGCCTCGTCGCCATGGCGCGCCAGCGCGCGCCCGACGGTTCAGCACAGTCCGTCATCGTCGCGCTCGAGAACCGGCTGCACGCCTTCCTCATGGTCCACGACGTCCTGCGCCATCAGAAGTACCGTGGCGTGCCGTCCAGGGAGATCGTCGAGCGCCTCGCCCAGCGGCTGCGCAACGCGTTCAGGGCGAACGGCCGGATCCGGCTCGAGGTGGAATCCGATCACGCCGTGCTCGATGAGCGCGCGGCCGTTTCCGTCGCTCTGGCACTCAACGAGCTCGTCAGCAACGCGCTCCGGCACGCCTTCCCCGAGGATCGCGCCGGGACCGTATCCATCCAGCTCGCCCGGCGCGATGCCGAGTACTGGCTCGATGTCCGGGATGATGGCATTGGCATGCCGGCCGGCGTCCCAGACATCACGGGCAGCGGCCGCTCGATCCTGGACGCCGTAGTACGCGGCGAGCTGGGCGGGCGGGTCGAGTACATCCCCACCGCGACCGGCACACACGTCCGCCTCCGGTTCCCCTACGCGCCGCACGCAGTGCCCGCTCAGTAGCTCGCGAGATAACGGTCGATTTCCCAGCCGTGCACGTGAGTGCTGTACTCCTGCCACTCCTGTTCCTTCGCCGCGATCAGGTGCTCGAACACGTGCTTGCCGAGCACCTCGCGCATCAGAGGGCTGCGGCGGAACACGTCGAGCGCCTCACCGAGGTCGCGTGGCAGCTCCTGGATCCGGTAGCGGCGCCGGTCGCGCACGGAGAGTGTGAAGATGTTCTTCTCGACCGGCTCTGGAGGCTCGATGCGCCGCCGGATCCCGTCGAGCCCCGCCGCGAGCTGCACGGCGAGCGCGAGGTAGGGGTTGGCCGCCGGGTCGGGCATGCGCAGCTCGACGCGCGTGCCCTTGCCACGGCGGGCCGGGACGCGCACGAGCGGTGAGCGGTTGCGGTGCGCCCATGCCACGTGCACCGGCGCCTCGTGGCCGGGGACCAGCCGCTTGTAGCTGTTGACCAGAGGGTTCGTGACGAGACAGAAGCTGCGCGCGTGCTCGAGCAGGCCGCCCACGTACCAGCGCATGATGCGCGACAGCTGGTCGGACGTCTTCGGATCGTGGAACGCGTTCTCGTCGCCCTTGAAGAGCGACTGGTGCGTGTGCATGCCCGAGCCGTGCCGGCCAAAGATCGGCTTGGGCATGAACGTGGCGTGCAGGCCGTGCCGCAGTGCGATGCTGCGCACGACGAACCGGAAGGTGGCGAGGTTGTCCGCCGTGACCAGCGCGTCCGCGTAGCGGAAGTCGATCTCGTGCTGGCCCGGCGCGACTTCGTGATGGCTCGCCCCCACCTCGATGCCCATCCGCTCGAGCGTGTCGACCATATCGCGCCGTGCGATCTCGCCCAGGTCCACGGGCGTCAGGTCGAAGTAGCCGCCGGCATCGTGCGGCCGGCGCGTCGGCGCGCCCTCGGGAGTCCGGTAGAACAGGAAGAACTCCGCTTCGGCACCGGCCATCATGCGGTAGCCCATGGCGGCGGCCGCCTCGATCTGCCGCCGCAGCACGCGCCGCGGATCGCCCTCGAAGGGCCTGCCGTCGGCCGTGTGGACATCGCAGATCAGGCGAGCGACGCGGGCGTCCCCATCGGCCCACGGGTACACCGCGAACGTCGACAGATCCGGCTTGAGGATCATGTCCGATTCCTCGATGCGCACGAAGCCTTCGATCGAGGAGCCGTCGAATACCATGTCCCCGTCCAGCGCCTTGGCGAACTGACTCGTCGGGACCTCGACGCTCTTGGTCACGCCGGTGATGTCGGTGAATTGGAGCCGCAGGAAGCGCACGTTCTCCGAACGCAGCCGCTCGAGCAGCTCTTCCTTCGTCGGCATGCGATGGCTCGCTCCGTCGTGGGTCGGTGCCGGGCGCGGAGATTAGGGCGCGTTTCGCGTGGGCGTCAAGCGCGCTGCCCGAAACGTGCCGCCTGCCCGCTTGACGGTCGCCGCGACGATCCACTATCCTCCCTATCGTGGACGATGCCCGGATCACCGACGCCCATCGCGGCTGCGAGCCCGCAGCGCCCCAGATCCTCCATCTCCGCTCGGATCGCCGGCTGGGTCACGAGTGGGACGACTGGGACGGGCAACCCTTGCCCGACGACGGCGTCTACCACGAGCCGCCCGGGCTGTTCTTCCGTCTCTTGACAGCTCAGTTCGGCGCGTGGGTGCTCGTGGCCGGTGCCGTGCTCTGGCTCACGGCGCCGCGCCTGGCCCAGCTCTGGGCGCCGCTCCCCGCCATCCTCGGCCTCACGCTCGCCGCTGGCATCCTCGGCTACGCAGCCTGGCTCGCCGCGCTCGCCATCTCGCTCCGCATCGGCCGGAACCTGCTCCCGCGCAAGCTCGCGGAGCAGGGCCTCCTTGCCGCCGCGCTGCCGATCGCGGAACGCACCGGACGCTGGTTCCGCATCTCGCGGGACCGGGCCGGAAACGCCGGCCTCCGCGTCTACAACGCGCTCGCGGCCGCGCGCTCGCGGCCTGGCGTCCGCCCCGACGAGCTGCTGGTGCTGCTGCCGCGCTGCCTCGACAAGGAGAGCATGCAGCGGGCGATGGCTCTCTCGGCCCGCTACGGCGTGCCGCTCTTCGTCGCGGCCCGGGGCCGCTACGCCCGCGAGATGATCTCCCGCAAGCGGCCACGGGCCGTCGTCGCGGTCGCATGCGAGCGCGACCTCGTGAGCGGCGTTCGCGACGTCGCGGGCCGCTTGCCCGTGCTCGGCACCACGCTCTCCCTGCCGGACGGCCCCTGCAAGAACACCGGCGCGGACATCGAGGCGCTCGAAGGTCAGATTCGAACGTTCCTCGGCCTGAATGCCGAGCCCGGCTGACGCCCTCGAGGCGCTCGAGCGCGAGGCACGCCGTTCCCTCTCCGTCTGGCGCCGACTCACCGCAGCGCAGCTCTTCGTCGGCAGCTTTCTCGGCCTGGTCCTGTTGGGCACCGTGCTGCTGCTCACGCTGCCCGGCCTCTACACGGGGGAACGGATCTCCGCCATCGACGCCATCTTCATGGCGACGAGCGCGATCTGTGTCACCGGCCTCGCCGTCGTGGACATCGCGACGTCCTTCACGCCCGCCGGCCAGGCCGTGCTCCTGCTCCTGGTCCAGCTCGGCGGGCTCGGCATCCTCACGTTCACCACGCTCATCATCCTCGCACTCGGCCGCCGCGTCACGCTGCGCAGCGAGGCGCTCGTGAGTGGGACGGAGGCGGCGCCGCAGAACATCGACCCCGTCCGGTTGCTGCGCAGCATCGTCCGGTACACGCTGCTCATCGAGGCGGCCGGCGCCGTCGCTCTCTGGCTCGCCTGGATCCCGGAGCTCGGCGTCGCCGGCGCCGTGTGGCCGGCCGTCTTCCACGCGATCGCCGCGTTCTGCAACGCGGGCTTCACCGTGTTCGCAGGCGGCATTGCGCGGTTCGCGGGCGACCCGACGACGCTCCTCATCCTCAGCACGCTCGTCGTGGCGGGCGGGCTAGGCTTCCTCGTCCTCGAGGAGCTGCGCACGCTTCCCGTGCGCTCGCCCCGGCCCCGCCTCTCGCTGCACAGCAAGCTCGTGCTCGTCACCAGCGCGTCACTGCTGGCCGGCGGCACCGTGCTGTTCCTGCTGTTCGAGTGGCGCAATGCGCTCGCGCCGTTCACGTGGTACGAGCGGCCGTTCGAGGCGCTGTTCCTGAGCGTGATGCCGCGATCTGGCGGCTACAATACGCTGGACTACAGCACGCTCACCTCGGCGTCGCTCTTCCTCATGCTGGTGCTCATGAGCATCGGCGGCTCGCCCGGCTCGACCGCGGGCGGCATCAAGACCACCACGGTCGCGCTGCTCGTCGCCCTTGCCGTCGCCCGGCTGCGCGGAAGGCTCAACGCGGATGCGTTCGGCCGCACGATCCCCGAGAGCACGATCCAGCGCGCGATCGGCCTCGCCGTCCTCGCCATCGCCCTCACCGCCGCCGCGGTGCTCCTGCTCCAGGTGACCGAGCTCGGCGGCGTGCCGCACTCCGCTGCGCCGGAGCGGTTCTGGGCGCTGACCTTCGAGACCGTCAGCGCGTTCAACATCGTGGGCCTGTCGATGGGAGTGACCGCCAACCTCAGCCCGGCAGGCAAGCTGCTCCTCGCCGCGCTCATGTTCGTGGGGCGCGTCGGGCCGTTCACGCTCGTGGCCTCGATGGCGCTCGCCGCCGCGCGGCGGCGGCTCCACCTCCGCTACGCCACCGAGGACGTCGTCGTCGGGTGAGAAAAGGGGAAGGGAAGGGGGCTCAGGCGGCGCACGCCGTGCAGCGCCCGACCAGCTCGAGGCGGTAGCCCTGCACGTCGAAGCCGGAGACGGGGCCCAGCCCGGCCAGCGCATCCGGGTCCAGCCGGCCCGGCACATCCAGCACCGCGCCGCACGTGAGGCAGCGCGCATGGTGGTGCGGATCCGTCCTGCCGTCGTAGCGCGCGGAGCCGTCGCCGTACGTCAGCTTCACCGCCAGCCCACAGCCGACCAGCGTCTCCAGCGCCTTGTAGACCGTCGCCAGCGAAATATCGGGGATCTCCGCCCGCACCGCCGTGAAGACCTCGTCCGCGGTCGGGTGCGCATCCGTGCCCGCGAGATACCGGTACACGGCGGCCCGCTGCTCGGTGAACCGCTGGCCGTTCGCCTCCAGCGCCTCGCGCAGCACCGTTTCGGGGCGCGTGTCACGCGCACGGGCCTGTGTCACTTCCTGCAACGCACTTCTCATCGCTTCTCCGGAAGGGAGCTGGCTCGCGGTTGCCCGTCCGGCGTACTAACATAGGAACGCCGAAGCGCAAGTGTCAATAGCGATTCTCGCTCCTGAGAACCACGCATCCCGCTGTCCCCATGACAGATATGACTCTACACGACCAGCCTGAACCCGCCCCGGCCCCCATCCTCGCCCTCGCCGCGGACCTCATCTTCGCCTCACGCATCCGCGCGACGGCGACGGCGGTCGGTGCAACCGTCCACGTCGTTCGCTCCTCGGAGGAACTGCTCACGCGCGCGAGAGAGACGGCGCCGCGCCTGGTGCTCATCGACCTCGAGGCCCGGGCCGGGGACCCCGCCGGCGCGATCCGCCAGCTGCGGGCAACGCCGGAAACCGCAGCGGTTCCGATCGTCGCGTTCGCCTCTCACGTGAACCGCGAGGCGATCGAGGCCGCACGCGCCGCCGGCGCCTCCCGCGTGCTGGCGCGATCCGCGTTCGTGCGCGAGCTGCCCGCGCTGCTCGCGGAGCCGCCGGCGGGGTAGGGCGCGCCGCGCGGCGTGCGGGCTACGAGCCGATGCGCCGCGCGGCGGTGGGCCGAAACGCACGATCGCGGAGGGCGGGGGTGGTCCAGAACGCCGAGCGCCCCGCGGCTCACCAGGGGGCCGCGGGGCGCTCGGCGTTGCGGGGGCTGCGGGGCACCGCTTACGCGGCGTCCGCCTCCTCCTTCAGCTTGCAGTCGATGCAGTAGCGCGCGTGCGGCAGCGCGTCCAGCCGCTCGAAGCTGATCGCCTTGCCGCAGTTGTGACAGAGCCCGAAGTTCTCCGGGTCCCTGTACAGTCGCCGCAGCGCTTCCTCGACGCGATACAGGTAGCGCCCTTCCTTGCTGGCGAAGAGAAGCATCTTCTCGCGCTCCATCGCGTCCGTACCCAGATCGGCGATGTGGTCCGAGTACGAGTACAGGTCGGAGTCCGCCTGCTCCGCGGAGAGCTTCGCGAGTTGGCCGAACTGCCCCAGCGAGCGGAGCGCGCGCTCGCGCTCCCGCAGCAAGCGCTGTTGGATGTGCTCGAGCTGCTTCTTCGTCATTCCCTTGGCCATTGGCGCCTTCACCATCGTGCGAGCCAGAAGCGGGGCGGCTATAGGGCGGGCGATTCTCCGCGGGTGCCCCGGGACCGCGGGTAGTCCACCAATATACCGAATTCCACCGCGGGATGACAAGCCCCGGGCCAACCAGGCGCCGGTGCCACCGCCTGGCCGCCGGACCGCAGCCCCCGGCGGCCCCGCGCCGCCGCCTCTCTTGCCTCGTTCACCCCGGGCGCGCCGCCCGGGGTCGGATCAGACGGCGACGAGCAGCCCGGTCACGTACATGGTGGCGAGCCCCAGCACCAGCCCGGTCGCGTTGAGCGGCTCGGTCAGGCGCCCGCGGGTGCCCAGCAGTCTCCAGATCTCGTAGACGACCTGGATGATGGCGCCGGCGCCGATCGCGAAGAACAGCGTGATGAGCAGGCTCGAGTACGCGAAGGCGCCGAGCCAGGCCCCCGCGACGGTGGGCGCGCCAGCGAGGAGCCCGAGACCGGCCAGCCGGCCGATGTTCGTGCGCTGTGAGGCGATGGGCGCGACGATGCCGAGTCCCTCGGTGCTGTTGTGGATCAGGAACCCGATCACGAGGAACGTGCCCAGCGCGATCTCCCCGGTGGCGTACGAGGTTCCGATGGCGAGGCCTTCGCCCAGGTTGTGCAGCCCGATGGCCGCGGCGATCAGCGTGGCGACGTAGAGCGGCGTTCGGTCCTTGCCCTTGCCGGCGCGCCGCTGGCCGAGCGCGGCCAGGAGCAGCGGCGTCGCGAGCACGCCGATGAGGACCACGGCGACGCCCTGGAACGCCCCCGGAACGCGGACCGAGACCTCCAGGGCCTCCGCGACGGCGTCCGCGCCCAGGAACACGAGCAGGCCGACCGTGAAGCTCAGGAAGAAGTCGACCCACCGCTTCGGGATGGACCGCAGGAAGGGCAGCCAGAGCAGGCCGAGGAAGACCGGAATCACGCCGGCGTAAATGCCCAGCAAGGCAAACGTGGATAGGTAACGCGCGTCCACGGACGGCGTCTGCATCGCCACCGCGACCTCGCCGGTGAAGGTCAGCCCGGTGCTCGTGAGCAGCGTGATCGTGTGGGGTTCGCCCTCGACCCACGGGTAGGGGATGCTCACGTTGCGGCGCTCGAGGCGGCCGATCCGACGGTCGCCGTCCAGCGTGTGGAACCAGACGGCGTCGTCGACAAGGACCTGCGCGACCGTGACCGCCTCCGGCCCGCCGTTCACCACGCTCACGACCATCTCGCCCGGACGCGGCAGCGTGATGCGCTCGATCGTGAGCTCCTCGACCGGCGGAAACGCCTGCCGGAAGACGCCCGCCGGGCCCAGGCGCAGAAACGCCACGACGGCCGCCGCGAGCAAGATGAGCGGCGCAACCCCCTTGACCCAGATCGGAAGCGGAGCGGCGCGCCGCTCGCCGCGCCCCACCGCCACCTGCGCGCGCGCGTCAGGCATCGGGGTCCTCGCGCACGTCCAGGATGCCCACCCAGCCGAGCTCCGCGAACTCGCTCTGGTGCGCGTGGAACATGAACGGCCCCGGATGATGGTACGTGAACTCGAGCACCGCGCGCTCGCCCTGGCAGAGCATGACGGTGTCCGTCCACTCGTAGCGCTCCAGGTCCGTCCCCGTCCGGTACAGCCGGAAGAAGTTCCCGTGCAGATGGAACGAGTTGATGAGGTCGAACTCCGTGATGTTGACCAGGTAGATCCGGTTCAACTCGCCGAGCCGGACCGGGATGGGGTGGCGCTGGTAGTGGAAGGCGACGGTGTTGACCGCGTAGATCTCGTTCTCGTTGTCGAAGTTCGTGTCGAACGCATTCATCACCATCACCATCTCGCGCGCCGGCGGCCGGCCCTGCTTGGGGTCGATCAGGAACGTCCCGTACAGGCCCTTGTGGATGTGCCGCTTGAGCGGGACCGCGTGGCAATGGTAGAGGTGCAGCCCGAACGGCTCGGCATCGAACTCGTACACGTAGTGCTCCCCGGGCTGCACGATCTCGAACACGCCGTCCATGTCCGCCGCGTGGATGCCGTGGAAGTGGATCGTGTGCGGATGCGAGCCGGCGTTGACGAAGCGCACCCGCACGCGGTCGCCCTCCGTGCAGCGGATCGTGGGCCCCGGCACCTGGCCATTGAACGTCCATGCCGGGAAGAAGACCCCGGGCGCCACCTCGATCTCACGGTCCACCGCAACCAGGTCGTACTCCCGCAGGACCTGCCCCGAGGGGAGCCGCGACACGCGCCCCGTGTCGAAGTGCGTCAGGAACGCGGTCGGGTCGAACAGGTCCGGCCGCACGTCGCCGACCGGCGCCAGCACGTCGTGCGACCCCGGCCCTGGACGGCTGTCCTGGCTGGCACGCGCACCCGTCGGGCGCAGCGTCAGCGCTCCGCCCGCCGCGGCCAGCCCCGCCGCGCCCGCCAGGCCCGCGCGCAGCAGGTCCCGGCGGCTCAGCCGCAGGTCGCCCGCGGCGGGGGCCGCGCCATCATGCTCCACAGCGCCTTCCAGCCGTTCGCGATCCTCAGCCATCTGCGCCTCCTCCGGCCGGCTGCCCGGCCATCGGTTCGACCTCCAGCGCGAGCGCCAGCTCGCGCCCCAGGATCCGCATCTGTCCCCCCACTTCCAGCCGCAGCGGCCCGCCGAACGGCGCCCGCTGCACGACCCGCAGCTCCGCGCCGGGCACCAGGCCCAGCCCGGCGAGGTACCGGAGCGCCTCCGGGTCGTCGTGCCGCACCCGGCGCAGCACCGCCGGCAGGCCCACCGCCAGCTCCGCCAGCGCCGGATAACTCGGCTCCTCGAACTCGCCGGCCACTCCGGGAATCGCAGAGCCGTGCGGGTCGTGGCTCGGCTCGCCCAGCGCCCGCGCCATGCGGTCGATCAGCTCGTCCGACGCCGCGTGCTCCAGCCGCTCCGCCTCTTCGTGCACCTCGTCCCACGTGTAGCCCAGCCGTTCCACCAGGAACGCCTCCAGGACGCGGTGCCGCCGGATCATCCGCACCGCCTCCCGCTCTCCCGCCGCCGTCAGCCGCGCCCCGTAGTACGGCACGTGCTCCACGTAACCCTGCTCCGCCAACCGCTTCAGCATGCCCGTGACTGACCCCGCGGCGACGCGCAGGCGCGCGGCGATGTTCGAGGTCGACGCCGTCGTTTGGTCGCGGCTGAGCTTGTAGATGGCTTTCAGGTAGTCCTGGGCCGCGGGTGAGGTCATGGTGTTGGCGGTCGTGGTTTTTTAACCCAGGCGAATCCAAAATTTAGTCTCACCGAATTCTCGGCAGTTGTCAAGCCCGCTACGGGATGGGTGGGGCCGGGGGCGGTTGCTCCGGCGCCGGCCGGTGTCGTATCATGCGGCGCAGGACCCCCCACAGAGGAGATTGGACATGGCGCTTGGTGAGCAGGCCCTGGCAGCGTTGTTGCGCGAGGACCGGCGGTTTGCGCCGCCGAAGGAGTTCCGCGAAGCGGCGAATGCTTCTGATCCCGGCATCTATGAGAGGGCGGCGGCGGATCCGGAGGGGTTCTGGGAGGAGTTCGCGCGGGAGCTGGACTGGATCGAGCCCTGGCAGACGGTGCTGGAGTGGACGCCGCCGCACGCGAAGTGGTTCGTGGGCGGGAAGCTGAACGCGGCGTACAACTGCCTGGACCGGCACCTGGCGAGCCCGCGGCGGAACAAGGCGGCGCTGGTGTGGGAGGGAGAGCCGGGGGACGCGCGGGTGCTGACGTACTGGGACCTGCACCGGGAGGTGTCGAAGTTCGCGAACGTGCTGCGCGATCTGGGTGTGGAGCGAGGGGACCGCGTGGCGATCTACCTGCCGATGATTCCGGAGGCGGTGATCGCGATGCTGGCGTGCGCGCGGATCGGGGCTCCGCACTCGGTGGTGTTCGGCGGTTTCTCGGCGGATAGTCTGCGGGACCGGATCAACGACGCGCAGGCGAAGGTGCTGGTGACGGCGGACGGCGGGTTCCGCCGCGGGCGGGTGGTGCCGCTGAAGGCGAATGCGGATGAGGCGCTGGCGGGGACGCCGTCGATCCAGCGCTGTGTGGTCGTCCAGCGGGGTGCGGGACTGGAGGCGCCGGTCGAGATGATGACCGGGCGGGACTACTGGTACCACGACCTGATGGCGACCGCGTCGGCGGACTGCCCGCCGGAGGCCATGGATGCGGAGGACCTGCTCTACATCCTGTACACGTCGGGCACGACGGGGAAGCCGAAGGGCGTGGTGCACACGACGGGGGGGTACATGACGCACGTGTACGCGACGACGAAGCTGGTCTTCGACCTGAAGGAAGAGGACGTCTACTGGTGCACGGCGGACGTCGGCTGGGTGACGGGGCACAGCTACATCGTGTACGGCCCGCTCGCGTGCGGCGCGACGGTGGTGATGTACGAGGGTGCGCCGGACTGGCCGGACCGTGGGCGGTTCTGGCAACTGGTGGAGAAGTACGGCGTCACGATCTTCTACACGGCGCCGACGGCGATCCGTGCGTTCATGCGTTGGGGCACGGAGTGGCCGGGGCGCTCGAACCTGTCGACGCTGCGGCTGCTGGGCACGGTGGGCGAGCCGATCAACCCCGAGGCGTGGATGTGGTACCACGAGCACATCGGCGGGGGGCGGTGCCCGATCGTGGACACGTGGTGGCAGACGGAGACGGGCGGGATCATGATCACGCCGCTGCCCGGGATCACGGAAACGAAGCCGGGCAGCGCGACCGTGCCGTTCCCCGGGATCTTTGCGGATGTGTTGAACGAAAAGGGCGATTCGGTGCCCGCGGGATACCTCGCCATCACGCGGCCGTGGCCGGGAATGCTGCGGACGGTCTACGGGGACGACGAGCGTTACCAGAGCCAGTACTGGTCTCACTGGCCGGAGATCTACTTCCCGGGCGATGGCGCGAAGCTCGAAGAGGACGGCTACTACACGATTCTCGGCCGCGTGGACGATGTGTTGAACGTCTCGGGCCACCGCATCGGCACGATGGAGGTGGAGAGCGCGCTGGTGGACCACCCGTCGGTCGCGGAAGCGGCGGTGGTGGGCCGCGTGGACGAGGTGAAGGGGCAGGCGATCGCCGCGTTCGTCACGCTCAAGGAGGGCGTGGAGTCGAACGAAGAGCTGAAGAACGAGCTGCGCGCCCACGTGGCGCAGAAGATCGGCGCGATTGCGCGGCCGGACGACATCCTGTTCACGGCGGACCTGCCGAAGACGCGGTCGGGCAAGATCATGCGGCGGCTGCTGCGGGACCTGGCGGAGGGCCGCGCGCTGGGTGACACGACGACGCTGGCGGACCCGGCCGTCGTCGCGCGGCTGAAGGCCGAATACGAGGAGAAGGAGGCCTGAAGCAAGCCACACCGGGCGCGGGCGTTCCGGCGGCGCCCGCGGCCCCGGATGGCGCCGCCGCGGCAGCCGGCCGCTGGCGGATGCTCGCGCTGCTCGCCGCGGCCGAGCTGCTGGCGATGACACTCTGGTTCAGCGCGACGGCGGTCGCGCCGCAGCTCGCCGCGGAGTGGGGCCTGGACGCGGGCGGTACGGCCTGGCTCACCATGGCCGTGCAACTCGGCTTCGTCACGGGCGCGCTCGCCAGCGCCCTGCTGAGTCTGGCCGATCTGCTGTCCGCGCGGCGCCTGTTCGCCGGTGCCGCCGTGCTGGGCGCGCTCGCCAACGGTCTGGTGGTGCTCGCGCCCGGCGCCGCGAGCGCATTCGTCTTGCGCTTCGCGACCGGCTCCCTCCTCGCCGGTGTCTATCCTCCCGCAATGAAGATGGTGGCGACGTGGTTCCGCGCCGGTCGCGGCCTGGCGATCGGCGCGCTCGTCGGCGCGCTCACCATCGGCTCCGCCGTGCCGCACCTCGTCCGCGCGTTCGCGTCCTGGCCCTGGCAGGGTGTCGTGCTGGCCTCGTCAGCGTGTGCGCTGATCGCCGCCGCGCTCGTCGCCGTCGGCTACCGGGACGGGCCGTTCGCCTTCCCTCAGCCGCCGTTCTCACTGCGGCACATCGCCCGCGTCGTGCGTGTGCGCGAGTACCGCCTTGCCACGTTCGGCTACCTCGGGCACATGTGGGAGCTGTACGCGATGTGGAGCCTGGTCACGCTCTTCTTCGCGGATGTGTTCGCGCGCGGCGCGGCGGCGCCGTCGGCCGGGGGCCGTGCGGCTCTCGCCGGCTTCGCGGTGATCGCCACGGGCGCGCTGGGGTGTGTGGTGGCGGGGAGGTGGGCGGACCGCCTCGGCCGCGAGCGCATCACGATCTGGTCGATGGTGACGAGCGGCGCGTGTGCGCTGATCGTGGGCTGGCTCGCCGCTGCGCCGGCGCCGCTGCTCGTCGCGGTCGCGCTGCTCTGGGGCTTCGCGGTCGTGGCCGACTCGGCGCAGTTCAGCGCCCTGGTCACGGAGGTCGCGCCGCAGGATGCGGTGGGCACGGCGCTCACACTCCAGACGTCGCTCGGCTTCCTGCTCACGGCTGGAACGATCTGGATGGCCGCGCTGGTGTCGGCCCGCTTCGGGTGGGGCATCGCCTTCAGCCTTCTTGCACTGGGGCCGGCCCTCGGGAGCGCATCGATGGCGCGGCTGAAGACCATCCGTTCACGACAGAGCGGGGCGTGAGGCGTCCGCCCGCCGGGGATGCGGGCGGCGCCAGCCACGTCCTTACTGTTTCCCGATGCCGAACTGGATGCCGGTGCCGAGCGACCAGCCGCTCAGCGTGAGGGAGCGGGGGATCTCGGGCGCGAGCGGGCCACCGGGGCTCCACTGGACGCTCGGGAAGTGCCGCAGGGCGTACGCGCCTTCGAGGAAGAGCGTCAGACGGCCGAGGCCGAACGTCTTCCCGGCGACGGTGCCCGCGAGGAACGACTCGGCCGAGCCGGGGATGACGGAGCCGTCGTCGGCGTAGACCTGGAGCGCCTGCGTGCGCATGAACCCGGAGCGCAGGCCGAGATAGACGCCCATCGGCTCGTAGTTGGCATAGAGCGAGACGGCGGGCAGGTCACGGATGGCGCCGCGCAGATCCAGCCCCGGCGTGCTGGCCTCGAAGCCCGCGGTCTGGCCGTAGCCGACGGCCAGCTCGAACGTCCAGAGCACGCGCGGCTCCTCGTAGACGTACGTGGTGTCCAGGCCCGAGCCCGTGCGGACGATCCGCATCTCCTTCCACTCACGCGGCTCGTCCGTGGATGCGACGGCTGCGGCCGTCCCGGACGGTTGCGCGCGCACCCTTCCGATCTCGAACAGCAACTCGAGACCGAAGCCGTTGAGACCCCAGTCTCCCGTGCGGATGCCATCCTGGCCGGGCGCCAGGCCACCGGTGTTGAAATAGAAGCTGAGGTCGGTCGCGTTGCGGAGCAGCGCCTCGACTGCGCCGAGCTGCGCGGCAGCCGGCGCCGGCGCCGCGAGCATCACCGTGGTGATGGCCGCGCTCGCTGCGACGGCCCGTACGATCCTGTACAACCTGCCACCTCCCGGAATCTACGCGAGTGAAACGATGCGGCCCTGCCCGGCACGCGCGGGGGGCGAGCCGGGGCGGAACAATGCGGTGACCGCGCGCGCGGGGCAACGGTGCGCCTGCGCCGGGCGCTGGCGGGGCGCGGCCGTCGCGCGCATGTTACGGCCATCACGCGCCGTCGGCGGCGGGCGGTGTGCGCCGGGCCTGCCGGAGCGGCGCTCGGGTCGAGGAGGGAGGATGGCGGTCCGCCGGTTCGTCGTGGTCGGTCTCGGCAACTTCGGGTCGGGCGTGGTCGAGATGCTCCATGCCCAGGGCCAGGACGTCATCGCGCTCGATGTGGACGCGGACAAGGTCGAGCGCGTTCGCGGCGTGGCGACGCGCGCCGAGGTGGTGGACGCGACGGATGCGCGGGCGCTGAACCGCGTCGGTGCCGACGGGGCTGATGCGGCGATCGTGAGCGTGGGCACGGACCTGGCCACCAGCGTGCTCGCGGTGCTGGCGCTCCAGGACGTGCAGGTCGCGGAGATCTACGCGAAGGCCACCACCGCGGAGCACGCGAAGATCCTCGAGAAGATCGGTGTGGACGAGGTCATCCGGCCGGAGCGCGAGACCGCGTTCCGGCTCGCGACGCGGCTCTCGATGCGGCTCCTGAACTACCTTCCCATCGCCCCCGGCTACAGCCTCCAGGAGTTGCCCACGCCGGACGAGTTCGCGGGCAGGACGCTCCTCGAGCTCGAGCTCCCGAAACGCTACGGCGTGGCCGTCGTCGCGATCCACGACGTGCTCGCGGATGAACTGCACGTCGTGCCGCGGGCCGACTACCTGCTCAAGGATTCGGATACGCTGTTGCTGGTAGGGAACGACGACGCGCTCGCCGCGCTGTCCCGCCTCGCGGGCGCGTGAGCGGCACCGCCGCGGGCGCTCACTCCGTCGCGAGCGGGTCCTTCGTGGCGGGGTGGCGCGGCCGCTCCTCCATGGGCGGCTTGCGCAGCTTCGGCACCGCCGGGATGCCGAGGGCGACCTCGCCCGACGGCACGTCCTTCGTCGCGACGGCCATGGCGCCGAGCATCGAGTCATCCGCCATGTGAACGCCCGCGAGCACGGTGGCGTGGTAGGTGACGCGCACGCCCTCCCCCAGCACCGTGCGCGGCGTGTCCACGTCGCGGCCGTCGGCCAGCGAGTGCGTGTGGCTGTAGATGTTGGCGAAGTCCGCGATCGAGACGCGGTCCCCGAGCACGATTCCGCCACGATCGTCGAGGAGCACGTGGCGGTGGACGACGACGTCGTCACCGACCTCGAGTCTGTAGCCGAACGAGAGCTTGACGAAGTGGAAGCACTTGAAGTTCCTGCCGCACCGCGCGAAGATGTGCCGGGCCAGCACGCGGCGGAAGCGGACGCCCAGATCCACGTTCTCGCCGAGCGGGCTCTTGTCGAACATCTCCCAGAGCCAGATCAGCGGCTTGACCGGGTAGTAGCGGGCCGGGTCGATCTCCGCATAGTACTCGGGCTCGAGCGTGATATTGCGGGGATCCATCTGGAGCAGCGCGATGCGGGTGGGTTCCGGCAGCTCGCGTGGGTCCACATCCCGGTATTGCGGGTAGTAGATGTCCGTGAGGATGCGCCGGCACAGCTCGTTCCGGTCGCAGCCTGGGTCGGAAAGCTCCTCCGCGATCGCGCCGACCCAGCGCTCGTAGGCGGCGCTCGTCGCGGCTGGCAGGTCCACAGGCCTGAGCGGCAGAAAAGCCATCGGGGCTCCCGGTCTCCGACGGGCGGTCGGCGGTTCTTGCGGCAGGGAAGGGGGACCGGCGGAAAGCTAGGCCGGGACGTTGCGTCGTGTCAACGTGACGGCGCGCCCGCGGCGGGGTCGAAACCGGCGCCGGCGGGGCGGCGTAGGGCGGCACGACTCGACCGGCGGACGGGGTGGGACTAACATTTCACGGGCACGTCGCGCCCGGCCGGCGCGGCCCGGAGGCGAGATCCATGCACGACGTCATGAGAAAGCGGCTGTGGCGGAAGCTGGAGGCGCTCCCCGAGGAGCAGCTCTACCAGGTCCTGGACTACATCGAGTTCCTCGAGGCCAAGTACGCCCCGGGAGCGGCCGCTGAGCCCGGCGGCCTCCAGCGCTTTGCCGAGCGCGTCGAAGACAGGATGCGCGCCCGCGCCATCGCGCCCCGCGTCATGGGCGGAGCCATGACCCTGCTCGGCGCGGCAGGCCGCGTGATCGACGGCATCGCGCAGACCGGCGAGGAGATCTTCGGCGGAGGCGCGACGGGCCCGGCCGGGCGCACGCAGCCGAGCGGGAGTTCCCGGGCGGCTGGGCGCGGCACGGCACCCGCCGCGCCGGCGGACTAGCGATGGCGCTGTTCCGGCGGCGGCGCCGCCGCGGTGGCCTGCGCGTCGCCGCGGCCCTCATCCTGTACCTCCCGGACTTCCTGCGGCTGCTCGTCCGCCTGCTCCGCGACCCGCGCGTCCCGCGACTCGACAAGGCGCTGCTCGGCCTCGTCTTCGCCTACATCGTCCTCCCGGCCGACCTCCTGCCGGACTTCATCGCCGTCCTCGGCTACGTCGACGACCTTTTCCTCCTGGGCGTGGCGCTGGACCGCCTCCTGGAGCACGCGGGGCCCCGGGTCCTGCGCGAGCACTGGGACGCCGATCCGGCCGTGCTCCACGCCCTGGTCGGCGGCCTCCACCAGCTCGGGTCCGTGCTCCCCGGCCGCATCCGGCGCCGGCTCGTGCGCCTGGCGCGGCGCGGGGCGTAGCTCTCCGTTCTCCCTCCCCGCCTCCGGCTCGGGCGGCGTGGCGGAAAGTCAGCTAAGTGGCTGTATGACAGTGGCTTAGGGAGTCTTGACAGGGGGCTCCGCGATCCCCTATACTTCGACATGGTAACATCGAAGTGCCACGGAACGAATCGTACACGGCCCGCGAGTCGTGGCGCGCACCTGCGCGCCGACCGACCGCGGGCTTCGCGCATCCAGGGACGGGACGAGCAATGATCGATCCGGATCGCAGCCCACGCCTCGTCGGCGAGGGCCTGACCTTCGATGACGTGCTGCTCTTGCCGGAACATTCGGAGGTCCATCCGCGGGAGACGAGCGTACGCACACGCCTGACGCGCGGGATCGAGCTGGCGATCCCGCTGGTGTCGGCGGCGATGGACACGGTGACCGAGTCGCGCATGGCGATCGCGATGGCGCGCGAGGGCGGCATCGGCATCGTGCACAAGAACATGTCGATCGAGCGGCAGGCGGCGGAGGTCGATCGGGTCAAGCGG
>Ga0079224_100005278_pt1 | contig 16937 bp, 12 predicted proteins | sample Stecom2015_FD_80414 | JGI IMG/M metagenome (GOLD analysis project Ga0079224, IMG submission 80414) | Agricultural soil microbial communities from Utah to study Nitrogen management - Steer compost 2015 | ecosystem: Environmental > Terrestrial > Soil > Agricultural land | place: USA: Utah... | reverse complement strand
CTAAGCGCCCTCCGCTTGACTCGTGGGGCCCGAAGGGGCAGAAAGAGCGAACGGAGGATTGCCGATGCGCCGTTCGCCTGCTCCGCGCCGTTCGTCAACCCAGCGGCTTCGTCTCGTGCTCGCGGCGGGCGTGCTCGCCGGATCGGCGGCGGGTCTTGCGTTCGGCCAAAGCTATCTGCGCTCGGTCGCGACAGCGGCGCAGGGTAACGACCCGCCCGAAGCGGAGTTCCACATGGCGCGGCTTGCGTACCAGACGAGCGGCTGCGCCGGTTCGCGCGGGATCTGCCAGCCGCTGTGGGCCGTCGACTATCCGCTCGCCGAGGAGCACTTCCTGCCTGCGCTGGGGCGCATGACGCGCGTGGACGTCGCGGGAGACAGCCGCCATCTGCCGCTCGACGGGCGCATCTTCGACTACCCGTGGCTTTTCGCGCAGCAGGTCTCGCAAGGACGGTGGCGGCCGTCGGATCGGGAGATCGAGCACCTGCGCGAATATCTGCTTCGCGGCGGCTTCCTCGTGTTCGACGACTTTCACGGCGAGGGCGAGTGGCGCTATTTCGAGGCCATCATCCAGCGCGTCCTGCCTGGCCGGGCGATCGTGGACATCCCCGACGACGACATGCTGATGAACATTCTGTTCAGCCTCGATCGACGAACGCAGATTCCCGGCGACCGGCACCTCGGCTGGCGCGCGATGGAAGGCCCGCCCCACTGGCGCGGGATCTATGACGACGACGGACGGCTGATGGTCGCGATCAACCACAACATCGACATGGGCGACGCATGGGAGCACGCGGACGACCCGTACTACCCCGCGCCGATGACCGCGACCGCGTATCGCTTCGGCGTCAACTACGTGATCTACGCGATGACGCACTGAAGCCCGCACCGCCTCACTGCGCCGCGATGAGCGCGTCCCGCTGCGTCAGCAGGTACGCACGCAGCGCGCCGATCTCCGCGTCGGAGAACCACGGGAACGACGGCATGCCGAGGCCGAGGTACGCACCGTCGCGCACGATATCCGCGAGCGCGTCATAGATGGCCGGCGCCGCATAGCGCAGGTCCGCGATCGTGCCGCCGCTGACCGCACCGATGCCGTGGCACATCGAGCAGCGGGCGGCGAACAGCGCGGCGCCGCGCTCGACATCTTCCGGCTTCGAGTCGTGCTCGATGCGCGTCAGCGCGGGTCTCTCGAGGCTGCGCACGGGCTCGACGGGCGCGTCGCCGTCGAGCACGAAGGTCCACACCCGGCCGCTCGCCTTGTAATGCGGCGACGGGCTGCGATAAAGGGCGCTTGCGCCGCCGAGCCCGGACAGCACGGAGACGTATTGCTTGCCGTCGAGCATGTACGTGACCGGCGCGGCCATGATCCCCTGCCCCAGATCCATTTCCCACAGCTTCCGGCCGTCGCTCGCGCGGTACGCGATGAACCGGCCAAGGTCCGTGCCCTGAAAGACGAGATTGCCCGCGGTCGTCAGCGTGCCGCCGCCCGTTTCTCCCTCGTACGGAACGCGCCAGCGGGCCCGCTGATCGACGGGATCCCACGCGAGGAGGAAGCTCGGCGCGCCGACGGACTCGCCCGTGCCCGGCTCGTACTCCGACTCGGGCAGCGCGCGCCGATCGCCGACGCCGCTGCTCGCCGCGAGATCGACGGCGATGTTCCATGCATTCGGGCGAAACTCGAAGTCGGGATCCGCGGCGTAAACGAAGCTGCTCTCGTACGCGGGAATGTAGACGAGCCCGGTCTCGGGGTTGAACGACATCGGATGCCAGTTGTGCCCGCCGCCGGGTCCCGGCGAGATCGTCGTCGGCAGCTCGCCGAAGCGTGCGTGCGCCGTCTCGATCGGCCGGCCGCTCGCGGGGTCGATGCCCTTCGCCCATGTCACGCGCGTGAACGCCTCGGCGGACAACAGCTCGCCGGTCAGCCGGTCGAGCACGTAAAAGAAGCCGTTCTTCGGCGCCTGCATGATGACCTTGCGCTCGCGCCCGTCGATCGTGAGCTCCGCGAGGGTTAGCTGCTGCACGGCGGTGTAGTCCCACGTGTCGCCCGGCACGGTCTGGTAGTGCCAGACCAGCTCGCCGGTGTCCACGTCGAGCGCGAGGATCGACGAGAGGTAGAGGTTATCGCCGCCGCCGGGGCTGCGCACGCGCTGATTCCACGGCGAGCCGTTGCCCGTGCCGATGTACAGCAGCCCCGCTTCCGGATCGTACGCCATCGCGTCCCACACGGTCCCGCCGCCGCCCATCGTCCACCACTCGCCGCTCCACGTCTCCGCGGCCGCCTCGAGCGCTTTCGACTCGAACGGCTTCGACGGATCGCCGGGCACGGTATAGAACCGCCAGACGAGCTCGCCGGTCGCCGCATCGTAAGCCGAGACGAAGCCGCGCACGCCGAGCTCGGCGCCGCCGTTGCCGATGATGACCTTGCCGTCGACGACCCTCGGTGCGCCGGTGATCGTGTACGGCTGATCGACCGGCGTCGTCTGCACGTCCCAGACCGACTCGCCGGTCGCCGCGTCCAGCGCGACGAGGCGCCCGTCGATCACGCCGACGTAGACCTTGCCGTCGTAGAGCGCGACGCCCCGATTGACGACGTCGCAGCAGGCCCGCGACCCGCGCGCCCGATCGGCCTTCGCGTCCCAGAACCACAGCTCCTCGCCGGTGCGCGCGTCGAGCGCGAACACGTTGCTCCAGCTGGTCGTCGCATAGAGCACGCCGTCCTTGACGAGCGGCGTCGCCTCGTGCCCGCGCACGGAGCCCGTCTCGTAGCTCCACGCGAGCCCGAGCCGGACGACGTTGTGCTCGTCGATCAGATCGAGCGGACTGAAGCGCGTCTCGGCGTAGTCGCGGCCGTACGTCAGCCATTCCTCCGCCGACCGCGCCGCGTTCGCGAGGGCATCGTCGTCGGGACCGGCCGCCGGCTGCGCGAGCCCCGCCGGCGCCAGACCCCCGCATGCCGCGGCCAGCAGCCATGCTGCCCATCTTTCGTTCATCTCACCCCCCAAGTGCCGCGCCCGCCGACGTCCGCGCGCCGCCTTCCGTCGGCGGATCTCGTTGTCGTGACCGCGTGCAATAGTGCCATATCGGAGAGGCGGCAGGAGCGTGCGGGCTGCCCGATCCGGCGGTACCATTGGGCGGCATCGGGATTCCAGGGAGGGACCGAGCGGCGCCGCCGAGTTTCACCGCGATGGACAATGCAAGACCCAGCACTTCCGCCCGGCAGGAATGCCGGGCACCGGAACGGACGATCAGGACGGGGGACGTGCGGACGATCGCGGGTCATGTCCTGCCGAAGCGACACGAGCTGATGCGGCCTGAGCCGCGATAGGGGTCCGGATGAGCGTCGACACACCGCGCAAGGTCACGACCCGCCGCCTTCACGAGATGAAGACGAGCGGCGAGCCGATCGCCTGCCTCACCGCGTACGATTACCTGACCGCGACGATCCTCGATGCGGCGGGCATCGATCTGATTCTCGTCGGCGATTCGGCCGGCAACGTCTTCGCCGGCTACGACACGACGATTCCGATGACGATGGAGCAGATGCTCTACCACGCCCAGGTCGTCGCCAGAGGCGTCGAGCGGGCGTTCGTCGTCGCGGACCTGCCCTTCATGTCGTATCAGGTCAGCGAGGAGGAAGCGCTGCGCAACGCGGGCCGCTTCGTGAAGGAAGCGCTCGCGGAGGCCGTCAAGCTGGAGGGCGGCGAGCCCGTGTGCTCGACGATCCGCCGTATCGTGAACGCGGGCATTCCCGTCATGGGGCATCTCGGCCTCACGCCGCAATCGATCCACAAGTTCGGCAGCTACAAGGCGCGGGGCGCCTCGAGCGAGGAGGCCGAGCGCATCATGGCCGATGCGAAGGCGCTCGAGGACGCGGGCGTATTCGCCATCGTCCTCGAGAAGATTCCCGCGGAGCTGGCCCGCCGGGTGACGGAGTCCCTGTCGGTGCCGACGATCGGCATCGGCGCGGGGCCGCACTGCGACGGCCAGGTGCTCGTCACTCCGGACATGCTCGGCATCTTCACGAAGTTCCGGCCGCGCTTCGTGCGCCGCTATGCCGAGCTCGGCCAGCAGATGGCGGATGCATTCGCTCGCTATCGAAACGACGTCAAGCAGCGGACGTTTCCAAGCGAGGACGAAAGCTACTGACGTCCCGGCACAAACCGTTGCGGTGCCGGCGGCCCGTTACTCGGGATCGAACTCGATCTCGCGCTCGTCCGGCAGCGTGATCGCCCTGATGAATCCCAGCGGGCTGCCGTTCCGCGCGGGGAAGTAGCGAATGGTGACCCGGTCCCCGGCCTTGACGGTGTTCGGGCCGCCGCTGCCGAAGCCGAGATTCGCGAGCGCATTGGCGGACCCGGTGGTCAGGATCCACTCCGTCTTCGAGCCGTCTTCGTTCTCGACCTCGAGGTGCATCGCGCCGTGAGGGTTCGTGAACGCGACTCTCGTCAGTACGCCCGTGACCTCCCCTTCTTTTCGGATGTCGTAGGTTGCCGCCAGGGAATGATGGGCGAGCACCGACTCGCCGAGCATCAGCCCCCCCAGCACGACGGCACAGCCCAAAGTCCGCTTGATCATTCGTCGCCTCCAGAACCCTTCGCGGCCAGCGCCGCGATAGCCGATGCCTTGGAACGTTCGAGCCGAGCGTACCATCGCGGATGAGGCCGCTCAATTTGCAGCGGGCGCCGTTTCCGACGGCGCGGCAGCGGGGAAGCTCAAGAAAGCTGAAGGCGCAGGCCGCGCGTGTCGGCCTGCGCCGGAATCGCTCGGGCTACGTCTGCGCCGTTCAAACCGCCCGAGCGGACAGGGTCGACCCGGCGCTAGGCCTAGAAGTCGACCGAGACGCCGACGTAGAACTGCCTGCCGAGAATATCGTAGAACCCCGCTTCGGTCGTTCCGTTGCCATTCGTCGGACGGGGGTCGTCTTCGCTCCGACCGCCCGTCCAGACCGGCGGCGTGTCGAACAGGTTCTGGATCCCGAAGCGCAGCGTCGCGTTGGACAGCCCGTTCCACGACCCGGTGAGGTCGAAGACGTCGTAGGACTCCTGCGCCCCGAGATCCGTGCTGAGCGGCGTGACCGCCGTCGTCGCCGCGACCGCGCTCGGCAAATGCCGCCAACGCAGAGCGAGATTCCATAAGCTGCGCCCGTAGCTGACGGTCGTGAACGTGCGGTAGTCGAACGCCCCGTTCGTCAACGACGTGCCGGCCGTCGGCCCGAGGCTTCCCTTCCAGTCGATCACGGGTGCATCGGGTGTCGCTTGCGTCTTCTCCGTGAGCAGCTTCGTGATCATGAAGTTGACCCCGAAGTTGCCGTCGGCGAGAGTCGTCTGCCAATTCGCCGTCAAGTCTATGCCCTGGACCTTTGCGAACGCGGCATTGATGTAGGTCACCGTCGTGGGCGCCGCTCCTCCCGTGGTCGGGTTGCGGAAGATGGCCTGGCAGGCGGGGGTGTTGGGATCGCCCGTCGGATTGGACGCTACGCTCAGGCACTTCTCGTAGACCACTTCCGCCGGCTCGACCGAGATCATGTCCTTGAGATCGATACTGTAGTAGTCGATCGTGAGGTCGAGCGCATCCAGCATCTCGCGGCCCGATTGAGGCTGCCAGACGAAGCCCGCGGTCCAGGTTGTCGCAGTTTCCGGATCGACATAAGGATTACCGGTGGCGTTCACGAAGGGCGTCCAGGAGAAGCCGTTCGGCTGGATCGTGCTGGGATCGTAGAAGGTGGCCGCGCCCACGGGCCCCATGCGGGCTGCGCAGATGTCCCGGGCCTGCTGATAGTTCGGATTCACACTGCTGTTGGCGCCGTACGGCGCGTTGCTGTTCAAGCCGCAAGGATCGCCGGTGCCCGAGACGTACCAGCTTTGCGTCTGGGCTTGAAACATCTCGGCGATGTTCGGCGCACGCGTCGCGCGCTGCTTGCCGCCGCGGAAGCGCAGGCTCGGCGTGATGCCCCAGTCGATGAGCGCTTTCCACGTATCGACGCCGCCCTGATACTCGTAATCGGAGTAGCGGTAGCCCAGCTCCAGATTCAGATGATCTGCCCCGGACTTGTCCGCGAGCAGCGGCAGCAGCAGCTCGCCGTAGATCTCGTCTACCGACGTCGAGCCCTCGGAGTTGTCCGCCGGAAAGCCCAGCAGGTTGTCGTTGAACGTGGACGTCTGCTGCATCGGATCGAAGTAATAGTAGTAATCGTACGATCGCGTCGTGGCCCCCGCCGAGAACCGGGCCTCGCCCGCCGGCATGTTCGCGAGGTGGCCCTGGACGTTTGCCTCGATGAAATCCTGGCTCATCTCGGACTGATGCTGAGCCGTCACGAAGATGGCATCGAGGCAATCCTGGCTGATCTCGGAGTGATTACGGAATACCGGCATCCCGGACGTGCAGGTGGCTATGCCGCCAGCAAAGCCGCCGCCCTCCGGGTTCGCTTGCTGAAAGAATCCTCTGCCGAAGTTCGGCGACTGGAATATGGCTCGAGTCCTCGTGAGCGACGCGAAGCCGCTATAGGCCATGTCCAGCTTGGAGCCGCCCTTCGAGGCGACGATGTCCCACGTGCCGTCGATGCCGGGGATGTCTCCGCGCAGCCCGAAATTGAGCTGACTGGTCCTGGTCTCGCTGAAGATCGCCCGCTCGTAGCCCGGAATGCCCCAGTCGGAAAAATCCAAGCCGTAATTGAAGCTCCAGGGCGCATTCGGATTGGCCCGCGAGTCGAGCAGCTGCGCGAGCTCCGGCGACACCGGCCACGTTTGCGACATCGTGCAGCCGCCCGTCGGCGGACACTCGAGACCGTACCTGCCGCCCGGCAGGTAGTCGGGGTGGGTCGTCCCGTCCGGATTCAGCGACGGCCCGTAGATCTCGGACCCGTGCGGAATCGTCATGCCCCAGCCGCCGGTCATCGGCGACATGGACCACAGCCGTTCCGTGCTCGATTCCACGCCCAGAAACTGAGCGTAAGCCGTCACACGGTCGGTCAGATCGTATTGCGCACGGCTGAACACCGAGGTTCGCTCGAGCGGTATGTTCGCGACGTAGTACGGGATCTCTTGCTGAATCTGTCCCATCGCGTCGATGCGGCGCCAGGGGTAGTCGCCCGGCAGGTTGGCGTTGCCCGCGACGACCTTGAACGGGCCGTTGTAGCGGTAGACGCCCGCCGTGGAGCCGGGTCCGTCCGGAGACGCGCTGTTGAAGTTGGCGGCGCCCGTGTAGACGGTGCCGTCGTCGTTCCAATAGACGCGGCCCGTGACGGCGTTGGCGCTGTTGCGCAGCACCACGCCCGCCGGAGCCTGGTCGAATATTTGATCGATGACCTCGCCGCTCGGCGGGTTGCCGGCGTCGATGTTGTAATACGGGCCCGTATAAATGAGCTCGGTGCCTCCCCCGGAGTGGGGATCGTGCATGGCATTCCTGTAGAAATCGGTATCGATGGCGGCAAGAGGCTCGCGCCTGGCCCGCTCGACCCCGAGCATGACGTTGCCCCGACCGCCTTCGCTGTTCATGCCGAACAGGATGGACACGCGTGTCTCCGGGCCCTTGCCGTTCTGAACGTTGCCGTACTGGGCGTCGATATTGACGCCCTCGAAGTCGTCCCTCGTGATGAAGTTCACGACGCCGGCGACCGCATCGGCGCCGTACACGGACGAGGCGCCGCCGGTGATCGTCTCTACGCGCTGGATCGCGGCGGACGGAATCGAGTTGATGTCGACGGCCATCGTCGCGTTGACCGGCACCGCCCGATAACCGTCGAGGAGCACGAGATTTCGGTTCGGCCCGAGGCCGCGCAGGCTCACCAACGCGGCGCCCGCCGTCATCGTCGGGAAGTTGTCGGTGAGCTGACTCTGGTCCTGCATCTGCGTCAGGCCCGTGGCGGCCGGCACGAACTGCGGCAGCTGGTTCAATGCGCTTTCGAGCCCGATGGAGGCCTGCGCGTCCAAGGTGTCTCTGTCGACCGTTTGGATGGGGCTGTTCGCGGAGTAGTCCCTGCGCACGATGCGCGACCCCGTCACCGTGACTTCCTCGATCGGGCCGGTCTGCGCTTGCGAATCAGGCTGAGCGTGTGCGGTCGACAAGCCGATGGCCGGCACGGCCAACGCCACGGCTACGGCCTGTGCAAGCGTGCTGCGTCCAAGCGAAAGCGAAATCATGGAACCCGTTCTCATGATCAACCCCCCACGGTTCGGTGCGTTCTACGTTTCTTGTTGGCAACGCGGTCGGCGCAAGCCACGGTCAACGCATTCGAGACTCGTGTTGAACTCGGCCTTCCCTTCCAGATGACTCGTTCGAGCGCGACAAGGCGGCAAGCAATTCTCGATACCGCGCCAAGCGGCAAATTCGCGGAAGAGCTCAGACCCGGAGCATCCCGCCGCACGGCACAGCCGCATCGAAGCCGACGTTGCCGGCGGGACGTCACGGGATCAATGGAACAGGCAGGCGAGATGTCGCTTGCCCAGGCACTCCCCACAATCGCGACTTCGTCTGTCGCAGCATCGATGATAAGATTGTATTAATGTAATATCAATGATTTCACCACTCGAGATGCGAAGCGGGCACCCACGAGCCCGATCCGGTCCACCGCCGAGCTGCAGAACATAGGGAAGGGGGCACGACGTGTCGCACGTTACGTCTGCGGCAGGCGTAGAGCTTTCCCGGGAAGTCCTGCTCGCTCAGCAGTGTGACGAGGCCGGCAAGCACACGGACGCGATCAATCACCTGGTCGCGGGCGTCCGCAAGGGCGATGCGGAGGCCACGACGCGGCTCGGCAAGCGGCTCCTGGTCGGCGACCGCGCACCGCTGCTGCCGAACGATGCCATCGGCTTGCTGGTGGATGCGAACGAGCGCGGCGGCGCCGAAGCCGCGGCCCTGCTGTCGGTGCTGTTCGGCATGGGCGTAAGCCGGCGTCACGATCTCGCAGCAGCGCTCGAATGTCTCGTCGTGGCCGCCGAGAGAGGCTGGCGTCCGGCGCAGGCTCAGATCGCGGTTCTCGCCGGCGGGCACCGGACGGAAGCCGAGCCGAGCGGTCCCGGACCGTGGCGACGGTTGGCGGCTTCCATCGATTTGGCCGCGTGGCTGACACCGCCGCCTGCTACGAATCTGAACGAAAGCCCGTTGGTTCGCTCCTTCCCGGGCTTCGTGAGCTCGGCCGTGAGCGAGTGGCTGATCGGACGCGCCCGGCCGCTATTGTCGCGCGCCCTCGTCTACGAGGGCGTCATGAAGAAGACCCTGGCCCATCCGGGCCGCACCAACCGCGCGGCGATGTTCAGCGTGCTCGATACGGACTTCATCTGGGTCCTGATGGCGCATCGCATTTGCCGTTGCTTGGGGGTGCCATTCGGTCACCTCGAGGCGCCCGCCGTGCTGCATTACGCGGAAGGCGAGGAGATTACGGAGCATTTCGATTTCGTGGATCCGAAGGTGCCGCATTACGATCAAGAAATCGCCCGAAGAGGTCAGCGGATCATGACGTTTCTCGTGTATCTCAACGACGACTATTCGGGCGGCGAAACGGAGTTTCCGCGGCTCCATATCAGCCACAAAGGGCGTGCCGGCGAAGGCCTCTTCTTCTCGAACGCCCTCGCGGACGGCCGGCCGGACCTGCGCACCTTGCATGCGGGCAGGCCCACGACACGGGGCGAGAAGTGGATCGTGTCGCAATTCGTCCGAGACCGTCCCGTGCTGAGGCTGGGGGCCGAGCATTGACGAGGCCGCCCGCGTAAACGAGCGAAACGACGGCGCAAGCGCCGCCGATCGCGCCGCTCGATCGCGGTCGTTACCGCTGCCGGAGCAACGGCGCGAGCTGCTGCTGCAAGCGTTCCTCGTGCGCCCGCATCTGCTCGAGCGTCGGCAGGCTCTTCGATGCGGGGTCCGCATCGAGGATCGCCGCCTTCACGGAATCCATCCCTGCGTGCGCGGGCCACTCGGGCAGACCGGGGCCGTTCGGATTGCCCGAGCGGGCGAAATTGACCCAGTACGACGCGACCATGTCCGCGACGCGCTGATCCGCTTCGGATGCCGCGACGAGCGCAGGGTCGCTGCCGTCGGGGAACAGGGGCTGCTCGCCGAGGTTGTCGAAGACGTACTTGACCTCGGCGGCATGCACCGGCAGGTACGGGTCGCTGCCTTCCGGCGCCGGGGACGTCTGTGTGAACCAGTAGACGTACGCGTTCTGCCCGGCGGCCCGCTGATACTCCGCGATCCGCCATGCCGTCCAGAAGATCCGATCCGATCCGTCCGAGGCCCCGTCCGGACCGCGGCGGCCGCCGAATGACAGCTCCGCGGCATTGGCGCCCATGAGGATATCCACCTTGTGCTGCCTGCCCTCGGCAAAGACGATCGCGGGATCTTCCGGGATCACGTAGTTGTCGACGATCATCGTCTGCGTGCGCGGAAACGCCTGCGCGACCTCCTCGACGGACAGCGCCCGCAGCGCCTCGACGGTTTCGATCCCGGCCGCCTGCGCGTTGGTCAGGCCCTGCTGCTCCTGTGCCGCGAGCGTCGCATTCGGGTCGTTCGGGGAGACGGCACCGCCCATGATGCTCTGTGCGATCGCCCGGTGGAAAAGCCCTTCGGCCAGCGGCGACGTCATGAGTGACGTAATCGCCATCGCGCCGGCCGATTGCCCGAAGATCGTGACGTTGTTCGGATCGCCGCCGAACGCCGCGATGTTGCGCTGCACCCATTCGAGCGACGCGACCATGTCCATGATGCCGTAGTTGCCGGAGCTCCCGGGCTCCGACTCGGCGGTCAACGCCGGGTGCGCGAGGAATCCGAAAGGACCGAGCCGGTAGTTCATCGTGACGATCACCGCGCCGCGCTCGGCGAGGGCCGTGCCGTCGTACAGCGGCGCGGAGCCGCCGCCGTCGGTGAACGCGCCGCCGTAGAAGAACACCATGACCGGCAACGCATCGTCCGCGGAGTCCGCGGGCGTCCAGACGTTCAGATAGAGGCAATCCTCGCTGAGCGGAGGCGAGCCTTCCATGTTCGCGATGTTGACGTAGCGCGGCTCGGTCTCGGGCTGAACGCAGACGTTGCCGAACTCGCCGGCGTCGCGAACGCCCTCCCAGGGCTCGACCGGCTGCGGCGCACGCCAGCGGTTCTCGCCCACCGGCGGTGCAGCAAACGGCAGACCGCGGAAGACACGCACGCCCTCGACACCCGTCTCGGCGCCGGAAACCAGACCGGAGTCGAGCAGCACGGGATCCTCTATGGCGGCGTGACCTGCCGTTGCCATCGCCGCAAGACCGACGAGCCAGCCGGCCCGAGCACGCAGTTCGCATCGCTTCATTCTCGTTCCTCCAGAGGCCCGTCCGGACGCGAAGAGCCGCCAGCGGATAGTACTTTCAAGCGCCGCGCGGCAACAACCGGCCAATCTCAAGAAGCGTGGCGGGTCTTCGCCCCGAGATCGTCGCGTCCAGGAGGCGGTACCGGGCTCGACATACCCCTCTCCTGCCGGACGCTGGATGATCGATCATGCTCGAGCTCTTCGCGGCGACGCCGTCGCAGCGTCACGTCCCGTGCGCCTCGGCAGCGTCGCGCTCGGCGGCCGGCCCGATGACCACGAAATGACGCCTCGCAAGGAAGGCGCCGATGAGCGCGGGCACGGCCATGCTCAGATGGTTGATCTCCGCGCTCATGTTGGGCGCGCCGTACGCCGGATCGAACGGCACGCCGATCCAGAACGGCGCGTAGAAGCCGAGCATCAGGATGATCATGACCCACCATGTGATCGACGTGCGGTACTGCGGCGCGGCGAACAGGATCAGAAGTATCGCCGCCATCGCGCCGAATTGGGCTCCGAGCTCGCGCAGAAAATGATGCCAGCTGTGGGTCTGCACGATGGGCGCCTGCTCGGTCAGCAGGAATGCGTCGTTGCCGATGTGCGCGAACGTGGCGCCGAGGCTGTTCCAGCCCGCGAGAAAGCCGATGATGACGAGGATTCGCGCCGTCCAGATATTCGTCAGAAGCTTCACACTTGCCCCTCCCCCTCGATGGCTCGGCATCATCATAAACTGGGCGCTCGTGCTCGATCACGTCATAGGGTTCCCGACGGCGCTCCTGCCCGAATCCGGCGTCCTCTCGGCTGGCACGACGCCGCCGGCGTGCTGCGAACGGTATGGACGGGCACGCTGCTCGACGCGGAGTCGATTTCGAGCTCAGGTCAACCGATCCTCGTCGCGAACGTTGAATGCTTCGTCTTGAGTCCATCATGGAGACGAACGATGACGAAGGATCGTACCCCCGCCGCGCCGGCCCGACGACGCCCTCCTCTTGCGGTGCCCCAAGTCTCGGCCCGGACGCTCGCGCTCCTGTTCGCGTCCGCCATGCTCGCCGCCGGCGCCGCGGACGCGCAAACGCGGGAGCGAAGCCAGTTCTTCGAACGGCTCGATGCGGACGGCGACGGCGTCGCCGACGCCGAGGAGCTCCTGGCGGCACGGCGCGAGGCGTTCGCACGCGCCGACAAGGACGGCGACGGCTACCTGAGCGGCAGCGAAGTCGAAGCGCTCGTCGGCGCCCGCGGCGACGCGCAGCGCGTTCGGCGGGGCGGCCTCGCGGGCGGAATCGCACGGAGGCGGATGCCCGACGTCGAGGAGCGCGTGCGCCGCCTCGACACCGACGACGACGGTCGGATCTCGGAAGCGGAGTTCATCGAAGCGAGGAACCCGCTGCTCGAGCGCTTCGACGCGGACGGCGACGGTGCGATCAGCCGAGAGGAGGTCGATCGCGCGCAGCAGCGCATGCGGGCTCAGGCGCAGCGGCGCCGCGCGCTCTGATTCTCGACGCTTCACGCGAGTGCGCCGACGCCGGTGCGATCGGCTCCGGGCTGCGGAGGCACCGGCGGCGGCGTGCGCTCGGCGAATTGACCGTTCCAATACGGATAATAGGGATACGGCGGCGTCACGTAGCTTGCCTCGTCGAGGCGCGCCATTTGCTCCGCGTCGAGCGTCCATCCGACGGCGCCGAGGTTCTCGCGCAGCTGCCGCTCGTCTCGCGCGCCGATCAGCACCGTGGCCACAGTCGGACGATCGAGCAGCCAGTTGATCGCAATCTGCGGGATCGACTTGCCCGTTTCCTCGGCGATCGCCTCGAGCGCGTCCACGACGCGGAACAGCCGCTCGTCGTTCACCGGCGGTGCGAACGCGGCGGTCTCACGCAGGCGGCGCGACGGCGGCTCGGCGCGGCTGCGCCGGATCCTGCCGGTCAGCCGACCCCAGCCGAGCGGGCTCCACACGATCGCGCCGACGTTCTCGGCGAGCCCCAGCGGCATCAGCTCCCACTCGTAGTCGCGGCCGATCAGCGAGTAGTACACCTGCTGGGCGACGACCCGCGCATAGCCGCGGCGCTCCGACGCCGCGAGCGCCTTCATGATCTGCCAGCCGGAGAAGTTCGACACGCCGACGTAGCGCACCTTGCCGGCGCGGACGAGATCGTCGAGGGCAAGGCGTTCGGACGCACGCCGCCGTGGGAGCGCACGCTGCGGAAGGTGCGCTGAGCCTCCGTTATCGCATCGTCGGCGACGCGAGACGGGCGCGCGCGGCGGCCGGAGAGCCCCCGCGGCGCCGCTAAACTCGGCGAGCGCGTCGAGCGGCTCGTCGCAGGTTGCGCCCGATCCGCCGCACGCCGAACACGAATCCGATGGCGCTCATGACGATCGCGCCGATGCTGAGCACGATCAGCCCGAGGTCCCAAAGCGGCCGCTTGTCGTACCAGAATGCGAAATCGAGGCTGTGCAGCCCGTTGAACAGCCAGCGTTCGACCCGGTTCAAGCGATGGATGTGGGCCACGACCCGCGCGAGGTGCGGATCGACGTAGACCCACGTCTCGAGCGGATCGTCGAGCTTGACTCGCAGCACCGGCAGCGGCGCCTGGCGGCCGCGGGAATAGTAATACGCATCGTAGTCTTCGAGCAGCTCGTGCTCGACGATGTGGTGCTCCGGCGGGAGCGCGGCCTTCAGCCTGCCGAGGATGTCGGCGGTCGAGAACGGCGCTTCGCGCGCGGACAGGCTCTCGGCCGAGACGAGCAGCTGACCCGCTTCGTTCCGCCCCGATATCGGATACGGCTGGTGCAGCCGCTCCCGCTTCGCGGAATCGGTCGGGCCGCCATGCGTATATCGGGCGAGATAATACGGCTCGTCGTCGATGCGCAGCAGCTCGATCTCCTTCAGCGTGCGCCCGTCGAGCAGCGAAGCCCAGTCCGAGCGCTCGGCCCGAGCGTAACGCGCGAGCTCGATCGGCCCGCCCGAGAGCACGTCTTGCCCGAACCTGAAGCCTTGCGCGCGAGTCCACTCGAACGGCTCCATCGACATCAAACCGCTGAAGACCCACGTCAACGTGAAGACGCCGAACACGGTGCCGAGAAGGTAATGCCAGCGCATCCAGCCGCGGTAGCGGATCGACGCCGAAAGCCGGAACGGGCGGCTGGGCCTGAATTGGACGACACCGAGCGCGAGCCCCAGCACCGCGAGGACGCAGCCGAGCGCGGACGCCACGACGACGGTCCAGTACCAGACCGGCTGATTCACGCGCAGCGGCGTGAAGTAGAACCAATGCGGGATCGTGCCGAGCCAGGCCACGGCCCGGCTCATGCGCGTCGTCACGAGCACGACCTCGGCACGCTCGGGAGACACGTACAGCTCCGTTCCGGCGTCGTCGTCGGCTCTGAACTTGTGCAGCGGCAAATCGCGCGCGAGAACGAGTGTCCATTGATCGGGCTCGGTCACGGTCCGCTCGAACTCGATCCGATCTTCAGGCATTGCGAGGAATCGGGCTGCGACGGCCCGCGACCGAGGGAGGTCGAGCGGCTCGAGGATTTCGCCGCTGTCCGCGAACACGGTCTCTGCCCAGCGGCCCTCGCCGAACCGGTAGGCGGGACGTCCGTCGACCATACGCAGGACGGTGGGCCCCGGATCCTCGAGAAACACGAAGCCTCGTTCGGCCGCCTGCGTTGGGGAAAGCCTCACGGCGTCGAGGTCGAGCGGCTCCGCCCGCTCGATGCGCTGCGGCTCGGTGAGCTGCGGCATCCCGCCCGCGTACATCATCACTATGCCGGACACGAACCACACGATGAACAGAACGCTCATCGGGATGCCGAGCCAGCGATGACTGAGAATCAACAGCCTTCTAAACGACATCTGCCTCGTTTCTCGATCGGCTGAAGGCGGCGGGCCTGCCCGTCCGGCAAGCGCCGCCGGGCTCGCCTGCAGGCTCATCGTACCTCGTCGTCTGCGATCGACGAAGCCCAGGGCCGCGGCGAGAGCGCCCCGCGTAACCTCGACCTTTGTGCTGCGCTACGCGATCGAGAGGTATCCCGACGAGCTGCGCAGGCGATACCTGCGCGGCGAAGTGGAGCCCGGAAGCAGGACGAGGATGGGCTGACCTCTACCCGGCCGAGAACGCGGTAAGTACTTGTGCGACTGGGCCGGTCCTGGAATTTCTCATAGCCTACGCTCGGCACGGTCGGAGAGCACTTCGACCGTATCTTGCAAATTCTGGCGTGCTCGAGCATCGCCCGTTCACCGGAGCGGGATGAGCACGGGATGGAGGTGCTGCGATGAGCCACATCGTCGTCGTCGGAGCCGGGATCGCCGGCACTGCCGCCGCCTTCGAGCTGCGCGACGCGCTGTCCCCTTCGCACCGGGTGACGCTCGTCAATCCGGACGACACGTTCCGCTTCGTGCCGTCGAACCCTTGGATCGCGGTAGGCTGGCGCAAGCGCGACGACATCATCGCGAAGCTGGGCCCGCAGCTCGAGCGAAAGGGCATCGAGCTCGTCCGCGCCGCGATGACCGGCCTGGCTCCGGAGCGCAGCGTTCTAACGCTCGACGACGGCCGGACGCTCGACTACGACTATCTCGTTCTAGGCACCGGGCCGGAGCTTGCGTTCGACGAGATACCGGGATTCGGTCCCGACGCCCATACCGTGTCCATCTGCACGCTGGAGCACGCGGAGCGCGCCTACGATGCGTACCGGCGCTTTCTCGACGACCCGGGTCCGGTCGTCGTCGGGGCGGTGCAGGGCGCGAGCTGCTTCGGCCCCGCGTACGAGTTTGCGCTGATCCTTGACGCGGACCTTCGCCGCCGGAAAGTCCGCGACAAGGTGCCGATCACGTTCGTGACGAGCGAACCGTACATCGGGCACATGGGCCTCGGCGGCGTCGGCGATTCGAAGGGCCTGCTCGAGTCCGAGTTCCGCCAGCACGACATCAAGTGGATCACGAACGCGAAGGTCGACTCCGTGGACGCGGACAGCGTCGCGCTCACCGTCCATGACGAGAGAGGCAACGCGATCGAATCGAAGCGGGTCGAGCAGCGCTTCGCGATGCTCCTGCCCGCGTTTCGCGGCGTCGCCGCCGTGCGCGACGTCGAGGGACTCGTCAACGCGCGCGGCTTCGTCCTGATCGACGAGCATCAGCGCAGCCCGCGTTATCCGAACGTCTACGCGGCTGGAGTAGGCGTTGCGATCCCGCCCGTCGAAGAGACGCCCGTTCCGACCGGCGCGCCGAAGACCGGCTATATGATCGAGTCGATGGTTGCGGCGATCGTCCGCAACATCGCGGCCGAGCTCGACGGTAAGCCGCCCGCCGCATCCGCGACCTGGAACGCGATCTGCCTGGCCGACATGGGAGATACGGGCATCGCTTTCGTCGCCCTGCCGCAGATGCCTCCGCGCAACGTGACGTGGGCGAAGAAGGGCAAGTGGGTGCACCTTGCGAAGATCGCGTTCGAGAAGTACTTCCTGCACAAGGTGCGGCACGCGACGAGCGAAACCGTATACGAGCGCTACGTGCTGAAGGCGCTCGGCATAGAGCGGTTGAAGAGCACCTGATGTGAGGAAGCTACGATCTGATCTGACATTTGCGTAATCTACTCCGGTGTCGGTCGTTTGACCACCGGAGAGGAGAACCGACAATGACGCAGATGGAGAAGATCATTCGACCGAAGCTGGGCCT
>Ga0079224_100005277_pt1 | contig 16937 bp, 15 predicted proteins | sample Stecom2015_FD_80414 | JGI IMG/M metagenome (GOLD analysis project Ga0079224, IMG submission 80414) | Agricultural soil microbial communities from Utah to study Nitrogen management - Steer compost 2015 | ecosystem: Environmental > Terrestrial > Soil > Agricultural land | place: USA: Utah... | reverse complement strand
ACTGCTCCCAGAACTCCCCGTTCCACCCGGTGAGATGCAGCGGGTCGTTCCGGCCGAGGAAGACGTTGTCCGCGATGTAGTAGTCGCTCGAGCCGGAGTAGTTCGAAAAGATCCCCATCCCGACCTGCTCGAAGCGGGAGCGCTTGACGGTCAGCCCCTTGGAGCCCGCGATGAACTGGGTGCCCGCCCAGATCGCGATGTCCGTGTTCCTGAAGGTGATCCCTTCGAAATAGTGGTAGTCCGCGGCCTTGACGTTGAAGAGGTTGAAGTTGCCGCGTCCGTCGATGATCACCTCGCCGTCCCCCGCGGCTTTGATCACGATCGGCCGGTCCGGGGTGCCATCCGCGGTCAGGTAATAGGTGCCCTCGAAGGTCGTGGTGGCGTTGATGGTGGTCTGATTGGCGTAGATCTCCCATCGGTAGGCGTAGAGGCCCGCATGCATGAGGATGACGTCCCCGGGCTTGACGCGCGGACGACCGCCCGGCGCCGTGTCGCCGGCCCCGCAGTAATAGTTGTACGCGCACATGAGTCCCGTGAAGGATGGCTCCAACCGCGGGCCGTCGTACCCCACGGGATAGACGTGATAGACGTTGCCCCCTCCGGCGGGCATCGGCTCCGGACGGGTGCTGACCGTCACCGTCCGGGTCGCGTTCTCGGCCGGTCCGCGGATGCCGTCGGGGTCGGTCATCACCAGCCGTACTTCGTACTCGGTCCCGGGCTCCAGGTCGAGGATGCTCCCCGCGAACATATTCGGGGAGACGAGGTCGAAGACGTTCTCCCTGAAGACGCGCTCGTGTTGGAGGCGGAGGAGGGGCATGCCCGTTGACCAGGCTTCCTCTCCTACCCTTCGATAGGAGACCTCTACCGACGCGTTGCGGTTATCGTCCCCCTCGACGAGCCACTCGAACCCGAGATTGATCAGGGTGGGGGGATCGATGATCAGCTCGCCCGGCGTGACCTGTGGAACTCCAGCCGCCGCCTGGGCCTGGAGTCCGTCCACGCCAGCTGTCAGCGCGAGCACCAGTACCGCAGCTATCACGTCTCGTCGGGTCATGGAGCGGTCCTTTCACCTACGGGTGGCTGATCGACATCGTTTGGGCAAAGCACCCCCTCTCCGCCGTCCGGGCGTGCAGAGTGGGACGGAAGTCGCCCACGGCGGTCGGAGACGGTGGCTCGGGTCGGCACGAGGACGAAGGGAGGAGGATCGAGCCGGGGTCACCCCTCTGGCAAGTCCGGTCCCTTCGTCCAAACACCCTGTCACCGGAGCCCGTCCCTTGATCCGTTCGGGGCCCACCCGGACATCTTCGGAACGCCTGACTTGTCGGAACCTACCGTGGCGAGATCCGGCCGATTGCCTCGAGCAGTTCTCCCTCGAAGGTGCCCGGCCTCTCCCAGAGCACGCCGAGGTGACCGACGCGCTCGATGAGGGAGAGGCTGAAGTCCGGGAAGAGGCGGAGATACGCCTCCACGTTCGTCGGTGGCGTCTCCCCGTGGATGGCGACGAGCGGCACCTTCAGGTCCGACAGCAGGGAGACGAGACGGGAGCTTCGCCAGCGGAACAGGTCGGCGTGCGACTCCCACCAGAACTCGGGTAACGTCGTGGGAGTCGAAGAGAGGTAGCGGCTGATCAGGGAATCCGGGGCTTGCTGTGTGAATTCGAGCTGACGGACGGCGGCGGGGTTGCGCCAGGTGCTCTCGATCGAATGGCGCATCGAGGCGATCGCCGCGTCGTCGAACTGGGCCTCGGGATCGTGGAAGGCGTTGACGAGCACGACGCCCACGACCCGTTCGGGAAGGAGCCGTGCGGCTTCGAGCACCGCCGCGGCACCCATCGAGAACCCGACCAGGATCACGGAGCTGGTGGGGAGTACGCGGACCACCGCGGCGACGTCCTGACCGAAGCGGTCCATGGTCCACGCCGTCCTCCGAGCGCCGGAAGCGCCGAACCCCGCAAGGTCGAGAGCGACGACGCGGTGATAGCGGGCGAGGCTGCGCGTATGCGGGTTCCAGAACCTTCGGTTGTTCGCCCAGCCATGCACCAGCACCACGGTCGGCTCACCCGAGCCATGCACCTCGTAGTGGATCGGGACCCCGTCCGCCGATTGCACCACGGAGACCTCCTGCGCGGCGAGGGGACCACACGGACGTAAGGCGAGCAGGAGGAGCAGCGGCAGATACCAACGGGCGACGGACGACATATCCGCCTCCAGGGGAGAGGGTGAGAATGGATTGCTGGAAGGACGAAGCGAGCGATCCGCTCCGGTGATGCGGCGGCGCGGGTGCGCTCCCTCCGCTTGCGGCTGTCCAACGGACCGGCGTGGCGGCTCACGCGCCGCCACGCCGATCTACCTCAGGGCAGTGCGTACGTGAGCACGCGTGGCGTCTGGTTGCCGGCCATGATCGTCACGTACTGACGTCCGTCCAGCTCGTAGGTGACGGGTGTGGCGGTCTGGGCGCCGACGGTGGTCTGCCAGAGGATCTCCCCGCCGCGGGCGTCGATCGCCAGCATTTGATCAGCGCTCCCCCAGAAAACGAGGCCGCCCCCCGTCGAGAGGGTGCCGCCGTTCTGCCCTTCGGTCTCGACACGCCAGACCTCGCGGTTCTCTACCGGATCCCATGCCTTCAGCGCGCCAATGGGTCCCTTCAGCTCGGGCCGCTCGGGTCGCTCGCCGGTGACGGTGCCGCGCACGGTTCCAGTGTTCCACTGGCCCTGCAGGTACTCCACCGGGGCCATCTCGTACCACGACTGGGTGCTCTGGGTCGGAAGGTAGACCAGCCCGGTCTCCGGATTCCACGACATCGGACGCCAGTTGTGGGCGCCGGTGGGTCCGGGAGAGAGCCAAGCTCCCTTGCGGTTCATCCCGTACCGTGCCTCCGGTGTCTCGAGCGGACGGCCCGTTTCCTGGTCGACCTCGAAGGCCCAGGTGAGATCGTCCGCGAAGGCCTGCGCGGAGATGAACTCACCGGTCACCCGGTCGATCACATAGAAGAAGCCGTTCTTGGGAGCCTGGACGATGACGGGCCGCCTGCGATCACGGATCGTGAGGTCCAGCAGCATGAGCGGCTGAACGGCGGTGTAATCCCAGTCGTCACCGGGCGTCGTCTGGTAGTGCCAGACGTACTCTCCGGTATCCGCGCGAAGCGCCACGATCGAGGAGAGGTAGAGGTTGTCTCCCCCGCCCGGGCTACGGGCCTCCCGGTTCCACGGCGCGCCATTGCCGGTGCCGATGTAGAGAAGGCCGAGGTTCGGATCGTAGGCCATTCCATCCCACACCGTTCCGCCCCCTCCGACCTTCCACCACTCTCCCGTCCACGTCTCGGCGGCCGCTCGCATCGCCTCGTTCTCGAAGCCGTCGGCCGGGTTGCCGGGGACCGTGTACCACCGCCAGACCATCTCCCCGTTGTCAGGGTTGTAGGCGGTGACGTATCCACGGACACCGTACTCCGCGCCGGAGTTGCCGATGACCACGTTCCCCGCCACCACACGGGGCGCCTGCGTGATGCTGTAGTCGCTGTCACGGGGTGTGGTCTGCACCGCCCATTCGACGATTCCCGTCTCGCGGTTCAGTGCGACCAGGCGACCATCGAGAGTTCCTACGAACACCTTGTCGCCGTACACCGCGACCCCGCGGTTCACGTTTCCGCAGCAGACGCTCGGGCCGCCGTGCGCCTCCTCCGGGATCCCGGGATCCCAGTGCCACAACATCTCCCCGGTCCGAGCGTCCAGCGCGAAGACGTAGCTGTACGGGCCGGTGGCGTACATCACCCCATCGATGACGAGCGGAGTAGCCTCCGGCCGCGCACCGGTCTTCGGCAGATCCCAGCTCCAGACCAGCTCCAGCTGATTCACGTTGTCGGTCGTGATCTGCGCGAGCGGGCTGTAGTGGGTCTCTGCATAGTCCCGCCCGTACGTGGGCCACTCGGCCGGAGCGGCCGCGGCGATCCTCGCCTCATCGACCTGTGCGTCGAGTCGAACCGACGACAGCACGGTCGCGATGAGGAGGACTCCTTGGATCAGCAACGCATGCGAGGACGTGCGTGGTACCATGTCTCTGCCTCCGACGAGGGGATGACCGGCTGGAGATGTTCTTCGGGGCACCATGAGAGTGCGCTGCCGGAGAGCTTCCGGCAAGCGTGTCGATCGACTCGGCCCGTCGGATGAGTCGCGCGACCCGTGGAGCGGGTGAGCGAGGTTCGGATTCAGCGCGCGAGGATTCACGCCTGCTCGAGCGGGGGCGCCTCTCGGGCGAGGCACTCCAGGTGCTTGATTCTTCCTCCCCTAACCCCGTGTTCAGCTTCGTTCGTCGGCGCGAACCCAGCCCTGGGTCGCGGCACGCTGACGGTGTATCAACGCGTGGCGACTCCATCTCCTGAGCCGTCCGCAATCCGCTCCAGAAGCCACTCTCCGCGAGGAGAGAGTCGGTAGCCCCGTTCGAGGCTGATCGTCAAGCCGAGCGCCTTGAGCTTCCGGACCCGCTGCTTGAAGGTGTACTTCTCCATGCCGATCCGGCCCGCGAGGACCTCGGCGAGCACCGCCGGCTGCTGGGCGATCAACGCGAGAACCTGCTTCGTCCAAGGGGGCCCCTCGGAACGGCTGTCCAGCTGGTCCAGCCGCTGAAGGATCCGGGGAAGTTCCTCTTCGTCGGGGAGCGTCTCACGCAGGGCGATGCGGGGGTCCGGTGTGATCCCGGCGAAGGCGACGCGGTAGATGGCTCCTTCGCTCCTGCGATTCAGGTCGTCGAGCAGCTCATCACGGCTGGCGTACCCGGCCCGGTATGCATCCGCCTCCGTGATGTCGTCCTCCGCCAGCGTGGTAACGTCCGAGATGTGGACCTGTCCCATGGACGTCAGCAGCGTACCTCCGGACCGCACCGAGGGCCGACGCCAGCGCCGGAACGCCAGCGTAACACGCCCTTCGCGGATCTGCTCGAGGACCTCGGCGCGGAGGATCATTCCGGGCCAACCGGAACGTCTCCCACACTCTCCTGGATGAAGGTGGGGTTGAGATGGATGTCGATCTGGACGAGCGGGCCCTCGCCGATGCAGCGGAAGCTGTGCACCTCTCCCGCTTCGATGACGAGGATGTCACCGGCGCCTGCTTCGAAGGTTTCCCCTTCGACCGTGTAGATCCCCCGCCCTTCCTGGATCAGCTGCACCTCGTCGTAGGGGTGCCGGTGGGGGGCCGGTCCCTTTCCTGGTCCGCCTCGGAAGAAGAAGATCGAGATCCCGGTATCGCCCTCGTCTCCACCGACGAAGCGATGCGAGCTGCCGGCGAAGGGAAGCTCGTTCTGGCGGATACGGCGCATGGTTGTGAATCGTTGAGTGGTCACGGGACACGCCGGTGACTCTCGCTGGCGGGGGGCGTGATCCTCTACCTGAATTCCCCCGCTACCGCTCGTGACGTCCGGGGCGAAAAGACCGGACGGGCGGAAGAAGCGCGCAGGCGGCGCGGAGGAGACCCCGATGCCGTGCCCCACCGGAGCGGCCTGGCAGGCGGGCCACCGGTCCGGCGGCCCCACCGCCGACCTACCCGCGCTTCGTCATGGCTCTGATCGCGATCAGCCCGCCTCCCGGAGGTGCGCCGCACCCTCCTCGGCGACGGGGAGCTCGAAGGCGAACGTCGCGCCGCCACCGGGGCGGTTCTCCAGCCAGATCTTACCGCCGTGCGCCTCCACGATGCCCTGGGCGATCGCGAGGCCGAGACCCGCCCCACCGTGCTTCCGCCGACTGCTGTGCCAGAATCGATTGAAGATGTGCGGCACGTCCTCTTCGGGCACGCCGGGGCCGGTGTCTTCGACGGAAACCACGATCGAACCCGGGCTCGGGCGGGCGCGCAGCGTGATCGAGCCCCCTGCCGGGGTGAACTTGATCGCGTTCCCGACGAGGTTGGAGAGCACCTGGAGGATGCGGTAGCGATCGCCGCGGATCGTGCCGAGCCCCTCGACGGAGACGCGCTGTAGGAGGACGCCCTTCCGGGCGGCCTTCGCCTCCATCATCCGGTGTGTTTCCGTCAAGATCGGGCCGATGTCGAGGATCTCGAGCTCGAGGCGGAGGTTCCCCGACTCGATCGCGCCGACGTCGAGGAGATCGCTGATCAGGCGCTCCATGTGTTCGGCGGCCCGTTTGATGATGCCGATCTGGGCCGCCTTCCGCGACTCGTCGATGGGCATCTCCAGCACGCCCGCGGCCATCGTGATGGTGCTCAGCGGGTTCCGCAGGTCGTGGGAGACGATGGAGAGCACCTCGTCGCGGGTGCGGATGGCGGCCTCCGCCTCGCCGAGTGCCCGCGCCAGGCGGCCCTTCTCGCGCGCAAGCAGCCGCTGCGCCTCGACCAGCTCGCCGTGCAGCGCCGCCAGCTCCGAGTACGAGCGATCCCTGGCCGGATCGGGGGAGTACTCCAGCAGCCAGAGCAGGGCGTCGGGGGCGTCGCCTTCCCAGATCGCCAGGAACGTCCGAAGCTCGAGGGAGTCCGCGGTGGCCACGATGAGCTCGAGGATGGCCGGGCGGTCGGCTCCGCGAGGCTCGGCCAGGTGACGGTGCCACTTCGCGCGCGCGGACTCGTCCAGCACCTCCTCGAGCGGGACGCCCGTGAGGTCACGGCCGACGATCTCGTCGAGCCGGCCATTCGAAGCGAGCACGACGCCGCTGGCGGAGAGCTCGAGAGCGGCGCCGGGAAATCGCTGTAGACAACCGTGCATCGAGTGCGTGTTCACGACAGACGCTTCCTGAGGAGCGCCGCACCCTCCGCTGCGTCCCGGGCGGTCAGGTCGGCTCCCAGAGCATAGGCCAGTTCGGGTTGCTCGAGGAAGGGGCGGCCGCCGAGCAGGATCACCGGCGGATTCTCGGGGGTCGCTTCGCGGATCGCCTGGATCATGGTGCGGGCGCGGGGTAGGTGCGGCGGAAGTGACACCGACAGGGCGACCGCGGCGGGCTTCCGCTCCGCAACCATTCGGGCCAGGCTCTCCGTGGGAACGGTGGCGCCGAGGAAGAGGGTGTTCCACCCCTCCAGCTCGAGGATGTCGCAGAGCATCCGGAGGCCGATCTCGTGCCGTTCCGTCTCGACGCATGCGGCGATGAGCGTCCGTCCAACCGCGCCGGGCAGCTCGAGGGAGCCATAGAGCCTCAACATCGCCGACTGCGTGATCGCGGTCGCGAGGTGCTCGTCAGCCACGGTCACGCGGTTCTCCTGCCACAGCTGGCCGATTTCCCGGAGGGCCGGCTGGAACACCTCCAGATAGAGTGTACGAAGGTCCAGACCGGCCGCACGCGCCCGGTCGATCACGCTCATCGCGTCACGTCGGCTGCCAGCCAGCACGGCGGCGAGGTAGCTGTCGAGGGCCTCGTCCGCGGTCATCTGCTCTCTCCAGGAGACGTTTCAGTCGGTCGACCGCCGCAATCCGTACGCCGGAATGCCATCAATTGGCCGGTCCGAGCGCGTTCAGCCCGGCCTCCAGCACAGCGGCGATGAGCTTCGCCTGATCGGCGGGGAACCGGGTGCGGACTCGATCGCGGGTGATCTCCAGACTTCTGCGGACCTCCCCGGCCGGGATCCCGCGAGCGGCCAGCATGTCCCGAAGCCACTCGACGTACCGCGCAAAGAGGACGGGCTCGTCCAGCGCGACCGCCGGTGCGAGGTGCTCGAGGTTGTAGAGCATGTCCTCGTGGCACCGAACACGGCCCCGTTCGCCGTACTTCTCGAGAAGCTCCGGCATCTCCTGGTAGAGCTCGGTGGTAATCGATCGCGCGAGCTCCTCCTTGGAGGCGAGGAGCGCCTCCGAGGCGGCTTCGGTCAGGGGTTTGGCAGCCATTCAGGTGCGTTCCGGGAATCCATGAGCACGTCGAACGCCTCGTGGCGAACGGTAGTCCGTTCCATGATCTGGCCCGGCTCCCGACCGTGAGAGATCGCGTGCTCGACGCTTCGCATGTACCGACGAAACGCGTCACGGTTCTCCCAGGCGGTCAGGAAAGTGTGCGTGCTGTCGCCCGCCTGCGGCCGAAGGAGCTGGAGGTAGAGGAACCCCGGGAAGCCGTCCACCAGTCTGGAGCGTTCGCGGAAATGCCGTTCCAGTTCCTCGTGATCCGCCTCCGGTACGGTGAGATGCGAGATGAAGACGAACATCGGTCGTGTTCGGGACGAGCGTGGAACGCGGACCACCCGCGGGCGAGCCGCACGTGCTGCCGGGGCCCGACGCAACGTGCAGGCCGGAAGCTGCTGACGCGGAGCTCACCTCCGCACACACGAGGGACCCCGAGAAGGCTTTCCTCGGGGTCCCTGCGTGGATCCGTGGCCCGGTACCGTCCGAACGGAGTGCCTGCCCGGGCGATCTTCCCCACCTCCCGGACGTCGCGTTCAGGTATCCGGCGCCGGGCGAAAGGGCGGCGGAAGATGCGGCCCGACGAGCCCTCCCCGCTACTCCGGCGCTACCCAGCGCCACTCGAGGTAGGTGATCGGCTCGTCGATCTGGCTGTATCGGTGAGGCGATCCCGCCGGAATGATGATGATATCCCCCTTCGTCACGCGGTGCGACTCTCCGCCCTCGATGACGGCCATCTCACCTTCCTTCCGGAGGATCGTCCCACCCGTCTCGACGACGCCGGATCCCTCCACGATGTAGTGGAGCTCCGTGTTCCCGGGATGAGCGATCGCACCGTTCGGGGCGGTGCGGTGGACCATACTGCCCCTGTACTGATCGGTTGCCGTGATCGAGGCGCTGGCGAGATCTCCCCCATTTGCCTTCGCCCGCTCGAGCGCCGCGGCCAGCTCGACTCCCGGACGAAAGATCCCGGCCGACCCGGGGGCCGGGGCGGGAGGCGGGGGTGCCGCATTGCTCCGGCTCGGGGCGCTGGTCTGACCAGCGACGTTCGCGGCAAAGACCGCGGACGCAAGCAGGATAGCGCCGACCAACAATGTCCTATGCATGGCGATGTCGGCTGTCCGGGAGTGAGAGGGGCGGGATGATCGGAACCGCGGGCACGGTTCCTCCCCACGATACCCGGGCTAGAGCCGAACGGTCAAGGCGCGCCACGTGCCCTGCTGCTCGCCTGTGCTAACTTCGAAGCCGACGGCCCATCGAGTCCACCAGCGCCCCGCGCGTTCCGCCGCCGCCCGGCCAAGGCAGAGGGGCGGTTGCCCACCCCGCCGAGGCGCGGATCAGGCTTTCGCCTCCACGTAGCGAGCGAAGTTGTCGAGGATCGACTGCCAGCCCTCGCGCTGGAGCTCGGGTGGGTTCACAGTCTCCGCGTCAAACGTCTCCTTCACGATCGTGCCACCCTCATCCCGGCTGAACTCGACCCTCACCTCACGCCCGTCCTCCATCCGGTACTCGATTAGCTCCCGCGGCACGACGCGAGTGTAGGTACCCTGGAAGTCGAAGCCTTCGCTCCCGTCCTTCGCCTCCATCCGGGAGCTGAAGGTGCCGCCCTCACGAAGGTCCACGGTGCTGGACGTCGTGTGCCAGTCTTCCTGTGCCGAGTTCCAGCGCATGATGTCCTCGGGCCGGTTCCAGGCATCCCATACCTTCTCCAGCGGCGCGTTGATCTTCGACTCCACGGTGATCTTCATGGTGTGTTTCCTCTATTCGGGTCTGTACCGTTCCGTCCTACCCAGGCGTCGATCCAGATCCTCCAGATTCGACACGTAGGAACGGTGCAAGGCTCCGCGCGGAGGAAGATCACCGCAAGGTCGACTCCGCCGGCCCGGAGTAGGGTTCACTCCTCAGCGATTGAACCAGTAGGCGACTTTGAGGAGGAAGGTGTGGTCGGGCTGGAGATCGAACAGCTCCCGGTACTCCTGACTCCAACCGAGCGTGGACGGCTCGTTCCCCGCCCGTTCCCGGCCGTGCGCCCATACCAGGAAGAGGGTCGACCCCGGTAGGTGTTCCCAGCGGAGGACGGCGTTCGTGCGCAGCTGGCGGAAGGTGAAGCCGCGGGGCGCCTCCGAGGGCGGCGTAGAGGGTACGAACCTGTCGGCATAGCGGCTCGCGTCGGGTGTGGAGCTCAGCTCGCGGAATTCACTGTAGGTGCCGGTGCTCACGAAGGGTTCGCCGTAGAACTCGAAGCTCAGGTTCGGCGTCGCCGTGTAGTTGAGCCGGAGCGTGAGCGAGAGCGTGCGCTGATCGAGCCTCGCAAAGGTGTGGTGGATCCGGTCGTCCTCGTCGACGAAGTTGTCGACCCACTGCGTCTGGTCGTGGTTGCGGCGGATGTTCACCCCGATGGACCCCTGCACGCCGGCAGCCAGCCTCACCTCGAGCTCGGGCGATACGGAGACCCTGTGACTCGCCCCTTCATCCATGTAGTCGAGGTTCACCCAGACGGAGGGCACGAGGATCCGTCGGCTGTCGCCGTTCACGCCAAACCAGGGGTGGAACCCCGGCGAGACGCGGAGGACCGGACCGCCCCGGGTACAGCGGTCGCAGAACGAGCCCCACAACCCGTTCAGCGTTGCTCCCGCGTGCACGTCCCAGTTGTTGTGCAGCCCCATGTGGAAGTTGGTGTTCAGGGCCGCCTCGAGGCGGGTTCCCGAGGTGTTCCACGTCTGCCAGTGGTTGCCGTTCACCTGGAGCCATCGATACACACGGGTCGGCGTGTTGAAGCGGAGGGCTGCCCAGGTGCTCCAGTCCTGCTGGTCGGCGCGGCGCAAATAGCCCAGGTCGTTCGGCTCGAATCCGGGCGAGTGGCGCACGAAGCTCGTCTCGAAACGCGTGATGCCGCCCCCGTACTTGCCGAACTTCAGCTGCGTGGAGTAGCCGCTGAGTGAAGTCGCGCCCGCCTCCTCCTCCAGATCGTCGCCCGGCTGCTGGAAGTAGTGGACGGCGTTTCGCTGCGTACGTCCGATCGCTTCGGCGCTCCCCGTCACCCGGGAGGCCGCCACCAGCGCCGCGATCTCGTAGTTCCCCTCGAACATCCGGTTGCGGACGCTGAGACCGGCGAGGTGCGCGCCCGAGTGTAGCTGGGGCGACGTGGTGGGATCGCCGGCGCGGTTGACGGATGTGGCGATCAGGCGGGCGCCCGCGAGACCGTTGCGCAGGTCCTGTTCGGCGCTGAAGACCGCGTAGTTCGTGCGCGGCTCGACGATCGCGCCACCCAACCCTTCGACCTCCCGGGTGACCGCGTCGAGCAACCCGAAGGAGAGCCCCCGACGGGTCCGTCCGGTGAGTTTGCTGGCGACGGCGATCGGGGTGGCGGCGGGTGTCGACCCAGTGCCGTGCGTCTCACGCAGGTACGGGGATCGACCGATCCGGCGGGAGTAGAAAAGGCCTTCGTTGGTCTGACAGTCGACGACGATGTAGCAGTTGAGCTGGAAGCGGTAGAGCCCGATGCCCTCGATGAAGAAGGGTCGCCGCTCCGTGAGAAAGGTCTCGAAGGCCGAGAGGTTCAGGTCCGCCGGGTCCGCCTCCACCTGCCCGAAATCGGGGTTGACGGTGGCGTCGACGGTGACGTTCGGGGTCACCCGCAGCTTCACGTCCGCCCCGAGGGTGACGCTCTCCTGCCTCCCGCCGCTCGCGGCGGAGCCGTTGGATTCGGTCTTCAGCACGGTGTAGGGCGTGACCTCGATCGACCTGGACGTGCTCAACCCACGAAATCCGTCGATGGCGCCGAGCTGCGACACGAAGCCGGGGTCATCGCGATCGATCGCCGGCCAGCTCACCCGCTCGCTGTAACGCTCGATGTCGCGGACGACGCCGAAGCCGAAGGTGTGGCTGGGCGCGTCGGCGTAGCGAAGCTGGGAGAGCGGGATACGGAACTCGGCCGTCCAGCCGATCGAATCCACCCGCGTGGCCACCTCCCAGACCCCGTCCCACGAACTGTCCCGATCGCTGTCGTTGTAGATCGCGAAGTCGCGCTTCACACCGTCGGGATTCACGGCGAACTCATAGCCTGTCCGGCGGTCGAAATACGAGTCGATGCTGAGGGTGATCTCGTCCGAGGGTGCGGACACGTCGCGCCGGCTCAGGGCGCGCATGATGCTGTCGGGGTGGGGATCGTACGCACGGACGAAGATGTACAGGTTCCGGTCATCGTATCCGATCTGAAAGGCGGTAGGCAGTGACGGCTCAGCCTCGTCATCGGGCTCGTACTGCCGGAAATCGGAAATCACGGACGCAGTGGCCCATACCGGGTCGACGTCGATCCCGTCGAGGATCGGGGGAGCCAGGGAGGGTGCCGCGACGGCCCGACGTGCCGGATCGACTCCGTTCTGGGCCGCGAGAAGGCCGGAGCAGCAGAGCACCAGAAGGATCGAGAGCAGGCTCGCGTTGCGCATATCCGGCCCGTTGTTCGGAAGTGAGCTGCCCGGCGGTGGAGACCGCCCGTCGGGCCACGAACGGGCCCGGCACGGCAGCAGGAAGAGGATGGGACCGCGCCCCGGAGCAGAGCCGCCGGTCCGCGCGTAGACCTAGATCGTTCCGTTCGTGCGGCCCGGCGCCCTCACCTCCCCGCGCCTGACCAATCGGATTTCCCCGCTGAACGTCTCCGCCTCGACGCTCGCCCGGCCGCTCCCGACGACGACGGTGCCGCGGCGGCTGCCTTCCAGCGCCGCCGAGATCTCCGGAAAGCTGCTGGTGATGCGGCCGGAGAGCACGGAGGCGGAGATGGTGGCATCGAGGGGGTCGGGGAGCGCCAGCGTCGTTCGGCCACTGTGGCTGACGAAGCTGTACCTCCCCCCGGGCCGGATCTCACCGTCGTAGAAGATCGAGCCGCTGACGGCGGAGGCCTCGGCGTCGTCAGTGTCGATCCCGTCGAGCACGATGCTGCCACTCACCGTCTGCGCCTCCACCGGGCCCGCGATGTCCCGCAGGAGCACGGAGCCGCTGACCGACTGGGCGCGAACTGTGGCCCGGGCGCCGGTCACCATGGCGTCACCCTGAACCGTCTGGACCTGGATCACCCCGCTTCCGCCCTCGATCCGTACGTCACCGTTCACCGTCGTCGCCTGTACCTGTCCTCCGATCCCGGTCACCGAGATGTCGCTGTTCACGCCGCCGAGGTCGAGGTCGGTGGCCGCGGGGAGGGTGACCCGATAGTCGATCCGCGGAGGGATCCGAGACCTGCCCTCGGCGGCGACCTCCACCACCGACCCTGAGCGGGAGACGTGCACCGTCTCGCCGGGTCCGTGGTCGGCCTCGATCCGGAACTCATTGCGATCCCACGTCTCGACCACGATCTCACCCGCGAAGGTGTGCAGGTTCAGTCGTGTGCCGGCCGGCACCGTGATGGTCGTGTCCGCCTGCTGCGGAGCGAGGAGCGCGACGAGGAGAGCACCTGAGATGGCGATCATGATGGCATCCGTTTCAGAGATCGGCGGTCACCGCGTCGGTGATCATGCGGAGCAGGCCGATCTTCATCTGCATGTTCGTCGCGAGCTGCCGGTGCAGCTGGTCGTTCGCGGGGTCGGCGAGGAGCGCGGCACGGGCTTCGTCGATCGCCCGGTCGATGATCGCGAGATTCTCCTCGACCGTGGCGACCGTCTCGGGCTGTAGACGATCGCCCACCTCCCGCAACACCGCCTCGAGCTCGGCGATCGCCGAGGCGTAGCCCGCCTCGTCGTACGTCACGAGAACCGAGGGCGTCTGCACGGGCAGCGGTGCGGCGAGCTCGGGACCGGTGACCGGCCGTGGCAGGAGCCGACCGAGGGCGACTCCCAGGGCCAGCACCGCGGCCGCCGCAAGCACACTCCAGACGTTGCGACGGCCTCGCCCCCGGCGCGGCGACAGGGGTGCGGCCTCACCCAACCGCCGTTCGATCTCCGGCCAGATATCCACCGTCGGCTCGATCGCGCGGGGCAGCTCACTCGCCCTACCCAGCAGCTGACGGTAGGCGTCGACTTCCCGTGCGCACGCTGGGCATGCCTGGACATGCCGCTCCACCTCCCACCTTTCGGCGGAAGCCAGCTCGCCGTCGGCGTGTAGCTGGAGCGTGGTGTCGCTGGGATGATCACTCATCTCGAGAGCCTTTCCTTCAACAAACGGCGCGCCCGGTGGAGATGCGCCTGGATCGTTCCCGGCGCGGTCCCCGTGATCTCCGCGACCTCGCGGCAGCGGAAGCCGTGGATGTCGTGGAGGACGAGCGCGTTCCTCGCCCGATCCGGGAGAGAGGCGATCGCCCGCTCGAGGTCGATCCGCGCCTCCGGCTCGACACTGGACGAAGCAGCCGGCCACCCATCCACCTCGGCCCTGTCATCGAGGCGGGACCGGCGGCGCGACTCCGATCGCTGGCTGTCCCGGATCACGTTGAACGCGACGCGGTAGAGCCAGGTGGTGAAGGCGGCATCGCCCCGGTAGGAGCGGATGCGCGTCCAGACCCTGACGAACACGTCCTGCGTCAGCTCGGTCGCGCGGTCGGGACCGCCCAGCCTCAGGCAGAGCGCGTGGATCTGCCCGACGTGAGTACGGTAGAGCTCCTCGTAGGCGGCCGGGTCCCCGGCCTGGCTTCGCCGAACCAGCTCGGCAGGCCAGGCTTCCCTCTCGCTCTCTCGTTCGATCGGCGGGGCGATGGAAAACACTGCGCCTTCCGGAGTGGTTCGTCGCGTCCTCTACCGCATAGGACGTTGAAACCTTCGAATTGGTTTAACGGGGGCGGCGCGTGAGACCCCGGGTGTGCCGCAACGGGTTCTCGAGAAGGTGCTTGGGGATGACCAGAACGATGAGGAAGAGGAATAGAGCGGCGAGATTTCCGGCTACCAGCACGATCCAGCTGCGGGTGGCGACGAAGACCAGTGTGGAGACGACCGCCATGACGGCGGCGAAGATGCCGAGCAGGAGGCGCCGGACAAGGAGGTCGGCGACCCGTTCGGCGTGCAGAACGTCGCGGGGATGGGCGCGGAGGCGAAGCTCCTCGCGCTCGGCCCGGCGGACCAGATCGTGTACCGCGCGGAGGCTCTGCTCGACTTCCGTCACGACGCCGCGGGCGAGCTCGCGAGGCTCCTTCGTCGTCGCCTGTAGCAGCTCACCCCGCATCCTCGTGATCACCGGCTTGACCGCTTCCATCCCGTTGAAGTGCGGATCGTACCGGTAGCCGATCCCCTCCAACAATGCGGCCGCGCGGAAGAAGTAGACGAGCTCTTCGGGGAGGATCAGCGGCCAGGTATAGAAGGTGTCGAGGATCTCCTGGACCATCTCCTGGATCCTGCGTGGCTCCAGCTCCCGGGCACTCTGCAGGATCCCCATGATCTCGACCGCCGCGTCGCGGATCTCGGCCCGCGAGATCTCCGGGTCGATCATCCCCAGCTCGAACATGCCGTTGATGATGGCGTCGACGTCGTCGCGCGCGGTTGCCAGCGCCATGCGGAAGACCCGCTCGCGCGTCGCGCGCTGGATCTGCACGACCATGCCGAAGTCGAGGAAGACGATGGTGCCGTCCTCCTGTACGAGGATGTTGCCCGGATGCGGGTCGGCATGCAGGGATCCGTCGATCAGCATCATCCGGATGTACGCCTCGGTCAGCGTACCCATCAGCTGCTCGAAGGACAGCCTTCCCGCCGCAAAGTCGGCGTGGAGCCGGTCGACCTTCGTGCCCTCCACGAACTCGGTCACCAGCACCCTGCGCCGGGTGAACTCCTGGTAGACGCGGGGCGCCCGGACGCGCGGATCATCCGCAAAGTTCCGGCGGAACGTCTCCGTGTTCTCGGCCTCTCGACGCAGGTCCATCTCCTCGTCGATCCGACGCTCGAACTCGCGGACCACCGAGGTGAGCGCCCGTATATGGTGGTTGGGGAAGAGGATGTTCAGCAGGAAGAGGATGCGGAAGGCGATGTCGAGGTCGAGCGCGACGATCTCCTCGACGCCCGGCCTGAGCACCTTCACCGCCACCTCCTCGCCTCCCGAGCGGGCACGGTGCACCTGCCCGAGCGATGCCGCGGCGATGGGCGTCCGGTCGAAGCTCTCGAACACTTCCGACGCCGGCCGCCCCAGCTCGCGCAGGATCACCTCCTCGATCGCCTCGGGCGGCACCGGGGCCACCGCATCCTGCAGGCGGCCGATCTCGGAGAGGTACGGCTCGGGAAGGATGTCCGAGCGCGAGGAGAAGACCTGCGCGAGCTTGATGTACGTCGGCCCGAGAGCCGCGATCGTGTCGACGATTCTGCGGGCGCGGACGCGGTGGGCTTCGGGCGAGATCGTTCGGGAGCGGCCGAAGAAGATCCATCGCCGCCGGTCCCGCAGGAAGGCGAAGACGAACGGCCCCAGCTTGCGGAGAACGAGCCAGGTTCGTCGGGTGCGGGACATGGGGGCTATCGGCTATCGGCTAACGGCTATCAGCTGATGATCGAGTGCCCGCGACCAGGGAGTCCCAGCGCGATCCGGGATGCCGCCCACTGGGGACCGATAGCTGATAGCCGATAGCCGATAGCTCTCTCATTCCCACTCGATCGTCGCGGGCGGCTTCGACGAAATATCGTAACACACCCGGTTCACCCCCTCCACCTCGTTGATGATCCGCGTCGAGATCCGCGCCAGCACGTCGTGGGGGAAGGGATACCAATCGGCGGTCATGCCGTCGCGGCTGGTGACGGCGCGAAGGGCGCAGACGTTCTCGTACGTTCGCTCGTCGCCCATGACGCCGACCGATCGGACGGGGAGGAGCACGGCGAACGCCTGCCAGATGTCGTCGTACAGCCCCTCGGCGCGGATCTCCTCGAGGTAGATCGCGTCGGCGCGACGGAGGATCTCCAGCTCGGGGCGATCGACGGGGCCGAGCACCCGGATGGCGAGCCCCGGGCCGGGGAAGGGGTGGCGGCCGACCATCTCCTCGGGCAGCCCCAGCTCGCGACCGACCTGCCGCACCTCGTCCTTGAACAGCTCGCGCAGCGGCTCGATCAGCTCGAAGCTCATCTCCTCCTTCAGGCCGCCTACGTTGTGGTGGGTCTTGATCGTCGCGGAGGGGCCCTTCACGGAGAGGGATTCGATCACGTCCGGGTACAGCGTGCCCTGCACGAGGTACTT
>Ga0079224_100005275_pt1 | contig 16945 bp, 10 predicted proteins | sample Stecom2015_FD_80414 | JGI IMG/M metagenome (GOLD analysis project Ga0079224, IMG submission 80414) | Agricultural soil microbial communities from Utah to study Nitrogen management - Steer compost 2015 | ecosystem: Environmental > Terrestrial > Soil > Agricultural land | place: USA: Utah... | reverse complement strand
GCTCATGAACCCCGACACGGTTTCCGTGCGCGCGGACGTCACCGTCGAGGTCGTGCTGCGGTACCTGCGCATGCGAGGCGGCGTGCCGCGCGGCACGGACGCGCTCTTCGTCGTCGACCGTGCGGGCGTCTTTCTCGGCTCGCTGTATCTCGCGAAGCTGCTGACCGCCGACCCGGAGCAGACCGTTGCGGAGCTCATGGACACGGACGTGCCGAGAATCGACGCGCACTTGCCCGCGGCCGATGTCGCAAGGCTCTTCGAGAACTTCGATCTCGTGTCCGCCGCGGTGACGGGCGAGAACGGCCGCCTGCTCGGGCGGATCACCGTCGACGACGTGCTCGACGTGATTCGCGAGGAGGCCGGCCGCTCCGTGCTGAACCTCGCGGGCCTCGACGAGGACAACGACATGTTCGCGCCGGTCGCGCGCAGCGCCGCGCGCCGCGCGATGTGGCTCGGCGTCAACGTCGGCACCGCATTCCTCGCGGCATGGGTCGCGGGGCTCTACGAGGCGACGCTCGACGCGGTCGTGATGCTCGCGGTGCTGATGCCGATCGTGCCGAGCATGGGCGGCGTCGCAGGGACGCAGACGATGGTGCTGATCATTCGCGCGCTCGCGCTCGGGCAAATCGACCGGGCGAACGCGCGCTGGCTGCTGCGCCGCGAGCTCGGCGTCGCGCTCCTGAACGGCGCCGGCTGGGCCGCGCTCGTCGCGCTCGTCGCGAGCCTGTGGTTCGGCACGTGGCTGATCGGCGTCGTGATCGCGCTCGCGCTCGTCATCAATCTGCTCGCCGGCGCGGCGGCCGGTTTCGGGATTCCGCTGCTGCTGCGGGCGCTCGGGGTCGATCCGGCGATCGCGGGAGGCGTCGTGCTCGTCATGATCACGGACGTGGTCGGGCTCGTCGCGTTTCTCGGCCTGGGGTCCTGGCTGTTGCTGTGAACGGTCTCGGCTTCGGCTGACGCTTCCGGCCGCGCGTTCCCGCTCGGGTGTCCTCCGCGGAGACAGCGTTAGCGGAGAATACCGATGGACGTCGGCGGCGGCAGTCGGATGATAATTGGCGCGATGCAGGTCCCGCTCGAAGTCTACTTCCACAACGTCGATCGATCCGCGGCCGTCGAGGCCGATGCGCGCGCCCGTGCCGAGGAGCTCGAGCGCTTTGCGCCCGACATCATCAGCTGCCGGGTGACTATCGAAGCGCCGCATCGGCACAGCAGAAAGGGCGAGGTATATCGCGTCGCGGTCGACATACGCGTGCCGGGCGGCGAGATCTTCGCCGGACGCGAGCGCCCGGACAATCCCGCCCACGAGGACGTCTACGTCGCGATGCGCGACGCGTTCGATGCGGCCCGGCGTCAGCTTCAGGATCGCGTGCGAGTCGTCCGGGGCAAGGTGAAGGCCCACGAGGGACCGCCGCACGGCACGATCTCGGAGCTGCACCCGGAGCAGGGTTACGGCCGCATCGCGACTCCCGACGGACGGGACGTCTACTTCCATCGCAACAGCGTTCTCGATGCCGAGTTCGACGATCTGCGCATCGGCGACGCCGTCTGGTTCAGCGAGGAACCCGGCGACGAGGGGCCGCAGGCGAGCACGGTTCACATCGCCGGAAAGGCGCAGGGATAAGCCTGCCGGCCTTCGCTGCCGCAAACGGCGGACGACGAATCGACCGTTGGTGTCCGATCAGCCGTCGGGGCACGGCGCGGCGGAAAGCGATGCCGTGCTGCGCCCCTCGATGCCGGCCGCTGTCTCTCCGGGACTCGGAAGGAACGCGTCCCTGCCGCCGGCGGCCGGAGCCATCCGGCTTTCGACCGTCAGCGTGCTGCGTTCGCCGGCGAGCCGCGGCACGCACGGCCGGATCTCGACGGGGTCGCTCGCCGGAGCCGGCGTCTCGAGCGGCAACACCGAGCCCGTGATCTCGTTCGGCGAATCGATCAGCACGTCGCCGTCGATGCCGCTCGTCGACGACGCATCGATCCGGCTGTCGGCCGAGCCGACCACGAAGCCCGCCCGAATCGTGATGTTGCCGCCGTTACCCGCATTCGCCCGCGCAATGACGTCGCTTGCGTCGAGGATGACGAAGTCCGGATCGATGACGATGTTGCCGCCGTCCGCCGCCTCGGTCACGCCGCCCGCTTCGGCGCTGATGATCGCGTCCGTCAGCATCACCTGGCGGCCGGCCTCGACGAAGATGTCGCCGCCTGCCGAGTGATCGGCGGACGTTACGATCGAGCCGGCGCCGATCGCGAGCGTGTCGTCGGCGGTCAACGTCAAGCGGCCGGCGTTGCCGGCGCCCGTCGCGCTCGCCGACACGGTCCCCCCGTCGCGAAGATCGATCGAGCGCGCGGCCAGCGCGATGTCTCCTCCTTGGCCGGCGCCGGTCGTCGCCGCCGAGACGGAGCCCGTGCCGCCGATCAGGATTCGATCGGAGCGGAGCGTCACGCTGCCGCCGCGGCCGTCGATCGTCGACGCGGAGATTCGGCCGCCGTCCTCGAGAACGAGGGCGTCGGCGACGATGACGGACACCGCTCCGGCCGCGCCCGCGTCCGCGCCTGCCGCGGTCGACTCGGTCGCGATACGTGCGTGCCCTATACGGAGCTCGCCGACGTCGATCAGCACCTCGCCGCCCGTGCCGGCGAGGGCGGTATTGCCGACGATCTCCGCGCCGTCCGCGAGCACGAGGCTCGGCGCCCGAATCGAGACGCGGCCCGCATTGCCGATGCGCGGCGCGTCGACCTCGCCCGCCTCCTCCGCCTCGACCTCGGTGGAAGCCTTGATCGCGGAGCCGCTGCCGTCGCCGCGGGCGCCGGCGAGCGTGATCGGACCCGAGGCGTCGATCGTCACCGAGCCGCCGGCGCCGATTCCGGATGTGCTCGCTGTGATGCGGGCGCCGTCGTCGAGCTCGATGCGTCCCGCGCGAATATCGATCGAGCCGGCATCACCCGTCGCCGTGAAGAAGCTGCCCGCCGTGATCCGCGAGCCGCGATTTCGAGCCGGATCCGCGGCGCCGTTCGTGCCCGTCACGATCAGCGCGTCCGGCGCGACGATCGAGATATTGCCGCCCGCGCCCGCTGCTGCCGCGACGCTGCCGATGCGGACGCCGTCCAACACCTCTACGCGGGGCGCCGTCAGACGGACGTCACCGCCGCGCGCGGACGACTCGGTGCTCGCGTTGATTTGCGCTTCCTGAATCAGCGTCAAGCGCTCGGCCGCCTCGAGCTCGATTGCGCCCGCGGCGCCGGGTCCCTGGGTCGTGGCTGCGACCTGCGCGCCGTCGGCGATGCGGATGACGTTTCCGGTCACGCGAATATCGCCGCCGCGACCGGTCGCGTCGGGTGCGACTTCGGAGGAGAGGCCGGACGCGTTGCCGGACGCGCCGCCGCCGCCACCGCCGCCACTACCTCCTCCGCCGCCACTGCCGCCCCCTCCGCCGCCGCCGCCACTTCCGCCGCCTCCGCCGCCGGCGCCATTTCCGCCGCCTCCGCCGGCGCCGGGGACCGTGTCGCCCGGACCGTCCTCGATCGCGACGTCGCCTGCGGCCGCGAGCGTGATGCGTCCGCCGTCGCCTGCTCCGATCGCGGTCGTCCGCACCCGGCTCGCCTCGACGATCCGGGCGCTCGCGACCTCGATCCGCACGTTGCCCGTCGGAGCATCGCTGCCGGAACCGGCGGCGCTCGTATCCACGACGGCGGCGCGCTCCATCAGAAACTCGCCCGCGCGAATGAACACATCGCCGGCCGTCATCGCGGAACCGGAGCCGCCCCCACCGCCGCCGGAGCCGCCCGCACCGCCGGAACCGCCGCCTGCCCCGCCTCCGGCGCCTCCGCCGCCCGAGCCATTGCCTCCGCCGCTCCCGGCGCCTCCGCCGCCGGAGCCGCTGCCCCCGCCGCCTCCAGCTCCGCCTCCCCCCGCTCCGCCGCCGCCGGCCGTGCGCACCTCCGCGCCCCGCAGCGTTACGGGCCCATGTGAAGCCACCGTCGAGCCGGCCATGCCCTGGAGGCGCAGCTCGCCGGCCCCGGCCGCGCTTTGCAGATCGATCGTGCCGCCCGGAGCGCTCAACGTCGCACCGTCGACAGCGATCGAGCCGCCGATCAACGCGAGCGACTCGCCCGGCGCCACGGCGAGCACGGCGCGGTCGACGGCGATCGCCCCGCTCGTTGGGCCGAGGAAGCCGAACGCGACCGGATCTGCGACGGTCAGCACCGTGTCGCCGACGTTCGTCGCAGCGAAGCGGCCGCCGTCCCCGAGCAGCAGCGCATCGGCGGTCGTTGCGTGAAACCCGGCCGGCACGTCGAGCACGGCATTCGGACCGAACGCGACGCCGTTCGGGTTGAGCAGCCAGAGATCCGCCCCCGGGATCGTGCTTCGCAGCGGGCCGTCGATCGCGGAAGCCGCGGTCCCGGTCACGCGCGAGATCACGTGCTCGGTCACGCCGTCGAAGCTCGACGTGAACGTCGCGCTTTCGCCCGTTCGTACGCCGAGCTCGCTGAAGCTATGGAAGAGGTTCGGCCCGACCTGCGTGCCGACCGACGCGTCGATCCGGAAGTCGGGGCCCGAGAGCTCGACGGCGGGCCCCATCGTTCCGTCGGTCACGATCTGCGCGACGGCGACGCAGGGGCTCGACAGCCCCGCTGCGGCCAGCGCCGCCCAGCTCCCATCCATGCGCCGCGACTTGCCGCCGGTGCCGTTCATGCGAAGCGCTCCTCGTTTTGCCGCTCAGAACTGCCGCCGATAGCCCACTCGATAGTGAAAGCCCTGGTCCTGCAGCGTCGTCGTCGGCGCACGCTGCTCGTCGAAGCCGTCGCCCCAGTACACCTCGAGATGCAAGCCGGGCGCCGGGTCCCACAGCAGGCCGACGCCCGCGCTCGTGATGCGTGCCTTGTCCGCAGTCGGCAGGCGGTCGTCCTCGTCCCACGCGACGCCGTGATCGACGAACACGGCGAGCGTCAAGTTGCCGCGGGGCCGGCCCGCCTCGTCGAGCAGCGCCGCGAACTGAAACTCGACCGTGCCCGCGGCGCCGTTGTCCCGCACGAACAGATTCTCGCGATAGCCCCGCACGCTGTAGCGGCCGCCTACGGGCATTTTGTACATCGCGAGCAACGGATCGCGGGCGATCTGCACGGCGCCGTGCACGAGCAGCCGGCCGGCGCGCCAGCCGAGGCCGCGCACGTACTGCGCCTGGCCCGAGAACGCGGCGAACTCGCCGTCCGGGCCGGTGTCGTTCAGCGTCGCATCGAGCGCGTCGACGCCGAGCTGAAAGAGGCCGCGCACGGCCCACGCGCTGCGGCCGCCGCGGCGAGTCCACTCCGCGCCGAGCGTGACCGCGCTGCCGCGGGCCTTGCCGTCGACGTCGCCCGGCGAGAACGAGAAGGGCTGCCCGAGAAGCGTGCTCGAGCTTCGCTTGTGCTCGAAACCCACGATGCCGAGCAGCGTTCGGTCCGCCTCGCGGATGAACGGATGACTCGCGCTGAGGCTCCACGATTCGAGCCGGCTCTCGATGTCGATCGTGTCGAACGGCTCCTCGACGATGTCCGCTTCCTGATCAGCGAGCAGCACATCGAGCATCGTGCCTGCCGGAGTGAGCGGCACCCGATACGACAGCACGTTGTCCCGCACGCCGTCCGTGACGCCGAAGCGGCCGTGAAGCTCGTCGCCGTTGCCGATCAGCCCGCGGAACGTCAAGCCGACGGTGCCGCGGTCCTCGCCGACGCTCGGCGAGCGGTCGTTCGCGGCGGCCGCCTCGACCTCGAACGCCGGAACTTCGATGATCGAAAGGCGCAGGCGGCTCTCGCCGAGCGCATCGCCGGGCAGCAGCAGCCCATTGACCCGCTCGACGAGCGGCTCCTCCTCGAGCAGCCGCAATCCCCTTTGCAGATCGGCGATGCTGACGGGCGCTGTCACGTAGCGCTCGATTCTCCGAGTGATCGCACGGTCGCTGAGCCTCCGATTTCCGTCGATCTCGATATCGGCAAGCTCGCCTTCGACCGCGCGAAGCGTGACCGCGCCGTCGATCACTCGCTGATCGGGAACGATCACGCCGGAGCTCACGTAGCCTCGATCGACGTATGCGCGAGACAGCGCATGCCGCAGCTCGTGCAGCTCCTCTACGCTGATGATCCGGTCCGCGTAGGGCGCCGTGAATGCGCGCAGCTCGTCGGCCGTGAACACGGTGCTGCCTTCGACGCTAATCACGCCGACCGCTATCGAGCCGAGCGTCGCGAGCGAGCCCTCCGGAAGCGCGGCAAGCTCGGCCTCGAGCGGCGGCTCGCCATCGATTGCCGGCGAGCGCTCGCCGGGCTCGCCCTGCGCCCGCGCAAGCGCGGCGGCAAGCTCGAGCAGCACGGCGAGGAGCAAAAGAGCGCTTCGTATCACGGCTTTCTCACCGCCAGTCGCCGATCAGAAGGAACGGCGCCCAGTACGCGGGATGGCGGTGCTCGGCATCGTTCATCAGCAGCAGCTGCGCGCCGCGCAGCGCGTCGGCTTTGTCGTTCCCGGGCTGGGCAAGCTGGCGGTAGAACTCGGCAATCAGCCGCGCGGTGGACTCGTCGCTGATGAGCCATAGTGACGCGAGCGCGCTGCGCACGCCCGCCTTGACGGCGACCCCTGCGAGCCCGAGCGCGGCCCGCTCGTCGCCGACCGCCGTCTGGCACGCGCTCAGCACGAGCAGATCGACGGGCTGCTCCAAGCCGCGCTGGCTGCCCATCATGTCTTCGAGCCGATCCATCGTCAGCACATCGTCGTACGTCAGCAGGAACGACCGTCGATAGTCCGACTCGAAGCGCGCATGCGTCGCCATGTGCACGATCGAATAGCCGCCGGCAAGGATCTCGCGCTCGAGCGTCGCAGTGACGAAATCCTCGTCGGAATACACGCGGGCCGGCACGGTGCCGGCGATCTGCTGCAGCTCGTCGGCGACGAACGGCAGCGCCGGGAAGCCCTGCACCGGCGCCGTGATACCGCTCAAGAGCGCCCGAGTGATCGGAGCCCGAGTCGCCGCGCCGACCAGCGACAGGCCGGGGGTCGTCGCGAGCGCGTAGCGCTCGACGAGGAAACGCTCGCCGTCGTGCAGCACGGCGAGCGGAATGGTCCTGAGCGGGCCGTCCGGGACGATCACGAGGGTCTCGGGCGCGGCCTCCCGCAGCACGGGCTCGAGCGGCTCGATCAGCCACTGGTAGAGCCGCTGCGCGGACGCGAGGTAGGCGTCGTCCGTCGCATTTTGGATCGACTCGCGAAGAGAAGTAACTTCCGCCGTCAGCCGAGCGAGGCCGACGGGCGCGGTAAATTGCAGCAGCGTGCCCGAAGCATTGACGAGGAGCTCGGCGCGATCGGCGAACAGCATCGGATAGATCACCATGACGCCGTCGTCCGGACGCACACCAGAATCGAGCGCGCTCGGCACCGCGCACTGATTCTCGAAATAGTTGCGGACCTCGGCGACCCGGAGCTGCTCGAGCACGTGCTGCACCTCTCGCAATGCGGCCGACGGATCCGGCAGCTCGCGGGCGCCGGCGAGCATCAGGTCGGCGTACTCCTCGTAAAGCGGCAGCACGTCCTCGCGGAACGCGCGGCGCGACGTCACGAGCCAAGCCTGCGTCCGCCCCAGCGTATCGATCGCCGAGCGGTACGCGCGAAGCGCGTCGGCAACGTTGCCCGTTCGGCGCAGCAAGCGGGCCGACTGCCATTCCCAGCGATAGAGGCTGTCGTCCAATGCCGCTTCTTGCGCGACGAGCACGGCCTGACGGGTCGCGGCGAGCGCGCGGTCCGGCGCCCCGACCTCGGCGTAGGCGGCGCCGACCTCGCCGTACGCATCCGTCGCGAGCTTCGGGTCGTTCGCGGCAAGCGCGAGCGACAGCGCGCGCGACGCCGCTTGCAGCGCAAGGTCGGCTGCATGCTCGCCCGAGCGAGGGGCGAGGTCGCGGTACAGTGCGGCAAGGCCGAGCAGAATCGACGCCTTCGTCGCGGAGTCGGGAAGGCGCGCGGCCGCCGCATCGATCTCGCCGAGGGGCTGACGCAAATCGGTGACGAGCGTCGATTCGCTTCGTGCGCGTAGCGTGTTGATCGCGGCCGTGATCGCAAGCTCCGGCGTCGCCGCGAGCCGCCGGCTGTCGGCGAATGCGGCGAGCCCGCGCAACGACTCGTCGATCGCGAGATAGCTGCGGCCGAGATCGTTCAGCAAAGGCGCTACATCGGCCCCGAGCCCTGCAGCCGTCGCCGTCGCGATGCCTTCCGAGAACTGCTCGATCGCGAGCTGATGCTCGCCGAGCGCGGCGTGCGCTTGGCCGAGGCGCCCCCGGACGACTATAGTCGCCGCAGCACTTGCCGAATCGCCGGCACTCGCAACCTCGAGCGCGGCCTCGAGCGCCTCCAACGCGCGAAACGCCTGGCCGGACGACTGAAAACACGCGGAGGCGTCGAGGAGCTGCTCGAGCGTCGCGGGCTCCGCAACGGAGACGTCGCCGCAAGACGTTTGGGCATCGGCGGGAAGCGGCGGTGCCGCCAAGCAGATGGCCGCCACAACCAGAGGGAGCGACGCAACTGCGACTTCTGCTCTCGACCACCCTACCATGGGCAGGACCGGGCATGGCGTGTCCGCGCTTTTCGGAACTCTACCATAGGCGCTCCCGATGAATCTCATGCTCGGGACGGCCGCATCGGCGATTCGATTTCTGCGGCGGCGGACACTGCCGGCGGCCATTGCGCTATCTGCGCTCGCGGCCGCGCTCGCCTGGCTCGGGACACACTACGTGACCGTGCTGCGTCAGGGGTCCGCATGGCTCGACGATCTTCAGGTCGCCCATCTGCCGCGGGAGGCGGGACAAAGCGACGACGTCGTGCTGCTTACGATCGACGAGGATACGCTTGCGCAGCTGCCGTTTCGCTCGCCGATCAGCCGGGCGTTCCTCGCCGACGTGCTGCGCGCGCTCGCGGACAAGAAGCCGCGCGCCGTCGGCATGGACATACTCTTCGACCAGCCGACGATACCCGAGCAGGATCAAGCGCTTCTCGATGTGCTCGCGACGTATCCCGCGCCCGTCGTCGTCGCCGTCGGCAGCTCGGGCGACGGCTTGACCCCGAGGCAGCTCGAGTTTCAGGCGCGTTACCTTGCCGGGCGGCGCGTGGGATCGGCGGCGGTACGCACGACCGACGGCGTGGTTCGCTATTTTCGTCCCGGAGCGCCGGACACGGACGGCACACCGAGCTTCGTCGGCGCCGTCGCCGCCGCGATCGGGATCGAGGTCCCGAAGGAGCCCGTGCGGCTCTACTATCGACGCAACACCGCCGGGGGACCCGCAGCGATTCGGGCGTTTCCGGCCACCGGCGTCGAGCACCTGCCGGCCGCATGGCTCGAGGGACGCGTCGTGCTGCTCGGCGCGGACCTGCCGAATCAGGACCGGTTCCGCACGCCGCTGTCGGTCCTCGGCGGCGTGCACTCGTCGATGGCGGGTCTCGAGATTCACGGGCACGCGCTGGCTCAGCTGATGCGCGGCGAGTCGTATCCTTCGGCGCCCGGCTGGCTGCACGCCGTGCTGCTCGCCGGGGCAGCGGCGATCGGGTTCGGTCTGCCGTTCGTCAATGTCGGCGACGCGGCGAAGGCGGCGCTCGCCGCCGCACTGCTCGCGGCCTGCTGGGGGCTCGGCTTCGCCGCGTTCGCGGCGGGCGGAGCGCAGCTCCCGCTGCTCGGCGCGACGCTTGCCTTCGCTTTCGGCGGCGGCTTCGGAACGGCCTACGGGCGTCACCGCGATCGCGCCGAGAAGCGCTTCGTGCGGGCCGCTTTTCAGCGCTACGTGTCCCCGGCGGTGATCGAGCATGTTCTCCGCGATCCGAGCAAGCTCGTGCTCGGCGGGGAGAAGCGGGAGATGAGCTTTCTGTTCTCGGACCTCGGCGACTTCACCGCGTTGACCGAACGCTGCGATCCCGAGACGATCGTCTCGCTGCTGCAGAGCTATTTCGACGGCATGCTGCGCATCGCGCTCGAGCACGGCGGCACGATCGATCGGCTGGTCGGGGACAGCATCGCGGTGTTCTTCGGCGCGCCGGCCCCGCAACCCGATCATGCGGCGCGCGCCGTGCGCTGTGCCCTCGATATCGACCGGTTCTGCGAACGGTTTCGGGCCGAGTGCGTCGCGTCCGGCGTGCCGCTCGGCGTGACGCGCATCGGCGTGCATACCGGCACGGCAGTCGTCGGCAACGTCGGCTCCGCCGCCCGTTTCCACTACACCGCCCACGGCGACTGCGTGAACGTCGCGGCGCGGCTCGAGAGCGCGAACAAGCATCTCGGGACGCGCGTCTGTATCAGCGCGGCCGCGGCGAGGCACGTCGAGCATGACTTGTTGCGGCCCGTCGGGCGGCTCGTGCTGAAGGGCAAGACCCAGGGGCTCGACTGCGTCACACTATGGGGCGGAGCGGCCGAGACGGTGCGGGAAGCGTATCGGCGCGCTTACGCTGCGCTCGAGCGCCGCGATCCCGCCAGCAGCGAGCTCTTTCACGCGCTGCACCGACAGGTCCCGGACGATGGCTTGGTCGCTTTTCACTGCGCCCGCTTGCAGCGGGGCGAGCACGGCATCGACGTCGTGCTGGAGGTGAAGTGAGATGAGCAAGCGGCATCTCGTGCGCGGGCAGCTCGGGTGGTGCGCCGCCCTGCTCTCGATGTGCGCCGCGGCGCAAGCCGCCGAGCAGGTCGTGCTCGAGTCCAACAGCCCGGCTTATCCGGCGGGCCGCACGTTCGAATCGACGGCGCAGATCGCGCTTGCTCCGGAAGAGTTCGTCGTCTTTGCGACCGAGGACGGACGGCTGCTGCGAGTCGCGGGCCCCTACACCGGACCCGCCGGCGGCACGGACGAAAGCACTCAGCGCGAAGACGAGGGCAGCGTGCGGCGAATCATCGCGCAGATCTTCGGGCTGCAGCCGGAAGAGACCGGCGCGCTCGGAGGCGTTCGCGGGCCGGCAGCCTCCGACACCGACGGCGCGGACACGCGGACCGATCCATGGCTGCTGCACTCGGCGCGCACCGGCGATCAATGCATCGTAAGCGGGCGGCCCGTGCGCTTCTGGCGAGAAGCCGCCGCTGCGGCGCTGAGCGCCGACGTGCTCGAGATCGGAGGCGCGCGCGTCGCGGTCCTGCAATGGCCTGCGCAGGTCGCCGTTGCCGAATGGCCGTCCGCAGCGCCGACCGACGGCGAAATCTACCTCGTGCGGGCGAACGACGAGCTTCGCTCGGCCGCGATCCGCTTGCATGCGCTGCCCGCCGCGCTCGAGCCGCAAAGTCTCGTCACCGTCGCATGGCTTGCGTCTCAAGGCTGCATCGACCAGGCGAGGCTCCTGCTCCGCAGCCTCCCGCCGACATCGACGGCTGACCGCTGAGCATTTCTCGCGACTCAGCGCGCGACTATCGCGGACGAAAGGCATCCGCTCCTCGCGCCGATCGCTGATGACGCGACGGCAACCCCCGCTCGAGCTCCGCGGACGAGCAGTCGATCCGGCGCGAGCGCCTCGGCCCGCGCCGCGCAACAAGCCGAAGAAAAACGCAGAAAAGCATCTTGAATCGATTCGCGTTCCGTCAGGTCCCCGTTCGAGGGTCTGGCGACACTGTGCCTCAAGGACGGAGGGAAGACGGCAGCAGGCGACGGACACAGCATTCCCGACCGAAAGCCGACATCACCGTCCCGCACGACCTCAGGAGTCAAGGCACCTCATCGGGAGACGGAACATGAACGCGATGGCCAACACGAACGAGCGCACCAGCGAGCAGACGAACCAGCAGGCGAACCCGCAGACGGGCGAGCACACAAGCGAGCAGACGAACCAGCCGAAGAGCTGGCGGTCCGGCAAGCAGCAGGAGCCCGAGCGCCGCAGCTTCCAGTGGATCCCGGAAATCCTCGCGTTGGTGATCGTGACCCCCGCGCTCGTCCACGGCGTGCTGTCCCTGCAGAGCCTGCCGATCGTTTGAACGCCGCGCAGCGGCGCGCCCGGCCCGGGGTGGAAGCGCCCCGGGCGGTTGCGTTTGCGTACGCCCGCACGGCTGTCGACGGCGAGCGCGGTCGACGATTCGGTTGCCCGCAGCGAACCGGGAAGTTGCGATGCCCGATCGACCGGACGCCCTGGCCGGCGCGTCTCGCACGGAGTAGGGTGATTGCCATGATGCGCCGGATACCCGCGCCCGCTCGGGCACGTCTGCCGAACGCTGCCGTGCCCGTTCGATGCCTGCTCGCCGCATGGGCGGCGTGCGCGTGCCTGTGGGCGGGCGGCGCTCCGGCGCAGGAGGCTTGGCGAGCGCCCGCGGCCGACCGCGTCGTGGTCGTGCCAGACGTGCACGGCGCGTACGCCGAGCTCGTCGCGCTGCTCGAGGCCACCAGCCTCGTCGACGAGGACGTCGGCTGGACGGGCGGCGACAGCGTCCTCGTCAGCCTCGGCGACCTTCTCGACCGCGGCGCCGAGTCGCGCAACGTGATGGATCTCTTGATGCGCCTGCAGCGCGAGGCCCCCGCGCACGGCGGAGCGGTGCACGTGCTCCTCGGCAACCACGAAGCCATGAACCTGATGGGGGATCTGCGCTACGTGTCGCCGGCCGAATACGCCGCGTTCGCGGCGGACGAGACGACCGAGCTTCGCGAACGCGCGTACGCCGAGTTCGTGCGGCTGCAGCCGCAGCTGCCGGACGCGGAGTCGCGCGCGACGTTCGCGGAGCGGTATCCGCCCGGCTTCTTCGCGCATCGCGCAGCGTTCGCGCCGGACGGCGTCTACGGCGCATGGCTGTTGACGCTGCCGGCCGTGCTCGTCGTCGGCGATACCGCGTTCGCGCACGGTGGCCTGTCGGGAAGCGTCGCGGAGGACGTGAACGAGAGGGTCCAGGCGCGGCTTCGGGAATACCTTCAGCTCCGGGCGCAGCTCGCGGCGCCCGCACCGCCGGAGCTTCGCGCCGATCTCGAAACGAGCAGCGAGGCGCTCGCGCGACTCGCGCTCGGTCCGGAGCTCGGCAGCGAGAGCGCGCTGTGGTATCGGGGCACCGCGTACTGCAACCCGCTGCTCGAGCGGCCCGTGCTCGATGCTGCCCTCGAACGGCTCGGAGCCGAGCGGTTGGTCGTCGGTCATACACCGACCGCGGATCGCCGCGCCCGCGCGCTGCACGACGGACGTCTAATCATGCTCGACACCGGCATGCTGGCCGAGTACTACGGCGGCCGCCCGGCGGCGCTGCTGATCGAGCGGGACAGCGTGCGTGTGCGGTACGGAGATGCGGCCGAGCCGCAAGCGCTCGAGCAGGGCCGCCTCGAAGCGTACGGCCTCACCGAGGACGAGATACGCGCCGTGCTCGGCACGGGCGAGATCGAGCCGGCGACGCTGCCGCGAGACGCGGATACCGCGGCCGTGACGGTGCGCCGCGGCGAGACGACCGTGCAAGCGATCGTCTACGGCGAGCGCTCGGCAGCCACCGAGCTCGCGGCGCACGCCCTCGACCGACAGCTCGGCCTGAACCTGGTGCCGCCTACGGTCTCCCGCGCGATTGACGGGCGGCGCACCGCCGTGCAGCTGCGCTATCCCGATGCCGTGACCGAGGCCGAGCGGGTCGCGCGGCGCTTGCCGCTCGGCGAGTTTTGCCGACTCGAGCCGCAATGGCGGCTGCTCTCGGCGTTCGACGCGCTCGCCGGCAACGACGGCCGCAGCGCGGAGAACCTGCTGTATCTGCGCGAGACCTCGGAGCTCAAGGCGATCGAGCACGGACGCGCCTTCGGCACCGAGCGCAGAATCCGGCTGCCCGACGGCTTCGCGCTCCCCGGCGAGGTGCGCGCCGCGCTCGCCGCATTCGATGACGCCGCGGCGCAAGGCGCGCTCGGCGAATGGCTCGGCGAGCGCCAAATCCGCGCGCTCCTTGCCCGCCGCGACGCGCTGCTCGAAGCGGATTGACGGTCGCGGACGAAACTGCCGCGATTTGCTCAGGAACGCGAAGAAAAACATTCCGTCAACATTTAGTTTTGCTCAGGAGCCGCGAGCCCCGCTCCCCGACACTGTGTCTCAAGGACGGAGGAACGCGCACTGGGACGAGCATCCCGACCGAATGCGCTGAAGGCGTTCTCTCCGACCGGACTCCTGGCAAGCCAGGGACGACAAAGGCAACGGAATCGGGAGAAGGGCAATGAACGCGACGAAGCACGGCAAGATTCAGAAGGGCATTCGCGGTTTGGACTTCGGTTGGGTGCTCGAGGTGCTCTTGCTCATCGCGGTGACGCCCGCGATCGTGCACGGCATCACGTCGTTGAAGGACGTACCCATAGTCTGAAGGCGAGGCGCCTGAAGACGAGACCCCTCGAGACGAGCGCGGCGCAAACGGCGGTCGGTCATGACCTGCGGGTCCCGAGCCGGCCGCCGAGGCACGCTTCGAGTCCGTCCTCGGACGCCGGCGTCACTTCGCGATGCGTGCGCCCGCCTTACGCAAGCCGTCGATGCGGCAGCCGTTCAACCGGTCGTCGCGCGATATGCGCCCGAGGAGCGCGGCGAAGTGCTGCGGCGTCATCGCCGGGTTGGTCCGCTTGCACTGCTCGAGCGCCGTCTTCGCACGATCCGTCCGGCCGCAGAGGCCGAGCACGCTGGCGTAGTGCATCCATGCGAGGGACAGCTTCGGGCGAAGATGGACGGCCGCTTCCGCGCCCGCAAGCGCGGCTTCGTCGTTGCCCTCGCTGAGGTCGGCGACCGACTTGTGGTAGAGCCAATACGCCGCACCCGGATGCTGCGGCTCCATCGACAGCAGCCGATCGAGGATCGCGCGCAGCTCCGCGAGATCCCGCGGCTCCCCGGTCGCGGTCAGCGGCCAGCCCATGTAGCCCCATGCGCCGAAGTCGAACGGCGCATACGCGACGGCGCTGCGCAGGCAGTGCAGCGCCCTCGGCTGATCGCCGGCGTAGCTCCAAACGAGGCTGACCATTTTCAGAATGAACGGATCCTGCGGCGCGAGCTCGAGCGCTTTGCCGGCGGCCTCGACCGCGGCCTCTTCGTCGGTCTTCGGCTCGGTGCTGAGGCCGTTGACGAGCCGCTCGACGAGCAGCGAGCCGAGCGCCGCGTGCGCCGCCGGGTAGTCGCGGTCGAGCTCGATCGCGCGCTGCAACGGCTCGATGGCCTCGGCCAGGCTCTCCGGCGTGTAGTCGAGCACGTAAGCGCGCGCTTTCTGCACGAGGCCCCAAGCATCGAGGCTGCTGGTCGACTGATAGCGGACGCTCGTGATCTCGGCGCGAAGCTGCTGCGTCGTGAACGACGCGACGATCGCCTCGGCGATCTCGCGCTCGACCGCGAGCAGGTCCTCGCTCCTGCGATCGTAGGTCTGCGCCCAGATCTGCGTGCCGCTGCGCGCGTCGTTCAGCTCGGCGACGACGCGCAGCTGCGGGCCGCTCCAGCGCAAGCTGCCGGAGATCACGTAGTCGGCCCCAAGACGCCTGCCGATCTCCGCGATATCGATCGCCGCGTCCCGGAAGGCAAAGGACGAGCGGCGCGACGCAACGCGCAGCCGATCGACGCGCGCAAGCGTCGCGTGCAGCTCCGCGGCGAAGGCGTCCCCGATGAACTGGTGCGCGGGGTCTGCCGAATGGTTGTCGAACGGCAGCACGGCGATCGAAGCCATCGCGTTCGCGAGCGGAGGCGGATGGACCGCCGCCGCCCGCGGCGTCTCCGGCTCGCCGCCGTCGGCCGCAACCCCATCGGCCGCGACGATGGCCTCGAGCAGCCGGTACCCGCGCTTCGGCACGGTCTGGATGTAGCGCGGCGTGCCTCGCTCGTCGCCGAGCGCGCGCCGGAGCTCGCTGATGCAGCGCGTCAGCACCTCCTCCGACGTGACGCGGCCCCACACCTCGTCGAGCAGCCTATCGCGCTCGACGAGCTGGCCCTGGCGCTGCGCAAGAAACACGAGCACGTCCATGACCTTCGGCTGCACGTGCTGCTCGCCGCCGGGGCCTTTGACGACCCCGGTCAGCGGTTCGACCTCGAACGCGCCGATACGAAAACCCCGTCGAAGCTTTTCGTCCATCGCGGTATGCGACATCCCGACGAGCGCGCGGGGCCGGCGCCGCGTGGCTCGGAGAGCGGCCGGAGAAGAAACGCTATGACACGTTCGATGGTAGCCGCCGCCATAGTACGCGGCAACCGCCCTGTAGCAGCGTAGTCCGCAGGAAAACGCAGCTTTCCTGAGGAAACCATACGCCGTCCATCATCTATTCGCCGTCGCCGGGCGCGACACTGCTCTCCTCGACAGAGAGGGCCCGACAATGAGCAGCGAAACCCGAGACCCGGCGATTCTTGACGATCAGCCTCGCCTCAGCCGGATCGAGCGCTGGCTGTGCCTTTGCACGACCGTGCGCGCGGGCGAAGGCACGAGCACGCTGCTCTTCTTCGCATACGCGTTCCTGCTGCTCGTCTGCTATTACGTGCTGAAAACGATCCGTGAGCCGCTGCTGCTCACGGACGGCTCGGCGGAGCTGAAGAGCTACGCATACGGCGCGATCGCGGCCGTGCTGTTCGTGCTCGTGCCGCTATATGGAGCACTGTTCCGGCGCACGAGCCGGCGGCAGCTCGTTCGTGCCGTAACGGCATCGTTCGTCGTCTGCCTGCTGCTCTTTTATGCGGCCGCGCACGCGGGCCTCGACATCGGCTTCGTCTACTACGTCTGGGTCGGTGTGTTCGGCGTAACGATGCTCACTCAGTTCTGGGCGCACGCCGCCCACAGCTACCGGGTCGAGAGCGGCACTCGCCTCTTCCCGATCATCATGGCGGGCGCCGCGATCGGCGGAGTGTCCGGACCCGTAGTCGCGGGCCTGTTGCACGAGGCACTCGGCGTCCGGAATCTGCTGCTCGTCGCGGCGGCTCTGCTCGCGGCCACGATGCCGCTCGTCGACCGGACCTGGCGCTCGGTCCCGGCGCGGTCGCGAAACGACCAAGCGCCGGAGTCCCGCGGGCCGTCGCCCGGAGGGT